>Ga0335075_10001187_pt1 | contig 43438 bp, 37 predicted proteins | sample Lox_Sample_24_FD_206723 | JGI IMG/M metagenome (GOLD analysis project Ga0335075, IMG submission 206723) | Soil microbial communities from Loxahatchee National Wildlife Refuge, Florida, United States - Lox_Sample_2.4 | ecosystem: Environmental > Terrestrial > Soil > Wetlands | place: USA...
CGAAGTACATGGCGCGGAAATGATTGAGGAAGCCGATGAAGATGACGATGAGGAGCACGAGCATCACGAACACGGCCCAGGCGTTGGGTCCGACGAGGCCGGCGCGCAGGATCGTGAACTCGCTCAGGAAGAGCCCGAAAGGCGGCGCGCCCGTGATGGCGACTGCGCCCGCGATCCACAGCAGGCCCGCAACGGGCATGGTCCTGAGCACATGGTGGATGCGGCCGATGCACTTCGTATGGAAGGCATGCATGGCATCACCCGCGCCGAAGAACATGAGCGACTTGTTGAGCGAGTGATTGAGCATGTGATACAGGGCGCCGGCTACGCCGAGAGGCCCGCCGAAGCCGAACCCGAGCGTCATGACGCCCATGTGCTCGACGCTGGAATAGGCCATGAGGCGCTTCACCCCGGTTTGACGCGTGATGAAGAGAGCAGCGATGAGAAGCGACAGCGCGCCGATCACGACCACGATGGTGCGCGGCAGACCGCCGAGCCGGGCGGCGTCGGCGACCTGGATGAATCGTGCGATCCCCACCATGGCGGTGTTGAGGAGAGCGCCCGAGAGCATCGCGGACACGGGCGCGGGACCTTCGCTATGAGCGTCCGGCAGCCAGGTATGCATCGGCGCGAGACCGACCTTGGTCCCGAACCCGATGAAGACGAGAAGGAATGCCGCGAGGGCAATCGTTGGATTGAGTCTCGGTCCTACGGCGCGTAGCGTCGACCACGTGAGATCGTACGTCGGGCCGAGCGTCAGGCTCCCTCCCCAATAGAAAAGGATGATTCCCAGCAAGGCGAGGCTGATTCCGGCCGAGACCACGATGATGTACTTCCAGGCGGCCTCGACGCTCTCGCGCGTGTGCTCGAAGCCGACGAGGAACGTGCTCACGAGAGTCGTGAGCTCGATCGCGATCCAATAGACGCCGATGTTGTTCATCAGCGGCCCCAGGAGCGTCGTCAGCGCGAAGCCCGCGAACAGGGCGTAGTAGCGGTGCAGTCGGGCGTCGAGGCCGAGGCCGCGCATATAGCCGATGGAGTAGATCGAGGCGAGCAGATAGACCGTCGCGACGGAGAGCAATACCCAGCAGCCCAGCGCATCGACGATGACATAACCCCGCCAGAGCGTGTAGGGCCCGGTGAACCCCCTTGGCAGGAGGGCGATGACGGCACCGAAGGAGATGATGGCCGCCACGAGATTGAGGTATTCCGAGGGGCGCGGGCGCCGTGAGGCGAGGCTTCCGAGCACCGCCGCAAGCGGTGCCAGGAGAATCACGGCAACCAGCGCTCCGACGCTCATCCGATCAACCTCCGTAAACCCAGCGTGCTGGAGGTGCCTGCGTGAACGACGAGGTAGCGCACGAGCACGCCGAAGCAGGCGACGACGACGAGGAGATCGAAGAGGATCACGAGCTCGAGCAGGAGCGGCATGCCGGGCACGAGGATCTGGGAGCCGAGGAAAATGCCGTTCTCGAGGACGAGGATGGCGAGCACCTGTGAGATCACTTCGCTTCGGACCATGAGCATGAGAAACCCGATCAGCTTCATGGAGAGCATGACGGTGAGGGCCAGCACGGCGACGGTTCCTGCCAGCCTCAGCGATTGACCGAGATGTGTGGCAACGGCGAAAGCGAACACCACGAGGAGCGCGCCGACGACGAGGCTGGAGCTAGGAGCCAGGCGCTCATGCAGCTCCCGATCCACCTTGAGCCGGCGGAGGATGCGAGAGAGCAGGTAAGGCAAGACCAGCCCGCGAAAGAAGGCGGTAAGGATCGCGATCCCGTAGAGCTCGGGATAGTCGCCGTAGAACGCTATGGCGGCCGACAGGAGCGCAATGAGCCACGACTGCGCCGCGAATGCGATCATGTACTCGCTGAGCCACCGGGATCCCAGCATGACGAAGGCGAGCAGCAGGCTCGTGATCGCGAGCAGGCTGAAGAGTGCGTCCGCGAGCGGCGGCAGGTGGGCGGCGAAGATTCCGGCAACGGGCGGCATGCCTATCTCAGCTGATTTGCCACGATTGCAATGATGGCGAGCAGGAAGGAGGCCGCGAGCGGCTCCTGGTACCGGTAGTACCGCAGGCGCGACTGCGCCGTCTCGACGAACACCACGGCCGCGGCGACCACGAGGAACTTCAAAAAGAGGGCCACGGCTGCGCCGAGCGCGCCGGCGGCGAGTCCCGCCATCGACAGCCCCCAGGGCAGGAGCAGTACGTTGCAGAAAATCGTGTAGAGGAGGAATTGCTTCATCGCCGACGCCCACCTCAGCAACGCGAGCAGGGGGCCCGAATACTCGAGGATGCGCGCCTCCTCGATCATGTAGACCTCGATGTGGGTGCTGGAGTGGATGGGCAGCCGATCCGTCTCCACGAGAATGAGGATGAAGAACGCCGCCACGAGGAAGACGTGCGCCGGCCCCCAGTACACGGCCGGCTGCCGGACGAGGAGGTGATTGACCACGAAGGGCAGCATCGCTTTCGCGAGCAGCGTGATGCCGACGAAGACGAGTATGAGCGTCGGCTCCGCGAGAATGCTGAGCATCACGGCTCGCGAAGAGCCGATTCCGCCGTGGGCACTTCCCGAGTCCAGCCCGGCAATCGTGATCATGAAGGAGCCGAGCGTCAGGATGAAGCCGCCGCCGAGGATATCGCCCATGTTCGAGAGCGGCAGCGGGAAGTTGGTCAGCACCGGAATCAGGATCGGCACCGTCAGCATGCACGTGAACGCGACGACCGGCGCGATCCAGTAGATGAAGCTCGCGGTCTCGGGGACGACGAGCTGCTTATGAAAGAGCTTCCAAAGATCCCGATAGGGCTGAAAGATGCCCGGACCCTGTGCGCGCTGGACGCGCTCCTCCCATTGGACGATCACTCCCTGGAGGAGCGGAGCCAGTACGACGACGGTGAGCACCTGCGCGATTTGGAGCAAGACATCGCGGGTCACGGCCGAGCCGCCTTTGCTCTCCAGGCACGCAGTACTCGGGTTGGGCTCGAGCCGAGCTCGGGTCTACGCACTACCAATCCCCTCGTCTAGGTGATGAGGACATGGTAGGCATCATCAGCCGTTGCCGGCGGTTATTGGAGGAATGCCATCTCCCTGATTATCAATATACGGGGGCCGCTTCGGTTGGGCAAGCGCCAGGGGGACGGGCACCCAACCAGGGGGAGCGGCCACGCTACGCGCTTGCGCGGCAGGTCCGGGCACTCTAGGATTCGCTCGAGGGAGATGGCTTCCTCCCGATAAAAACCGCCCCGCGGCTGATGACGCCTGCTCCACCCCCCGGTTTGAGGACGGGTGTCATGTTCAATGAGAGTCAGCGGGGATATTTCCTGAGCCGGCTGCGCAGCGTCGAGGAGACGCTGAGCGAGGCCATCGAGAGGCTCGACCCGCCCGAATCAGGCCGCGTGTTCCGCACGGTCTCTCCCGATGCCAGTCCGACGCAACGCAAGGTCCTAGCCGACTATCTCGCGCAGCTGCGCTTCGCCCTGCGGCGCTTCATGCTGGCGCAGCAGCTTCGGGACGAGCGCCGGCCGCCTGGGGCGCTCTGGTCGCTGCAGACCGCGGTCGTTTTCGCGAAGATCGCAGCCGAAGAGCTGCGGCCCAGGTACTGGCGCGGCTACGGCGAGGTGGACTCGGACTCCGCGGCCGCGGCCGAGCGCATCGCCGCTGAACTCACGACCCTGCTTCATCGAATCCAGGATTATGTCGCGGCCGGGGAGGGTGGGGGGCTCGCCGCGCGGCTCGAGGAACTTACAGGCGTGGGCGATGACGTCCGGCTCCTCAGGGAGCTCGAGCGCATCATCTCCGCTTACGGGCTCACCGAGCTGCGCGCCCCCCTCAAATCGTTGGTCGATCGTGCCGCTTCGCCCCTCTTTGAGATTGCGGTTTTCGGACGGGTGAGCTCCGGCAAGTCCTCACTCCTCAACTGGTGGCTCGGCCAGCCGCTCCTGCCGACCGGGATCACCCCGGTCACCGCCGTGCCGACACGCATCGTTCATGGCGAGAGCGTCCGCGTTCAAATTGAGCGGACAGATGGCAACCCGTTCGAGGTGCCGGTCGAGGGCATCGGCGACTATGTCAGTGAGCGAGGCAACCCTGGGAACGCGAAGCATGTGCTGAGCGTCCTCCTCGAGGCGCCGTCGGGCCAACTCGAGGGCGGCATACGCCTCGTCGATACGCCAGGGTTGGGATCGCTGGCCACGGCCGGCGCCGTGAAGACCCTCGAATACCTGCCCCAGTGCGACCTCGGGATTCTCCTGATCGAGGCCGGTGCGCCGGTCGCGCCCGACGATCTCGATGTCGCTCGGGCGCTGCTGGACGGCGGGAGCGATCTCATCATCGTACTGAGCAAGGCTGATCGGCTCGCCGAGGCGGATCTCGAGCAGGCGCTCGATTATGCGAGAGGTCAGTTCGAAGCGCAGCTCTCGATGCCCATCGCCCTGCGGCCCATCAGCACGCTTCCCGGGAGCCCGCTTGCCGCGGCCTGGTTCGACGAGATGCTGGCGCCACGCCTCGCCGGCCACACGGAGCGCGCCGCACAGGCGCTGAAGCGAAAGACTGCAGTCCTGCGGGAGTCGGTGGTCGCCATCCTGGATGCGCGACTGCGTACGGCCGACAGTGAGCCGCGCTCGGCGAGCGCATCCGCGACCGAGGACACCGCTGCAAAGCTCCACGAGCGCATTGCGCAGGCACGCTCGGATTTCGGGCATGCGCGCTCGCAGCTCCTGGACCTCAAGGTCGCGCTCGCCCGGTTCGAGCCGGCCTTGCTCGAAGCAGCAGCGGAAGAGCTCGCGCGCTGCTGGCTGGAGCCTGACGCCATCGAAGGCTCGATCGTCGAGCGGACCCAAGCTGCGGTGGCGCGCCGGGCCGATGAGCCCGGTCACGCGGTCCACCGCATGCTCGAGTCTCTCCGGGACGATCTCATCACCCTGATCCATGCGGGACGATCGCAGCTTCCGCACGCCGACCCGAGCGACACGGAGCGCGCCGAGCGGGAGACTGAGCGGGAGCTTGCCCGGCCGCGTGGCCGTCCCATCTTCGATGTCAACGCTGCGTTCGCCGCGCGGCCGAGACTTTCGGCGCCGCGCGCGATGCCTCCGTGGACGATCGTGGCTCGCCCGCTCGCGCGAGCGCGCTTGCGCGCGGGAGTCTCGACCTCACTTGCGAGCCAGCTCGGCGTCCACGCCGCAGCGCTCTACCGCTGGGGTGTTGGCTATCTCGATGAGCTCACGCGGCGTTTCGATGCCGCCGTTGCAACTCTCGAGAGCGCCGAGCGTTTCGGCGCCGAGCCGCCCTTGCCGTCGGAGGTGGCGCGGACGGCGCAGCGCGACCTGGAACGCCTGCGCCAATGGCCCGCGGACGCGGCGTGAGGAGCTTTTTAGGCACACGGAGGCGCGCTGGGCGGGGCAGGATGCCCCGATCCAGCGCTTCATACTAGGGCCCAAAGAAGGCGGCACGACCGAGCTCTGCTTCGATCTCGAGCAGGCGGTTGTATTTCGCGATGCGCTCGGAGCGGCAGAGTGAGCCCGTCTTGATCTGTCCGCCGCCCATTGCGACCGCGAAATCGGCCATGAACGTATCCTCGGTCTCTCCCGAGCGATGCGAGACGACGAACCGCCAGCCTGCCTCGCGGCAGAGCTGGATGGCCTCGACGGTCTCCGTCACCGTCCCGATCTGGTTGAGCTTGATGAGCGCTGCGTTGCAGGCACGCTCCGAGATGGCCCGGCGGATGTAGGTGGGATTGGTGCAGAGAATGTCGTCACCGACGATCTGGATGCGGGCGCCGAGCTTCGCCGTGAGCTGCGAAAAGCCCTGCCAATCATCCTCTGCTAGTCCATCCTCCAGGGAGATGATGGGGTACGTGTCGATCCATTTGCCGTACATCCCGATCATCTCGGCAGCGGTTTTCGCGCCCTGCCCGCTGCGGGAGAGGTGGTATTTGCCCTGCTCGCAGAAAGAGGTCGCTGCCGGATCGAGCGCGATCGCGATCTGCTCGCGCGGCGTGTAGCCGGCGCGCCCGATCGCCGCGAGAATGAGCTGCAGGGCCTCCTCATTGCTGCCCAGTTGGGGCGCAAAGCCGCCCTCGTCGCCGACCGCGGTGCTGAGCTTGCGCTCGGAGAGCAGGCGCTTGAGCGCTTGAAAGGTCTCGACACCCCACCTGAGAGCTTCCGCGAAGGTCGGAGCGCCGACCGGCACGATCATGAACTCCTGCAGGTCGAGGCTGGAGTCGGCGTGCTTGCCTCCATTGATGACGTTCATCATCGGCATGGGCAGGCGGCCGGCGCAGGTACCGCCGAGATATTGATAAAGCGGCACGCCAACGGCGCACGCCGCAGCCCGGGCGACGGCTTGGGAAACACCCAGCATGGCGTTGCCGCCGAGCTTGGCCTTGGTTGCCGTGCCGTCGAGCTCGATCATCAGGCGGTCGATCCGGGACTGCCAGGTAGGGTCCATTCCGATGAGGTGCGGGGCGATGAGATCATTCACACTCGCGATAGCCTCGAGGACGCCGCGGCCGCCATAGCGCCCACTCGATGTATCGCGGAGCTCGAGCGCCTCGTGCTCCCCGGTCGACGCCCCGGAAGGCACGGAAGAGGCTGCCAGAGTGCCGTCCTCCAGGTGCACGAATACCCGTAGCGTCGGCATGCCCCGCGAATCGAGAATCTCGAGGGCGCGAATCGAATGGATGGATGCGGTCATGTCACGTTCTCATTTGGAAGGGGGCTTGCGGTTGTCGGCTGGGCAATGTGTCAATTCGGGCACCAGGAGCGCCAGGATCCTGAGCGCCCGGTAGGTGAATTCGAGGTTCGGCAGCGCCATCGGAGCATGAGCAAAGCCGCCGTTCGCGGTCTGGCAGCCGAGCGTGAGATCCAGGACCTCCTGCGGGTACCGCACGGGAATCTTCAGGATTTCGCAGCAGCGAACGCCGGCGTACGCGACATCGAGACTCGACATCGCCGAATACGGTGTCATCAGAAATCCGATGGGCGGATGCTGCAGCGAGTCGACGAACGCCACCAACTCCTCCGGTACGTCGAGCCCCAGGAATGCGTTCACTCCCAAGGCGAGGTACGTATCCCAAAGATTCCTGCGAACGCCGAAACCGCCGCGACGCATGAGCTCAGCGATGAATTCCGCCACTTGCGGGTAGCGATTCGCCGGTCGGGCGGTGCGAGGAATCAGCATCGCGGCCAGCTTCTCACCTCGTGTCGAGTCGCCCGGCGCTGTCGAGGTAAACCGCCGCTGCAGCCGGAGTGTCTTGCGGACGCTTTCGAGCCAGCCGCTCGTGTCCACGGAATTCGCCGTTTCAGGCACCAGGATCGGAAGATTCAGGATGCCTTGGAACGTTTCTTCGCCGATCTTATGGGCGAGCCCCAGGTGATCGAGTGTCAGGGCGCCGAAGTAGAGATACGTGAGGCCGAACGTCCGTGCCTGCACCACGAAGTCGGCCGTCTTGCGCGCGTTCGGCACCTCTATATCGAAGAGCCGTAATGCGGCGACGGCGTAATAGGTATCCCCGAGGCTCGGCTCATCCACGCTGCTGTAGCGGTAGAAGCAGAATCCGCCCGAGGGTGACTGCCGGGTGCGAATGTACGCTGCCGCGCGCGCCACGGCATCGCGGCATCCAGAGACCAGACTCGTTGGAGGAGCCGCTGACACGCTGCTGGAGGCCTTCGCGACCTGGGTGGGAGCCCGCCTCAATTCACGGCGCGAGATCGGGCTCACCGACAATTTCGCCTACCTGTGGCGGATCGGCTCCATCAGGGTTTATCACGCCGAGGCGCACCGGGGTGTGCACGTAGAACAGCCGCACCTTCTCCCGATGCAGGAGCTCGAGGAGCTTTCGTGCCTCCTCCTGCGTGACGATGAACTCCACCTCCACGGTGAGCGTTCCCGCAAGCTCGACGAAGTGCGCATCGTGCAGCTTGTGGTGCCGGCCGAAACCGCCCATGGCCTTGAAGGCCGAGCCGCCGCGGATGCCGAGCCCGTTACCCTGCTCGAGGAGCCATTCCCACACATACTGTTTACGGTGGCGATGACCCTCGTGCACATAGAATCGCAGAAAGATTCCTTGCATGGCGGCGCCTACCCGGTCGAGTCGGGACACTCCCGCACGGAAGGCGGGTCGGCGGCATCCGGGTTGATCACGGCGAAACATGCCGGAGAGTACGCGTAGAAGAGGCGCACCTTTTCCCGATGTAACAGATCGAGCATTTTCTGCGCCTCCTCGGTCGTCACGATGAACTCCACCTCGACTGTGAGGTTGTCCCGGAGCTCGAAGACGCGCGCCTCGTGCACCACATGATGGCGGCCGAAGCCGGCCATCGCCTTGAAGGCGGAGCCCCCGCGAATGCCGAGCTTGTTGCCTTGGATCAGGAGCCATTCCCACACGAGCTGTCCGTGAACACGGTGGTCCTGATGCACGTAGAACCGGAAGAAAGAGCCTTGCATGCCGTACCTCTCACTGCGATCTGATCGGCGACTCGACGGTCGCTATTCCGGCCGACATGGGACGGATCCGCGAGATCGGTAGGCATCATCAGCCGAAGGCGGCGGTTTTTCTTACGGGAGGCATGCCATCTCCCCGGCCGCAATATACGGTCCGAAGGGGTGGCCGGCAAGGGTGGTCCAGCGAGCCTTTCCCGGCGTGCTTGCGGCGGTTGACCCGACCGCCTTAAACTGTGGGTGCGTCCAAGGGAGATGGCATGCCTCCCGAAATTGCCGCTCGAGCGGCTGATGATGCCTGCGACGGTGTTTTGCGTACACACAGAGGCAGGCCTACCCATGCAACTTCATCCCCCCGAGCTCGCCGCCGACTTGGAAAGACGGCTTCTGCACGGCGAGCATCTGACTCTCTTCGGACCGCGCGGCAGCGGCAAGTCGACGCTCTTGACGAGCCTCCACTCGCGCTTCATCGCCGCAGGAATTCCATGCGCGTATTCGAGCGCCACCCTCTCGCTCGACGATATCACCCGTGCGCTCGAGCGTGCCTATCCCGGAGTCCTGACGGAGGAAATCCCGCGCAGAGCGGCGCGGTCGCGACTATGGATGGCCGCGGATCAGCGCGCCGGCATCCTGCTGCTCGATCATTTCGCCTCCGTCAGCAATGCCATGGTTTTTCTCCTGAAAAGATTGCACGGCAAGGTTGCGGGCGTGCTGACCGCAGTGGATGTCGACGATCAAAGGGAGCGCTCACGAATTCGTCGTCCTTCCCGGTACGGGGCCATGTCGGTGCGGATGCCGCTCGCCTCGACGAGGCAGCTGCGCCGGCTTTTGTACGCGCTGATCGGAGGTCTTTCGCTGCCGCCGCTTGCTTCGGGCATCGAGCGGAAACTGCTGGAGTCGGCCCGCGGGCGCCCGGGTTGGATCGTCAGATGCACGGAGCTTGCATGCGAGCCCCGCTATTGGTGCGAGCACGGCCTGCTCGTATCAACACTATGCGTCGATACGGAAGCGGCCGTGCGCTTTCAAGCACTGGACATGGTCCGCCCCCCGGCGGTAACTCAGGGATACATGACACGGAGAGTTGGCGGCTGTGAGCCGCTCCCGTAATTGCGCGCCAGGCGGGCTAGAGGAGCTCTTGCGAATCCCCCACGCTCCCATCCTGGCGAGCCGGCGTGGCGCAGGAGCTCCTCGATCCGGAGACGTTCCCTGCGATCAGGCGAGTCCCTTGCCCGGGTTCAGCAGTCCCGCAGGATCGAGCGCCTGCTTGATGGCTCGCGTCAAGGCGATTTCCACGGCTGACTTGTAGCGCAGTGCCTCACTGCGGCGCAGGACGCCCAGGCCGTGCTCGGCGCAAATCGACCCTGCGTACCGGACGACCAGATCATGCACGAGACGGTTGATGTCCGCTTGCAGCCGCGAGAAGGCGGTGCCGTCGATTGCGGCCGGGAGCGAGACGTTGAAGTGGAGGTTGCCGTCGCCCAGGTGGCCAAAAATGATCGGTCGGACCTCGGGATGTGCCGCCGCCAGCGCCGCCGACGTCTCGGTGATGAATGCGGGCACGCGCGTGATCGGGACCGAGATGTCGTGCTTGATGCACTTGCCCTCGCGGGCCTGGGCATCGGATATCTCCTCGCGCAGTTGCCAGAAGGCCCGGGCCTGGGCCAGGTTGGAGGCGACCGCGGCGTCCTCGATCGACCCCGCGTCGTGAGCTTCTTCGAGCGCGGCGGCGATCCGTTCCGCGGATGCCCCCTCCGTGACGGAGCCGTGCGTCTCGAGCAGCGTGTACCACGGCCTCGACAGGTATCGCTGACCGAATGCGCGCTCGATCTCGCGCAGCAACTCCTCCTTGACCCGCGAGAACTGGGTCAGCGCAAACCCGAAGCCGGCATCGTTTCCGAGCGCCCCCAGGTCGCCCAAGTGGTTGGCCAGGCGCTCGAGCTCGAGACAGAGTGCGCGCAGCCAGAGGGCACGGTGCGGCACCGGGCATGCGGCCATGCCTTCGAGTGCCTGGCAGTAGGCCCACGAGAACGCGACCGCGGAGTCGCCCGAGACGCGCGCGGCGAGGCGATGGCCTGCCAGGATCGGCACCTCCGTAAAGCGCCGCTCGATGCCTTTGTGCACGTAGCCGAGCCGCTCCTCGAGCCGCAGCACCTTCTCGCCCACCACCGAAAACCGAAAGTGTCCAGGCTCGATCGTGCCCGCGTGCACGGGCCCGACAGCGATCTCGTGAACGCCTTCGCCCTCCACGCGCACGAAGTCATATCCTTCGCGCCCGTGATGGAGCCACGGCCGCCGGTCCGGGTCACTCGAGAGCACTCCGTAGAGTTCGGATGCCGCGCGCTGCATTCTCGACGCCGCCGGAAACAGCGTTTCCAGGCCCGGATAGCGCGCTTCCCCGTCCCGGGCCGCCATGGCAAGCTCAGCGAGGAGGAGGCCCGCGTCGATCCAATAGGCCGCATGGATTGCCGCCCCCGACGGCGTGTCGGCATCGCGAGCCGCCCAGAGCGACACCAGGCGTCCGCCGGCCGCCGCGACATCCTGGGCAGCCTGAGTCCATTCCTCCCGCGCAACCGCGAGCCTTCGGGCTCCCGGTGCGCCGGGTACCTCGCGCGCTCGCGCCCACCACTTGCTTGCCGGCACGGTCAGGGTCCTCCGATGAAGCTCGCCGCTGCCTGGTACCAATGGGCGAGGTAGGGCGGAATGTAGAGCCCCAACACCAGCACGATGGCGAGGTGCGCGAATACGGGCAGCAACGCCGGCGGGTGCGGCAGGCGCTGGGCGTCAGTCTCGCCGAAGACCATCGGCTGCACGCGGCCGAAGATCGCCGCGAAGGCGACCCCGAGCGCGATGAGCAGGATCGGCGTCGCCCACGGTTGCTCGCGCATCGCCGTCGTGATGATCAGAAACTCGCTCGCGAACACGCCGAACGGCGGGAGCCCGAGGATCGCAAGGGCTTCCAGCATGAGCCCCCAGCCGACGGTCGGTGAGAGCGTGATGAGGCCGCGGATGTTGTCCATGAGCTGTGACCCGGCTTTCTGGGCGGCGTGTCCGACGGTGAAGAAGATCGAGGACTTGGTGAGCGAGTGGACCGTCATGTGCAGCAGCGCCGCGAAGGTCGCGACCGGGCCGCCCATCCCGAACGCGAAAGTGATGATCCCCATGTGCTCGATCGACGAGTAGGCGAAGAGGCGCTTGATGTCGCGCTGCCGGAAGAGGAAGAACGCGCCGAGAACGACGGACAGGAGCCCGAAGCCCATCAACATCCTCGAGGGTAGAGGGGAGTGGAACGCTCCCTCGACGAGCACCTTGCAGCGCACGACGGCGTAGATTGCAACGTTGAGGAGGAGCCCCGAGAGCACGGCGGAGATCGGCGTCGGACCCTCGGCATGCGCATCCGGCAGCCAGCTATGGAGCGGGGCGAGCCCGACCTTGGTGCCGTAGCCGACGAGCAGGAAAACGAACGCGAGAGCGAGCACCGAGGGCTCGAGCTGCGACCTCACCGCATCGAGGTGCGTCCAGAGGAGCGCCGTGACGCCCTGGGCGCCGAGCACCCGCTCGGCGGCGAAGTAGAGGAGAATCGTACCGAAGAGCGCCTGGGCGATGCCGACGCCGCAGAGAATGAAGTACTTCCAGCCGGCCTCGAGGCTCGCCGGCGTGCGATACAGCGTCACGAGGAGCACCGTCGAGAGGGTCGCCGCCTCCATTGCGACCCACAAAAGCCCCATGTTGTTGGTCGTGAGCGCGAGCAGCATCGTGAGCATGAACATCTGATACATGCTGTGATACAGGCGCTGCCGCCCGGCTGTGACGCGTCCATGCGCCATCTCGACACGCATGTAAGGACGGGAGAAGAGTGCGGTCGTGAGACCGACGAATGCCGTGAGCGTCACGAGGAAGACGTTGAACGGATCGACGAAGAACTGCTCATGCGCGACGAGCTGGTTTCCGTGATCGATGACGCGCACCGTGCTGGGTCACGGTCTCGGTGATGCTCGGTGTCATGATGCTCATGAGGCGAGCGCCAACGCGAGGAGGACTATCAGCGTGCCGAAGCCGTAGAGGAGATAGACCGAGATGCGTCCTTGCTGCAGAACTGCGACAGCGTCTGCCAGCCTGTGCACGAGGCGACCGAGTGGCTGGTAGAGGCCGCGCCAGATACGGTCCGTGATCCTGATGCGATAGTGCGGCGCATGATCGAAAGGCGTGGGGAGCTCACGCTCGATCGAGAAGAACGATTGAAAGATGTTGCGGATCGGCTGGCCGAAGCCTTCCGCGGTGTCCTGCATGCGGGGCGTGAGGCCGCCGAAGCCGCAGTCCCATGCGGGACCGCGCCGCACGCGCTGGTGATAGAAGAGCCTGACGCCAACGACGGTGAGCACCACGACCAGGGCAATGGCGAGAAAGAAGATGAGCGGACCGTAAGACACCTGGCGCGCCGGCACGGGCGCGAGCAGCCACCAGGGGCCGCCCTGCTGCGACAGGGAAATGCCCGTGAGCTGCCTCGTGACCTGGCTCAGCGCGCCGAGCACCTGCACCGGTGCGAGGCCGAGAGCCACGCACCCGAGGGCGAGCCAGACGAGGCCCAGGCGCTCGAGAAGACCGCAGTCGTGCGCACTTGCGAGTGAGCGCTCCCGCGGCTGGCCGAGGAAGATCACGCCGAAGAACTTCACCATCACGTACCCCGCGAGCGAAGCGGCCAGCGCCACGACCGCCATGGACATCGGGATGAGGAGGTTCACGAACTCGTGCGGGATCCGATCGGCGAACAGGAAGGATTGCAGCAACAGCCACTCGGACGCGAAGCCGTTGAGCGGCGGGAGTCCCGCAATCGCGAGGACACCGACGAGCGACGCCCAGGCGACCCACGGCATGCGGTGAATCAGTCCGCCCAAGCGGCCGAGATTGCGCTCGCCCGTCGCGTGGAGCACGGAGCCCGTTCCGAGGAAGAGCAGGCTCTTCATGAGCTTCAGGCAGTGATAGATCGTCGCCGCGAGGGCGCCGCGGGGATGCGCATCCCCGCTCCGTGGAAGACGACACTCAAGCCGAACCCGGCGAACGCGAGCCCGAGGTTCTCGATCGAGGAGTAGGCGAGCAGACGCTTCATGTCCGTCTGTACGGCGGCAAACACGGCGCCGTAGAGCGCCGAGACGAGCCCCGCGGCGAGCGGCACGAGGCCCCACCACCAGACCGGCGTTCCCAGCAGATCGAACGTCACGCGAATCATCCCGTAGACGGCCATCTTCAACATGACGCCGCTCATGAGCGCCGAGACCGGAGATGGCGCCGCCGGATGCGCCTCGGGGAGCCACACGTGCATCGGCACGAGTCCCGCTTTCGCGCCGAATCCCACGAGTGCCAGCAGGAAGGCTGCCGCCGCCCATCCTGGCGCAAGGTGAGCTGCGCGCATGGCATCGAAGGTGAAATGCCAGCTTCCGCCCTGGAGCACACCGAAGGTGAGGAGCACCGAGATCGCCCCGACGTGCGCCATCAGCAGGTAGAGGAAGCCGGCGCTGCGGATCTCGGGGATACGGTGTTGTGTCGTGACGAGAAAGTAGGACGAGATCGCCATCGTCTCCCAGGCGACCATGAAGGCGTAGGCGTCATCGGCCAACAGGATGAAACCCATGCTGGCGAGGAACAGGTGGTACTGCAGGCAGATGAGGCCTGGCGGCGTGCCTTCCCCGCGGCGGAAATAGCCGGCCGCGAACACCGAGATTCCCGCCGACGAGGTCCCCAGCAGCAAGAGAAAGACGCTGCTCAACGCGTCCAGGCGCACGTGCATCGGCAGGTCGGGCAGTCCAATCGGCAGCACGGCGTGCTCGGCGGGTGCTGCGAGGCTCACTACTGCGATCACCGAGAGCGCAATGCTGCAGAGCGTGCTCAGGGGAAAGAGCGTGCGGCCGACGAGCCCCACGCTCATCGGGCGCAGGAGCCCGGCGAGACCGAGCAGGACCCACAGGCCCAGCACGACCAAGCAACCGCCAAGTGCTGATATGGGCAGGGAAATCACAGCAAGTGCAACTGGGATGCGCCTTGGATTATAATGGAAAACGTCGCACAGTCTAATGCGCGCAGGATGACCGCTTGACTCTCGAAGACCGCAGCGCCCGTCTCACGATCCTCATCGACCCGCGCAAGAAGGCCCTGTTCGAACGGCTGTGCGCGGAGGAGGACTCGACACCCTCCCAGGTGGTCCGCCGCATGGTCCGGCAGTACATCCTCGAGCGCACGGGCAGGCCCTGGACGCCCTCTGCCGGTGGGCCGCCCGCCGATGTGCCCAGGAAGGCGCCGAGCCGCGGCGCCCGGCGCGGCCGGCGGTCCTGAGGGCGCGAAGCGCGAGGCTATGCGTTATTCCGAGAACAAGGAGCAGAGCTCCGAGCTCCTGCGACTGGCTTTGCCCCTGATGGCGCGCCAATCGGCGGCGCATCACCCGGTGAGCTATGCGCTCTGGTACGAGCACGTGGGCGGCATGAATCCGCCGCTCAGCGAAGTGTTGACCGCGCGGCTGCAGTCCAATGCTCCGCTGACCGACGAGGAGGTTTACCGCCTGCATGCGCGCCACATCTCGGCGCGCGACATCGAAATCCTCGAGCGGCTGCAGCAGCAGCTGCGCACTCTCCTCGGGGAGGCGGCGCACGCCGCGGCGGCCGCCGGCGAGGAGTCCGGACACTACGCCCGCAACCTGGAAGAGAGCCACGCCCGCATCGCAGAGGCTGACAGTCTCGAGAGCGTGCGCCGGCTCATCGCCCAGCTCCTCGATGAGACACGGGCCATGCAGATCTCGACTCGCGCCCTGTCGCAGCAGTTGGAGCAACGCGGCCACGAAGTGGCCATGCTCACGGAGCAGCTCGCACAGGTGCAATCGGAGGCGCAGCTCGACCCGCTCTGCGGACTCAAGAACCGCCGCGGGCTGGAGCGCAGCGCACAACCGATCCTCGACGCCGGCCTCAGTGGGACGGCCCTGCTGATGGTGGATGTCGATCATTTCAAGATCGTGAACGATACCCACGGGCACGTGCTCGGCGACAAGGTGCTGCGGGCGATCGCGGCGACGGTGCGGGCCAACATCAAGGGACGCGACATCGCCGCCCGAATCGGCGGCGATGAGTTTGCGGTCCTGCTGCCGCAGACGACCGTTCAGGGTGCGCTGGCACTCGCCGAGCACATCCGCGCTGCCGTCGCCGATGGGCGTATCCACCGGGGCGACGGCAAGGATCTCGTCGGCTCGGTCACGTTGTCCATTGGAGTCGCCATTCGCAATCCGGGGGAGCCCCTGGAAAGCCTCATGGAGCGGGCGGATGCGGCCCTGTATGGCGCCAAGCGCGTCGGTCGCAATTGCATCCGTGTGGCGCCGTCCGGCTGAGCCCCAGGCCGTCCGTCTGATCCTCTCGGCAAGCTGATGGCCGTTGAGGTCCGGCATGCGTGGCGGCGAGGTCGCGCCCGAGTCCAAGATGCGCCATACGGTGGCCCGACCACGGCCGCGAGCGCGACGATGGTCGGGGGCGATTGCGGTGAGGCCGCCGGACCGGTCCTGAGACTATCGAGCCGCCAGGCGGGCAACGCTCTGATCGGGGGCGCTCGATGGAAAGGGGCTGCGCAGCGCATCCTCGATCGCCATCGGCCGGGCGAGAAAATATCCCTGCGCCCCGTGGACGCCGAGTTGAACGAGCACGTCCAGCTCCGCCGCCGTCTCGACACCCTCGGCGACGATATGAGCGCCGGTTTCCCGCCCGAAAGCGATGAGCGCCGCGGCCAGCGCACGCCGCTTGGGGTCGGAATCCACGTTGCGCGTCAGGCTGATATCCAACTTGATCTTCTCGGGTTGGATATTGAGGACGTGACGGAGGCTCGCATAGCCAGCCCCGGCATCGTCGATCGAGACGCGCAGCCCCATCGCCCGCAGGGGTGTCAATGCGGACAGCAGCGCGGGATAGTCGGGAATGTGCTCATGCTCCGTGACTTCCAGGACCACGCGTTTCAGCTCCACCGAATGAAGGTAGCTGCGGAAGCGCGCATCGAGAAGCGTCCCGGGCGAGCAATTCACTGCAAGGTAGACGTCGGGCGGAGTCTCGGCCAAGGCAGCGAGCGCCGCGCGCACGGCGGCCAGCTCCAACTCCACCGCCATGCCGACATCGGCCGCCTCCGTGAACCACAGGTCGGGCGTCCGGGCGGGCTCCGTCTTGAAGCGTGACAGACACTCGAGACCCGCGATCCGCCGCGAAGCGATATCGAAGATCGGTTGGAAGACGATCGAGGGCTGTCTCGCCTCCAGTGCCGAGGCGATGCGGACTTTGCCTGCCTCCAGAGCCTCCTTTTCCGCGAGATCGTGATCGAGCTGTCTGCTCAGCAGCGACGCGAAGGCATGCATCATGTCGAGGTCCCGCTCCCCCAATGATGTATCAGCCGCGAAGGCGAAACAGCACAATGTCCCGAAGAGGCGTCCGTCCGACAGCCGGACGGGGACGCTCACGTGGGCGCCGATCGGGATGGCCTGCGTCTCGGGCAGCGCCATGGCGGCCGGCACGTGCCGCGTGTCGGGAATGAGCTGCGGCAGCCGGCCGTCCACCACGCGTTGGCAGTAGCCCTGTTCCAGAGGGCACGAGTCGCCCGCCTGGATCGGCGTGCGGTCCCGGGCGTTTACGTGCCGGAAGATGCGGTCCCTTTCCCGAAACTCGGCCACGAAGGACACATCCATCCTCAAGTACTCGCGGATGGCCTTCAGCACGTTGTCCACCGCATCCGTCCCGATCGACGGTTGCGCCGGAGCGCTCATCAAAGCCGTAAATGACATGGTGGCCGTACCCTTGATCTCGGCGAGGAGCCGCTGTCCGCAGCTGACGTCTCGGCGTTGCGGCAACGCCTCCTTCATTTAAAGAGAAGCGGCGCGCTGTTGGTATGAACGGCGTCGCAACGGGAAAGGCCTGCAGGCAATCTTGCGGAAAACGTGAAACGGCTCACGCCGCCGCCGGCGGATGGTCGGGTGCGGGTCAGTTGATCTGGAAGATCGTGCCCCCACCGTTGGCGCCACCCGCGCTCGTGAGCCCGTAGATGCTGCCGTCCGCGGCCTGCATCAAGGGTCCGACTGGCGTAGCTCCGTCACCGGTTCCGCCAAACGACCAGACCAATGACTCCCAGTTGCCTTGACCCGCTGAAGCACCACCGGCCGCGGCGCAGAGCCCCAGGGCCGCCGCTGTCATCCACCTCACTCGGGCACTCTTCATACGCTGTCGTTCCTGGTTGGCTTCAAACATATCGACCGTCGATCGGCGCGCGCATGATGAACAGCGGGCATCGACCGGACACAGTGCGCACTATCGATGTATGGAAGGGGGCACCAATCGGCCCATGACGGGCGCCCCGCAAGCGTCGCGAGTGAACTGCGGCGCGCCCGGGATCAAGGGTTTCCGGTTCGCGCGTGGCCTGCCTGCGCATGGACGAGACGTAAGCGGGGAGAGAGGGTGATGAGCGCGTGGGCACCCCTCTTTAATCGCGATCAATTACCAATGACTTCAACGACTTGGTGGGTAGAATGCGACAATGGTGCAGCACGCGATCGCCCCGGCAGGACGAGCGGTCCCATTGACATGAATCAAATCGAAATGCGATATCGAAACTACCAATGACTCTGCGAAATCACCTGCCGTTGCTCCCGGTGCTCCACGTGCTGCTCACCAACCTTCTGGCATCGACTGATTTTGTTGCCGCCGTTCCCTCGCGTTTCGCGGCAATGCCCGCCGTAAGGGCGTGCTGTCAGAGTGTGCAGCTGCCCTTCGAGAGCCCCGTATTTACGATGTCCCTCATGTGGCATCGGCGATTCAGGCGCGATGCCCTGCATCGGTGGATTCGTGACCTGGCGGCTGAAGAAATCGTCCGCCTGGCCTCGGGCGGCGCTGGCTTCCAGCCGGGATGAGGATGATCTCTTGCGGAACGAATCATGCGCGACGGGCCGGCGCTTTACGGCACTGGCTCAACGACGCGGGGAATCGAGGTGATCGCTAAAGAGCAAGCCAACCGGCGGACGCTGCGAAGATGGGCGACCGTAAGCGGGGTCACCCTGCTGCTCGCATTTGCTGGGCTCATCGTGTCCGGGATCGTTTCCGTCCGCCAGGCCCGGCTCGTACGCGCTGCCACCGCCCACAGAGTCGAGACCGACCGGCGCATCACCCAGTTGCAAGCCGTGCTCCTCTCGCTCGTCGACGCCGAGACCGGGCAGCGCGGGTACCTTCTCACCGGCAAGCGGTTCTACCTCGCTCCGTATCGACGCGCTCTCGCTCTCACGCCCGCCGAGCTCAATGGGTTGCGATCGGAGCCGATCACTGATCCCGCTCTAGCCGCGAGCGTTCGTAAGCTGCGCGAGCTTGCGGCAGGGAAACTCGCCGAGCTTGCCGAGACCGTCAGATTGGCCGACGCCGGCAAGACTCGAGCAGCCCTCGGCCTGATCCAGAGTGACGTCGGTGAGCGCACGATGGAGGAGATTCGAGATCAGGTGGCGGCGTGCCTGGCTATTCTGCGCCGACAGCGCGCGGCGAGCGATGCGCAGGTGATCCGCGGAACGGCCCTGAGTCAGCGCCTGGAGCTCGTGACTCTGGCCGCCCTCATCCTTTGCGGCCTCTTTGCCGCTCTGCAGGCGGGGAGCCTCTGGCTCGCGCACGAGCGGTACGAGCGAGCATTGAGTGCCAGCGAGCGCCAGCATCGGGCGATCGTCGAAGATCAGACGGAGCTCATTTCCCTGGCGAGACCGGATGGCAGGCTCGAGTTCATCAATCCCGCCTACAGTAGATTCTTTGCCGTCGCTGCGGACGACCTCGCCGGCCGCTCCCTCTATGATTCTCTTTCTCGAGACGAGCGGGCCGACTGGGCGGAGCGCCTGGCGCAAGTCCTGAGGTCGGACGAGGCGCTCTATCTCGAGCAATTCCTGCCCGCGGGCGAAGGCGCCGGACCACGATGGATCGCGTGGCGGCATCGGGCACAGCGTGCATCGGACGGAATACGGATACACTCGGTCGGCAGGGAGATCACCCTGCGCAAGAGAGCCGAAGAGGAGCTGAAGAGCCGGGAGGACTTTCTGGTGCGCATCGGGCGGGTCGCCGGCGTCGGCGGGTGGTCGCTGGATTTGCGCACCCAGAGTCTCTACTGGTCCGCAGAGGTGCGAAGGATCCACGAAGTCGCCGCGGATCATGTGCCGGACCTCGAGAGCGCTCTCGCCTTCTTTCCGCCGAGGAGCAGGGCCAAGATGCGTCTCTCGTTGGAAGAGGCCGCCCGAGAGCACGGGCACTGGGACCTCGAGCTCCCCTTCGCCACTGCGACCGGCAGGCGGATCTGGGTACGGTCGGTAGGCGAGGCGGAATCCGACGGCGACGGCAATGTAATCCGTCTCGTAGGAGCTCTTCAGGACATTACCGAGCGAAAGGCCACCGAGAGCTCCCTGAGAGAGCTGACCGAGGTCTTCGACAGCACGCCCGATTTCATCGCCCAGACCGATTGGCAGGGTCATGTTCACTACCTCAATCCGGCAGCGCGAAGAGCTGTCGGACTCGGGGCCGATACATCGCTTTCCGGGCGGCTCTATTCAGAGTTCTACACGCCCGAGACCAACTATCGGTTCATTTTCGAGATCATTCCGGCCGTGAAGGAGCGTGGTGTGTGGGTCGGAGAGACCCAGGTCGTGCTCGAGGGAGGCCGCATTGCGCCCGTGAGTCACATGGTGATCGCGCACCGGGATGCCACGGGCCGCGTGTCGCGGTATACCTCCTTGATGCGGGACATCGCCTCTGAAGTCGCCAACCGCGAGGAGCTCGCAAGAAAGACCTCCACGCTGAACTCGATCGTCGAGGCCATTCCGGCGATGTTGGCAGTGTGGGACGGCAATGTTCGCTGCCAGCTGGTCAATCGGGCCTTCGAGCGCTGGCGCGACCGCCCCCGCGAAAGCTTCCTCGGTCGCGGCATGGAAGAGGCGCTGGGGCCTGACGAGTATGCGCGCAGCAGCCCCTGGCTCGAGAGGGCCTTGGCCGGCGAGACGGTGGTTCACGAGGAGGACTATCCGAGCGCTCGGGAATATCGCCATTTGAGCATCACCTACACACCGTTGCGGCTGCAGGATGGCTCCGTGGGCGGGTTCATCGGCATTGCGCAAGACATCACTCATCACCGGCAAGAGCGCTTGCGGCTCGCTGCATTGAGCGAACACGATCCGCTGACGGGTCTGCTCAACCGCGCGGGGTTTGAGACGTATATCATCGAGAAGGTCAATCGCGGCGAAGGAGCCACACTCGCAGTGCTGTACATCGACCTGGATTACTTCAAGGCGGTAAACGACCGGTACGGGCACGCTGCCGGAGACGAGGTATTGCGTCAGTTCGCAGCCCGCCTCAAGGCTGCTGTTCGACCCAGCGATGCGGTTGCCCGTCTCGGGGGAGACGAGTTCGGGATCGTGCTCGGCGGCGTGCGAGAGCCGAATCATGCCGCCACGGTGGCGGAAAAGGTGGTCGAGACTGCGAGCATGCCGTTTGCCGTGGCCGACCTGGCGTTGACGATCGGGGCCAGCGTCGGCGTGGCCTACGATGCGGACCGCGAGGGTGGCTGGAAAGGACTCCTTGCGCGCGCCGACGCGAAAGTCTACGAAGCCAAGGCTGCCGGGCGCGGCAGGTCCGCGATTGCGGACTTTGGAGGATGATCGGCGGGCGATCGTCAAAACGAGGGACCCCATGCGGTATGCCCCGGTTTCGAGTCCTCTCTCAGCCCCTCACATACAACTCACGAGCGCCGGCCAGGAAGGCGAGCGCCCGGCGCGAGGCCCGCTCCTCTTCCTCGGTGAGCAGGGCGCGACGAATCCCATCTCGCTTGAGCACGTAACGCTGCATGTCTTCGGCGAGCCGCTCTGCAGCTGCCCCTTCCCGGCGCAGCAAGGCGTCCAGAAGATCATGGAGTGCAGCGGGCACCGGTGCCGCGGCCGCTGCACTTGAGGCATGTAGGGTGAGCCACCGCAGGTGCGGCAGGCACACGGTCGGCAGCGCCGCCACGTCAGGTCCCGCTCTCACGAGCCCGTCGGCGACGCGGAGCTCGACGCCGCGCTGGATGGAACAGAGCTCACAGCTCGGCATGAACAAGGGGCGCTCGGCGGTGCCGCGTGAAGGTCCATGACCGGTGCCTTCGGCCGCGGCGGCGGCGAGGGCGCCGGCAACGCGATTCATGAGCGGCGTCAGCGCCAGGCAGATGTCCCTGTCGGCGGCCATCGAGGCATAGAACCGCAGGTGCGGCTCACAGAGCCCCCGGGCGGCGGCCAGCCTTTCGCGCGCCTCGGGATCGGTAGCCAACTCGTGCTGATACTTGCGCAGGAGCTCAAAGAGCGCATCGCGGACCCGGGCGCAGAATAGGCACTCCTCCATCCTGGCGTCGCGGATGAGGCGAGAGGGCGGCCGCGTGGAGTCATCCGCGCTTCCGTACCACTCTTCGCGCAGGCTTGCGAGGCGAGCCCGCAGCGCATGGGCCTCCGTCGAGTCCTCGCCACCCATCAAGCCGGCGACCCGGTCGCAGAGCCCGGCGAGGAAGAGCCGCTGCTTGTCCTCGAGCAGAAAGCGGATCAGCTCGGCGCGCAGGGCGCCGACGCCGCTTTGGGCGAGCGCCGTCTCATCATCCGCGAGGCTTGCCGCGAGCCCATCACGCGCAGAGGTCGAAAAGATCCGCAGCCGGCCCGCAGGGATGAATCGCCTGAGACGCTCCTCGGCGAACGCGACAACCGCTGCCCGCTCGGACGGCTGCACCAGGTCCTGCTTGTTCAGCACGAGAAAGATGGGTCTGCCGGTCTCGGCGAACGTGCCCAGCGCCCGCATCTCGTCATCCGTGAGCGGGCCGTCAAAGCCCGAGACGACGATCACGGCGTCCGCTTCCGGGAAATATGACTCGGTGGTTCGGGTGTTCTCGCGTATGCCTGAGCCCAGCCCCGGGCTATCGACGAAGTGGAAGCCGCGGCGCAGGATCTCCGCGGGCAGCGCGACGTGGGCGATACGGATCCGGCGCGCGTTGCCCGGATTGCCGCGCTCGGTGATGTGCTCGGCGAGCGCTTCCAGGGGAATGTCGATGGGCAGAGCGCCCCGCTCCTTCTCGAGTTGGACGCGCTCCGGCCTGCCGTAGGCGACGCTCGTGATGACGGAGGTAAGCGGGAGGATCCCGGTCGGTAACCGATCCAAGCCCAGGATCGCGTTCATGAGCGAGGTCTTGCCCCGGCTGAAGCGGCCGGCCACGAGCAGGATGAACCGATCCTCCGCGAGTCGCGTGAAGAGCTCGGCGATGTCATCCTCGCCGAACGGCGGCCGAGCTGAGCCGTGAGTCAACCTGTGTTGGCCCGAAATCTCGCGCAGGATCTCCGCCAACTCGAACTTGGCCCGCTCGTATTGACACAGTCCCGCGGGCGAATGATCCAGCATCATGCAAAGGCCTCGCTGTCTCGCGGGGGCTCCGCCGCATTGACGCTTTTCGTCGCTCCTCCTAGACTCGAAAAGTGGCCAAGTTGATTATCGTCCGTCACGGACATGTCGAGGGCATCGAACCGGAGCGCTTCAGGGGCCGCACGGATGTCCCGCTCACACCCGAAGGGCGGAGGCAAGCCATGGCGACGGCCAGCTGCATCGCATCGCGCCGGCGGCCCGCGATCGTCTACACGAGCCCGCTGCAGCGATGCATCCAGACGGCTTCGGCTATTGCGGGAGGCTGCCACGTAGAGGTGGCCGTGCAGGAAGATTTGAACGACCTCAACTATGGAAGCTGGCAATGGCAGTTGCACTCGGAGGTGCGAGCCAGATCGCCGGGGCTCTTTGACTGCTGGCTGGCGGCGCCGCATCTGATGAGATTCCCCGACGGGGAGTCGCTTCAGGACCTGCTTGCGCGGGCGGCGAATGTCGTGCGCATGGCGATGAAGCGTCACCCGCTCGATACCGTGGTCCTCGTGAGTCATGACAGCGTCATTCGGGCGATGCTGCTGCAGTTGCTCGATCAACCCGTCTCGGCGTACTGGCGCATCGCGCCCGCACCGTGCTCGATCAGTGAGGTGGATATCGTCGGGCATGGCGTGCGCGTCACGGGGATCAGCGAGACTCATCATTTGGAGAAAGCATCATCGTGATGCGGCGCAGGCGGGTGAGAAGAGCTGCGATCTCGCTCCGGGCGGACTCGAGCTGCGCGCTTCTGGCCGCGACCTGCTCGGCGCTGCGGATGCGAAGAGAGACGCCGCCCTCGATTGCCGCCTCGATACCGGTGATGGTGGAGTCAATCTGACGCAACATCTGCCGCTGCGCGTCCTGGACGCTCTTCTTCAGCCGCTCATCGAGATCGTGCCGGATCCGGCCCGCCTGCACTTCGATGAGCTCGACGGCTGTCATCTTGGCCCGCTTGGCAATGAGCGGTGCGGCGATGAGCTTCGGAAGCATCAGTACGGCGGAGGTCGAGAGTATCCTGAGGCTCGTTGGCTCATACCAGAATTTGTAATAGAAACCCGACTCGGCAGTCCAGCGCGGCTCGGTATCCGCGGGATCGAACTCGACCGAGAAGAGCTCGCTCGAGCGGCGCATCAACTCGTCCACACACTGCTGCAAGCCGGCCCAAAATCGGGCGCACAGCGCCTGGAAGGCTTGGGAGACTTCGATATCCGCCTGCCCGAGCCAATCGTCATAGGCCGCGCGGATCGCGGCGATTTTCCGCTCCTCGAGCTCTGACCGCAGCTTGCGGGATGGCAATCCGCGTAGCTCCCCGAGCCAGCGGTCGATCGACGTGCGCATCTCGATCTTCTGAGCGCGCTTGAAGTCCTCGAGCCTGGGCTCAATGTCTCGCTTGAGGAGCGAGCGGGCATCTGCCTCGAGGAGCACGCAGTAGTCTGCTCGTGACCGCTCGGCGCGCTCTTTCTCCTTGCGAAAGAGGGCGAGGCTCGCCTCGATGTGATCGAGAGGCTCGACGAGGGCTTTCGATTCGAGGTCGAGCGAAAAACGGGCCTGAGTCAGCAGCCGCTCCAGACCGCGGCCGAGGGAGCGCAGCCACGCGTCGGTCTTCTCCCGTGCCATGAACCTGCGCAAGGCACGCTCGAATGCCGGGAAGCCGCTGCGCGAGACAGTCTCGCTGTCGTTACCCATCTTCCCTTCCAGGGCGAGCCGCGCCGACACCGGAAACACCGGCACATCGTCCGTGCCCAGTGCTTCGCGGATCGCGCGCACGGAGAAGGCGAGCGATTCCTGAAGCTCATCCGGACGCAGGTAGTCCGTCTTGTTCAGCAGACAGAAAATCTTTCCGGCATAGCGCCGTATGTCGCGCAAGAAGTCGAGCTCCGCGCGGCTCACGGGCTGATCGACAGAAGCGATGAAGAGCACCGCGTCGGCCTGAGGAAGATACTTTCGCGTCTCATCGGTGTTGTGTTCATACACGGATGCGATTCCGGGCGTGTCGACCAGTCTCACGCCATCGGCGAGCCAGGGAGAGGGGTGTCGTATCACGACGCGCTCGACCGCCTTCGTGTTGCCTGGATTTCCGCGTTCGGTGACGTATGCGCCGAGATCGGCGATCTCGATCGGGCACTTCCGGCCGGGGGGGAGCATGGCATGGGCTGCGCGCACACTGCCGGACTCGATGACCGTAATGACTGAGGTGAGCGGTACGACGCCGGCGGGAACCAGAGGCTCGCCGAGCAGGGCATTGATGACGGTGCTCTTGCCGCGCTTGAACTGTCCTGCGGCAACCAAGTTGAAGACCTGCTCCGAGAGCTTGCGCGACAGCCAAAGGCACGTCGCGGCATCGATTCCGGGCAGGTCGACCGCAGCCCCCAGGCAGGCCTCGATCTCGAGTCGGCGCAAATCCGCTGATGCCATCGATTGCGGGCGGCCGCCGAGCTCGGGTGTGAGCACGTCGCTCACGGCAATTCTCCGAGCTGCCGCTCGAGCCGGGCCCGGGAGATGATTCCTCTGAGAAGCCCTGGAGTCGACTCCGTGCCCGGCTCGAGTACGATGAGATAGGGAGATCCGGTGCTGGTGAAGATGAGGCGAAAGCAGGCAAGCGCGCCGGCGGTGGCTGGAAGTCGCAGCTCTGCGGCCGCAGAGGCGGCTCGTGACGGCATCGTACCGATCATAAAAAAACTCCTTCCCCCACGCACTGAAGCGCGGCGTCAGGAGTCATCAGGTACCAAACCGTTCGCGGGGGACTCCATCCCCGATGGGTCGAGATGAGCTTAATTCAGGGTCAAAGGCACGTCAACCGGCGAATTTCGTTGACGATTCCGATGGCCGAGCCTAGTGTAGATCGCGTTCGGACAGGGGATGGGGTTCCCCTCTCAAAGCGCTCGATGAGCTGATGACCCCTAGCGTGTGTCGGTGCGCACGTAGGGGCGCGCCGCGCGAAAGGCAGGTGCGTCATGTCGGGCACGCTCTTCTCGGGCCGCGATTCGCTTGCAGACAGCTCTGCTGCTGCGCCGGCATCGCTCGTTGGCCGGTTCCTGAACCTCCACGAAGGACCCCTGGTTTTCCGCGAGGTGGTGCGCCTGGGCGATGACGCCGTGGCGGCGCTCGAGGGCCTGGTCCGAGGGCCGCCGGACGCCGTTCATCAGCCTCGCTGTCTCGCGGCCGATGCGCTGGCTGCGATCGGTAGCCCGGCGGCCGTGGATGCCTTGAGTCGAGCTTTGCTCGACTCCGTCGGGCGCGATCTCCCACCGACGCTGCTCGAGGCTGAGAGCATCCTCGTCAATCACATTGCCGAGCATTTGAGCCGCTTCCCGTCCCGCAAAGTCACCGATGTGTTGCTTTCGGCTCTGCAGCGCAGGCGCTACCCCTGCTGTGCGGCGGCGCTGGGGTTGACTGGCGATCCGCGCGCGATTCCGCTGCTGGTCGAGTGCCTGTATGAGGACGCGGCGCGCCCCGCCGCCGCTGCGGCGTTGCATCGGTTTGGACGAGCCGCGCTGGAGCCTCTGGCTCGCGTCCTGCTCCAGCCGCAGCACGCGGGACTGGAGCCTCCGAGCCGCATCGACGGGCGAGTCGCCGCGGCCAAGGCGCTTGGAGAGCTCGCCCGCACCGATTCCCGTGATGCGGCCCGCGCTGAAGCCTCGCTGGCGGAGGCGCTGGCCGACGGGCAGCGCGCCGTTCGTCTCGAAGCAGCGCTCGGCTTGGCGCGTCGTGGCATGCGAGTTGACCCGGAAGTCACGCGTATCCTGGTGGCCGCGCTCGACGAGGAGAGCTGGGTGCGCGCCGAGGAGATCATCGCGATGCTCGTCGGCGTCGGGCCGCCGGCCGAGCAGCTGCTGATTCCGATCCTTCGCTCCCGAACCCGGGACGAAGCGGACCGCCGGCGCCGCGTGCGCGCGGTGGGAGTCGTCGGGAGAATCGGCTCCACTGCCGCCGTGAGTCTGCTGCGGAACTTCCACGCGTCGAGCGATACGACCCTGCGCTTTGCGGCCGTCAACGCACTCGCACGCATCGGCGCAGGCGCTGCCGACTCGCTTGCGCCCTTTCTGAGCGATACGCATCCGGCCATCCGGTTCCGGGCGCTGCAGGCACTCGTCCGCAGGCGTGCGCTGCCCTTGGAGCTCGCGATCCGCCTGCTCGCGGACGAAGACGCACATGTCAGAAGCCTCGCCGCCGGCGCAGTGCGGGGAGAGATGGCGGCCGCGTTACCGTCTTTGAGGCGGGCGGCCTCTCATTGCGGCGCGCCGGCTGAAGGTTTGGCACCGCGCCTGCGGTTGTGGTGGCATGCCTGCACACTGATCGCGCTCGCCCGCCTCGAAGCGAGGTGAAGTTGGGAACCGCGCGAGGCTTGCCGTTTGATGGGCGAATCCGTATATTCATCGTCAAGGAGATGGCATTCCTCCTGTCAAAAAAACCGCCGGCAATCGGCTGATGATGCCTATCTAACGTCGTTCTGCCACCGTCTGGTGGAAGAGACTTTGGAGTTGCGCCGATGCCCGAGCTGTCTCAGGTTCGATACCATCCTTGTGCCCGGGAGGGATGCCGATGATTCCCTACCGGTCTCGAACGACCACCCACGGCCGTAACATGGCCGGCGCGCGCGGCCTCTGGCGCGCCACGGGCATGAAGGATGAGGACTTCGGCAAGCCGATCATTGCGATCGCAAACTCGTTCACTCAGTTCGTGCCCGGCCACGTGCATTTGCGAGACGTCGGCCGGCTGATTGCCCGGGAAATCGCAGAGGCCGGCGGCGTCGCCCGTGAGTTCAACACGATCGCGGTGGACGATGGAATCGCCATGGGCCACGACGGGATGCTCTACAGCCTGCCGTCGCGCGACCTGATCGCCGACTCGGTGGAGTACATGGTGAACGCGCACTGCGCCGATGCGCTGGTGTGCGTTTCCAACTGCGACAAGATCACGCCGGGGATGCTGATGGCCGCTCTGCGGATCAACGTTCCGACGGTGTTCGTCTCCGGAGGACCGATGGAGGCGGGCCGGGTTTCTGCGCAACCGGCCCGGGGGATCGATCTGATCGATGCCATGGTCGCGGCGGCGGATACCAGCGTCACGGACGATGAGTTGGCCGCCATCGAGCGGTCCGCCTGCCCAACCTGCGGCTCGTGCTCGGGCATGTTCACGGCGAACTCGATGAACTGCCTGGTCGAGGCAATCGGGTTGGCATTGCCGGGCAACGGCACGGTGCTCGCCACGCACGCCGAGCGCGAGCGCCTGATGCGCAGGGCCGGATCCCTCGTCGTGGAGCTCTGCCGCCGCTTTTACGAGGGTGATGACGCTTCGGTGCTGCCGCGGTCAATTGCGACGATCGCTGCATTCGAGAACGCGATGGCACTGGATATCGCCATGGGGGGCTCGACGAATACGGTCCTGCACCTGTTGGCGGCCGCTCACGAGGCGGGCGTGGATTTCACGATGCGGGACATCGACCGGCTGTCCCGGCGCATTCCGAACCTCTGCAAGGTGGCGCCATCGAGGCCGGATGTTCACCTGGAGGACGTGCATCGGGCGGGCGGTGTGATGGCGATTCTCGGGGAGCTCGAGCGTGACGATCTCGTCCACGCCGAGGTGGGGACCGTTCACGCCGGGTCCCTGGCCGAGGCGCTCGATCAATGGGACGTGCTGCGAACGACCGACGCCTCAGTCAGCGAGTTCTATCGCGCAGCTCCAGGAGGCGTGCGCACGATCGAGGCCTTCAGTCAATCCAGGCGTTTCGCGGAGCTGGATCTCGACCGCAAAGCGGGCGTGATCCGCAGCACCTATCATCCTTACAGCGCGGACGGAGGATTGGCCGTGCTTTACGGTAATCTGGCCGAGGAGGGCTGCATCGTGAAGACCGCGGGGGTGGCCGATAGCCTGCTGCAATTCGTCGGTGATGCGATCGTTTTCGAGAGCCAGGAGGCGGCGGTCGAAGCGATCCTCGCCGACCGGGTGAGGCCGGGCATGGTTGTCGTGATCCGCTACGAGGGTCCTCGCGGCGGCCCGGGAATGCAGGAGATGCTGTACCCCACCAGCTATCTGAAAGCCAAGAGGCTCGGCAAAGCGTGCGCGCTGATCACCGATGGGCGCTTTTCCGGTGGCACGTCGGGACTCTCGGTTGGGCATATCTCCCCGGAGGCTGCCGAGGGTGGTCTCATCGCGCTCGTCGAGGACGGCGACGCCATTCGGATCGACATTCCGGGCCGGACGATTCATCTGTCCGTCGAGCCCAGTGAGGTCGAGCGGCGGCGGGCGAGAACGCTGGCTCGCGGTGAAGATGCCTGGCGGCCGGTGAACGCTCGTCCCCGCCGGGTGTCGGGCGCCCTGCAAGCTTATGCCGCGCTTGCTACGAGCGCAGCCCGAGGTGCGGTCCGCGATCTCGGCCGTATCGCGAGACGCTAAGCTTCAAATCCGTCGCCGGAGCTTTGGAAACAGCCTGATGTGGAAATCCATGGTCGCGGTCGCAATCGGGGCCGCAATCGGTGCGTTATTGCGTTGGTGGCTGAGCTCGAAACTCAACGCCGTCTTCCCCACCATTCCTCCGGGAACACTCGCGTCCAACCTGATCGGGGCCTACGTGATCGGCGCCGGCATCGCATTCTTCGCCGGCTTCCCGGCGATCCCCGCGGAATGGCGCCTCTTCGTCCTCACCGGATTCTGCGGTGGCCTCACGACCTTCTCCACGTTCTCCGCGGAGCTGGTGGCATCCCTGCGAGAGGGGCGCCTGCTCTGGGCGGGCGCGGAGTTGCTGATTCACGTGAGCGGCTCATTGCTCATGACGTTCGCCGGCATGGCCACCGTCGCCCTGGTCATCAGATTGACTTGAGCCGATGCGCGCATTCGTCGAGTCGTCGCTCGGAGGCGCCATGAACGATATGCGATCGCATGACTACCCTCCGCGTGGCGAAGACGCAGGCTCTGCTGCGCGGCGCAGCATCCTGTTTGATGCCCCGGATGTGCGGCGCTCGGCCGAGCGACGGGAGCCGCCGGAGTGCTTTCGCGACCTCAATCTGGATCAGATCGCTGCGGCCGTGACCGCCGGACGAGAAGCTTACGATCTCCTGCCGATTTTCCATTTACCCCTGACAGGTGCCGAGGCCGTCCGCTACCGCCACGAAGTGTTTCGGGACTTCGAGAATCCCGAGGTATTCGCGTGCATCGCCTCCTTCTCCGAGCGGATGCGCGGGGTGCGTGCTGCTCTCGTCGAGACGGGCAAACTCCATTGCCAGCTGCAAAAACAGCGGGAGCACCTCGATACGATCGGCGAGTACTGCGAATCAGTGAACGCGTTGACGCGTGCTCTGACGCTATCCCAACTGAGCTCGAGCGGCCTGATGCGGCTGCGGCAGTATCTCGGCGAATACACGGTTTCGATGGAATTCGGGTCGCTCGCGGCGCAGACCGATGCGCTGCAGAGCGATCTCGCGGCCATCGCTTACGCGGTACGCATCGACGGCAAGCGCATCGAGGTGAGTCGATATGGGGGCGAGCCGGACTACGCGGCAGAAGTACTGGAGACGTTCGCCAAGTTCAAACAGGCAGCGGTGGACCCGCGCGAATTCGCCTTCCGGAACCGCTCGGCGATGAATCACGTCGAGGAGGCAATCGTAGACCGGGTGGCGCGAGTCTTTCCCGGGACCTTTTCGAGCCTCGCGCAATATTGCGAGCGCCACCGGGAATTTCTGGATCCGGTAGTCGCTGAGTTCGAGCGCGAGGCACAGTTCTATCTCGCCTGGCTCGAGTATCTGAAGCCCCTCGAGAAGGCGGGCCTGCGTGTCTGCTATCCAGAGGTCTCCGCGGGCGCGAGGTCCAGTCGTTGCTTCGCCACGTTTGATCTCGCGCTTGCGCACCGGCTCCTCGCCGATAGGCAGACCGTGGTCGTGAACGACTTCGAGTGGCGCGTGCCGGAACGGATCATGGTGGTTTCGGGGGCCAACCAGGGCGGCAAGTCGACCTTTGCCCGCCTCATCGGCCAGACGCATTACCTCGCCGGCCTTGGGTGCCGCGTTGCCGGACGCGAGGCGGCCTTGCCGCTCGTCGATCATGTGCTCACGCACTTCGAGCGGGAAGAGCGTGTCGAGACTCTGAGCGGGAAGCTCGAGGAGAGCCTGGAGCGTATGCGGCGACTGCTCGGGCGAGCGACGTCCTCCAGTTTGCTCATCATGAATGAGAGCTTTGACTCTACGACCGTGAAGGACGCGCTGTTCCTGAGCCGGGAGATCCTGCGGCGGGTCACGGAGCGTGACATGCTGTGTGTCTGCGTCACTTTTCTCGACGAGCTGGCCTCACTCTCCGAGAGGACGGTGAGCTACGTGGCGACCGTCAATGCGGAGGATCCGGCGACGCGCACCTACAGAGTGGTACGCAGGCCGGCCGAGGGGCTCGCCTACGCCATGGCCATCGCCGAGAAGTACGGTTTGACCCACGAGCGGGTGAAGGAGCGCCTCAGCACATGAAGGCGCATCTCATGTTCCGCGACCGGGACATCGACCTGACCGCAAAGCCCGTGCCAGGCGCCGAGGACCTCGTCCGGGATCTTTCTCTCGAGCCGATATTCGCCGCAATGAGCGCCGGAGACCCCTATCTGCGCGATGTCGCGCAGCGAGTGCTGCTCGTCGGTCTGGAAGAGCCGGCCGCCATCCGATACCGCCAGCGGATCCTCGCGGATTGCATCGCGCAACCGGAGATCGTACGTCGGATGTATGCCGTCGCGGTCTCCGCCATCGAGGGCGAGCGGCGCGTTTGGGGGTTCATGCTCCGTCACCCGGAGGGGGTGTTGCATCGCTCGGTGGAGGTGCTCGGGATCTTTCGCGATCACCTGCGCGAGCTGCGTAGCATCGCGGACGCGCATGCCGGCAAGTTCCAGTCCGAGGGCTTGCGCACGCTCTTTGCCATGCTCGCACGGGAGCTCGACGATGCCTATCTCGCCTCCATCGCGGAGCACCTGCAGCGGCTGCGATTTCGCAAGCATGGCCTGCTCATGAGCGCCCGGCCCGGGAAGGGCAACAGGGGGACGCAGTACCGCATCCGCAAGCCCTTCGATGTCAGGCCGAGCCTGCGGGAGCGGGTGGAGGGCTGGGCGAAGCAGCTGATGGGAGGGGAGGCTTCGACCTTCGTCCATGAGCTCGACGATCGCGACGAGGCTGGCTTTCAGGCGCTGCAGGAGCTGCGGGACCGCGCAATAGCGCCGGTGGCGTCCGCATTGGCTGCCTCGACCGCGCACATCCTCGACTTTTTCAAGATGCTGCGCGCCGAGCTGTCCTTCCATATTGGATGCCTCAACCTGCGGGAGCGCCTGACTGCGAAGGACGAGCCCGCCTGCTTCCCCGATCCCGTGCCCAACGAGGAGTGCCTGGCCGAGGCTCTGGGCCTCTACGATCTCTCGCTGACCCTCAATATGGAGGGAAGGGCCATCGGCAACGAGTTGACTGCGGAGCGGCAGCGCCTGGTGATGATTACGGGTGCCAATCGGGGAGGCAAGACTACATTTCTGCGGAGCGTCGGCCTCGCACAGCTCCTCATGCAATGCGGCGCGTTCGTTCCTGCCGAGCGGTATCGGGCTGGCGTTTGCAGTGCTCTATTCACTCATTTCAGGCGCGAAGAGGATGTCGCCATGCGCTCCGGCAAACTGGATGAGGAGCTGTCGCGGATGAGCGCAATCGTCGATCGCCTGAGAGGAGGCGCAATGGTGCTCCTCAATGAGTCCTTCGCCTCGACCAACGAGCGTGAGGGCTCCGAAATCGCACGGCAGATCGTCGGGGCGCTGCTCGAGCGCGGGATAAAAGTCATGTATGTCACACACCTCTACGATCTGGCTGAGAGTTTTTATCGCGTGTCACCGGTCCCGGCGGTCTTTCTGCGCGCCGAGCGTCTGGCCGACGGCCGACGGACGTTCAAGGTTCTCGAAGGGGAGCCTCTGAGCACGAGCTTCGGTGCGGATGTCTACAGGCGCGTATTCAAGAGCGACGAAGCGGGGGCTGAGCGCTTCGCCATCCGGTAGGGCCGGTGCCTGTTCGCGCACCTGCTCATGGAGATGGAATGAGCAGGAACGCCCGCGTCCAACCTGGGTCGTTGGAGTCCGTGCCGTCGACCACGATCCATCCGTTGGTGTTGATGGCGATGGCTTCCTGCAGGCTCACCTGTCCGGCGAGCGGGCTCGTCGGGTCGATCAGCGTGTTGAGGTCGTACATCTCGCCGTTCTCATAGAGGAACGCCCGCGATGTCGTGTCGGTTTGCGACACGCCGACGATCCGGCCGCTGTCGTTGATGGAATTCGCCGAGCTGCTGGAGTCGCCGGCGAGCGTGCCGAGGTCCGTCATGGCGCCCTGCGAGTAGAGGAAGGCATGCGTCGGGGCGCCCGAGGACTGATCGACCCGCGAGCCGCCGACGATCTCGCCGCTGTTGTTTGCCGAATACGCGGCGCTGTAAGTGGCGCCCTGCAGGCCGCCGAGATCGGTGATGGCGCCGTTCTGCCACTCGACGGCGTGCATGCCGGCCGTGTAGTTGCTGCTGCCGACGATGAGGCCGGCGTCGTTGATCGCGCTCGCGGTGGCATCCAGGCGGGTACATTGATCGCACTCGAGCCCGGGCAGGGTGGTCTGCGCGTAGCCGGGCGCGGTCCAGACGAGGGGCAGGCCGGAGAGGGTGCCGGATTGCCCGTAGTTGCCGATGATCGTGCCGCTGTCGTTCGCCGCCGCCGCTTGCGCGAAGGACTGATACTGTCCCGTCAGCAGCTCGCTGCCGCCGGTGACGGTCCAGTAGCCGGGCTCGGGTGCCCCGCCCGCGGGTATCTCGGCGCCCGCGATCATCCCGCTGTTGCTGATGCCATTTGCGTAAGCGCCCATCTCCGACGGATCGAATGTGAGCTCATCCAGCGCGCCGGAGCTTTGCTGGTACATCCACGCTCGCGGCGAAGCGGTGGTTTCCTGCGCGCCCACGACGATGCCCTGGTCATTCACCCCGTTCGCGGTGACCGAGCCGGTCGTGGCCAGGCGGGGAATTTCAACAATTTTGTAAAAGGGAGGGTCCGCGGAGGGCGTGCCCGATGACGGCGGCGGTGTGGTGGGTGTCGGAGGAGAAGTGGTCGAGGGCGGAGGCGCTGCGGAAGCCGACGCCGGCGGGTCCGAGACGGAGCCGGAGGAGCCTCCTCCGCACGATGCGCATGCGAGCGCCGCCAGAATAGCAATCACCGTTTTCATCGCGACCCGTCCCATTTCCATGTCCCGGCGCCCTATCATGCACGTAGCGTGCCCACAGGCTGGACCGTAGAGTGCCGAGCGCCCATCCCCACCCGCCCCGATGGAAGACTCTGATCGCCTTCGCGATCATCTATCTCGTCTGGGGATCGACGTTCTATGCCATCCGTGTGGGCGTCCACGAAGTGCCGCCGCTGCTGCTCGCGGCCGTGCGCTTCACGATCGCGGGAGCGGCTCTGCTCACATGGGCGCTGGCGCAGGGCGAGGCGCTGCCGAGGCGGCGCGAGTGGGCGGCCACGGCGCTGCTGGCGCTGCTCATCTTCGTGGTCGACTACGGCATCCTCTTCTGGGCGGAGCAGCGCGTGGCCTCGGGCACGGCGGCGGTGATCCTCGCCACGATTCCGGCCTGCATGGCGCTGGCGGAGATCCTCTTCCTGCGTACGGAAAGGCTGACGCCGCGGCTCGGCTGCGCGCTGCTCATCGGGCTCGCGGGCGTGGTCGTGCTGGTCGACCCGTCGCTCGGCATGGCGGGGGCGCCGGTCTATGCGCTCGGGGCGGCGGGCCTCCTGGTAAGTGCCGTGAGCTGGTCCATCGCCTCGGTCCTCTCGAAGAAGCTGCCGATGCCCGCATCCAAAGTCATGAGCGCCGCCGTCCAGATGCTGGCCGGCGGACTGATGCTCTGCGTCGTGGCCGCCGCCGCCGGCGAGGCTCACGGTTTCCATCCGGGCGCCGTCTCGAGCGGAGCCTGGATCGCGCTCGCGTACCTGACCGTCGCCGGCTCGATCGTCGGCTTCACGGCCTACACCTGGCTGATCCATCACCACTCCCCGACCCAGGTCGGCACCTACGCCTATGTCAACCCCGTGGTCGCGGTGGTGGTCGGCCACTTCCTCGGCGGCGAAGCGTTGAATGCCCGCGCCGCGCTGGGCACGGCTCTCGTGTTGGTCAGCGTGGTCGTCATCACGACGCGGCGAAAATCCAACGTAACCTCGGGTTCGGCGGCGCCGAGCCGCGCGTAGACGGCGCGGCTGTCGCCGAATTGCGCCAATTTTCGGAACCCGCCGGGGCGCCCTCGGTTGTTAGGGCAGGTTCTGGAAGGAGGAGTTGGATCATGAGCACAGCGATATCACAGTCCCGCAACCCCGAGGCCGCCGCCGCCTTCGGCGGCGCCATGGATGCGATCGGCGGCATCGCGACCGCCGTGTTGGCCATCATCGGTCTCGCCGGCTGGCGCCCGGAGCTGCTGTCGGGCGTGGCAACCATCGTCTTCGGCGCGGCGCTGCTCATCCAGGGCGGCACGCTGTTGTCGGAGTACTCGCAGGTATTCACTCCGGCGGGAGCCCTGCGGACCGCCTCGGAGGCGGCCGGAGGCGACGGCCTGGCGGCAATGTTCCCGGTCGGGATCGCCGGCATCGTGCTCGGCATCCTGGCGCTGCTCGGCATCGCTTCGTATGCGCTGACGGCGGTCGCCGTCATTGCCTTCGGCGCCGTGCTGATGCTCAGCGCGCAGTCCGTGAGGAAGCTCTATGGGATGCAGGCCGAGCTGAGGCGCGTGTCGGCGAGCGGCTACTCGGTGCGTGAATTCCTCGCCGGCGAGATGGCGGCGGGCTCGGCCGGTATCCAGTTCGTGGCGGGCCTCGGCGCGCTGGTGCTCGGCATCATCGCCGTGGTGATGGCCGCCACCGCGCGCGCCGAGCTGTTGACGCTCGTGGCGCTGCTCGTCGTGGGTGTGACCAACATCATCAGCGGCAGCGCTCTCAGCGGCCTGGTTCTGAGCTTCATGCGCTCGGAGCCGCCCAACGGCGGCGCCACGGCGCTGCGGTAGGAGGCGGAACTTTCCCGCCGTCGGGGGGTTCAAGGCTCACGCCTTCCCCGTGCGGGCCGCGAACCCCCGCGACCAGCCCCAGAAGACCTCTACTGGAGCAAGTCCATGTCATATCTCGACGTCGCCCCCCTGATCACCGCCTTGCGCAACACTCCCGAGGAGTTCGAGCTCGCCGGCGGGTGGCTGTGTCACGTGCGCAGCTGGCACAGCTTCCGCGTCGGTCCCGAAGACCGGGTCGAGATCCGTGCCGCCTGCAACTGTGTGCTGCTGTCGGTGCGCCCGGAGCAGGAGCGTGAATTCGCCGGCTGCTTCCGCGAGTGGACGACCGCCTACTGGCGGCCGCTCGAGATCAACCGCGAATTCGCCTCGCATTTCGGGCGCCGGACGCGGCTGCTGCAGTGGACCATCGACGCCACCGGCGGATTGCACCGCTGGCTGCTGCAACGGGGCCGGGGCCGGCGCGAAGTCGGCATGCCCGTATCCCCGACGGCCTGATCCGGCTCGAGACCCTGCCCGCGGACCCAAAACCCGCTATCCTTTCGCCTCGGTTCAAGGTCGGGGCGAAAGGCAGAGCAGGGTGGCCAAAGTACCTCCTGGAGTAGGTCCGCGGTTTCCGCAGGTCGTGGTTCTGGTGGGCGCGACGGGTGATCTCGCCCGGCGCAAGCTCATTCCGGGCCTGTTTCATCTCGCCGGCGTCGGATTCATCCCCGGCTGCCGCATCATCGGCGTCTCGCTCGACGACCTCGATGCGCCGGGCTTCCGTAAGCTCGCGCGTGGTGCACTCGACGAGTTCTCCACACGCAAAGTCTCCGAGGCGGATTTGGCGTCGTTTGCTGACGGGTTGGACTACGTTCCGCTTGGCGCCGGCGCGGCGGGGCTGCGGGCCGCGGTGGATCGCGCCGAGAAGGCGCTGAACGCGGAGAGCCGGCGTCTGCACTATCTCAGCGTGCCGCCGAACGCGGCGCTCTCCGCCGTGCGCATGCTGGGGGAGGCGGGGCTGGTCGAGCGCTCGCGGATCATCATGGAGAAGCCCTTCGGCACCGACTTCGCGAGCGCGGTTTCGCTGAATGCGAAGCTGCACGAAGTCTTCGCGGAGGAGCAGATCTTCCGCATCGATCATTTCCTCGGCAAGGAGCCGGCACAGAACATTCTCGCCTTCCGTTTCGCCAACGGCCTGTTCGAGCCCATCTGGAACCGCAACTTCATCGATCACGTGCAGATCGACGTTCCGGAGACGCTGGGTCTCGGCAAGCGGGCGGCGTTCTACGACCAGGTGGGCGCCTTCCGCGACATGGTCGTGACGCATCTCTTCCAGATCCTCGCCTTCATGGCGATGGAGCCGCCGACGGCGCTGGAGCCGTCCTCGATCGGCGAGGAGAAATACAAGGTCTTCCGCAGCATGGTGCCGATCCAGCCGGCGCACGTGGTGCGCGGACAATACAACGGCTACCGCAGCGAGCAGGGCGTCAGCCCGGAATCCGACACCGAGACCTTCATCGCCCTGAAGTGCCTCATCGACAACTGGCGCTGGGCGGGCGTGCCTTTCTACCTGCGCACCGGCAAGCAGCTCGCCGAGGGCCAGCGCATCATCTCCATCGCCTTCCGCGAGCCGCCGAAGAGCATGTTTCCCGCCGATTCCGGCGTCGGCGCCCAGGGGCCGGACCACCTGACGTTCGATCTCGCCGACGTCTCCAAGATGTCGCTTTCCTTCTACGGCAAGCGGCCCGGGCCGGGGATGCGCCTCGACAAGTTGAGTCTGCAGTTCGCCATGAACGATACCGGGCTGGTCGGCGAGGTGCTCGAGGCCTACGAGCGGCTGGTCCTGGATGCGATGCGGGGCGATCGCACGCTCTTCACCAACGCCGAGGGCATCGAGCGGCTGTGGGAGGTGTCGGCGCCCCTGTTGGAGTCACCGCCGCCGGTGCGCCTCTATGCGCCCGGGTCGTGGGGGCCGAACTCCATGCACCAGCTGATCGCGCCCCACGCCTGGCGCCTGCCCTTCGAGCGGGTGTGGCGGGACAACCGCTCCACCCCGTAGTAGGATGTTGCCGGCGCACTAACGCGCCTAGGGCGAAATAACAAGGAGCACGGAGAGTATGCTTATCCTCACGCGGCGGGTGGGCGAGACCATCATGGTCGGCGACACGGTGACATTCACGGTCCTCGGGGTCAAAGGCAACCAGGTGCGATGCGGCATCAACGCGCCGAAGGAAGTGGCGGTGCATCGGGAGGAGATCTACGAGCGGATCCACCGGGAACGGGAAGAGGCCGGCCTGCGGGACCCGCAGGGGCCCCACGAGGGGTCCCCCCACGGCGAGCCGCACGATGAGCCGTCCGGCGGGCTTTGAGGCGGTGCCCCGGCCTCAACCTGCTAAAATAGGGTCTCCCGTATCCCGAGGAGACCCTAGATGCCCCTTCCAGCGCGCCGTACCGGCAACCCCATTCTGAACGAAAGGACCTTCGGGAACCTGCCGCGGGTCGGCATCGGTGCCGAGGGGATGACCCTCAAGGGGACGATCGACAAGTCGTTCCTGCTGCTGATCGTTCTCATGGTGGCCGCGCTCTGGCCCTGGTCGCAGATGGCGAACGGGGATGTGCAGGCTGTCTCCCCCATCATGCTGCTCGGGGGCCTCGGCGGCTTCATCGTCGCCATGATCGTCAGCTTCCGCCCGACCACCGCCCCGTACCTGGCGGTGCCCTACGCGGCGCTCGAGGGCCTGTTCCTGGGCGGCATCTCGGCCGTCTTCGAGCAGAGGTACCACGGCATCGCCATCGAGGCGGTGGGCCTGACGTTCGGGGTCCTCGGTGCCCTCCTGATCGCCTACCGCACGGGCCTCATCCGGGTCACGGACCAGTTCCGGGCCATGGTGGTCGCCGCCACCTTCGGCATCGTGCTCTTCTACCTGGCCACCATGATTCTCGGCTGGCTCCATTTCTCCACCCAGGCGCTCTACGCGCCGACTCCGCTCGGCATCGGCATCTCCCTGGTCATCGTCGGAATCGCCGCGCTCAACGTGGTGCTGGCCTTCGATTTGATCGATCGGGGCGTCGCCGGCGGGGCACCGAAGTTCATGGAGTGGTACTGCGCCTTCGGCCTGATGGTCGCGCTGGTATGGCTCTACCTCGAGATGCTGCGCCTGCTCGCGCTGACGCGACGCAGCTGAGCGAGCCCATCCCCATCCCGCATGCGGACCTCTCCGCCGAGGCGCTGCGCGGGGTGATCGAGTCCTTCGTGCTGCGCGAGGGCACCGATTACGGTGCGCGCGAGTACTCGCTGGAGCAGAAGGTGGCGCACGTGCGCGCGCAGCTCGAGCGTGGGCGGGCGCGCATCCTCTTCGATCCGGAATCCAACACGGTGACCCTGGTGCTGGTGGGGGCTTGAGCTCGGCGTGGCCTGCCGCTTGCTCGATCCACGGGTGTCCATCACAACTCAGAGGGTCGAGATCATGAACAGCGATCGCGCCGCCGGCCAGTGGAAGCAGATCAAGGGCAGCATGAAGGAGAAGTGGGGCAAGCTCACGGACGATGACTTGCAGCAGCTCGAGGGACACAGCGACAAGCTCGCCGGCAGGCTGCAGGAAAGGTACGGCCTGGCGCAGGAGGAAGCCGAGCGTCAGGCACGCGAGTTCAGCACGCACCACAACTGGCACTGAGCGCCAGAAATCGCTCGTCCCGTCGCGGCCAGGATGCCGGGCGGGACGGGCCGCCGATATCATGGAGGCGGCAAGAATGACTCCGGACGGGAGCCCTCCATGGGAAGACTCACTCATGCGATCGGATCCGCAGCCCTCGCAGGCATGCTCGGGTCCGCCGCGGCCGCGGCCGCGGCTGCCGGCGTGGCGCCGGATCTCGCCGCGCTCAGCCGCATTCCCGCGGTCTCGGGTTACGAGCAGGCTCTCGCTGCCGCGATCCAGCGGGATCTCGCCGGGATGGGGCTGCATCCCAGAACGGACAACTTCCATGACGTGTGGGTGACCGCCGGCAGCGGCTCGCCGCACCGCCTCATCGTCGCCGCGATCGATCAGCCCGGATACGTGGTCAGCGGCATCACGCCACAGGGATACCTGCGGGTGGAGAGGCTGCCGCAGAGGCCGCCCAACGCGGTGTTCGATACGCTCAGGTTCGCGCAGCCCGTGTGGGTACAGACCCCGAACGGTCTGCTGAACGGCTCGTTTGCCGGGCTCAGCATCCATCTTTCGCCGGGGAGGCTGAACCCGCCCACGATGACTCATATCGATGAGCTCTATCTGGATATCGGCGCACGGTCGCCGGACGTGGTGCGGGCCGCAGGTGCCGACATACTGGACCCGGTGAGTCTCGCGCAGCCGCCGATTACTGTCGGCGCGGACGACGAGGCCGGCGCCGGTGCGGGCGACCGGTTCGGCTGGGAGGCGCTGCTCGAAGCCGCGCGGAATCTCGACCGGTCGCGCGCCTCGGGCACGACGACGATCGCGTTCGTCACCCAACAGTGGCTGGGCGGGCGCGGGCTGATCCGCCTGGTGAGCGAGTTGCCGGCGGACGAGATGATCTTCGTCGGACGGATCACGCCGCAGACCGCCGCCGCCGCCACTACCAGCGCATCGGCCGGCGCATCGAGCGGCGCATCGGCCGGTGCATCGGCCGGTGCATCGGCCGGTGCATCGACCGGCGCGGCCGAGCCCGGTGACGGCGTGTTGATCGGCGAGCCCGGCGGCGCCCTTGGCGGCGGCACCTCTGCCGGCGCGCCAGCCGCAACCGGCGATCTCTCCGCGGCTCTGCGGTCACTCGCCCGTACGCAACACATTCCCTCGCGGCCGATCGCGGCCGCGCCGCCGCGCATGGCCGGCTTCGAGAAGCCCCCGGCGCTGCCGCGGCGCCTGGCGGAGCTCGGCGTGGCGACCGTGCTGCCCGTGACTCCCGCGGAGACTTTCTCACGCGCTGACGTGCGCGAGCTCACACGCCTGCTCGAGGCGTATCTCAAAGAGCCGGCCCTGACAATGAGTGCGGACAACGATCCGTTCGATGCGGCGCGGGCCCCCGCCGACTCATCCGGCGCGGGCGCTTCGCCGGCCGATTCCAACAGCGCCGCGGCGGCCGGCACGTCCGATGCGCAGGTCGTCTCCACTTTGAGGGCGCTCACGCTGGCCTACGGCGCGAGCGGTCACGAGGAGGGCGTACGCCAGGCCGTCCTCGCGCAACTGCCGCCCTGGGCGCGCCGCCAGACGAAGACCGACTCGGCGGGCAATCTCGTGCTCTCCCTTGGTACATCAGCGCATGGCGCTCACGGCACCCACGGCGCCAATCTGGTGTTCGACGCCCACATGGACGAGATCGGCTACCAGGTGACCCGGATCGAGAGCGACGGCCGCCTGCAGGTAGAGGAGCTGGGCGGGTTCTACGGCCGCTACTACCTCGGTCACGTGATGTTGGTTCATACGAGCGGCGGCCATGACGTCGGAGGAGTATTGGAGCTGCCGTCCGGCTGGGACCGGCCCGACTTCAAATGGCCGGCCCCCTTCAGCACCCTGCGGCAACCCGCTTTTGTCTACGTCGGCACGCACAGCGCGGCAGAGACGGAGAAGCTCGGAATCCGGGTGCACGACTACCTCACCATCCCCAAGGTCTACCATCCGCTGCTCGGCTCACTGGCCGCGGTGCGGAGCCTCGATGACCGTGTGGGGGATACCGCGCTCGTGCAGGCTGTCCGGGCGCTGGGTCCGGACTTCGCGAGCAAGTGGCCCGGTCGGCGGGTGACGTTTGTCTGGACGACCGGCGAGGAGGTGGGACTGGACGGTGCAAGAGCGTATGCAGCGCGCGCCGCGAAGGAAGGTCATCCGCCGGACGTCGTCTTTGCTATCGACACGTTCGTCAGTAGCGACTCGCCGCTCGAGACGCAGCGCTTTGCGGACGGCATACTTGGACGCGGGTTCGTCGTGCGCGCCGTCGACGATTCCAACATCGATCCGCCTGCTGACGTCGAACGCGTCGTCCGATTGGCACACGATCACAACATCCCGATTCAATACGGCGCGACCGGGGGCGGAAATGACGGCGCGGTATATACGCGCTATGGCACCGTGGACGTCGCGCTGGGCTGGCCGATGATCTACTCCCACTCTCCGGTGGAGACGGCGAGCATCCAGGACGTCGCCGGGCTCGGCCGGATGGTCGCCGTGCTGGCGACCGGGTGGTGAGCGCCGGCTAGCGCAGGACCTCGTCCAGGAACTGCAGGAGCGAATGCCAGGCGCGGCGGTCGGCCGCCTCGTCGTACAGCATGCCGCCCGCGCGGTCGTTGGCATGCGGATTGGTGAACGAGTGCAGGGTGTTGCCGTAGGCGTGCAGTTGCCAGTCGGCGCCGGCCGCGGAGAGCTCCTTGGCGATGGAGAGCACGTCCTCCGGCGGCCCCATGGGATCGTCGTACCCATGCAGGATCAGGAATTTCGAGCGGATCCTGCCCTGCGGGGGCAGGCCGCTGGGCTTCAGCTGACCGTGGAAGCTCGCGACGCCGCGGACGTCGGCGCCGCTTCGAGCGAGATCGAGCACGCACATGCCGCCGAAGCAGAACCCCATGGCGGCGATGCGCCGCGCGTCGACCTCGGGCAATCCTCTTACGGTCTCGAGGGCTGCGGTGATGCGGGGGGTGACCCGCGAGCGGTCCTGAAAGAAGGGGCCGGCCAGCGCGGCGCACTCCGCGTTGGTGGTGCCGCGCCTGTCCTTGCCGAACATGTCGAGGGCGAAGGTGGCGAAGCCGTGCCAGGCGAGGCGGCGCGCCTTGCGCTCCACGAACTCGCCCCGCCCGCCCCACTCGTGGGCGATCAGCAGGCCCGGCAGGGGACCGGGCCGCGAGTCGTCATGGCAGAAGAAACCTTCGAGAACGGCGGAGCCGTCGCGGTATTCGATCAGCCGCTCGCGAATCGCCATGGTCGGTCCTCCGGGTTGCTGGCAGCATGTTACCCTTGCGGCAACGCCAAAATCGAGAGTCCCGCCATCCATGATCCCCGCCGCGGAGGCGCTCAAGCGCCTCAAAGAAGGTAACCGCCGCTTCGTCGAGCGCGTGCGCAACCGCGGTGCGCTGCTCGATGCCTCGGCACGGCTCGAGCTCACCCAGAGCCAGGAGCCGTTTGCGATCGTGCTCGGGTGCTCCGATGCGCGCGTTCCGGCGGAGATCGTCTTCGATCAGGGCCTGGGCGATCTCTTCGTGATCCGGGTCGCCGGCAACATCGTCTCCCCCTCGCAGATCGGCAGCGTCGAGTTCGCCGCCTCCCGATTCGGGACGCGGCTGGTCGTGGTGCTCGGTCACTCGCAGTGCGGCGCCATCCGCGCCACCCTGGAGGAGCTGCGGCAGCCGGCGGAGAATCAGTCGCGCAACATCCGCTCCATCGTCGACCGGGTGCGGCCCTCGATCGAGGTCCTGCTCAAGACCGACCTGCGGCAGGATGAGGAGGCGCTGGTGCGGCACGCGGTGCGCGCCAACGTGGGGGTGTCGGTCAGCCACCTGCGGTACGGCTCGGATGTGCTCGAGAAGCTGATCCGCAACGAGGGGCTGGCCGTCGTCGGCGCGGAATACTC
>Ga0335075_10001188_pt1 | contig 43426 bp, 38 predicted proteins | sample Lox_Sample_24_FD_206723 | JGI IMG/M metagenome (GOLD analysis project Ga0335075, IMG submission 206723) | Soil microbial communities from Loxahatchee National Wildlife Refuge, Florida, United States - Lox_Sample_2.4 | ecosystem: Environmental > Terrestrial > Soil > Wetlands | place: USA...
GAAGTTCACCTGGATCGGTAGTCCGGCAGCGTCGTACAAGGTGCTGGCAAGGCCGCCGCCAGTAGTCGCAGAATAAACGCGACCCTCCCCGTCCGGGGTATACGCAGCCGAGTACCCGCCAACCGAACCAGTCAATCCATCCAGAAGCCCATTAGCCCAATAGGTAGCCTGCGATTGGTAATAACCGCTAGAGTGCGGTGTGGATTGCCAGAGGTCCGTTGCCTCCCCGCGGGCATCGTAGCTGAACCACTCGTCCGTGATAATCGAGGATTGCGTTACCGGATATGAACAGTTGTCGGTTTCCGCTTCCGCCACCCTTCCCATCGTATTGGCGACAGTCACTCCGGAGGGAATCGAGCCGAGCACGCCAGTGGTGTTGTCATACCGGAACCGCGTGCAGTAACCTGGAGAAGCCCCCACGTCGGTAAGGCGGTGGAGCGCATCATACCAGTAGCACCTCCCGCCACCTGCTGCGTCGGTTCTCTCCACGAGATCGCCCGCCGAAGTGGAGCCGGACCCATAACACTGGCTGCCGACGGAGTCGTAGATGTAGGTTACTGTGCCGGACTCGGGATTTGTTTCCGAGGTCATGCGGCCGAGACTGTCGTACGAGTAGGAGCGGGATTGCCCACTCTGGCTCACACCCGTTAAATCACCGAGAGCGTCGTAGGCGTATTGCGTGTAATAGCCGGTCTCCGACTGGGTTTGTGGGCACGTCCCGCTGCCGCTCACGCTGGTGATTTCGCAGACGGACGTGAGTTGCCCAAGGGCATTATATTGCAACTGCCAGCTTTTCAGGTTTTCGCCGTTAACTTGAGGTTCGAGAGTTTCGATGACGTCATTTCCAGTGTACTGGTAGTGGATGCTCCCGCCTCCACTGTCGCTGACGATGAGGGGTCGTCCTAGCGCGTCGTAAGTCGTCGAGGTACCCGGACAGGTTCCTGAACAGGTTGCGCCACCGTCGGCCTTGTACGGCAACCTGGTTTGGTATGGTCGTCCGGAGCTGTCGTAGACTTCTTGAACAGAGTCATACGTGCTAGAGGAGGGGGCCTCTTTCTTTTGGGACAGCTCCGGCCTGCCGAGCGCATCAACCGTGCTCAAAACGTCCGAGGTGGAACTCCCGAAGTCCAACACGGACTCGACGGACGTTTGGAGAGTGTAGGTGAAATTGGTTGTGTGCCCGGTCTGATCGGTCGTCGAACTAGGACGCCAGAAATAGGGGTCGGTGTACGCCGTTGAAACGGTCTGGCCGTTCGAATCGGTCACAGACGTTCGGACGCCGCCGGTGCAATTCCATTCCATCGTGGTAGCCGGCAATATCGGCCCCGCTATCGAAGTGGGAAATGCACCATTGCAATCGCCATACGTGTAGGTTGTCTGCGCGCCGTTTATGCCTGTCGCGACGTCCACGGTTCCGGTATCGAAGTATGTATTCTCGCTTTTCAGCCAAGAATTGGTCGTGTTGAGCCACTGCCAGATCGACGTCAGGTTGCCGCGCGAGCCGGAAACGGAAACGTGCTGCGTCGTGATCCCTGAGGACACGACGGCGGTATCGTCATAGCCGTAAGTCGTCTCAGAAACGAGCGTCCCCGAACCGTTGTACACCAAAACCTCATAAGGCTCGTTCAAGTCAGTGTAGGCGGTCGTCGTTTTCCGCAGCAGGGACCCGGGCGCACCGCTGCCGTAATCGTAATCATCTTCTTCGGTGACAAGGCCGTTGCTATAGGTTTTGTTCGTCTCCGATTCTTGCCCGTTTGCCCATTGCAGCAGCGACGTCGTTTGCGAAATCGGAAGCGAAATCGCTGTGGAGTTGCAGGGCGCACCTGTACCGTTATAGCAGGTATACACCGTCTGCAAAGAATTACTTGCCTCGGTGGCGTAGACGCCTTGGAAATTCATCGTGGTTTCATTGCCCTGAGGATCAGTAATCGAGGTGCTCCAGGCCGTGCCGTTTTCGGAGTGTTCGTAGGTCCAGTAATGCGAGCCGGAATCCGGAGTGTATCGCGTGAGGGTGGCCGCACTGCCATCGGCGCAGACGATGCCGCTGCCATTGCTTCCGGTCCCCCCTGAGTACTGATAAGAGATCGTGCCGCCGGTCGGCAGCGTGACGGAAGCTAAGCGACCGGTGACATAGGGAGGAGAGTGTTGGTCAGCGGGCGTCGTTTCATACTTGAACGTATATTGGGAGCCATCTGGCAAATCGATCTCGCTCACGAGATTCTGGGTCGTTGGACCGTACTCAGCGATGCCACTACAACCGAAGTTCGTTTCGACTGTATAGGGAGAATATTTCATCGTATAGGATACGTTGCCCTGGGGAGCAGTGTATTCGAAGGTCGTAGGATTCGGGGCTGTTCCCGAAACGGTCAGCACCGGCGTGCTCGAACTTAGCGTGTCGAAAAACTCGTTGCTGCTGTTCATTGTGATCTGGTTGCCGTTCGTATCGGTGGCGTATGGCGTTACCAGATTCCCGTTCGAGTTGGTCCAGTAGACCAGCTTTCCGTTGCGATCCGTCACCGTGAAGTCTCCGGAGCTGTCTATGGTTCCGGTGTAATCTGAGCCGTCGATGGTGGTTCCCGGATTTCCCGAGTAGCCGCTGCCACAAGTTCCACCGGCGTCTGCGACCTCACCTGGAAAATTGTGCACCGTGCCCAAGACATCTTGATACCCGTACCACAACGCTGACTCTACACCCGTTTCGTAGTACTCATTGATGGGCGGTCCTAACCACGTGTAACAATAGCCAGTAATTTCTCCTCCGCGCAGAACAACCGTTCCGACGGCGGAGTAGGACCAGCCAAACGCTCCAGCGTTCGTCGGTTCCCAGGCCTCGCCTTCGCTCGTCGCCACCGGCTGCCAGATCGAGCTGTCGTAAGTGATGTTGTAAGTAAATGGAATGCCCCGTCCGGCCTTTTGAAGCACTGGAATCGTTAAGTGCGCGTTAAGGTTCGCCAGATTGATCGTGTCCGGTCCGCCACCAAAGGAGCCGAACGGAGGCGTGCCCGTAGCCACTTGTGCGCGTACGACGCCAGCTGAGACGGAGAGGAAACCAAGCAGCAAAACTAAACGGGTAGCGTAATTGTGCATAGCTGGGATTCCTCTCTTTACTGGAGTGCGAAAGTCGACGCGGATATGCCGGAATTAAGGGTGACATTTGAAAATTGGAGATCAAGAGCCAAACTGTTGTTGACGTACTGCTGGACCCCCATGGGGACGGCGACGCCGTTCTCTGCCTGATAATCCGCGAACTGAATCTCAACAGGAATGTCAACGAACATGTTGTCTTGCGGGTGGCTATTGAAGGCGAGCACGACCGGGAGTAGCGAGTTGGGATCGATATAGAGGTCTGTTCGGGTGAAGTCACCAACGGAACTGACCACCTGCTGCGGAGCGTTTGCGGTTGCCGGAATCTGTTGCGCGGCTTGAATATGGATTACGGAAACACCGTCATGAATTTCGGGGCCGAAATAGCGCAGGACCCAGATTGGAGATTTGGCGATGTCGGCGACGAATAGCGCCGGGAAGAACCAAGCGGGTTCAGTCAATGTGTTTTGCCCAGCGATGCCATGAAGAACGCCGTCAGGCCCAGAATAAGCGCCCACTGGTTGGGGCTGATTGGCAATCGCTGGTACCGTCACACCAGGAGGAAGTGCGTTCGCCAGCGGTACGGCTGAGTGATTGCGAATCTCGATGCGGTTGCCGGAGGCGAAGCTCAGTTGGACACGGCTGTCATCGAGGGCTGTCGCCTGTAATGTAGCCGAGCCACTTTCGTCATCGGAGCCAGCAAACCGATGCGCTGAGCCGGTCAGCGTTACGTCGGTAATTTGCGTGCCGCTCGTAAGGGCTGCAAGCGACTTTTGCAGCAGCGCGACAGCCTGAGGATCGCTCGTAGCAGTTGTGCTAGAAGTCGATTGGGCGCAAAGAGGTGCGGCAGAAAGCAAACACGCGAAGACAATGACAGACGGTCGAGGCACGCACATTTAGATCCTCCGAGACACGAGGGAGATGAAAACTCGCTACCCAGGACACGGGAATCGGCACGAACATACTCAGGTGGATATTGCTTGTCAATAAAATTGTAAAACACTATATTATTTTTACTGTTTTTACTGCTTGGTATACGAAGCAATTTGTTCGGCGGAGATTGAGTGAGCCTCGCGGAAAATACCGTCGTCGGGGCCCCTGCACGCCGCTGACAGGAGACTGAGGGTAATGTGGTTATCGCCGGCCCGCTGCCGATCTGCGATGCACAAAAGTCCGGGCGACGACTTCTAAATTCCGGCTCTGTTTCATCGGCCCCGCCGGTCGGCAAAGGATTTCCTATGACCCCGTAATTTCCCGTCGAGAAGTCGCAGGGTATAGCCTTTTCGATCACCAAGCTGCAACCCAGCGCGCAAGTGATATCGCGCTAATTCTGAAGCCTGATGATATACAGCGGGCTGAATTCATGTTCGACCCTGTGGTTCGAAACACAGTTGGCCGAGCCAAGATGCTCTCCATCCGAGGCAATGCGTGAGACGTGGATCGGCCCCGCGTGGTCTATAAAAAACGATGGTGGATTCATATCGGGCGCCGTTGGAAGTGGCGTTGTTCTGCTTAATCCTAAGCCCACCCGTGCGCCAAGGGTGAGTGGTTATCGTAACTCCTGTGCGCTGAGTGCGTTGTCCCAAATGCGCGAATGACCCACCTTGACAAAGCGTTCGCCTCGCTCTAATGTTACTGTGAACTAACTAATTAGTTCAAACAAAAGGCCGAAAGGAGGGATGCGCCGTGCGCGCCAAAAAAGCAGTGACTAAAATCGTACCGGCTCTCACCGCCCGCACCCAGTTCGGGCAGATCCTCAAGAGAGTCAAGAACAACCATGAGCGGTTTGTCGTGGACAAGCGCGGGGAACCGCAGGCCGTCATTATGGGCGTTGAAGATTATTTGAGGAACTTCGTGAAACGCCCCGGTGCTCTGGCGGCGATCCAGCGCCAAGCCAAGGCGAAGAAGCTGGACCAACTCCCCTTGAGCGCCATCAACCTTGAAATCAGGCGCTACAGGAGGGAACCACGCCGTGCCCGAGATTAGCGCGGTGCTCGACACCAACGTGATCGTCTCGGCTCACCTGAAACCAGAAGGGCGCGAGGCGCTGATTCTCGCCTTGGCACTCTCGGGCAAGTTCACCACGGTTGTTTCCGAGGAACTGCTCGACGAGTACGAGGGAGTGTTGCGGCGGCCTCGTTTCGGCTTCGCGGCCGCCAGCGTCACGCGTTCGGTCCGCGAGATTCGCCGCGCGGCGCGGATAGTAGTGCCGAAGAAGCGCCTGCACGTCACTCGCGACCCCGACGACAACAAAGTACTCGAATGCGCGGTTGAGAGCGATGCCACATACCTCGTTACCGGAAACACGCGCGATTTCCCGACGCAGTATCATGCCGTGCGCATCATCCCTCCGCGCCAGTTCCTTGTCATCCTCGCGGCTCATCTGGCCTAAGCGCCGAGAGAGCCCTTTTCTGCCCGCTTCGCAAGAAGCGGGCTTTTCTTGTTCCGGCTACGAGTTGATTCGCCTACGGCGGGGCGGGCTCTTCACGGCTGTCCGTGCCCCCTTCAGGGCCGCCACGTTTTCATGGGGAATGTGATAGATGAGCGCCCAGAAATTCGCTGACTTGGGCGTAAGCCTTCGTTCGGTACGAAGGACGTTTACGATTTCGCTTTCATAGAAAGACTCTTTCATCCATGCGATGGCCTCGCGGTCGCCGTATTCAAGCACGCGGGCAATGGCGTACTGGGGGAATTCTAGCGGACTGAACGTTTTCGCGTTTACGTCCCAGAAGAGCGCACGCAAATAGGGCGGGAGCATTTTTCAACTATAGCGCCGGCATCCCTTAACGAGGTAGGCCACTCGTTGCGATCCGCTCAGAAGGGAGACGCGTCGCGCAACACGGAATACTTCTCAAGGTCCGCGCCCGCTGTCTGAAAGTACGTTTTCCAGAAACGCCTTAGCGCTTCCCAGGTAGCGGGGCTTTCGCCGTACGCGTCGGCTCCTAATACGTACACGTGAGTACCCCGGATGTCGGCCAGAGAGACACTTTTCGGGGCTTTTTGAAGCCCGATCCTAGATGCGACCGCCCCTGACTTCTCTAAATCAAGCTCTCGCGTGTCCTGCCGCATATCAGAATAGATGACCAACACTTTTCGCCGCGAGTCCGGCGTCTCTTCAAACAATTGCCCCGCCACGAGCAGAGCGCCCAGGATGTCGGTGCGTCTGGCGTTCGGAGCCAGGTGCGCGGCACGAGCCTGCCACGCGCCCACCAGTTGTCGATGCGCCGCGACCAGCCGCTCGCCAAAGTAGCCCGGATCGGCTGAAATATTCGCCGCGAGCAAGATATCCGGCTCCGCAAAACTGGCGCCAGTGACGCCGATAACTGTGACGCATGATCCCGCCGGGACTGTGCCCAACAACTGCGTGATCGCCGCGACATTCTTTGCGAAGTCAGTTTTGCCATCCGGCCCTCTGGATGCCACTGAAGCGGATAGATCAATCGCGACAACAAGATCGAGAGGTTGCAGGCAAGCGCGGACCGCGCGGAGCGCGGGAAGTAAGACGCAAACGGCGACGACTAACATTTTCGCGAGTGATTTTCGGACAGCGTGCGTGAGCAGAGAACGATGGAAGTCGCGCTGAACGCGGGCCTCGAATATCACTCCCTCGTTTGAGAGGTCGATGCGCCGGGCGCAGAGCGAAGCCATCTGCTGCCGTACGGCCCTGCGCCGTTGCGCCAGGGAATCCGCATCCGTTTCTGAGTCAATGGCGCACCGCTTCACATCGTGCAGCGCGAGCCCCGAGCCGAGTGCCATCGCGAGAGCAAGGAACGCCATCGCGAGCTGTAGGACCGGAATAGTTTCCCCGTAGAAGTTGTCGCTGTTCTGAGGAGCTGGCTGGCTACCGTCGATCACGATGGCTTGCGCTTGGACGTCTTTGAATTCCTGAGCGAAGAGATCGCCTCGAACGAGTGCCAGCGATACGAGGCTGGTTACCGCAGCGATACCGGCAACCGCGGCCAAAGACTTGAGAAGTCTTCGGCAATTCCATTCTTGCAGGCACTTCTCAATGCAAAACGGCGAAACGATGGCAATTCCGATGCAATACAGATAACTCTTCCATCCGAAGCGAAAAGGATTGAAGGCGAGCAATGAAAAGAAGAATTCGGCCACCGTGAGAACGAGCACGACGATTCCCGCGAACCACGCGTTGATCCGGCGCGAGCGTTTGTTGCCCGGAGGGGAAGCAAGGCGCAATTGCTCGCCGAGCCTGTCATCTTCCTCTGCCCACATAGCAATCTCGGCTTCGAGCCCCGCAATCGGACCTTCGTTCGTAAGCTCGATCCGGCGGCGCTCGTGCGCGCGGATCTCTTCGAAGTGGTCCACGAGGCGCTCTACGCCATCGCGGCCAAGTTCGTGGCCCATCTCTCCGAATTCGGTGTCGTGTTTCATCTCAGTCCTCCGCCTCTTGTATCCGCGGTGCCGAGCCGCACCGTAAAAAGGAGCCTTCCGATTAGGAAAGGCTCCAGGGTGAAAGAGCTATTTGGCTTCGAGGAGTTTTTTGGCCTCTTCGAGCTTTTGGAGTTCGCGCCGGGCAAGTTTGAGCTTCTCTTCCTGCTCCGCCACGTCCTCACGGACTTTTTCGATCTGATCGAACACGACCTCGATCGGGGTCCTCTTCTTCCACGGCTTCCGGGCTGTTGGTAGCGAGCCCTGGGCCGGTTCTTCCTTTTTCTTTGCGGTCATATCGAACTCCATTCTTCCGAATTTGGGTTTTGGGGTGAGGCCTGAGGCGCGTTCGACCGTACGTCGGCACGCGGAGCAGTGTTGTGCGTCGGGTTCGGCGTGACGTGTGGATTGATCGACCACGAGTCCGGACAAGGACGGCTGTCGCTCACGCCAAAACGTGACCGACTTCTCGGCCGGTTCCGGCTCGAGGTTGTGATCGCAGACCCTGTAGACGTTATTTCGCGCATCGTAGAGGATCACGAGCTTCAAGGTGCTAGGCATCGGGTGGTTCGCTCCTTTCATTTGGATCCGGTGAAGAACTCACCTCCTTTGGCGGCGGGAAGGAAGCACTCTCGCCGGGTTGCGGTTGGGCCTGCGCTTGCGCGGCAAGCCAGATTTCGAGCTTCCGGACGGCTTCGCGCTTCACCGGCAGCTCGATGTGCGTGTAGATGGAATTGACATCTTCGCCCGTGGAATGCCCCATGAGCGCCTTGCGGACTTCCTGCATGACGCCTGCCTCCATGAGCCGCGTATTGAACGTGTGGCGGAGATCATGGAACCTGCGATAGCGGATCGACGCGCGGCGCATCGCGGCTTTCCAAGCCGTCTTGATCGCCTTGATCGGAGTTTTGCGGAAGGTGAAGACGAGTCCTTCCGGTTCTTGCCGCGAGAGAAGGAGCGAGTGCACCCGCTCAGTCAGCGGGATTTCCCGCCCTTCGCCCTCGGCGGTTTTGGATCGGGTTACAAAGAGCAGCTTGCGGTTGAGATCGACGTGCTCCCACCGCTGGTTGAGGAGTTCGCCCCGGCGCATGCCGGTGTCGAGTGCGGTGATGATGATCGCGCGGAGATGGGGAGCCGCTGCCGTGAGGAGCAGTGCTTCCTCGCCCACGCTGATTACCGACCGCGGCTTGCGGCGCTCCGGGACGAGCCGGAGACGAGCGAGCGGGTTGGTCGCAAGCAGTCCTTCATCGACGGCCCAGAACAGAATGTGGCGAAGGACTCCGAGATCGCGGTTGATGGTGCTGTCGGTGACCGTCTTTTCCGCATGGCGGTGCTTGCGGTAGTCGGCGGCCAGGGATTTGTGGATTCGCCCGATGGGCATCTCGGCCCAATACGGGAGCAAGAGTTTCAGGCGGTCGATATGCCACGGGCGGGTCTCGCCCTCGGCCAGGAACTTGGCGGCGAGCCGGCCGAACGGCATATCGGGATCGGGCTGGACGAGCAGATGGCGCCTCAGGTTGAGTTCCTCCTTGAAGCGCTGGTCAATCGTCGTGGCGATGCGGAGATTGCCCGTGCCGGTGGACTTGGCGTGCCGGACGCCATCCACGTACACGTAACTCCAATAGACTTTGCCGCGCTTCCAAAGAGTCACAGCGTGATGCCTCCTTTCTGCTGCTGCCGAAGCAGCCAGCGGATGACTTGGTTTTTGTAAAAGAGCAGTTTTCCGTTAGGACCGGACCTGAGGTGCGGGAGTCCGGCGGGAACATATTTCTGACGAACGGTCCAGGCCGAACAGCCGATGAGTTTCGCGACCGCCCGCATGTCGAGCGGCTCTCCGAGAGGATCATCATCGGGCTTGTGGGGTTCAGACGACGCGGGCAACGACTCGGGCAATTTAGCCCTCCCTCGCAGAGAGAAATCCTCAATGAATCCGCGGACTTCCGCAGTGGCCAATGCGCTTACTTTCCTCTCCCCGCGCGCCCGCACCCGCTGCTTCATGATCCCCTCCAGTCCTTTTCCCCGCCCATGAGCCGCTTTCGAATGAATTGGCGGAGAGCAAGTGGTAATCTCGTCCACATGACCCATAGAACAGAGAGCGCCAAGGCGAGAAAAATCGAGGCGAGGAGCATCCGGGGGTTCACGAATATCGCGTGGATCGCCACAGTGACGAAGAGCAGGGAAATAAGGGCGAGCAGGAATCCCGGGAGAAGGCTCAGGCCATATGCGGCGAGGGAAATCCAGGCGGGCGCTTTGGGAGCCGGTGTCGAAAGGTCTCTGCTTCCGCACCGGGAACACGCTTGGGCGTTCCGCCCGTTGGGGTGAAGGCGCGGACAGAGCTTGACGTCGTAGCTCCGCCCGCAGAAATTGCAAAAGAGCGGCTTTCCGTAGGTGACCCGATTGCAGTTGTAGCAATAGCGCATGGTTTTCCTTAGAGCAGCGTTTTGGGGGTGGGGTCCGAGGGACGGACCCAGACGGGAGACCAAAAGCTTTTCCGATCGATGGCCTCGAAGCTCGTGACCCAGAAAATCTTGTCAGTCGCACCCTCGATGACCTTCGCCAGAAGGCGCACGCGGCTGTCACTCGTCGTGACCACGAGCACGCGGAAGCGGTGCTGACCGAATTGTTTCGTGAAGTCGCCAGAGGATGCGTACCTTAGGTAAGAGCGGACCTTTTCCTTCCATACCGTCGATCCTTCGTATCCAAGATCGATTTCGACGAACGAGCCGGTAAGGCCTTGTGGCGCGGCGAGTTCGAAGTATCCGTCCGGGGTGAGCCGGGTCACGACCGGTTTTGCAATGTTCACCCAGCGCGTGAAGGAGATGCCCGGAAGCGGAATGGGCCGGTAACGAAGGGTGCAGTAAATCGAATTCACCCGAAGCTGGTGCGCCACAAAGAAGTTGGCGACGATTAACTCATCATTTGAGAAGCGCAGTCGTGCGTAGGGCGAGCCGATAAGTTTCGCGCCCTTGGCCGACAGCGCATAGAGAGCCCTGGTGCCCCCAGCCCGGGTCCCCTGGAAAAACCGCTGCAATAGACCTGCGCGATAGAGTGTCAGCAGGCGCGTGTTGGCGCGGGTCGTGGACCCGAACCCGGCGACGAGCTTGGCCTGTTCGCGGGAGATGATCCGCATCGCGGCGAGCTCGCGGAGCAGATGCTCGTCGCGCGGTTGGATCACCAGGCGGGGCTCGTTATTCCCAGTCATGGAGTGCGTCCTTATCTGCCGACCCGACCTTTTCCTGCCGCGCGACGATTTCGGCTTCGATCGCGGCGCGCGGTTTCCCCCATCGCCTCCGGCTGCGGTCGTACAAGCCGCGCCACGGCGCACGGGGTTGCTCGATTTCCGGGACAGCCACCTCGGTGAGCGGATCGCTCGCGGACTTGACGATCAGGTGTCGTCGGGAAAGGTTCTTGAGCCGTTCGGCAAGGGGCTTGCCGCCGTCGAGCGCTGCCGCGACCGACTGGGCATCAGGCGGAGAAAGCGGGAAGAAAATGTGCGTGCCGATGGCGAGGAGTGCCGCGCGCATATCCGTGGGAAGCTGATCGAGGTACTGATTGGCGGTGCAGATGGAGAGCCCGAATTTCCGCACTTCCCCGAGCATGGTTTCGAGGTCGCCGCCGTATCCCACAAGGTTCTGCACCTCGTCGGCGTAGACCGTGAACAGCTCGCGGCTCGTCCGCGCAAACGCCGCGTGTTTCGCGCTCGTAAGCAAGAGCGCCCCGAGCGTGATGGCTTCGGCACCCAGCCTGCCCTTGGCGAGATTGGCGACGATCCACTTGCCCTCATCCATCGCTTCAGCGAGCGAGAAACTGGAATGGCGCTGGCCCACGATGAAACGGAATCGAGGATCGGCGGTGAACGCCGAAGTCTTATTAAGGATGGGTTCCCGGAGCACCGCCTGCATGGGATCGGTCACAGTCTCATAGCGGTGCTCGAAGTAGTGTCTTACTTCGGGGTTGCGCACACGCGCCAGGCACTGGCGGCGGAAGCTAGGTTCGGTGAGGAGCGGATCGAGTTCAAGGATGGTGAGGCTGTTCTCGGCGAGCACGAGCAGCGCGTTGCGCAAGAGTTCTGCGGTGCGAGCACCAAAGGCCTGCAACCCCCAGCGGTGTTCGAGCACCTCGCCGAATTGCGAAACGTGGAGAAACGCGTCTTCGCCCAGGGGTACGTCGAGCGGATTCAGCCCCACGGAGAACTCGGCGTCCGCGGGATCGACGACGATTACCTTGCTGCTTAAATCCTCGCCCCTCCGCGCCTCTTCGGCGGCGATGATGGCGAGCAAGAGAGGGGTAAGTTCTCCGTGTATGTCGAAGACCAGGAATCCACGATCTGCCTTGATGTCCTGCTCGCAAAACCAGCGAATGAGCGAGGACTTCCCAGTGCCTGTTCGTCCAAGGAGCACAATATGAGTTGCACGGCGGGCATGGGGAATGGTGATTTTCGAGCGCGTTACCGCTTCGTCCACCACGCGCCAGCCGAGAAACAGCCCCGTGGCGAGCGGCAGTTTCTGACGACGCGCTGCGGCGCGATTCCAAAGACGCGCGATCAGCTGTTCGAGAAAATCTCTCATTGCGCGGCCTCGCGGGGCTTGTAGTTCGTGATCAGGAGTTCCCGAAATCTTTTCCCGGCGGTTTGCTGCGCGGTATAGGCAAGCTCGATTTGGCGAATGTGGAATGCGCGGAATATCTGGCGCACTTCGGGAACGTCGTTAAGTGACAGGACGAACTTCCCTTTGAGCTTTGCGAGGCGCTCCGCCAGCTCGGCGAAGTCCTGTTCTGAGAAATTGAAGTTATAGAGCTTGCGGCCGAAATACGGCGGATCGAGGTAGAACAGGCTGGTGGGCCGGTCGTAGCGCTTCAAAATGTCTTGGTACGGCAAGCGCTCGATCTGCACGTGCACGAGGCGTTGGTGCGTGTTTTCAATGAGCTCGGGGATGCTTTCGGGGTTGAATCGCGTCGGCTCTTTGACCGAGTATCCGAACTTTCGCTTACGGACGAGGCCCGCGTAGGCGTTCTTTTGGAGGTAAAAGAAGCGCGCAGCCCGTTGCACGTCCGTGAAGGTCTTCGGGTCCTGTCCTTGCAAAAGCTCGAACCATTCGCGGCTCGTGAGGAGATATTTCAGGAACCGAACAAGTTCCTCGTGATGCAGTTGGCAGACGCGAAAGAACGTCACCACGTCTCCGTCCAGATCGTTGATGATCTCGACCGAGGACGGCTGTTTGTGAAAGAGCACTTGTGCGCCGCCTGCGAACACTTCGATATAAGTCCTGTGTTCGGGGAAGAGCGCGATGATCTGACTGGCGATTCGGTTTTTGCCGCCGATGTAGGCGAGCGGACCTTTCATGGAGATGATTGAGAGGTTTTCTGCGTGAGGCGCGCGGGAAAGATTCGCTCCGATATCGACCGGATCGAAGCGTGCGTTCAGGTTAACAGGACGGCAAGAACGGTAAAGGTAGACCGATTTGCGTGCCGCGCAAGTATGAAAGAGTTCCTGAGAAACAAAGTGCTCGATATTCATTGCGCGGTCCCCGCCAACAAGCTCGCGGCCTTTCCGTATGCGGCTCCTTGGGGGTGCTCTCGTTTTCTCCACCACCTGCCTCGTGCCCGCTGCGCAATCCAGGCTGCTTGCGTTTGCTGAGTGACGACGCTGAGCTCGTTCAAGGGGACGTGGAGCAGGGAGCGCGTCCGGCGGAGCCGGACGGAGAGCAGGAAGCCGTTACTTGTGGACCAGGCGTCCCGAATGATCGGTGTCTGCGTCGGTATGCGAAACAATTGCCGGAGGGCAGCGTGTTTTACGGTATAAAGAGGTTGGGATTGGTCTGGCTGAATCTTCGCGATCCACGAGGCTTGGCGCGCCTTCGTTTCCAGCTTCCTCGCACTTCGGGATGCTTCTTCTTGAACGATCTGTTGAAAAGTCTTTCGTTCGGGCTTAGCCATCGCGTCCTCCTCAAGGCTGATCTTGAAAGCGACGCGATGATAGGGGCCGGCAATGAACCTGTCGGCTAAAACTGAGTGGCCAACCGAACGTTCGCGATAAACGTTCCCGTTTACTGTTCAGATTTCCATGGTTTCAGAACAGTAAATGCTTGCAGAGTAATCGCACCTGGCGCACAATGACGCTCTTTTGAAGCGATGATTCGGAGGGCTATTAACGTGCCAAACTTCCAAGATCCCAGCAAGGAGCCGTTTCTTCTCGCGCTCGACCGTGTGGTGCGACGCCGCTCTAAAGAGAAGCAAGTATCGCTCCGCGAGCTGGCCCAAACGCTGGGGCCGAACTATCGCGTGTTCTCTTACTGGCTCAACGGGCAGCGAAAATTCCCAGCCGATCTCGTGCCGCACCTGTGCAACGCACTTGAAGATTACGAACCGCTAGACGTCCTGGAGCAGCAGGCTGGCCGTGTGGCTTACCACATACCGAAGATCGAGGCCCTCCCCAAAATGGAAGACGTGAAAGCCATCCAGCGCCTGGTGAAGGAGGTTGGCGAGGCGCTGCAATCGCTTGCCGTCACGCTAGAGGACGGCATTGTCGAACAACACGAGTTGGATAAGACCATACCAGAACTCGACGATGTGATCCGTGAGTGCGCTCATCTGAAACACTGGCTGCGCGAACATCATCGCGCTGACCACAGCGTGAAGTTCAGGGAAGAGCACAGTGAGGACAGGCCTATCGTCCCCAGCCCACGGACTGCAGGTATTCCTTCACAGCAGCCCGGAGTTCGACGGAATCGAGCATGACGCTCTTTTGCGACGCGATTACATGCACATCGCGAGCCATTTCTTGCAGTTGGGCTACGGTCAACTGTCTGTCCTTAAAATCCGCACGGTTGACGATCAGGATTTCCGGCTTGCCGATTTCTTCGCCTGAACGCGACAGTTCGCTGATGAGGATGCTGAACCCCGCAATATCCGCCGGGCTCCGGAGGTCCTTCTCGCCATCTCGGTCGATGACCTCAGTGGCGATGTACGTTTCTATCGCTTCACGACGCCGTTCGTCATAGCGAGCCGACCGAGCGACGCGGAACTGCTCGTACGTTTTCTGGCCCGCATCTGAGCGAATGTAGCCACAGTATTCGCCCCCAACGTTTTCGATAAACCTTCGCTCTTCGGCGTTGATGAGGGGTAGAGGATTCTTCCTTTCCAAGGCACTTGTTGGTCTGAATTCGAAGTTTTCCATTTCCGCGAGGCTTTGAGGCTATTCCTTTAAGGATAAGGCACGCAGCGTGACCGTCAAGGTCGCACGGTGGATAACGCTGATCCAGATTGTTTGACGACTTCAAGTCGCGTCAGCTGGCGGCATCGCTGGCAGGAGTTGAAATCCGCGGAGGTTGGTGACGCCGCGCCGCTTCGATGGCCTCTCAGCAATGTCCCAGCGGACCCCATTCGGTCTTTACGCCGGCGCGAGAGGCCGTCGAAGCGGCCCGTTGGGGCACGCTTCGGTAGGCTATTCCCCTGGTGGTGATCGGTTCATAAGCGCGAGCGCGCTTGCCGCTGCATCGAAGATGACCATGCGGTGATCTTCGCCTTTCCACATCTTCCGCTTGGGTGGCAGCTTCCATGAGAGTTCAGGAAACCATCGGGCGATAAGGGCGGCTCTTTGGTGCTTGGAGGTGCATTGGTACGAGGCAAAGAAGTCGTAGATGGCTTTCGCGTTTACGGTGCGAACCTCTACGGAATGTTTCCTTGCTTCGCGCCGGATGACCCTCAGGATCGCGGCAATCTTGCCGCGCGCCTGTGGTGACCGAATGTCCCGCACCCGAACCACAATCATCGAAGGCTGGTGCATTTCGATGAGCGCAAGTATCTGTTTCGATGCCGTGTGCGTGAGATCGGCCTGCCGAGCGTTGTGTTTGCGTGTGCCCCAGTCCAACAAACATGGGAGCGTCTCAAAGACGGCAAAGCCCGTAACGCGGGGGCGAATTTCAAGGCCCAGTAGGCGCCCCTCGGGCTTGTCAATTTGCATCCGTCATTTCGTTGTCCCGTTCCCGGCGGTCCATCATCCAAAGGAGCGTTTGGGCGATAGCGGCAGCTTGCGGGCCCCGAACCGTTTGACCATGCAGACTGATCTCAAGTTTTTGGAGACGGTCTTCGATCAACTCGCGAATGTCCTCGTACATTCCCGGAAACAATAAATGCAGCGGCACGCGAAAGATGATCTGGTAGCCGAATGCGCTGGTAAGGTGCGGGACGCCCTTTGCATTTTCATGGCGCGAAACTTGAGCGCCGCTCGGATATCCGAGCAGTTCGCTAACTTGGCGCTGACTCAATCCCGACTTCTTGCGGTGCGTGCGCAGATGGTTCTTCGGCGTTCGATTTTGCATTTTGGTGGATCGCTTCGATTGCTTATTCGACCTTTCTACAAAATTAACAGGTGCGCCGGCAGGCTGTAGCGATACTCATTTGCTTCCGGCGCAGGAGAATCCGCTTCATGAAGCGGAGTTGTCCACATCCGCGCGAAACGAAGAGCCAAAAGCAAGCACTAGCAGTAGTGCCTCCGTGAATTGCCGATGGAAATCGTGTGGAAAAAATGCGGCAGAAATCGGGCATATCGCTTCATGAAGAAAACCCGCCCTTTTGCCTTGCCGATTTCGTTCGCCGTACACGCCGCGCCCGGCGCCGCTCACGGCGCTTGCGGCGAACTATCCTGCCAAAGAACGCCTCGGCCCGGTCACCCAGGATGTCGATCGCGAGATCGCGGCACCAGTCGCGCACCATTTGGAAAATAATTTGGAGGAAAAACATGCTGGGATGGTGGCGGTGCGGCGACGGCGGTGCAAGACGGGACTATTTGCCGCCCAAGCTGTAGCGACGTCCCGACGCGCCTTGCCCCGGACGCAAGAAAGTGCGCCTTTTGCAAAACTGCGGAACGATTAGGATGTCCTCATGTCTGGAACCGAGAAAACGGAGGAAGCAGATGAGCGAGGAGCGGATCGCTCGGCCTAGACCACCGCAGACGACCGAGGAACGGGGTGATCAAGGAGCACTCGTTGCGCTGTTGCGGCTGCTGACGCGGGAGCCGCCGCCCGGACACGACTTCAAGACCTGCCCCATCTGCAAGCGCCATGGAATTAAGAAGATTTGACTCTCGCGCAGCGTTCGTTACAGTGAGATCCAAAGGTCGAAAAAAACATTCCATTACCAAAATACTTGAATCGTTATTTTTCCTACTGCCGCAAGTCGACGGAGGACGAAGACCATCAGGTGCTTTCGATTGAATCACAGCGCCAAGAACTCAGACGCTATGCCGAACGCGAACATCTGGAAGTCGTTGGTTGGAAGGAAGAGGCCCGGAGCGCGAAATCGCCGGGACGTCCGGTATTCAACGAAATTCTCAAGCGCGTTTCGCGTGGTGAGGCCGACGGCATTCTCGCATGGCATCCCGACAGGCTCGCCCGTAACGCCCTCGATGGCGGACAAATCATCCAACTCTTGGACACGGGCAAACTCACCAGTCTGAGATTCCCGACGTACACTTTCGAGAACACCCCGCAAGGCAAGTTTATGCTGACGATCATGTTCGGGCAGTCGAAGTATTACGTCGATTCGCTGAGCGAAAACATACGCAGAGGCAATCGAACAAAGCGGGAAAAGGGGTGGCTCCCGAATATGGCGCCACTGGGGTATCTGAATGCAAAGTCAGAGAGCGGTGAAAAGGTAATCGCGCCGGACCCCGCGCGCTTCGCGATTCTGCAAAAGCTCTGGAGGCTCTTCTTGAGCGGCGGATACTCAGTGTCGCAGATCCTCGACATAGCGAACAATAAGATGGGGCTGCGAACCGTCAAGCGTCGGAGAATCGGCGGGAGGCCGGTAAGCACCGCCACCATGTATCAGATTCTTTTGAATCCGTTCTACGCGGGACAGTTGGTTCACGACAATCAATGGTATACCGGGAAGCACGAGCCGATGATCACGCTTGCGGAATTCGACAGGGCGCAGGCCTTGCTCGGCAGGCCGGGACGAGCACGTTCCAAAAAACACGAATTTGCCTACACCGGACTCATCCGGTGCGGGACGTGCGGCGCGAGCGTAACTGCGGAAGGGAAAATCAATCGCTACGGGAGCCGCTATGTGTATTACCACTGTACGCGCAAGAAGCAAGATATTCTGTGCGCGGAGAAATGCGTCGAAGAGAAGCAACTTGAGGCCCAGATCGTGTGCTTCTTGCGAAGCATTCATCTCGACGACGAGGAAATCAAGAAGCCACTGTTAGCGTTGGAACGGGAGAGGGCACGGGAACGCGAGGCGGGAAACAGCCTCAAAAACTCGGTCCAACTGGCTTTAGATACTTGCCAGCGGAATCTCGATAACCTCACGAAGCTGCGGTACCGCGAGCTCATCCAAGACGAGGAGTTTATTCAGCAAAGAGCGCAGCTCACCCGAGAGCGCATGGGACTTCAGCAACGACTTGAAGCGCTCGATGCCGAGCAGTGGATCGAACCTTCGCGAAATCTGTTTTTGTTCAGCAACCGCGCGGTTTTCTGGCTCACGCACGGCACTGCGCACGAAAAACGGCTGATCCTTGCAACTGTGGGATCGAACCTTTCGCTTTCGGGCAAAAAACTCAGCATTGACGCGAGAAAACCATTCGAGCTGCTTCGAAATAACGGCGACTTTCGCGATTGGTTGACCATTGCAGGCGACGTTGGAACTTTTTTCCGGGAAAATCCAGACATGAGTATTCCAACACTGCCTCGCCCGAAGGATAGGCTCCTTTGTGCGCCGGACATGGAAGACGCCGCTTAGAGCTTCGTGATCCCATAACGCTTGCAGATAGGGCAGGTCTTGAAGTCGTGGTCCTGGGGAGGTTCGCGGGTGAGGAGACGGAGGAGTTCAAGTAACGCTCCCGGCTCAACTCGCTCTGTACCTCCCTCAGGGTTCTTATCGCGCCCCTCATCCGAGGGCGCGGTTTTGGCGTGTTCTCGTTTCATCTGCACCAAGCATAATTGCGACCTTTGGCCAATCCTACGCTTCCTTATTGAGCTGTGAAGCCAGTGTAGCAGGAGACCAAAAGCTGAAAAGGCGGACCAACTTGTGTGGGAGGCAAGGTACAAAAATTGACAGTCCTCAGGGGCGGTGCCGAGCGTGACGTTAGCGAATGTGGAGGGAAGTACCAGCAGGCATGGGTCCTCAGCTCTGACGGCGCACCGATTCCCAAGATGCGGCATCGAATAACCTTGGTGCCGGCAAGTGCCATTCGCTCAGCCGTGACCAGGTAACAGATTTGGAACCAGGAGCTCTGTGTTCTTAGTCACCCCAGCCCCTTCGGGCTATCCTCACACAGGTCCTCGTAGGGCGTTCATTCGGAGCCGCTCTTGATTTTTGGTCGTCGCGCCGTAATCTGAGAAGAGCACTGTGTTTCAACTTGACAACCGTAAAAGGGGGGTATAATGCCGCATCCGCGAAGACGAGGGAGAAACGATTTCCGAATGGCGACACCCGCAAGGCCGGTCCGGGATTTATCCGGTCAGCCGAGAATTACCTATGCGAATGAGCGAGCAAAAAGGGCTTGGCGGTTGAGGCAGGCCGTGTCCGAGGCGGCCGCGACCTTGCCATCCGAGGACCAAAATCTCAGGGCGGCAGCGATTACGTTCGATGCCGAGCATATGGCCGAAGGAACCTATGCGATTTTGTTCGCCGGGACGGTCATCGGTACGGACCGCGCTGGTGTTTTTCTCATCCCGGAGCGAACGCGGACCATCCTGAAACGACTGCGGATACCGTACCGCTCTGCGTGAGTATCGAGTATATTGCGAGTCCGTATCTGACGCTGAATGGCTCACTACACCCGCTTCGAAATCTATCTCCCGCTCACCTACACCAAGATCGAAGTTGATCCCAATTCAGGAGAGGAACTCTCGTCCCGGTGCTCGCTCGATGAGGCGTTGGTGCGCGAGTTTGTCGAAGAAGCGGTCAAGAGATACGGGGGATTGACGCAGGTCAATCCCCTTGCTTCCCCCGCTTTCAAGGGTTTCTGGCGAAGCAACAAGGATCGGAGAAGGATCGAGATCGACTTCCTGACGTATTTGTTCGGCCTCGTGCGAATCGAGGACGCCGAGAAGGCTCGGAGGTTTTTCGAGAAATGGAAACGAGAATTCGAGAAGGAAGAGAATCAGGAAGTGGTATTAGTGGTCCATTACCCCGTGCAGACAATCGGGGACTTTTTATAATTCGCTTATGTTAGAAACTTGGCAGATTCCGCAGGACCGAGTACTCATGCAAGGCGGCGTGAGTCGTTTGAAAGTATGCGCCCAAAACCTCTTTACTTCTTCCCACTGAGCGTGACTCCGGCCCGCAGCATCGACCCCCAAGAGGTAAACATCGGAACTGTCGAGGTTCGCCTTCACCAAGAAACCTCTTTGGTTCGATTCCCAAGCTTCTAGCACGCAAGTGCCTATAGACCGATCATCACGGTCTTTTTGATGAGTCCCCCGCGTACTTGATGGCAACGCTCAGCAGAAATAATTCGTGTTCGGAATCACCGAAGGCACGTTGATTGAGAACCACCACGTCTGAGTCTGACGTTCACAGGCTGATTTCCAATGAGGCAGTTCCTCGCTGACGATCCTCGCGATATCCGCGCGCGACATTTTGCGATTGAGATCGAATCCCGGCTCGCTCATACCTTCAAAATACCGGGCTATGGCTGTTTGTCAAATTTCCTGCAAACTGGCTGGACACAACGCGGTCACGGAAATGGTGCTGGCTGAGTCAAGCCAAAGGCGCACATCGTTCGATGTGCGCCTTGTCGCCGCCCGATACTGAGTTGCTCAGAAACAGGCATTGGCGCTTGGTGGACTGTCACTCGACTGGGGCTTTGTCGAAGAACAGCGTGACGGTCTGGTTGTGAATGCGATAGAGGCCACGGATGTTGAGCCATAGGGTGCGTCGATTGTCCTCGCGTTCGAGCCTACGTCTTCGCGACGTGATCTCTACGCGGCCCTCCGCACGGTTCTCCCCGAACCGTATTTCATTCGCTCCGCGGCTGCGAGCAGCACGTCGATGACCCACCAGACGAAAAATCCGCCGACGGTAAGGAGCTTCAGCGCGCCGAGCTCAAATCGGCCCACGTAGAAGCGGTCTGCGCCGAGGAAGCCCATGAAGATGGAGAGTGCCAAAGCGGTGCCCCAGCTCTTCTGACTTACCGTTCGCTCGCGCTGCAGGCGGTCGATCCAGACGTTTTCATCGTGCATGGCTTGTCTCCAAACGTTACACGACCGCGGGAATGGAACCGAAGAAGGCATCCACCATTTTTTGGGCGTGCGGAGGGTAGGTGACCACGACCGCGCCCCCGGAGTCCTTGGGCGAAGTAGTCACCACGATGTTTTGCAGGCGCCGCGCCTTCGCGACCACGACGAAGTAGTAGATGATTCCGGGGATCAGGAAACAAGCGAACAGAAACAGGAGGATTACGATCTGAAGCCACGGAATGCGGCGCACCCCGACGAACGTCGCAATCCGGCTGCTTTGGGACTGCGCGCGCCACTTCTCGTTGGTGAAAAACTGGACGGCGCGGACCAGAACCTCTTCCGGGGGAAGGGTAGTGTCTCTCGTGACAGTGCGGTCGGCCATTGGCTGGGACCTCCTCTTTGAGCGCAATTAGCGATTGGGTGTTGCGGGCCGGGGGCGCGACCACGGCAATCGGCGGATCAGCCGCCGACAGCATGCGTCGCACCCGTCGTTCAACTCACTTCAGGGCGGTCACTTTGCGGATCGTGTTGTTGACCGAGCCAGCCAAGTAAGGATTGCCGGCGCGGTCGAACTACAGGCCGATCGAGCCGTTGAGTGCGACGCAGATGTCCTCCAGTTTGAGCACGTCACCTAGCGTGAGAAGTGTAGTGTTGTGCTCGCGGGTACGGTCGGCTTCAACTCATCGACCGCGCTCGAAAGATAGTTCGCGAACTCCGCCTGCCACGTCGTGGGCGCGATGGCTGCGGCAAGCGCCTCGTTGACCAAAGCCAGCGTGTTCGCCTGGGTGTAAAGCGATTCGATCTTTTTCAAATCGGACAGTTTGAAGGTGGTTGTGCCCGCGGCAGGCAACAGGCTTTCCATTTGCGTGTAATCGGCAAGGCTTTGATCGAGCCCCGCGCGGGCCCAATGCGCCAACGCGATCTTCGGATTCGTGAGCTGGTTTTTGACGACGCCGAGCGTAAGGTTTTGTGCGGTGGTGCTGAGCGACGTGCCTCCGGTTGCCACGGCTCTGATCGATTCGACGGTCGCGCGCGCCAGAGCGTCGGTTGTGTCCTCCCAGCCTGCCAGGTTGCTCGACACGGCGAGGAAGGTTCTCACCTGACGGCTTCCGCTGCTCGGGTTGTAGCGATCCACGATGCGTTCCTTCGTCCACGAGCTGAGAGTCAATTGTTGCAAAAGGCCTGCATCGCGGACGACCGCTCCGGTCCCGTCAACGAACACATGAACCTGGCTGGGTCCGACGGAGCCGACACCTTTGACGGTATAAAGGTGGCTGCCGTCCTGAATGGCATAGCCGAGGTTCGTCGCGGTTGCGCACGACGACGACGAAGAACTGCTTGCTAGAGTGCTTTGTTCGGTGGCTGACGGCACTTGCTTCGCCGTGGGCGGTGCGCCCAGAGCTCCCGATGCTAGTTTTGCGATGACCTCCGAGACGTAATTGGCGACTGCGAGTTGCTGTGCGACTCCGGATTGAGGACAATCAACGAAAAGCTGCACTTGGCATGATACGCCTAACGGAAAAAAGTCGAAGTTGTACCTTCGATGCGCAACCTCCAGGCCGAATGAGACGTGTCCCATTCGCGAATTGTTGAAAACTCCGTTGAAAGTAACGTCGGAAGGCGGCACGGAAAAAACAGACTCGCTGTTGTTGACTGCGAAAGAAACGGATGCAGAACTTAAGTAAAGATTACCGCTTTGGCACGGTCGAAACGCAAGCTCATGGCAGACGCCAATACCAATGGTTGTACCGAGACTGAGCGCTTTATCCCACGCGCGAGATGCTTCCGCATTTTGTTCATTGTGGAAATAAAGTTGTCCGAGCCAGAACCACGGCCCTCCTGAACTCGGACGTTGATCGGTCGCCGACTGAAAATCGGCTATTGCTTTCGGCCAATCAGCGTCTCTGTATTCGTTCATCGCCGCTGTCATGCAACTGTCAAAGTCACCACAGACACCACTGAGCTGGGCACGCGTCTGCGGCACAGGAACACCCAAGGGGGCTTGGGAAGGCATCGGCTGCGAACTTGCGATGCCTGCAGCAGACGCTTGCGCGAGATTCCTGATCGGCGACAGACAGTTCTGCGAATCCGCAGGAAGGCCCTCTCCCTTGTTCTGCCAAGGTGCCCGTCCCCAGCAGTACCTTTGCAAGGCAAGGCCGCCGAGTCCGCGCAAAGGCTGGGGAATAGTGAAAAAGACTTGATCCGTTTGTCCGGCTGAATCGCTAATCTGGACTCGCGCCGATAAGGGAAATGGCTGAGAAAGGACAGCCTGACCAAGGTCAACGTAAAACGAAGACGTGCTCGGACGATAACAGTCTTTTTGCGAAGATATCGCCCCGACTTCAATCGAACAGGTAAACGGTGGCACGCCGCCGACTGCGGAGAACGACAAGAAAGCATTCGGAAGCTGGCCCCACTCCATGTTCACAATTCGCAGCGGCTTATCACCGTATGCATCGCCGGCGGCAACTCGCGACACGCTCTCGACCGTATCCGAGGATTCGTCCACCACGAAATCGATTATCGTCTGCATGAGCATCTTCAGACCGGCCGATGACTGTCCGGGCGCTTCCACCAAAGGGGCGTCCTCCCACGCCGGGTAATTGACGGTCACGTAGACGGTTTCTTGGCGAACTGGCTGGCCATTGCCTTGATTGACCGCCTGCTGTTGCCGAACTTCGGAGATGGTCCATTTACAGGTCGTAGGAAACAACGTGATCGAGGCCCTAATGGCCTGCGTCGGGTCGCCCATCATTGCCCCGAGAGTTTCGCCGTATGATTGCCAGTAACCTGGCTGCTGAGATAGCTGCTTTACTTTGTCGTCGTAGTAGTTGTCGATCAGCTTCGGCCAGAGCACTCGTGGGTTCGCCTCCTTAATCTGAGCGACTCCGCCCTGATAGCTCGACATTAGTTCGATGATCCCGCGAAGGTCCTTCTTTTGCACCGCCTCGATGTATCGAGTGACTACGCTAGCACTACTCTGGGAGCGGGTGGCCTGCGCCATCGCCGGACGCGCCCAGGCACAAGAGGCCGCAGCCATGAGCCAGACGCCAGCGATCACAAGTGGATGTGCATGGAATCTCGCACGGCGTGGTGGCACCATCCGATGCGGAATCCGGGGCGGGTCAGGAACACGCATCTTCATCCTCCCTCTCTGACGCTCACTTGACCGTTTGGCGCTAACGCCGACAATGAAAGAGGCGTCGCTCTACAAAGAGGAGCCGCTTTGCAATAATCACGCACTTTCCATATGGAGGCGAGAAAGCTGATCGTGGCCTACTGTCGCGTTTCGACCCTGGAACAAAGGAAAAACGGCCTCGGCCTGGAAATTCAGGTTCGGGACGCGACGCTGTTTGCCCAAGAGCAAGGACTGTTCATTGACCGTTTCTACCGTGACGAGGGGGAGAGCGGGGTTTTGGAAGACAGGCCGCAGCTCAAACGGCTCCTGCACCAGTGCCGGTTGCGCCGCGTAGGCACGCTAATCATTCCATCGCTTGATCGGCTCTCCCGCGACGTGCGGATCGCGGAAAACCTGTTTTGGCGATTCCAAAGATATGGTGTCCGCGTGCTCATCGCCGACATGCCCACCTACAATGGCGAGAACCGCCGCGACGTGCTCATCCGCCAGATTCGAGAAGCCATTGCGGAGGACAACCGCAAAGAGGTGATCGAACGGCTGCTCAAGGGACGCCAGCAAAGAGTGAGAAACGGCCATTTTCCCGGAGGAAACGCGCCGTACGGGTATCGACTCAAGAAGAAAACATTGGTACCTCATCTTACCGAAGCCGCCGTCGTGCGGGAAATCATTCGGCTAAGCCAACGCGGCAGGCCGACCGGGGAGATCGTCGCGCTCCTCAACAGGCAGGGGGCGAAGCGCAGAAACGGGACGCCGTGGACAACACGGCAGGTGCGAGCCATTCTGTCTCGGCGAGAATTGTACGAGCGCGGGAGAGTTCACTACGGCCACGTAAACGGAGAAAGCGAACGGCTCATCTTGATACGAATGCGCGATGCCTGAAATGAATCAACAACTGCGGCGGCTCCTCTCTGTAAAGAGAAGCCTTTTCTTCGTCGGTCGGAAAAAACTCGTGACTCCAATCCACGCACCCGCGTGGAGCGCGACAGCAATCGCGGAATAAAGATGCGGACCCGACACTGCGGTTTCATTCGCTGTCCCGCAAAGCGATCTTTCCATCTTCCTAACCGCCGGGCTTGTTTCAATGAGCCTAATCTGCAAGGAGATAGGCCTCGGTCGAAACCTTGCCCGATATTCTCGGCGACGCGAAGGTATGGCAGCCTGAGCGGTGGCTGTTCCGCTTGACGTGAAACCACTATGCGAACTTGCTGCATCCCACCGACTCCTGATAAGGAGCGGTTACTATGTTAGTGTCGTGTTAAGGGCTATACTTAATGAGGAACCCTACGTGGAAGTCCTAGCTTGGTTCGCGGTATTTACCCGGCGAGGTGTCGCCGTGACCATCTATCTAATGCTCGCGAAAAGTTGGCAAGATCTTGGGACGTATTCCCCTGCGATTTTGAGCCTCGTCGCTATCTTGCAGATGCTGGTACTGATCGTCGCCGCGTTTCTTACCATACGCCAGCTGCGGGATGGAGTACGCGAAAGATCGTTGGAGGGTTTTCTGGCCATCTCAAAAGAGCTTGACGAACAGGAGACAAAAGACGCCCGGAGATTTATATTCAGCAGCGATGAGCTAAATCCAGACGCCCTCTCCAAGGAAGTCGCGGATCGGATTGAGCGGGTCTGCCTGGCCTTTGATCATGTAGGTGTCTTAGTCGCCCATCGCTTAATTCCAAAAGACGTAGCGATGTCAATGTATTTTGAAGTGATCCTCCGCACTTGGCAGAAGGTGCGCGGATTCGTCGAAGCAGAAAGGAAGAAACGAGACACCCGGCTTTATATGATGTACTTCGAGGAACTCGTGCAGCGAGCGGACCGTTACCACCGGCGGAGGTTTCCTAACGAAAACATTTATCGATTTTGGCGTGACAATGAGTAAAGGCAATCGGCGATATACGACGTTTCTTATGGGCCTTTTGTCGGAGGCATCTAAGACCGCGCGGCAGAGTTTTGGGAAGATCCAAGGGGTGGTGAAAGGATCGGATCGAAATCAAGTCCTCACCTCAGTCGATTTGGCTATCGGAAAGTTCCTCGTCGCAAAGATCAGGGAAGCATTTCCCGCACATAACGTCCTAGACGAAGAGACTGGCGCAATCGACAACGGGTCCGAGTTTACGTGGGTGGTCGATCCTATCGATGGAACTAGTAATTTCGCCGCCGGCCTTCCGATGTACGGCATCATGATCGGGCTACTTGAGAACGACGCGCCAATTGTTGGTGGCGCTGCGCTGCCATACTTTTCCGACATTTGCGTGGCAGAAAAAGGTTTTGGCGCGAGAAATAACGATCAGCTACTGACTGTACTCCCTCGCTGCGAGATCGGCTCAAGTCTTATCGCCTACGGAATAGATGGCCACTCGGACGCCCCGGAAACGACACGGGAGGAAGCGACGCTCTTTGCGGAGATTGTCCTTCGGTCACGCAATATCCGGACAAGCAACAGCGTCTTTGATGCGATGATGGTTGCTCTGGGAAGTTATGGTGCATTTCTGAACCGCACCAGCAAGGTGTGGGATAACGTCGCGCAGCAAGTAATTATCGAGGAAGTCGGCGGCATTTATACTGATTTCTGGGGCAAGGCGATGGACTATTCAGGATGTCTACAGCGAATAAACGACAACTATACGTTTTGTGCAGCAGCTCCCGGTATCCACGAAAGTCTTCAGCAAATCATTCACCGAATCCCGTAGCCCACGGCCAAAATATTACGGACGCACTGAATACGCGACAGAAGAATCGCCGCAGAGACGAAGATAAGAAGCGTTTCTCTGCGATCCGTGGTGTCGGACCAAATTCTGTGGAGACGCTCCCCATCGTGAGCGTGCTACACTTCGCGCCAGACTTCTACTTCACCAACTAGCGCGAGAGCCGCGGATGCTAAACGATGCACAGCGCGAGAGCACGCGAGCCGTCCTGGAAGACCTGTTCAGTTTGTGGGAACGCAGAGCTAGCTCATACGGCGAAATCGCATTCTGCTCTGCTGCGGCAAGGGGCACCGATGGGAAGTGGCGCAGCGTAGTGACTTTTCTATTGCCCATCGAACGAGAAGGCAACCAGCCTGTTAGTATGCAGGCCGATTATGGACATTTCAAGGTAATCAAAGACGTTGTTTGTATGGACCGTGCTCGCGAAACTCTTTCGGCGATGGTTGAGAAGGATCGCCTTTGCCTTCCCGGCCTTCCAGACTTCGAACTTCAAGTTTCGGCTCACCTCGGTTCTGCCAAATATTACTACGACAGTGGCTCGCGCCGATTTCCGGTGATGTTCCCCTGCTATGAAGTGAATTTCAATGTCGAGCAGGGTTTTGCCGGAGAGTCGCCTCAACGTGCCTTATGTCACCCTGATTTGCCGCTCTTTCCGTCCGGCAAGGAAGCAATAGCACATTTCTTCGGCGCTCAAGTGGGTGACATTCGCAGCGTCGTTTCTGCGCTTGTGCCCGATTACCGGGGCAAAATACGGGAAGTCCGAATCGGGGCCAACAGCGTTGCAGTTCAGGTAGCGTGCCCGGCTGGAGCGTCTACCACCGACTTGATTGGAAAGCTCTATTGTCGCAGCCAGAGCGGCGTCGCTGACTGTGCTGATCTCTGTTTTGCAGATGGCTACGCAGTGGCGAAGATCAGCGATTTCCCACGAGATTTATTTGTGGCCCTTCTATCGGAAAAAGACGGCGACTTAATTGATCAGCGCCAATTCCTCGCAGGGAGTATCTATCGAAGTCAAGACGTGGTGATCGAAGCTCCTGAGCAGGATCTCGAACAAGTGATTCAAATGGGCGAGTCCGAAATGTTGGAGTTCAAGCGGGACATTCCCGCAAAGAAAGAGGACATTGCTGTCGCCGCCACCGGCTTCGCCAACCTCCGAGGGGGAACACTCCTAATCGGCGTCGGAGACGGCTGTGAGATCGTGGGATGCAGACTCGACAAACCCAAAGACAGAATCGCGCAGATTCTCAGAAGCTACTGCGATCCTCCGCTCCCGGTGTCCATCGAAGAAGTGAGCATTCGCGATCTGCCAATCATTGTGATAACGGTTCCCGAAGGGCGGGACAAACCTTATGCAGTAAAGGACAGGGGCATATACATCCGTTCCGGAGCAACGACCCGTATCGCGACGCGATATGAAGTCGATGAGATGTATGGCTCCAAGGACAATCCATACGGTCAGTACGGTGACGAATTCGGCGTGAGTTGAAAGACGAGTGCTGTTGTCGTCCGCTATCGAAGAACCGCAAGAAGAGACGCCGGGTTCCCAAGGAGGCGCGGGCGGAGATCGTCCGCCGCGTGAAGGAGGAAAGGCGAGAGATGCCGTTAACCCTCGCATCAGCGTATACATGCCCTCAAATTGTTCCGCATAAGCCGCGATCTTCTCCCTGATCAGGACTCCTCGGCAAAGAAAAAAGGCGTCTTGCCGGTCTACGACAGTGCGGTCCGCCTCACCTGTTTCGCTATCCGGCTCGCCGGTTGCGAGGTCGAGGGCGAAGATGTCATCCACTATCTGGGAGAGTTTGTCTTTGAATTCTTGCGAGAATGTTTTATCGAGATCATCGAGTAATATTGTCGATGGAAAACGCCGGGCTCCCCCGCTGTCCTTCCTATTCGACGGCAGGGCATGATGGGAGATCGCCTGTATAAGATGACCGAGTACGTATGCGACTACGATTATTGCCACTGCGCTTCCGAGAGCTAGCGTCGGCCAGAAGTGATCGGTTAAACCAAATGGCAGCCACAGCAAAGCCAGGAGCGTGAAACCAGGAATGAAATAGCCGTAGATGTCATAGAAATTGAATTTGTCGATCATGCGAGCGCACGTTCGATACGCCGGGGGCCTTCAGTGTCTTGTTTCTCGATCTCATAAACGATATTTTCTACGATCGTCTCGGCGTTGTTCAAGCGATCCCCGGGAAGTCAGAAATTCTCTCTTCTCGTTCCCAATCGAGTACACCCGTACCGATTTCCTCCATATTCGAGCTCCTCTTTTTGGATTAGGGCGGAACTATCCGAGCAACCCGAAAAGGTCTTCCTAAAGTTTACAGCGGGGGCTACGGTTGAAAAGGCCGTCTAACTTGCGCACCGCGCAAGTTTGCGTCGTGGCGCACCGCTCTTTGGCGTAACGTCTACGTGCTCGACATTTTGAGGGCGGGCACTCAGCATTGCTGATGTACATTTCCGGCGGCAGTGACCTGAATACGCGGTCCTAAATCTAATTAACTCGTAAGACAAATACCGTTGGTGACCTCTCGATCCCATGTTGAAGTTTAACTTTGATCTGCACGACCGTAGATTGGAGCGAGCAATGACGTGTGCCGTTTGCGGCAGAGATCTCGGCATCTGGGCAAAGCTCAGCGGTCATTCGGCTGCTGGCATCTGCAAGGAGTGCCATGAGCAAGGCACACATCGTCTTGAGAGACTGGCGAAATCCGTCGGGAGCGAGCAGGTGTGGAATCAGCAATTCGCACGCGGGTGGTTAAGTCAGTGTGAAGATATCGCCCGCACTTTCCACATTTCGAATGATGAAGCGTGCCGACTAAGATCCGCCCTGATGGACAATATTTTCAGGTTGATCGAGGCGCCTAACGAAATAGCCCAGGCAGATTTTTCGTTCGTCGCTGAACTCGTTCGGGAATATTCCATCAAGGCTAATTCTCCAGAGGGCATTAAAGACGCGATCTTTCGGATCGGAACTCGTGAAGCAATTCAGAACTGGGAGCACGGTGAACCCCCTGCCGCAAATTGCGCGGGGCTCGTGCTGCAGAAAAATGAGAAGTGTCATTGGGAAGAAGGGGCAGGTTTGCGGATTCAAACGATAAAGCGCCATTATGAGGGAGGCTATGCGTCCATCAGCTTTCCAGTAGTAAAGGGCGTGCGTCTTCGAACAGGTGGATTTAGGGGCTATCCCATCGATGAAACGGTCGTCGAGAGCGGCGGAACGGGCGTCCTGCATCTCACGAATCAGCGGGTTTGTTTCGTCGGCACCGAACATTCGGTTGCCATTCCGTATAAAAAGATGATCTCGATTCAAGGCTTCGAGACGGGGTTCACGATCCGAACCGTGAACGAGAAACGCCCTGGAATTTTCGTAGTCAGACATCCCGAACTAACCGTGCAGCTTGTCAACTTGGCATCGGGTGGCCCGAATGAAGACGAGCCGCTGAAGAAACGCAATCCAAAAGCCAGGGCGGGTTCGTGACTGGCGGATTTTGGCTTCGCGTAGAATATTTTCTATGATTAAGTAGCTGTTGTGCTGAACGCCTGCCGACGTAGCAACGCGGTACCTCCCGAAAGCGTGCACCGGCGTTTCGCCTTTCAAAGCTTCCTTCATGAACTAATCCCAGCGCCAGCTCGCGAAGCGCCTGCGCGAGCAGGGCGAGCAAATCAAGTCCACGTCGCTTACGCTCCCCAATCGAGCCACGCTTCTTGGCGCTCGTGGGTGCTGCGCTAGTCTTGGTCATTAATCCGTCGAGTAAGGCAGGCGCCGGAAAAGAAGAGTACAAGGGCGCTCCGCAAACGGCGCTCATCTCGCAATCGGCGTGCCAAATGCAGCGGCGTTATATCGCCAGCCGACAGGACGAAGGTTCCGAAGCCCGCGAGGGGACGCTGCGTGAGTATTGGACCAGTCTTCCCGACGCGACAACGTCTGCTTTACTACGCGTCCTAGATATATCATGTGCTATAAAATCTGTTGTGTGATGCAGATCGAGACCGTATACTTGCCGCATGCTTGATGCAGCTCGCGTAGCAATGATCCGAAGAAAGCTTGGCGTGACCCAGGAACAGATGGCGCGGTTGCTGGGGGTATCGTTTGTGAGCGTCAATCGCTGGGAGGGCGGACATTCAGCCCCGACCGGCCCAACTCTCGATCTATATGCGGCGATCGACGCGGCCATTCGGACCGGCAATTCCCCGGAAGCGATTAGGCGAGCCGCGAAACGCGAGCGGGGGGCGTTCCTGTATCTATTGTTCCGAATGGCTTACGCACCGGCGAAAGGAAGCTAACCATGAATGTGCGTGTGAGATGTCTCGGCCCGCTGCGGTCCGGCGGAAACGCCGACTTGCAGATCGGCCAGAGAAGCGACAACGGCGAACGAGTTGTTGTGAAATTTCTTCGCGAATTTCAGTCTCCGCATGCGAGACGAGCTTTCGCGAGGGAAATCAGAATTCTCACCCGTAATCTCCCCGGGATGATGCGCATCCTGTTCTTCAATATCGACGGCGAGCGTCCGTACTATGTGATGCCACTTGAGAATGGGGGGTGCCTGTCACAGTATGCGGGTAGGCTCTCCGACGCACAACTGCTTGCGGTGGCGACCAATGTAGCCCAATCTCTCGCAACCTTGCATGCCAACCACGTAGCCCACGGTGACATTAAGCCAGACAATATATTGGTGTCCCGTGACGGCAAACTTCGAATCGCGGACCCTCTCGGCAATGGAATCGGTTGCACGGTCATCTTTTCTCAAAACCATGGCGGCACGCCAGGCTATTGGGCACCGGAAATCCTTAGAGGCAAACCCATCTCGCAAGCCAGCGATATATATTCCTACGGTGCCATGCTCTACCATGTTGTTACGGGCCAGAAACCGCTAGACGGACAACGATACGACGTTTCGCTTCAACACGTAAACCGAACTCCGACCATTCGAGAGACGATCATACGTTGCTGCCAAAATGATCCGACGGCACGTCCCAATATTCAGGAGGTCTTGCGCCTTCTGAAGGGTGACTCTTGGAGCCAAATCGAGAAAGCACGGCAGGAGATGCAACAATTTACGGGAGTTCTTGCCACTGGTCTTTTGGGTTTGCTCGGTTTGGCTTTGGTCGGATGACCGGCATACGCGCGCGTTGCGACCGCGCTACGCCTGTTTTCAAAACGCTCGCCGAACGTTCACGCCGCGATCGGCTCCCTTTTGCGACGGGCGACTTCGTAAAGCCGCTATGTCTTCCTCACGGCGCAGATTATTTTCCATACGTCCTCCATCGAGAGGTTGGCTGCGCCCGCTTGCGTGAGAATGTCGTCAACCGTTTGGAATATTCCGTCCCGGTCCACTCGTATTGCAGAAAGCCTGTTTTCGTCCAAATTGCTTTTCACGTTTTTCACGATACGGTCAATCGCCTCCGTTAATAAGTCATCGTGACCCGTACAGTCGTCTCGCTCCATCTGCCTATCCTCCTATATCGCTCGAAGGGCGCTCCGAAAAGGCGGCCCGCGACGGACTGGATCGAAAACGGGGTCTGTCTTCGAGAATAGCACCCAGTGAGACCTTTCTTGAATTGCTTTCCGAATTTCGGATACGGCTCGTTCTTTCTGACCAAGCCCCAACTCACCGAGTGCCACAAAGAAAGCCGGGACATATTCTGACTGCTTTCGGCGCTGCTCGAATCGCTGGAGAATTTCGTCTGCCTTCTCTTTATTGCCCGTCACTCCGTATGCGTGCGCAAGAAAACCTGCCATCACGTCACTACCCGGCGATTTCTCATGTGCTCGTTCAAAGTGCATGACCGCTTCAGCGAGCTTTTGCTGTTGAAGCAGAATTCTTCCGAGGCATGCGTGCGCAACCGCGAAGTCCGGCGCGGTGATCAAGGCTAATCGGGCGCGTCGGGCGGCCTCATCGTACTGTCGTGCTTGATAGTAACAATCCCCCAACAGGGCGTTGAGGAATGGCGACGCTGCCTGCTCCGTCCACGCTTTTCCCATCGCTTTTACGGCTTTTTCTGGTTGACCATTCGCGATGTGAAGTAAGGCAAGGCCGTTATGAGCGAACGGGTATTCACGATTGAGAGCAATCGCCCGTTCGAAGAGGCGTCGTGCGCCTTCCAAATTGCGCTCAAAGCACAACTCTACCCAAGCTTCGGCGACAATCGCTTCCGCAACACTTGCATCGAGCAGCATCGCTTGCTTGGCATCAGATCGGGCGCGCAAAAAACTCTCCTTTGGCGCGAATAGGCAATGTATGCCCGCCATGATCCAAGCGTCCGCACGGCCAGACCAAGCAAGCGCGAACGTTGGGTCCTGCTCTACCGCCTCTGTGTACAGACGGATGCTTTCACGAATCGCCGCAGGAGTCCGTATCGCCCACTGCTGTCTTGCCCGATGACAAGTCGCAAAGGCCCTCGACCGAGCCGTGCTCTCGGGGATTGATCCCGACACGACTTCGACCGGGAAAATGAAACGATATCCTTCGCCATGGTGGGTGCGGATAAAGCGCGGATTTCGCGGATTGTCGCGCAGGAGTTTGCGCACTTGGCAAACAAGCACATCCAAGTCGCTGTCGCGGGAGTGCCGGCCGTCCGGCCACAAGTGCTTCTGAAGGGAGGCGCGCGGCACGATCTGATCTCGGTGCCCGATGAGTATCAATAGACACCGGATCAGTCGTGCGTCGGCCCGGACTCTTCTCGTCCCCTTGTGGAAGCTCCCGTGAGCGACATCCAGAGTGAAGGGGCCAAAGCGGTACGCGGATGGGCCGGGCTGGGCCATTGCGATTCGCAAAAGAGAGAGCACACCATAACACATTTAGTTGTTATTGAGATATTATACATACCGGAGCGGTTCTATTACTGCACCACGTCGGTGCAAAAGATTTAAGGATTCTTAAGTTGACGAGTGTGGACGCACTCGCGTAACAACTTCCGCACGGAGTGCCGAAGGTTCACGACGAACGAATACCTTCTGCACTGTTTCGGGATGCATTCCCAATCCCCGTGGGAATGTGTCTAGCGTGGTTGTTGCGTCGTCTGCCGGGAACGGCAAGCAACGGTTAAATGGTGCCATGGTGAGGCGGAATATTATGCGTGGACGGCCATATGATCCAAGCGTCGGAATCTCTCACGGTCGGAGATGTCGCGGGATCAAAATTTCGCGAGTAACTGAACTGACTGAGCACGCGATCCGGCAAGTCCTTGCAAGAGCAGCGCGCGGCCTGTGCGCCGCCTTGGTCTTGATGATCACCATTGCTAGCACCGCAGTTTCATCATCGGCTCAGGGTGCGAGCGGCCTATATGGGGCGCCCGCTCTCTATAGCTCCGGTGGTCCAAAGCCAACCAATGTCGTTGTCGCCGATGTCAACGGCGATGGTAAACCTGACATCGTGGTCGCGAACTATGGTTGCACGGCCGTCGGTAGTTGCCAAATGGGCACCATCGGCGTTCTCCTAGCAAATGGCAACGGAACGTTCCAACCGGCCGTAACTTACAGTTCGGGAGGGTATGTAACGACTTCGGTAGCAGTCGCTGACGTTAATCACGATGGAACGCTTGATCTGGTAGTCGCGAACTTTTGCGGCGGCGGCATCCCCGTTGCATACAACGGCTCGACCGAGTGTACTTCGAGCGGAACGATAGGTGTGCTACTGGGAAACGGAGACGGAACGTTCAAGCCCGTAGTTACTTATTCTTCAGGTGGATACGCATGGGCGATCAGTATCGCCGACACTAACGGAGATGGCAAGCCAGATGTCCTGGTAGCGGGTTTGGCTTCGTTTTCGGCGGCAACGAACTTCGGCTGCAACCCTGGGTACTGTGCAAGTGTGGGAGTTTTGTTAGGCGACGGCAATGGCAGTTTTACATTCCAGGCTAACTACAGCGTTGGAAGTAGCCAATTGGGTTCTGTGTCCATGGCTGTTGCCGACATAAATGGGGACGGGCGAAAAGATGTCGTCGTGGGCAACGTGTGTGCTGGATCCAGTACAACGACACCTGGTGCGAGTAACTGCGCTGACGCTACCGCGAGCGTGTTGTTGGGAAATGCCGACGGAACGTTCAGAGCAGGCGCGACTTATGACCTCGCAGGTCCGTACTACCCACAGGTTCGGCTAGCCGACATGAATGGCGACGGCAAGGCTGACCTAATTGTGAACAGATCCTGTTTGGTAGCTGGCTGTCCGACCGGAGAACTTTCGGTGTGGGCCGGCAACGGCGACGGATCCTTTCAAACTTTCGCTCTCGATAACTATTACCACAACATATTTACGTTTACCGTCGGGGATTTCAACGGCGATGGGAAGCAGGACTTGGCACTTGTGGACTATACATGCATCGATCCCCAGAGCTGTCCTAACACAGTGGCAACTGTGATGCTGGGCAACGGTGACGGAACCCTTCAATCCGGCGTGAGCTACGACATAGGGGTATCGAGCCCCACGTCGATTGCTTCTGCTGTTCTGAACAGCGCCGCGCCAAGCGTGGTCGTCAGCGGGTGCAATGACACCGCATGCGCGGAGGGCGTCGTCTCAATTCTGCTGAGCGCTGGTCCGCCCGCTCTTGTACCTGTAGCAACGGTTTCGCCTACCTCGATGGCTTTTCCGAACCAGGCAGTGAACACGACAAGTGGCGCAATAACGGTCACGGTCACCGATACAGGCAGCGCGCCACTCATTATCACAGGTAGCCCCTCAATTGGCGGTACAAACTCGGCTGACTTTTCGGTCGCCAGCGGCACGACGTGCTTAGGCGGCGCAAAAGTCTCGGCGGGTAGCTCGTGCGCCATTCAGCTCACGTTCACGCCATCCGTTGCAGTACCCGAATCAGCAACCCTTTCGATTTCCGACAACGCTGCCACCAGCCCGCAGACAGTCGGGCTATCTGGAACTGGCATGGTGCCGAGCGTTTCACCGCCGACGATTACAAACGTCAATCCGTCGCAGACATTCTTGGGGGCACAGGTGTCTCCGTTCATTATCACCGGTGCGAATTTTCAAGCTGGTGCAACCATTTCGTTCAGCGGGAGCAGCCTCGCTGTTGAGCCGTCGAGCGTAACTGTGGCGCCGAATCAGATAGAGGTTGGCCTAACGGTAAGTTCCGAGGCCACCGCCGGACCCTATAGCGTCACAGTTACAAACCCGGACGGCGGTACCACCACGCTTACGGCAGCATTGAATGTCCTCGTGGTTCCACCTGTACCGGAGGGACTCTCTGCAGTTGTGGGGAATCAGATCGTCCACTTGCAGTGGAGCGGAGAGCAATCGGTTCCCAACGGGTACAACGTTTATGTCAACGGCGTGCTGGCGAATTCGTCTGGCCCAATTCAGAACTCCGGGTTCGGAGTTACTGGCTTACAGAACGGCCAGATTTACCAGTTTGATGTGACGGCGGTGGGCAGTGGAGGTGAAAGCGGGCGCGCAACAGTATTCGCCGAGCCAAACGCATTCGTTGTACCACCGCACCCATTGCATCCGATTCTGTTCCTGCATGGAATTAATACAGACGCGACTGCATGGGAAACAACGACGGATTTCCTGACAGGAACGCTCGGCTGGACGTGCGGAGGAACCTTGGCCTATCTCCCTCCAGACAACCCCAACATTGACCCGCCTCGCGACGCTTATTTTTCATCTAATCCTGCACTCCTTTCTCCCACTGCGTGCAAACGACCGTTTTCTGCCACTAGAGATTTCTTCGTAGTTGATTTTGGCGACAATCTAGCAAATTACCCCGATGATCAAGGAATCTTCCACCAGGGTGACGAGGTCGGTGGTTTCATTCGCAAAATCAATACCGCCAAGAAACTTTCAATCGTTGCTTGGAGCATGGGCGGATTGGCAGCACGGTCGTACATGCAAGTTACGGACCCGATCGATGCGCCTAACCAAATCAGCGATCTGATCACGCTAGGAACGCCGGATTGGGGCGTGAACGGCGATGATCCAGAGGTGATCGATCTAGTGGCAACATTTGAAGGGATAAACTTCGTTACGAGTCGAGGCGCTTTCGATATGAACGGTGGCTGTGCAGCGAACGGAGATTACGGCGCGACCCAATACCTCAGCCAATTTCTCCAATCGTTGGATGTTGAGCCAACATTCGGTCTTCCTACCAGCGCGAGGTATGTAGTCGTAACTGGTTTGGGCGGCCCGGTACCCTATTTCAACGTCGCATGTGACCGGCCACTGGAGAAGATACCGACCGATGAAATTGTCCCGACAACAAGTTCGACACTAGCAGGCATTGTGCCAAGTTCGAATAGTTGGTTGCAATTGAACACCGCGGACGTCCACACTGCTCTGCCTGATGACGTTTCCGCCATTCTCTGCGCCATTGACGAGAGTTGCCTGAAATTGCAGGTCATGTCTCCGGTTTACATTGAAGTCACAGCCCCAGACGGGCTCGAAATCTCGAATAGTTTCACTTCAACGCCAGCCGCGGACTACACGTCGACCGTTGACGCGACTGGCCATGAAATCTCCACAGTCCTGATACCGTTTCCACAAGGAGGACAATACAAGATCGCGGTAACTCCGAAACCGGGCGCGCAGCCGACCAACTCTTTTACCATCTTACAGACGCAGGACGGTGTGACAACCACCATCGCGGAGAACATGCAGATCGCGAACATCCCGCCAAGTGGGTTCCAAACCACCGTGAAGAACGGGTCCACATTTGCGGTGAATTATGGCGGTTCGGTGCAGCAACCACTGACCGATGACGGGAATGGGCATTTCCTTGCGTCCCTCACGATCACAAATCAAGGCAACGTCACGGTCGACTCCACACAAATCACGCTCGCAAATACGAAATTGGGTACGGCGTCGGCGATTTCGGTATCGAATTCGGCGACGAGCCTCGCACCTGGAGCCAGCGCGACGGTCACGCTGACGTTTCCAATTACGTCGGCGCTATCAACCACGGCGAGCGCTCCTCTCAGGATTACTGGGGAATATTCTGCTGGAACACTATCCGGCAACTGGGCTTTGACGTTCCGCAGTGTCACGTTGGGCGCATCGATTGTTGGGGAGAACTAAAAATGAAACGCAGAAAAATAATGCATCTCGGAATGGCAGCGCTGGCGGTTCTCGCGCTAGCGTGGGGAGCGCGAGCCGATTCGGTGGGTGTTAGCTTGACTCAAACCATTCAAACGGCAGCGCCGGGATCTACGATAACATTTGATGCAACAATCACAAACCTGTCTTCGACTGCCCCGGTTTACCTTAATGGCGATAGTCGCGTTACGTCGTCCACGGATTTGACCATTGATGATACGCCGTTCCTCTTCAATTTCCCGCTGTCGCTTGATCCTAGCGAGGCAAGCGGCCCGTTCGCGCTATTCAACGTTTTCGTCGATCCAATCACGCCTGATGGCACATACGATTTTAATTCGTTTTCCATTCTCGGCGGTTTGGATGGAAGTACATTTGATACGATCGGCATAGCTAACTTTTCCATAACCGTTGGTAGCCCGGTTGCCACGCCCGAGCCTCGGACGTTCCTCCTGCTCCTATTGGGATTGCTGGCACTGATGGGTAGTTGCGCAGTGAGAAGTAATAAGATGTCTGTAGCTCGTAGCTGACGTTCGAATGTTTCTCTGTCGTTCGGTTCAGCGTCCATCAGATCGCGCAAGTTTGCGAATCGCGAGGGCTGTGGCCATGAGCACTGTGCTCGCAACCAACACTGGCAGAGCAGCGACGAAGCCTGACCGACAGTCCATCTCAAAATCTTGGCTTAGAGTGCACGTTCCCGTTATCCCTTCCAGGAGAGAGAAGGCGTACGATAGGACTGCGACATATATAAGCACCTGAGACCATGTGTTGGCATCGGCGCTCCTCTCCCTGACCTTCGAAAGAGCAACGCTAACGATCACAACACATACTGCACCCAGTGCAAGAAGTGGTCCGCTTGCCAACGCAAGTCCGTGTATTTCCATCCGTGACGTGTCGAAGACAGTTGCTTGTGAGGTGGCGCTGAAGATGACGAGTACGGGAACAGGAAGTCGGGTCCAAGTAAAAAGCCATGCAGCGATTAGGCTCGATGGGAACCAAAGGATGGCAAGAAATGAATCAAGTATGGGTACGTAGACAAGACTCGTAAAAAAGCTCACAAGAGCTGAGTAAATGCCGGCAGCATAAAACAGGGTGGCTATATACCATACCGCTAATGAGATTCGGAAAAGCATTCGCCGCATGCATCATTAATTATAGGGCTTGGTTCATTTCGGCCTGTGGATAAACCAGGGAGGGCAGATAATCCGAAAATCTGCGCGAACCGCTCTCGACGTACTGCGTGGATGTCTCAGCCTCAATTTCATCTACAGCGCTGTGGCTGACAAGCCAGAAGGCTCGGGTAAGTGCTTGAAAAGAATGGTCGGGGCGAGTGGATTTGAACCACCGGCCTCCTGCTCCCGAAGCAGGCGCTCTAGCCAGGCTGAGCCACGCCCCGACGATGGTGCTTTGCGTTGCACAGTAGTTTACTGTGCATCGTCCGGAACCGCAACCCGCGCGATCTAGAGCTGCTTTAAGCCTTCGATCCGCATGAGCTTCGGCCTGGTGTGTTCGCCAGCCAAATTGCGCGACATTGGTTTCAGGGCCTGCGCGGGGCTGAAGTTTCGCGCCTTTGCCTGAAACGTGGCTCGATTGCGTTTGCGCCGCGACCAAAATTGCGCATGCGCGACGGGGCACGCCGGCAACAAGTCAGGCGGTCTCGGAGATGCCCGCGCCGGCGTCGTCTTCGTCTTCGGAATCGAGCGAGTCCCGCTCGTCGTTCTCCGTAGCAGCGATGGAAGTGACGCGGCGCATCTGAAAGCCGAGAGCCGTGTCAGCGAACCCTGCGTCCTCGAGAAACCGCGCCAGGAAATGTTGGCGCCCGGGAGCGCTGTTGATCGAATCAATTAACAAACCCGAGCCGCGGCGCTGGCGCCGCACCGCCACTTCGGCGAACTTTTTCGCCAGCGCGCGGGAGAAGGCGGTGCGCTCCGGATCCGCATCCGGCAGGAAAATGCGCACAGCTGAATTGCGGCGGCGGAAAAAAGCGGCGAGTCGGCCGTTCACCAAAATCACGCTCGCGCCGCGGACGCGGGCCATCGACGATCGATCGGACGCATCGCCCGGGTGCGGCCACGGCAGCACCGTTCCATAGGGATTCGCGGGATCGGAGGCGGCGAGGAAAATCGCCTCCGGCGCGGCAGGATCAGCGCGCAGCGAGCGCACCAATTCCACCGCGGCAGGCACAGCGAATTGCGAGGCACCAAGGGCGGCCACGAACATCCCGCGGCGGATGCGTCCACTTTCCTCCATTACTTTGAGCGCCGGGTATATCGTCTGATATCCGCCGGGGATATTTTCGGCGAGCGCTGTTTCGCGCACTACAATGCCGTAGCGAAGCAACAATTGCTGCGCGAGATTGGCGCTCCATTCCGTGGCACTTGGCGCGGCTGTCATCCGTGATTCGATCAGCGACCAGCGCCCCTGTCCCGGACCTCCTGAGGAGCTGCGCGCCCGCAACCGGCGCAAATATTCCGGGGAGCCGGGAAGCGATCCGTGCAGATCGGGATGCGACCTCCGCGCGTCCGCCGGACGAATCCAATGGCGGAGCGGATCGAGCGAGTCGTTGGTCAGGAAGCCGGCCCAGACCAGCTCCCAGAGCGCATCGAGCGTTTCGCCGGGAAACCCGCCGCCGCATGCGGGATGAATTTCGGCGAAAAATGACGCGCCGCGGTCTTGCAGAAACTCAATGACGCGCTCCGCGCGATCGGAAAGCTCAGAGCGATCCGGGCGCAGTTCGCGCGGCGGATACAGGCGCGCCAGCTGAGACGTGTGATACAGCGCAACGCGACCGTCGCGTTCACCGATGCGCTCGACGCCCGTCCAAACGATTTCTCCACTGGCCAGCAGGGCGTCCAGATCGAAGGGATGGTAGCCGCGAATGCGCGCGGGCAGAATTTCGCGTTCGAGCTCGGAGGCGAGCAGCGCCGCGCCTTGCAGCGATTCGATGCTATCGAGCAGCGCGCCCAAACCGCTGCGCGGCGCGGCCAGTCCCTGCCAGCGCGCCATAAAACGCGCCAGCGTGTGCGGTTCGACGGGCTCGATTTCGCGGCGCAAACGCGCCAGGCTCTTGCGGCGAATCTGCTGCAGCACTTCGGGGTCGCACCATTCGCGATGATACCCGGAGGGGCGGAACTCTCCTTCGAGCAGTTTGCCGGCCGAGTGCAGAGATTGCAGCACCGCTTCAGCTGCTGACGGCTCCAGGCTGTAGCGCGCCGCAACTTCGGCGGTGGTGAACGGGCCGTGAGTTTTCGCGTAGCGGCGCAGAATTTCGTGCAGCGGATTTGCGGTTGACGTGAGCAGCGCCGCCGGAACATCTTGCGGCACCGTGATGCCCAGTGCGTCGTGGTACAGCGCGGCATATTCCACGGGAATATATCGAGATTCGGCGGCAATCGTCGCAGGGATGGCGCGGCGGGCGTCCGCCAGCTCGCGGATCTGCGATGCGATTTCACTGCTGGCACTGCGCATGGCGATTTCACTGGATGAAAGATCGCCGAGCTTGAGCAGCAGATCGTGCAAGCCGTCGGCGTGGCGGGCGAGATATTCCGGATCGGTGCATTGCAGGCGCGATTCGATTTCTTGGATGGCTTCTTCGTCGAGTAGCTCGCGCAGATCGGTGTCGCCGAGCAGCTCCTGCAAGTGCGACTGGTCGATGGACAGCGCCTGCGCGCGGCGTTCGGCGAGAGGCGCATCGCCGTCGTAAATGTAATTGGCGACGTAGGAAAAGAGCAGGGAAGCGGCGAACGGTGACGGCTGATCGGATTCAACGGTGGTGACGCGAATCGCGCCGTTCTGGATTTTGTCGAGGAGTTCGGCCAGCGCCGGCAGGTCGAAGACGTCGCGCAAACATTCGCGGTACGTTTCGAGCAAAATCGGAAATGTGGAATAGCGCGAAGCGACTCCGAGCAGATCCGTGGCGCGTTTGCGTTGCTGCCAAAGGGGCGTGCGCATCCCCGGGCGACGGCGAGGGAGCAGCAGCGCGCGTGCAGCGGCCTCGCGGAATTTCGCCGCGAACAGGGAAGTAGCGCCGAGTTGGCGCAGCAGCAATTCCTTGCACTTGGCCGGTGAGGGCAGGAACAGCGCGGAGTCGATCGGCGCATCGCCATCGGGAATGCGGATCACGAATCCGTCGTCGGACCACATGGATTCCACATCGAGGCCGCGCTCGTCGCGCAGGCGGGCCATCACCGCCATGCACCACGGCACATGCACGCGCCGTCCGTAAGGAGTGAGCACGCAGACGCGGCGGTCCCCCAGCTCGTCGCGGCAAATTTCGATCAAGATATCTTCGTCGCTCGGCACGCGCTTGGTTGCCGCGGATTGTTCTTCGAGATAGCGCAACAGATTTTCAGCGGCGTTGGAATCGAGGCTGTGCTCTTCGACCAATTTTGCGAATGCCGCGGGGCGCGGAAGGCGCAGCAGCTCTCGCGTCATGCGGCCGATGCGCGCGCCGAATTCCGCCGGGCGGCCGGGACCGTCGCCATGCCAGAAAGGCATTTTGCCGGCGCGGCCCGGAGCGGGCGAAACTAAGACGCGATCGTTGGTAATTTCCTCGAAGCGCCAGGTGGACGCGCCCAGCACGATGTTTTCGCCAACTTTTGTTTCGAAAACCATCTCCTCATCAAGTTCACCAACGCGCGTTGCTTTGGCCGCGTTCGCCAGAAAGACTCCGTAGAGGCCGCGATCGGGAATCGTGCCGCCGTTGATGATGGCCACGCGGCGCGCGCCTTGCCGCACGGTGATGCGATTGCGGCGCCGATCCCAAGTGAGCCGCGGGCGCAAGTCGGCGAAATCGGCCGAGGGATAGCGGCCGGAGAGCATATCGAGCACGTCTTCGAAAACGTTGCGCGTAAGCGCGGCGTACGGGGCGGCGCGGCGAATAAGATTAAATAGCTCGTCCACATTCCATGCATCCAGCGCGACCATGGCGACGATCTGCTGCGCGAGCACGTCGAGCGGATTGCGCGGGTAATGGACCGATTCGATTTTGCCGTCGTTCATGGCGCGGGTGATGGCGGCGCAGGCCACCAGATCGCCGCGATATTTTGGGAAAATCACCGCGTTGCTCACCGCGCCCACTTGATGGCTGGCACGCCCCACGCGCTGCATGCCGCTGGCGACTGACGGCGGCGACTCGATCTGCACCACCAGATCGATCGCGCCCATATCGATGCCAAGTTCCAGAGAAGAAGTCGCTACCAGTGCGCGCAGCGCGCCCGCTTTCAGCAAATCCTCGATCTCCTTGCGCTGCCCAACGGCCACGCTGCCGTGATGCGCGCGCACCAAAGTTTCTCCCGCCAGGTCGTTCACCGCGCCGGAGATGCGTTCGGCGAGCCGGCGATTATTGACGAAAATCAGCGTCGAGCGGTGCGCGCGAATCAACTCCAGTAGCTTCGGATAGATCGCGCTCCAGATTGAAGAAGAAACAAATTCGGGCGAATCGGGGCGCGGCGAAGGAGATTCGTCCGCGCCAAGGCGCGACATGTCTTTCACCGGAACTTCCACGCGCAAGTCCAGCCGCTTGGGCTCACTGGCGTTGACGATAGTCACCGGCCGGTAGACCGGCGCGACGGCCGCGGATTCAAATTCGGCCAGCGAATCGGCGCTTGCGTCCACCGTCGCCGCATTCAATTTGCCATCACGCGCCGACGAAGCTTCGCAGCCGCCCAGGAATCGCGCCACTTCTTCGAGAGGCCGCTGCGTAGCGGAAAGGCCGATGCGCTGCAGGCGGCGTCCGCAGAAATTTTCCAGGCGTTCGAGCGAAAGCGCCAGATGCGAGCCGCGCTTGGTGGGGACCAGCGCGTGAATCTCGTCGATCACCACGGTTTCGACCGACGCCAGCCGGTCGCGCGCATTGGAAGTGAGCAGCAGATAGAGCGATTCAGG
>Ga0335075_10001189_pt1 | contig 43417 bp, 44 predicted proteins | sample Lox_Sample_24_FD_206723 | JGI IMG/M metagenome (GOLD analysis project Ga0335075, IMG submission 206723) | Soil microbial communities from Loxahatchee National Wildlife Refuge, Florida, United States - Lox_Sample_2.4 | ecosystem: Environmental > Terrestrial > Soil > Wetlands | place: USA...
ACGGTACGGCGATGATCGCGGTGCGCACTCCCGGTCTCGACAGCCGCGACTTCGCGGCGCTGGACGTGCTGTCGGACGTCCTCGACAGCCGCCGCTTTGCGCTCTTCGGCCTGGTGCCGCAGGGCAAGGCTCTGGATGCGGACTTCGCCCTCGATCCGCTGCCCCGGGCCGGCATCGCCTATGCGACCGTATCGTTCGCCGCGGGACGGGATCCCAAGGCGCTGGAAGCCGCCATTCGCTCGATTCTCGCCGGCGTGGTGAAGAATGGCGTTCCCGCCGACCTCGTCGCGGCGGCGAAGCTGCAGGAGCGCCGCGCGGCCGAGTTCAACAAGAACTCCATCGCCGGCTTCGCCTCCGACTGGTCGGACGCGCTCACGCTCTACAAGGTGAGCTCACCCGATGAGGAGCTGGCGCAGATCGAGCAGGTGACGGTGCAGGACGTCGATCGCGTGGCACGGAAGTATCTCGACCTCGACCATGCCGTCACGGCCGTCATGTTGCCGCGCGGCTCGGGCAAGCCCGTGCCTGCGGGCAGCGGCTTCGGCGGTCAGGAATCGATCTCCCTGGGCGCGGCCAAGCCGACCGCGCTGCCGACCTGGGCCGCGGCGGCGCTGCGGCGTCTCAGCGTACCGCCCTCCACGCTTCATCCTGTGGTGACACACCTGCCGAACGGACTGCAGCTCATCGTGCAGACGGAGGATGTCAGCAACACCGTCAGCGTGTACGGTCACATCCGCAACGAACCCGGCCTGGAAGAGCCGCACGGCCAGGAGGGCGTGAGCGACCTGCTCGACCGCATGTTCATGTTCGGCAGCAACAGCCTGCACCGCCTGCCATTCCAGCAGGCGCTCGATGCCATCGGCGCGAGCGAGCAGGCCGGCGCGGATTTCAGCGTCCAGGTGCTGCCGGAAAATCTGGATCGCGGCGTGCAACTGCTTGCGCAGAACGAGCTCGACCCCTACCTGCCGCCCAAGGTCATGGCGGTATTGCGCGATCAGCTCGCCGAAAGCGTGGCGGCCCGCAACGTCAGCCCCGGCTTCCTCACCCGGCACTCCCTGCGTCAGGCGCTCTTCCCCGCCTCCGATCCCAGCTTGCGCGTCGCTACGCCGCAGAGCATCCGCGCGCTGACTCCGCAGGAGGTGCGGGACTATTACCGCAAGGTCTTCCGACCCGACCTCACCACCATAGTCGTCATCGGAAATGTGACACCGCAGCAGGCGCAGACCGTCATCGAGAAGTACTTCGGCTCCTGGAAAGCGACCGGGCCGAAGCCGCCGACGGACATGCCGCAGGTGCCGCCCAACAGCCCGAATGTCATTGCGGTGCCCGATTCGAGCCGTGTGCAGGACATCGTGGTGCTCGCCCAGAGCCTGCCACTCACGCGCAGCGATCCCGCTTACTACCCGCTGCAGCTCGGCAACGCGGTGCTCGGCGGCAGTTTCTACTCGACGCGGCTCAGCATCGCGTTACGCAAGCAGAGCGGGCTCGTCTATTCGGTCGACTCGAGTCTCGAGGCCGGCCGCACGCGCGGCGCCTATCTCGTGGAGTACGCCTGCGATCCGCCGAATGTCCTCAAGGCCGCCGCCATCGTCCGCCGGGAGATTGCCGATATGCAGCGCACGCCCGTGGGCCGGCAGGAGCTGCTGCGCGTGAAGGAGCTGCTGGTGCGGCAGATCCCGCTCGATGAATCGAGCGTCGATGCGATCGCGGGCGGCATCATCAGCCGCGTCGATCTCGGACTGCCGCTCGATGAGCCGACCATCGCCGCCCGGCGTTACATCGAGCTCGGTCCGCAGCAGATCGAAGCCGCATTCCGCAAGTGGATGCGCCCCGAGGATCTGGTGCGCGTCAGCGAGGGGCCGGCGCCTAGGTAGTCGGGGCCGGCGGCATCTTCACGGCCACCGGCAGGGTGACCGTGACACTGAAGTCGGCCGCCCGCCGCGCCGAGCCCGTGCAGTCGAAGTGCTGCTCATCGATGCGCAGCGGCAACGATGCCAGCAGCGTCTGGCTGATCTGTTGCATGAGCTGACAATCCCCGGGCTTGAGAGTCGCCGGCTCTCCGGGAGACAGCCGGATGGTGCGTTCGATCGCGTGCACCGTAGCGGATTTCGCCGCGACACCGTGCAGGAAGAACGGCAGCTGAAAGCCCACCTGTACGTCGGGGGATGTCAGGGTGCCGTGCGGTGAGGGGCTGCAGTGGTACGGCAGGATGTTGACACTGTAGGGCCACGCGCCCAAGCGCACCATGATGCCGCGAAATTCGTACCAGAGCTCGTCGCACGTATACGTGCGCGGCAGATTCTGCAGATTGACGATCATGTCGAAGGTCCGCCAGAGAGCGGGCTCTCCTGCGGTCACGGGTGCGCCCGCACCGCCCTGTGCCGCCGTGGCGCAGGACGCCCAAGCCGACCCAAGTGTGACCGCGCACACAGCCGCGGCCATTCTGCCGAGACGTCTCATATCACCTCCGACTTGCCCGATTTCGCCACAATAGCGCCACGCCGCCGGCCGGATGGCCGCCGAGACTCTTCCCCAGGCAGCAGTCTCGGACATCCATCATGCTCACCCATCTCAGGATCTGGCTGAACCATTTCGAGTACCATGCCGAACAGCCTCGCGGCGCCGCCAGTGGCTCGACCAGCGACCTCAGGCCCGAGGAGCGCCGGCTCATCGCGCGCTCCATCGCGATATTCCAACTTGGCGAGCAGTCCGACGGCAGCGGCCTGCAGCGCGCCGCGTGCCGCTTCGCGGCCGCTCACAACGATGAGCTCCTGCCCCGCATCACGGAGCTCTTCATCCGCGAGGAGCAGCGTCACGCGCGCCTGCTGCGTGAGTTCATGGACGAGCACGGTATCCGAGCGAAGTCGCGGCACTGGACCGACGCGATATTCCGTCACGTTCGCCGGCTCGGCGGCTTGGAGCTCTACCTCCACGTCCTCATCGCGGCCGAGCTGATCGGCAACGTGTATTACCACGCGCTCGAGTCCGCGACCGGCTGTCAGCGGCTGCGCGTCCTCTGCCGGACGCTGATCGCCGACGAGCTGGCACACGTCGGCTACGAATCTGATCTCATTCTGGAGCTGCGCGCGCGCAGGCCCCCGGTCCTGCGGGCACTGATACGGCTGATGCATCGCGCCTTCTACTGCGGTGCCGCCTGTGCCGTCTGGATGTCTCATCGGGCGGTACTGCGCCATGCGGGACACACCGCGGGTGGCTTCGTGCGCGCCTGTCTGGAGCAGTATGCATTCCACCTCGATCCGCCGGCAGGATGGTCCGCAACCGTGGCCCACACCCGAAGGCGGTAGGTACACTCAGTGTCCCTCCCGGTGCGCAAGGCGCTCGGTGATGTCCAGCCGGCGCTTCCACGGATCCGCTTCGGGGACGGGACCGCGCGCGCCGAAGCTCATGAGTCTGTCGGTGCCTGCGTGATACTCGGGCCACGCCGGCAGGCCTGCCGGATCGGGCCTGCCGGTCTTCGCGAAAGCGACCCAGTACGCATGCATCGCGTGCGCCATTGCTTCGTCGGCACGCGATGTCTGCTCGCCATAGTGCGCACGAACGGTGTCGAAGGCGTAGGGGATCTCCGAAGCATGCGGCGCGCGCGAAAATGTGCTGCGTAATGACGTCGCCACGTATCCGAAGCGGTACTCATAGACGCGTTGACCGCGCGCAGAAAGAATGCGTGCGATTGCGCGAGCGGGCTCTACCATCCACTGATCGGCTCCGGCCGTGTCGCAGACCTCCTGCAATGTGCGTTTTCCATCCGGGTCGTAGAGTGCCCGCGCGGCCGCTGAATCAGCACCGAATCTGCTCCACAGCACGGCGAACGACGGGGCGCGCAAACGGCTGATCTCGTCCGTGTTGGCGCCGATCATGACGGGCACGCGCGCGCCGCCTCCCTTTGCATAGACATCCGTCGGAGCGCCGGGATAGAGCCTGCTATCGAGGATGAGTCCGCCGGTGTAGGTGGGGTCGTCATCCTCGGTGTTCATATTCAAGCCGTCGACCAGCTTTTCCGCGGGAAGGGCGCGCAACTCGGCCAATGCATCGGCGCCGCTGCCGTCGACGCCCAGGTGTCGGGCCAGCCTGAGTCCCCTCGCCTCGGCGGAGTCCGCCGGTCCGGACAGAGGTTTCGGCGGATAAGGGCTGTCGCGGCCGGCGCCGGATTCGATGATCGCCCTGGCGAAGAGTCCCCGCGCCAGCGGACTCATGAGCAGGGCGTTGACCGACATGCCGCCGGCCGACTCGCCGAAGACCGTCACGTTGTGCGGGTCACCGCCGAATGCGGCGACGTTGCGCCGCACCCATTGCAGCGCGGCGATCTGATCCATGAAGAAGTAATCACCGAGCGGACCGCCGTGCGATTGCCGGGTCAGGGCCGGAAAGGCGAACAAACCGAAGTTTCCCAGGCGATAGTTGAAGCTGACGAGCACCACGCCGTCACGCGCGAACTCGGTGCCGTCGTACACCGCTGGCGAAGTGCCCCCGTCCACGAATCCGCCGCCATAGACCCAGACCATGACGGGCAGTCCGCGGGAGGCGCTCACCTTCGGACGCCAGACATTGACGTAGAGACAGTCCTCGCGCGGCAGCGTGCGCAATGGCGCGTCATCGCCAGGAGTGGGCAATTGCGCGCAATCGGGACCGAAATGCAGGGCGGGCCGCACTCCGGTCCACGGCTTCACCGGCTGCGGCGGCGCCCACCTGAGGGCTCCGACGGGCGGGGCGGCGTACGGAATCCCTTTGAACGCAATCACGCCGTGCTCGGCCGCGCCCCGGACCGTTCCCCCATCCACTCGCACATCCAGGGGAACCGTCGCCACCCGCGCCGCGACCGGCGGGACCCGCGCCAGGCATGCGAAAGTGACGAAGAGCGCCCAGGAAGTCTGTCTCATCATTCGTGCTCCGCCGGTTGCGATCGATTAGCGGGTTGCGGCTCGTTCCGCGCCTCACGCGGCCGCTCCCCGCGCAGCACCCGGACCACCTCCTCGCTCGCCTTGCGGCGCAGCTCGCGCAACGACGACTCGGAGGAGAAGGCCACGTGCGGCGTGAGGATCACGTTCGGTCGCAGCAGTCCCGCCGGAACCCGCGGCTCGTCTTCCAATACATCGAGCGCGGCGCCCGCGAGGTGTCCGCTCTCGAGCGCATCGCTCAGCGCCTGGCTGTCGATGACCGCGCCGCGACTCACGTTGACGAGGAAAGCGCCGGGCTTCATGAGCGCGATCCGCCGACGGTCGAGCAGGTGGCGGGTTGCCGCGGTGAGCGGAAGATGAACGATGACCACATTCGAGCGCTGCAACAGATCCTCGAGAGCAGTGCTCTCGACGCCGGCAATTGCGGTGCCGGGGCTGCGCACGTGCCCCAGCAGTCGCATGCCGAAGCCGCGCAGCTTCTCGGCGGTTCGCCGCCCCGTGCGCCCGAGCCCGATGATGCCGCAGGTCAGGTCGCGTACACGCCGCAGGCGCGCACTGGCGGGCTCCCAGTGCCCTGCCTTGACTTCTCGGTCGAAATGAACGACCCCACGCGCCCAGGCGAGCAGCATCCCTACCGCGTGATCGGAAACTTCCTCCACGCAGTAGTCCGGCACATTCGTGACCCAGATGCCGCGGCGGGTGGCTTCATCGACGGCGATATTGTCCAGCCCGACTCCCAGACGCGCGACGATCCGCAGCGGTACGCTGGCCGCGATGGCGGTGGCGTCGACGGGCGCCCAGTTGGTCATGATGGCGGCCGGCTGATGCTCGGCCGCAAGAGTCGCGATCACCTGCGCGGCGGCCGGCTTGGCCGGACCGGTGACGAGACGGAAACCCGCCGCCTCGATCAGCTCCGATTCAATGGCGATATCGGGCCACGCGTAATCGGTGAGGAGTACGGTCGGACCGGAAGGCGCACGTTGATCGGGCATCGGCCGATTATATTCGAGCGCCGCCGGACCTCCGGCTCTCTACTTGCCCGCGCGCCTCATGGCCGCGCGGCCGAGCACGACGCCGAACTCCTTTTCCCCCTCGTCGCGCGCCAGTGCCTCGAGCATCGAGTCGCGAACGAGACTGCCCACGGGCATCGGAGTGTTCACCGCCTCAGCCGCAGCCAGGGCGAGACGCACGTCCTTGAGGCCCAGGCGCGCCTTGAAGCCGGCGGGCTCGAAGCGTCCGTCGGCGATGAGACGTCCATAACCCTGATACACGGGTCCGGGAAAGAGGCTCTGAGCGATGAGCTCGAAGAGCTCGCGCGGCTCTATGTCATAGCCTGCGGCGAGCGCGGCCGCCTCGCCCATCGACTCGATCGCGGCAGCGAGCATGAAATTGACGGCCAGCTTGACGACATTCGCCTGCGACGGCCGGTCGCCGAAGCGCCATACCTTCTGCCCGACAGTCCCCTGAAGGAGCGGCAGAACGGTCTCGACGGTCGCCGCAGCCCCCGCGACGATGACGGTCAGCTTGCCGGCCGCGGCGACATCGGGACGGCCAAGCACCGGCGCGGCAACATAACCCACTCCGCGCTCGCGATGGCGCTCCGTCAGCTCATCGGCCAGTGCCGCCGAGATGGTGGCTAGGTTGACGTGAATGCGCGTTGCGGCCGGAGTCGTGCGCGCGAGCACGCCGCTGTCGAGCAACACGGCACGCGTAACCGGATCGTCGCTCAGCATCGAGAATACGACATCGCCGCGGAACGCCTCGTCTGCCGTGGCGACGACGTGAGCGCCCCGCTCCGCGAGCTTCCGTGCCGGCTCGGGCGAGCGGTTCCAGACGCTCAGCCTATGACCGGCGTCGAGCAGCCGCCCCGCGATGGCGCTGCCCATATTGCCGAGCCCGATAAAGCCGATGTTCATGGTGCGCTGAAGCAAGCAAGTCAGCGGCCCAGAGCCGCTCTCCGGGCCGCGGGGTCGAGTGCGGCCGCGTGGCCGCATGGCTCGGCCCCCCTGGGCCGCGGCCCTTGCGGGCCCGGCGCAAAAGTCCGCAGGCGACTTTGCGCCAATCAGCTATTCAACCTTCCTTGCGGACCTGCGGGCAGGATCATGCCGACCATGGATTCCTCGCCCTCCTTCCAGGCGTCGAGCCGGACGCGTTTCAGGAAGTCATCCAGCGCCATCCACTGCCAGCCTTCCCAGACGCCCTGCTCCACTCGCAACAGAATCATTTGACGATTCATACGAGCCTCCTACAACCCGAAGGTGGTTAAAAGTCCGGCGGGAGGGGTGTCCCGCCGGCAGGAGTCCCAACGTACCGGGGGTTGATAAGGGCACGCCGGGTGGGGGAGATGTTTTGCGATTGATGGGCTTGGCGAGCAGATAACGATCGCCCAGCCACTCGATAGCCTTGGCGCGCGCGGCGCTGTAGTCCACAACCCGCGGCTGCTGCCGCTCGACCTTGCTTGTCTGCTGCACCATCTTGCACTCCTCTCTAATGGACGCTTGGCCTACTGCCGCAGTTCCTGATATTCGGGCGTGAAAGCGCGAACTCAACCGGCGCTCTCTCCCCCAAAAGAGGGGGGTAGAGCACTCCCTGAGGATGGTTTTTACATAAAATCAATAACTTAGGATCCGGCGACGAAGCCGCGCCCGACCGAGCTGTCGCTGGCCCGGGCGGACGTGCTATCCGGCCAGCAGCCTGACAGCGGGCAGCGCCTCGCTCAATGAGGAAAGCCGGTGCGTTCCCGCAGTTTTGCGGCCTTTTCCGCTTCCACCGCCCCTTTCTGGTCGAAGACCTCGCGCGCGGCATCGATCTCGGCAAGATGACTGCGTGCCCACTCCCCCAGCGCGCTCACCGGCGCATGCAACGATCGCCCGAGCGGTGTGAGCTCGTATTCCACCCGCGGCGGCACGACGGGGAAGACGGTGCGCTTCACCAGACCATCGCGCTCCAGCCCACGCAGCGACAATGTCAGCATGCGCTGTGAAACGCCGCCGATGGCGCGCTTGAGCTCGGAGAACCGGCGCGGTTTCTCCGCCAACATGATGATGATGAGAACGCTCCATTTCTCGCCGATCCGCGCCAACACCTGACTGATCTTCGGGCACTCCTCGCTGGGGAGGCGCGTGACCATGGTTACACCAACTTTACCGGGTCGCATGCGTGTGCCTTCTTGTTTCGGCGTCGGCCGCACTCACATAATTAGCCTAGGTAACAATTTTATACCATCAGCGTCCAAGCCATCCATGAGGGCCCGCATGAAAATCCTGCACGTCGATGCCAGCATCCTCGGAGAGAGCTCCGTCAGCCGTCAGCTGAGCGCGGCGATCGTCGCCCGGCTGCGCGAGGCCCACCCCGAGGCCACGGTGACCTACTACGACCTCGGCGCGCAGCCGATCGGCCATCTGACCGGCGAACATCTCGCCGCCGCTCAGGGAGCGCTCGCCGAGAATGCATCCCTGCAACAGGATGTGGCGCGGGGACAGCAGGCGCTGGAAGATTTCCTCGGCGCCGGCGTCGTCGTGGTCGGGGCGCCCATGTACAACTTTTCGGTGTCGTCGCAGCTCAAGGCGTGGATCGATCGTCTCGCCGTGGCGGGCAAGACATTCCGCTACACTGAGAAGGGTCCTCAGGGCCTGGCCGGCGGCAAGAAAGTGATCGTCGCCTCCTCACGCGGCGGCTGCTACGGCCCGGAGACGCCCGCTGCCCCTCTCGATCACCAGGAGACCTATCTGCGCGGCATTTTCGGCTTCTTCGGGATTACCGACGTTGCCTTCATCCGTGCGGAGGGCCTCAACGTCAGCGCGGATCATCGCCAGGCGTCGATTGCCGCCGCCGCAACGGCCGAAGCGGCCCGGCTGGCCGCATGAGCCCGCGAGCCCTTGATGCTGCCCCCATGGATACGCTCCCGAAATCCCGCCGCAGCGGCGGGCAGGAGACTTCGATGAACACCGAAACCGAACGCGGCGTGTCGCGGCTGGTGCGCGGCATGCCGACATCCGACGGCGCCGGCGTCAAGCTGACGCGCGTCATCGGTCAGCCGCGGCTGCCGGACCTCGATCCGTTCCTCATGCTCGATGAGTTCGGTACGGACAACCCCGGCGATTACATCGCGGGCTTCCCGGACCATCCGCATCGCGGCTTCGAGACGGTCACGTACATGCTCGACGGCAGGATGCGTCATCGTGACAACCATGGCCACGAGGGCATTCTCGTTCCCGGCAGCGTGCAATGGATGACCGCCGGGCGCGGCATCGTGCATTCCGAGATGCCGGAGCAGCAGGAGGGCCGCATGCGCGGCTTCCAGCTGTGGATCAACCTGCCGGCGCGGGACAAGATGACCGCGCCGAAATACCAGGAATTCGGACCGGAGACCATCCCGGCGACGGATCTGGGAGGGGGCGCGCGCGTCAAGGTGATTGCCGGCCGGGTGGCGGGCGTCACCGGCCCGATCGCCCAGCCCGCGACCGACCCGACCTATCTCGACATCGAGCTGGAGCCGGGCGCGAAGCTCTCGCAGGCCCTCGCCCGCGGCCACTCGGCGTTCCTGTACGTGTACGAGGGGTCGGTGCGCGTCGGCAGCGGCGAATCCGCGGCGACCGTCGGCGCTCACGAGCTTGCGGTGTTGGAGGACGGCGATTCAGTGCTGCTGGAGGGGCGCGATCCGCCGCAGGACGGCAGGCGCAACCGCGCCATCCTGGTCGCCGGGCGGCCGCTCAAGGAGCCCGTGGCCAAGCACGGACCCTTCGTGATGAGCACCCGTGAGGAGCTGATCCAGGCGTTCGAGGACTATCAGAGCGGCAAGTTCTGACCGCTCGGACGATGCACCGCCGCGGCGGCGGGCATCCCCGGGTCAGCAAGAGCCTGTCGATCCTTCTCGTGATCGGCCGCCAGCAGGAGGTAGACGGCCGGCACGATGAAGAGGGTGAAGACCGTGCCGATCGAGAGGCCGGCGAAAATCACCCAGCCCATCGCCTTGCGGCCCGCGGCCCCGGCCCCGGTGGCGATGACGAGCGGCAGCACTCCAAGCACCATTGCCGCGGTGGTCATCAGGATCGGGCGCAGCCGCACCGATGCCGCCTCGATGATCGCGAGCCTCTTCGCCTTGCCGGCCCGCTGCTCATCGTTGGCGAATTGCACCATCAGGATGCCGTGCTTGCTGATGAGACCGAGCAGGGTCACGAGCCCGACCTGCGAATAGATGTTGATCGTCGTCGCGCCGACATTGATGACGAGCAGTGCGCCGAACAGAGCCGTCGGCACGGACACCAGGATCACCACCGGATCGCGGAAGCTCTCGAAGAGGGCCGCGAGCGCCAGATAGACGATGATGAGCGCGAACCCGAAGGTGTAGAGGAAGTCGTTGGAACCCTGCATGTACTGGCGCGACGGCCCCGAATAGTCGACCGTATAACCGGTGGGAGCCACCTGCTGCAGCGTCTTTCTGAGGAAAGCCAGCGCCGCTCCCTGCGAAGACGCCACCCCGACGATGGTCGCGGAGTTGAGCTGCTGGAAGTGGTTGATCGACTCAGGGACGGTCTGTCGCTCCAGATGCGCGATGGTACCCAGCTTCACCAGCGTGCCGTTGGTGGTGCGCAGGTGCAGATCGAGCACCTGGTGGGGATTCAGCCGGTACTTCTGCAGCACCTGCGGAATCACCTTGTAGGAGCGCCCGGCGATCGTGAAGTAGTTGACATAGCCGCCGCCCATGGCCGCGCCCAGCACCGAGGCGACCTCCTGTTGGGTCAGGCCGAGATCGGCAACCATGTCGTGATCCACCGCGATGGTCTGCTGCGGGCTGTCGATCTTCAGGTCCGAGTCCGCGAAATAGAACAGGCGGTTGTTCGCCCGGGCGCGATTCAGAACCTCCTGCGAGACCTGATAGAGGTTCTGGATCGGCTCGCTCGTCGTGATCACGAACTGCAAGGGCAGGCCCTGGGCGCCCGGCAGAGGGGGGAACTGGAACGGTATGATCTCCGCACCGGCGATGGTGCTCCACTTCTTTCCCAGGATCTGCTGCAACTCACTCGCGGATCGGCTGCGCTCGCTCCAGGGCTTGAAGAGGACTCCCCCCAGGCCCTGCGACACCGACGGCGTACCGACGATCTGGAAAGCCCCGCGGTACTCGGGAAGCGATTGCCCGATCTCGAGCGCCTGTTGGGAGTACGTCTGCATCTGCGTATAGGTCGCATCCGGCGGCCCGATGAGCTGATAGGCGACGAATCCCTGGTCTTCCGCCGGGGCGAGCTCGGATCCGGAGGTCATGAACAGGAGCGGCAGCAGAATCAGGATCAGCGCCAGCACGACGATGAGCACCGGCCAGGTCTCGAGCCAGCTGGAAAGCGAGCGCTGATAGCCCGACCGCAGGCGCGAGAACCAGCGGTCGACCAGAACGGCGAACCGGTTTTCCTCCTGCTCCGGACGGAAGATCCGCGAGCACATCATGGGCGAAAGCGTGAGCGCCACTATCGCGGAGACCGTAATCGCACCGACTAGCGTGAAGGCGAACTGGGTGAAGAGCGCGCCCGTGAGGCCGCTCTGGAACGCGATGGGCGCATACGCGGCCACCAGCACGACGGTCATGGCAATGATCGGGCCGCCGAGCTCGCGGGCGCCTGCGATGGCTGCCATGAGCGGCGAGGCGCCGTCCTTCATGTGCCTGTCGATATTCTCGACGACGATGATCGCGTCGTCGACCACCAGTCCGATCGCGAGCACGAGCGCGAGCAGGGTCAACAGATTGATCGAGTAGCCGAGCGCCAGCATCACGACGAAGGCGCCGACCAGAGACAGGGGCATCGCGATCGCCGGCACGGCGGCCGCGCGCGGACTGCCCAGGAAGAGGAAGATGACCGCGGTGACGATGAGCAGCGCCTCGATGAGCGTCTTCAGGACGTCGCTGATCGAAGCGCTGATGAAGGTGGTCGCGTCGAAGGCGACTGCCTGTTTGATGCCGCTTGGAAGCTGCGCGGCAATGTCGGGCAGGACGGCTTTCACGTTGCGGGCGACGTCGAGCACGTTGGCGGTCGGGGATGTCTTGATGCCCACGAACACGCCCGACAGGCCGCTGTAGGAGACGCCGAAGTCATAATTCTCGGCTCCCAGGACGACCGTGGCCACGTCCTCGAGCCGAACGATGGCGCCGTTGGCCTGACGGATCACCAGCCGCTTGAACTCATCCAGCGAGTGCGGGTCCGTCGAGGCAGTCAGATTGACGCTGACCATGTCGCCCTTGCTCTGGCCCGCGGCCGAGAGATAGTTGTTCGCCGCGAGCGCCGTGTAGACGTCCCCGGCGGTGACCCCGTGCGCCGCCATCCGCTCCGGATCGAGCCAGGCGCGCAGCGCGAAGGTCCGCCCGCCCAGGATCTCGGCGATCTGCACGCCCGGGATGGCATTGAGCTTCGGCTGCACGACGCGCAGCAGGTAATCGGTCACGTCGTTGGTCGCCAGTACCTTGCTCGAATAGTTGAGGTACATGGCGTCGATGGTCTGGTTGGCCTGCAGCGAGATGATCGGCAGCTGCGACTGCGGCGGCAGCTGGTTGCGCACCGCGTTGACCTGGGCGCTGATCTCCGTGAGCGCCTTGCTCGAGGAATAGTTCATCTGCAGCGTCGCCGTGATGACGGAGCTGCCCGGGCTCGACACGGACGAGAGGTAGTCGATTCCCTGTGCCTGGGCAATCGCCGCCTCGAGCGGTTGGGTGATGAAACCCGCCACGGTCTGCGCGTCCGCGCCGTAGTAGGTCGTGGAGATGGTGATGACGCCATTCTCCGTCTGCGGGAACTGGGTCACCGGCAGCTGGAAAATGGCGCGCAGGCCGAGCACCAGGATGAGCAGGCTGACGACCGCCGAAAGGACCGGCCGGCGGATGAAGAGGTCGGTGAGCTTCACGCCGGGCCTCAGTGCTCTTGCGGAGACGGATTGGGATTGTCGCGCGGCAGGACGCTGTTGTTGATCGCCAGCTGCGTTCCGTTCTTGATCTTCATCTGACCGCCGGTCACGACCACGTCACCGGCCGCGATACCCTTGACGATGGCGACCTGGTCGCCCCGCGACGGTCCCAGAGTCACGAACGTGAGGGCGGCCGTCGGATGCCCGCCGGGTGCCGTGGGGTTGCGGACCAGGTACACCGTCTGACCGTATGGGTTGTAGGTGATTGCGGTCTGCGGCAGGGTGAGATACCGCTCCACCTTGCCGGCATCCACCGCCGTGCGCACGAACATGCCGGGGAACAGGCGGTGCTCGGGATTGCGGATCGTCGCCTCGGCCTCGAAGTTGCGCGTCGAGGGATCCACCTGCGGATCGATGGACGTGATCGTGCCCTGGAAGGTCGCACCGGGGAACGCGTCGGCCGACACGTGCACGGTCTGGCCCACATGGACGCGCGACAGGTTGTCCTGGGGCAGCCGGAAATCCACATAGATGGGATCGAGCGACTGCAGGGTAACGATGGCGTCACCCGGATTCAGGTACTGGCCCGGGTTGACGGTGGTGATGCCCAGCAACCCATTGAAGGGAGCCCGAATGGTTTTCTTCGCAACCAAGGCGGCTTGCGCAGCCTCCTGCTCCCGGGTGCTCTTCAGGTTGGCGATATCGGTGTCGAGCTGCGCCCGGCCGATGGCCTGTGCCTGGTACTGGATGAGGTCACGGTGATAGGTCAGTCCGGCGAGATTCGCCTCGGCCGTCAGCGCCTGCAGCTGCGCGATATCCGGATCGGCGTTGAGCTCTACCAGGGTCTGGCCGGCGTGCGCGGTGGCGCCGGACTTGAAGTCGAGTTTGCGCACCAGACCGGCCACTTCGGTCGTGACTTCGACACCGTGAATGGCGCGCAGGCTGCCGACGGCCTCGACCTGCGGCTGCCATTCGGAATACGCGGCCGTCGCGGTGCTCACCGTCTGCGGCATCGGCACGCTCGCCGCGATGACCTTGCGGATGACGATGACCTTCCAGCCCACCAGCGCGGCGACCAAGACAACCATCAGGACCAGCACGATGGCCAGCCGACGTCTCATCACGCTCTTCACAGCCACTCCTGAACTCTGCGGTGCTCTTCCCTCCAGGATGGTCCTCAGATGCGGCTGCCCGGCCTCGCCCTTTTTGGGGGCGGACCGCGCTTGCGCGTGCACCAACCGGGAAGCTGCCAGAAGGCGCGTACTTTAACAGAAAGCCGGGCGGTTTCTCCTCTCCCGGACGTATGGCCGGGTGCGCTCGTCGCGCCCGCGGACGTCCCGATACGGTATCGTGCATGGATGCACATCCATTCCACCACCGAATCGCGCAGCGAGGTCGTCCTCAGCGTCGACCGGCTCTGCAAGAGCTACGCGAATGTCGTTGCGGTCGAGGAAGTATCCTTCGACGTTCGCCGCCGCGAGGTGGTCGGTCTCCTCGGCCCGAACGGCGCCGGCAAAACGACCACCATCAACATGATCCTCGGCGTGCTGAGCCCAACCGCCGGTAGCGTTCACATCGGCGGCATCGACCTGGCGCGCGAGCGGGCGCGCGCTCTGGCGCAAGCCAACTTCTCGGCGGTCTATGCCGCGCTGCCGGGCAACCTGACTGTCAGCGAGAACCTGCGGTTCTTCGGTCTGGTCTACGGGATACCGCAGCTGGGCCTCAGGGTCGCGGAGCTGCTGCGGCTGTTCGACCTGGAGCGGCTGCGCGACACCAAATGCGGCCTGCTCTCCTCCGGCGAGCAGACCCGCGTCGCGCTCGCGAAAGCGGTTCTCAACCGCCCGCGCCTGTTGCTGCTCGACGAGCCAACCGCCTCGCTGGACCCCGCTGCCGCACAGACCGTCCGCGCGCGCATCCGCAACCTCGCCGTCGAGAGCGGCTGCGGGATACTCTGGACCTCCCACAACATGTACGAGGTCGAGGAAGTCTGCGACCGCGTGCTCTTCCTCTCCCACGGCCGGATCCTCCTCGAGGGCGATCCGCGGCGGCTGCCGCGCGAGCATGGCGCCGCGACGCTCGAGGAGCTCTTCATCCGCCTGGCGCGCGAGCCGCTCGCCGAGCCGCTGGAGCACGCCGGATGAGGATCAAGCCGGTCGCCGCCATCCTGCTGCGCCAGTTCTACCTGATCCGCGGCAGCCCGGTGCGCTCGCTGCCGATGTTCGCCTGGGTGGCCATCGACATCGTCGTGTGGGGCTTCATCACGCGCTATCTCAACTCCATGGCCGCCGGCCGCTTCAATTACGTGCCGAGCCTCCTCGGCGCGGTGCTGATGTGGGATTTCTTCGCGCGCATCATGCAGGGGGTGAGCACTGCGTTCCTCGAGGATGTCTGGTCGCGGAACTTCCTGAACCTCTTCGCGACGCCGCTCACGACGTCCGAATACATCCTCGGCCTGGTGATCACCAGCATCGGCACCGGCGCGGTCGGGCTGGTGGTGATGCTGGTGCTGGCGACGGTCGTGTTCGGCCTGTCGTTCTTCTCCCTGGGCGCGCTGCTCGTGCCGTTCCTGCTGGTGCTGTTCGGCTTCGGCATCGCGTTGGGTATCCTCGCAAGCGCGCTGGTGCTGCGGCTCGGACCGGCCTCGGAGTGGCTCGTGTGGCCCATGCCGGCGCTGCTGTCGCCGTTCGTCGGCGTCTTCTATCCGCTGGCGACGCTACCGCGCTGGATGCAGGATGTCGGACATCTGCTGCCGCCATCGTATGTGTTCGAAGGCATGCGGGCGGTGCTGGCGGGCCGGCCTTTCTGGCCCGGCAGCCTGGCTGTGGGCGCCGCGCTCGCGGCGCTCGACATCCTGCTCGCGGGTTACTTCTTCTCGCGGGTGTTCCGTTACGCCATCCGTACCGGGCTTCTCGCCCGCTACAGCGCGGAGAGCGCGGCCTAGGAGCCGCGCGGCCGGGCTCGCGCCGAGTCCCGGCCTGAGCCTGGCCTTTACCGCCCTACTGCGGTCTCGGCGATGCCGGCTTCCGTTGCCGCGACCGCGGCGACTGACCGCCGCGCCCCATCCGCCGGGCGCCTGCCGGCAATGCCTTGCTCGCGGCCCTGGTCTTGCTGCTGATCGGCCTCGGGACTGTGATCCGACGCTCCCGGCCTCATCCGTGCGACCACTTCGATGGTGGCGCGCCGACCGCCTGGAGCTTGCAAAAATTTCATGGTTTGCGGTAAGTTACGTGTTTCATGTTTGGCTGTCTGCCCGGAGGTTTGCGGTGAAGAAATCATTTCTCGTTCTCTGTGTGATCACGGCCGGCGCGCTCGCCGCCTGCAGCAATCCCACCGCCGACTGGCAGAAGGCCAACCAGCAGAACACGGTGACGGCCTATCAGCAATTCATCCAGCAGCACCCGAATGATTCGCGCGTAGCGCAGGCCCGCAACCGGATCAGCGCATTGCAGGACGAGCAGGCATGGTCCACGGCGCAGAGCGCCAACACGCTCGATGCCTATCAGCAGTATCTGCAGCAGGAGCCGAACGGAATGCATGCGGCGGATGCGCAGGACAAGATCAATGGGCTGCAGGCCGATGCCGCCTGGTCCAGCGCCCAGTCGACCAATACGGCCGCCGGCTATCAGGATTTCCTGCAGAAGTATCCGAACTCACCGCACGCCTCCGATGCGCAGGACGCGCTGAAGAAGCTGACGGGCTTCCAGGCGTTGCTGGGTACCACCCGCTCCAAGACGCTCGCCGACAAGATGGCGGCGCGCCTGAAGTCCAAGTACGGCAGCGATCTGCAGGACGTCGTGGTGGTGCCGCCGACCGGCAAGTCGAAGAATCTAGAGATTCGGTCGGCGCCGATGACGGAGGACGATGCCAAGGCGGCCTGCGCGAAGCTGCGCAAGGCGCATCAGCATTGCGAGGTCGTGAAGAGCGCGTCCTGACGCTCTCGCGTCCGGCGTCTCTCGTCTGAAATGGCCCGCCGCAGACTTCGCGTCTGCGGCGGGCGCTTGCATCTGCGGTCCGCTTCCGGTAATTAATCCCGGATGAACGGCGCCGCACCACGCCCTGGTCCGGATATCCCGGGCGGCCTCAGCCCCCTCCCCCTGCGCCATTCGTGACGGGCGCGGAGGATCTTTCCGCAGATGTGCGCGCGCTGCTTCACGAGCACATCGAGACCTACGAGCAGCTCGAGGTGCTGCTGCTGCTGCGGCGCGAGCGCCATGAGCAATGGACCGTCGATGCACTGGCCACGCGCCTGCACGTGCGAGCGGAGCTCATCGGGTCCGCGCTCGACCGCCTCGAAGCGGCCGGCCTGGTGCTCGCCACCGGCGCCGCTGCCGCATCACGCTACGCCTACCGGCCGGTCAGCTCCGGCCTGGAGGCGGCCACCGGCCGCCTCGATCGGGAATACGCCGAGCGGCCGCTCAGGATCATCCAGCTCATGAGTGCCAATGCCATAGATCGCGTGCGCACGGCCGCGCTGCACACCTTTGCCGACGCTTTCGTGTTGAAGAAGAAGGAAGACGACCGTGGCTGAAGCGGTTTACATCCTGAGCGCCCTCACCAGCATTCTGTGCGCGGTGCTGCTCTTTCGCGGCTATCGTGCCAATCGCACGCGCCTGCTGTTCTGGGTCAGCATCTGCTTCGTATTCCTCGCCATCAACAACGTGATCCTGTACTTCGATCTCGTCATTCTGCCGCCGCAGATCGACCTGTTCTGGTACCGCAACGCTGCCGCGCTCATCGGCATGCTGGTGCTCGTATTCGGCCTGACCTGGGAATCGCATTAGGAAACCGCCGTGAAGATATTCGCTTGGGGAGTGTTGGCGATGGCGAGTCTCGTCGCCGCGGTCTTCTTCCTGCGCTTCTGGCGCGCGACCCGGGAGCGCCTGTTCATCTTCTTCGCGCTCGCGTTCCTCGGCCTGGGCGCGACCTGGGTGGGGCTCGCGATCATCAACCATCCGGCCGACGAGGCCCAGCAGGAATATGCCTACATCCTGCGTCTGCTCGCCTTCGTGATTCTCATCATCGGAATCATCGACAAGAACCGGCGCAGCGGCCGGTTGTGAGGCGGCAGTCGGCGCCGGTCAACTGAGAGGGCCGCCCACCGCCAACAGCAGTTGCACGGTATCGAGGTATTGGCGCGACTGCGCCTGCAGCAGCCCGAGTTGCGCGCGTTGCCGCTCGCGCTGCGCATCGAGCACCTGCAGGATGCCCGAATTGCCGGCCTGATAGCTCTGGCGCGCGAGATCCAGGCTGGCCTGCGAGGTATCCCTGGCGTTCGCCTGCGCCGCGACGAGCTGCGCATCGTGATCGAGGGCGTCGAGCTGGTCGGCGACCTGGCCGAAGGAGTCGAGCACCACCTGCTGATAGCGCGCAGCGCTCGCCTGTAACGCATCGAGCGACGCCCGCCGCTCGGCGCGCAGCGTTCCGCCGTCGAACAGCGGCTGCGTCAGGCCGGCGATAAGCGACCACGCCGTGGAGGAAGTGTCGAAGAGCTTCCCGGGGGTCAGCGCCTGCTGGCCGAGGGTGGCCGTCAACGCGATCTGCGGATAGAGGTTCGCAGTCGCGACGCCGACCGCGGCGGTGGCGGCGTGCAGCTGCGCCTCCGCGGCGAGAATGTCGGGGCGGCGGCGCACCAGCTGCGACGGCACGCTGAGCGGCAACTGTCGCGGCAACCTGAGGTCGGCGAGCTCGAGGTCGGGCTGCGACCATTCTGCCGGAGGATGCCCGAGGAGAACGGCGAGCGCGTGTCGGGCCATCGAGAGCTGCTGGTAGAGCGGCGGCAGCAGCGCCTGGTCGCTCGCCAGCTGGCTTTGCGCGGTCAGCACGTCGAGCTTGGACACCGACCCATTGGCGAAGGCGGTGCGCACCAGGCCAAGGTTGTTCCGGTCCTCGGACAGCAGCTCCGCGGCCGCTCTGATCTCGCCGCGAGTCGCCGCGATGATCACCGCCTCCGAAGCGACGTCTCCCGTCAACGTCAATTGCGCGGCATCCAACTCACTGCGTTCGTACTGGGCGAGCGCCTTCTGCTCCTCGATGGAGCGGGCAATCGCGCCGTCGTAGTCGAGCGTATAGCTCACACTGGCTCCGAAAGACTCGTAGGTGAAAGGCGCCACCTTGGGCACGAGTGAGCCGAGGAACTGCTTGCCGTACTGCTCGCGTCCGGCGCCGGCCTGCAGGCCGACCTGCGGAAAGAGGCGCCCTGTCTGCGCAGCAACCAGCTCCTGCGCCTGTGCCAATGTCGCCCTTGCAGCGGCGAGGCCGTGGTTGTCCGCGATGGCATGCCGAATGAGCTCGTCGAGCTGTGGCGAGCCGAAGAGCGTCCACCACTGCGGCACGACGGGCGCGCCGAGCACCATCCGCTGCTCATAGGGGCCGGCGGTGGGTGCGTTGCGCGCGGCGGCCGCGGCCGCCGTGCCGAGGGGATTCGAGTCCGCCGCCGGCCGATACGCGGGAATCGCAGGCGCGGCCGGGCGATGGAAGTTGGGCCCGACCGTGCAGCCGCAAAGGAGAGCCGCTGCGGCCGCAGCGGCCACGGCCGGTGCCATTCGCCTGCGGGTCAGGTCGACACTCGCACGTCTCATTCCATCACCGCCGGTTCACGCGGACGCGCTCGCGCCGGTTGCAGCAGCAAGACCAGGGGAATCATGGCCAGCGTCATGACGAACATCAGCTTGAAATCGTCGTTGTACGCGATCATCTGCGCCTGCCGGGTGACGGCCGCATTCAACGCGGCGAGACCCGCGGGCGCGGTGAAGCTGAAAGGCGCGTGCAGCTGCAGCTGCCCACCCCAGGGAACGATGTGTGCCGCGAGACGCTCGTGCATGACTTGTGTGTTGCGCGTCAGGAGCGCTCCGGTTGCCGCAATTCCGATGCTGCTGCCCACGTTGCGCAGAAGGTTGAACATCGACGTGCCCTCGGAGCGGTATTGTACGCCCAGCGTCGTGAACGCCACCGTGGTAAGCGTGACATACGTGAGCCCGGTGCCGAGGCCCTGCAGAAACGTGGTCGACCAAACGACGGTCTGCGGCATCAGGGTGGAATAGCCGCACATCATCTCGAGCGAGACTGCCGTCACCGCGATTCCGCCGGCGATCAGCAGCCGGGTGTCGACGCGACCGATCAGCTTGCCGGCGACATACATGGAAATGAAGCTGCCAAAGCCGCGCGGCGCCATGGCGATGCCCGAGGTCAGCACCGGATAGCCGAGCAGATCCTCGAGCAGGGGCGGCAGCAACGCGAGCGTGGCAAAAAGCACGATGCCCACGATGAACACCAGCAGATTTCCCATCGAGAAATTGGTGTCCTTGAAGAGAGCGAGGCTGATGAACGGCGCACGCGCCGTCAGCGTGTGCACGAAGAAGACATAGAGGGCGCCGAGGGCGATGCCGGTCTCGATCCAGATCTCCGGCGAGCCGAACCAGTCCTTCAGCTCGCCGCGGTCGAGCAGGATCTGCAGTGCGCCGACGGCGAGGCTGAGCGCGCCGAAGCCGAGAAAGTCGAAGCGGCTGTCGCGGGTCTCGCTCTCGCGCACGTAGGCCATGAGGCCGATGGCCGACAGGATGCCGAACGGCACGTTGATGTAGAAGACCCACCGCCAGCTGTAATTGTCGGTGAGCCAGCCGCCGAGCACCGGCGCCAGCATGGGGCCCAGCACCACACCCTGACCCCACAGCGCCATCGCGCGTCCGTGACGCTCGGGCGGATTGATATCGAGCAACACCGCCTGCGATAGGGGAACCAGGCCCGCGCCGGAGAGGCCCTGCAGCACGCGGAAGAGCACGATCTGATCGATCGACTGCGCCATGCCGCAGAGCATGGAGCTCAAGGTGAAGCCGATCACCGAGAGGACCAACACCCGCTTGCGGCCATAGCGGCCGGCGAGCCAGCCGGAGAGCGGCGTCATGATGGCCGCCGCCACGATATAGGAAGTCAGCACCCAGTCCATCTGCTCGAGCGACGCCGAGAGATTGCCGCCGATGTGCGGCAGCGCGACGTTGGCGATGGTGGTATCCACCGCCTGCAGCACCGTGGCGAGGATGACCGAGGCCGTGACCAGGCCGCGGTGCTGCGGCGGGCTCAAGCCCCGGCACCATCCGGGCGACCCCGAGCGCGCGAGCCGGTGTCGACGGTCACGTTCGCGCTCAGTCCGGAGCGCACCGCGGGCAGATTGCCCGTGAGCCGCAGGCGCACATCGAGCCGTTGTACGACCTTGACCCAGTTGCCGGTGGCGTTCTCCGGCGGCAGCACCGAGAACTGCGAGCCGGTGCCGGGCGTGATGCTGGCCACCACGGCATGGAAAGTCTGGTCAGGATAGGCGTCGATTTTCACCGTCGCGGTGTCGCCAGGACGCATGTGGGCCAGCTGGTCTTCCTTGAAGTCGGCTTCCACCCAGACATCCCGGGTCGACACCAGCACGAATGCGGCCGTGGCGGCCGGCAGATAGCTGCCCGCCTGCACATGCTCCACTCCGGTGACGACGCCGTCGGAAGGGGCACGCACCGTCGTATACGAAAGATCGAGGTTGGCCCGATCGAGCGCCGCCTGAGCCTGCTCCACCAGGGGATGGGCGTCCGCAGGAACGTCGGGTTGGCCACCCAACTTGGCGAGCGCACCCGTGATCTGCTGCCGGGCCGCCTGCACGCTCTGTTGCGCTTCGTTGCGGGCGAGCAGTGCTCTGTCCACCTGCGACTGGGATGCGATGCCGCTCGCGAGCAGGCGCGACTCACGGCTGTACTCGCGCTGCGCGTAAGTGAACGAGCTCTGCGCGGCACGCAGATCCGTGAGTTGCTGCTGGTAGTTCGCCTTCAACGAATCGACTTGCAGCAACTCGGCCTGCAGGCGCGCCTGCGCGGCCTCGACGGCGATGCGAAACGGCCGGTCGTCCAGGCGAAAGAGTACCTGGCCGCGATGCACCGGCTCGTTGTCGTGGACATCGACCTCGCGGACCCGACCCGAGACGTTGGCGCTGATCGGCACCTGCGCGGCCCGCAGGTAGGCGTCCTCGGTCGATTGATAGCGGCCACCCGTCAGGTAGCAATAGGCGCCGACCGCCGCCATGAGAAGGGGCACTCCCCACATGAGCGGCAGGCGCAGCCGCTGCCGCAAGGGGGTTACCGGCGCCGCGGTCTCGCGTGCCTCCGGTCGCAGGGGGGCGGTGGTGGCGCTCATCGTGAGGATCTCTGCGACTTCTCGCTGGCAAGGGGTGGGAGCGAAGCGAGATTGGCGTGGGCCCGCTCCAGCAGCTCGATCAGCCTGGCGCGCTCCTCATTCGAAAGCCCGTGCAGCGTCTCGGCGCGCGTTTCGGCGATCAGATGGGCGATGTGCTCCAGCACCGGCTTGCTCTTGGGCGTCAGCCACAGGGTGTGCGCCCGCCGATCGGCCGGATCGAAGCGCCGCTGCACCCAGCCGTCGGCTTCCATCCGATCCAGGATCCGCACCAGGGTCATGGGGTCGAGCTCGGTCAGCTCCGACAGGCGCTTCTGGCTGACGCCCTCGTTGTTCTCCAGGTGAAGGAGCGCCCGGCACTGCGGCAGAGTCAGGGAAAGCGCCTGCGCCCGCTCCTCGAAGCGCCGCGTATAGCGGCGGCTCGTGTCTTTCAGCAGGAATCCGAGCTGGCGGGTGAGATCCATGGCCATAATGGAGAATATTATATCAGCATATATCATCTCTGCTGATACCACTCAGCCGCCGACCACTCGCCTGTAGAATTGCCGGATGTCCCATCCAGGCCTCTCCCGCCGGTACTTCCGGCTCGCCAGCGCCAGCGCCGGACTGCTGGTCCTCTCATGGCTGATTTCGACGGCCGCGACAGCTGACCTCACGGCGCCATCCGACCCCTTCGTCGCGACGCCGGCGGAGCTTTTCGGACCGCTGTTCGTGCAGGTGCAGATGGCAGCGCTGTTTCCGGACGGGAAAGCGTTTGCCGACGCGGTGCCGAAAGCGTCGCCACCCGTCATTCTGCGACGCTATCGCGCCTCGAAGCCTCGCTCGCACGCGGCGCTCATGAGGTTCGTGCGGAGCACCTTCGCTCTGCCGACACAGGCGAGCACGCCGCCCTCCCCTCCGGACAAGAGCCTGCAGGCGCACATCGCAAGGCTATGGCCGCTGCTGACGCGTCAGCCCGCAGTCCCGCCGGCCTACTCGTCGCTCCTTTACGTCCCTGAGCCTTACGTCGTGCCGGGCGGCCGCTTCCGGGAGTTCTATTACTGGGACTCGTACTTCACGATGCTCGGCCTGGTTCGCGACGGTCACGAAGACACGGCGCATGACCTCGTCGATGATTTCTCCTACATGCTGCGCCAGTACGGACACATCCCCAACGGTGCGCGCACGTACTACCTCTCACGCTCGCAGCCGCCGGTGTATTACCTCATGGTGGGCCTGCTCTCGTCCGATCCGGCCAGCGAATGGGCACGCCACCTCCAGGACCTCGAGCGCGAGTACGCGTACTGGATGGAAGGTTCCGCGGGTCTGCAACCCGGAAAGGCGCGGCGCAACGTCGTTGCGATGCCCGACGGCTCGCTGCTCAATCGCTACTGGGACGCCGCCGATACGCCGCGCGACGAGTCCTACCGCAATGACGTGCTGATCGCACGCGCGTCGAACAGGCCAGCGGCGCAGGTGTATCGCGACCTGCGCGCCGCGGCCGAGAGTGGCTGGGACTTCAGCTCCCGCTGGCTGGCCGACGGGCGACATCTCACCACCATCGATACGACCGATATCGTGCCGGTCGATCTCAACAGCCTGCTGTACGGCCTCGAGCGGGCGATCGCCAGCGGCTGCCGGGCGCATCATGAGCGGGCGTGCGAGCGGGTCTTCGCCGCGCGTGCGCAGCGGCGCAGGCAGGCGATGAACCGCTATCTCTGGGATGCCAAGGCCGGCTATTACATGGATTATGACTGGCGGCATCACAAACGCACCGGCGAGCTGAGCGCCGCGACGCTGTACCCGCTCTTCACCGGCGTCGCCGAGATCCGCCAGGCGGACTCCGTCGGCGCGGTCACGCAGATGCAGCTCCTGAAGGAAGGCGGCATCGTCACGACCAACATCACCTCCGGCCAGCAGTGGGATGCGCCGAACGGCTGGCCGCCGCTGCAGTGGATCGCGGTCATGGGCTTGCGCCGCTACGACCAGCCGGCGCTCGCGCGCGAGATCGCCCGCCGCTGGCTCGTTACCGTGCGGCGCGTGTTCGCCAGCCAGGGCAAGCTGGTCGAGAAGTACGACGTCGAGCACAACCTCCCCGGCGGCGGAGGCGAGTATCCGCTGCAGGACGGCTTCGGCTGGACCAACGGTGTGACGCGCGCGCTGATAGCCCTCTACCCGGATGGGCCGCACCCATGAGCGACGCTCTCCTCGCCATCGATCAGGGCACGAGCTCGAGCCGCGCCATGGCCTTCTCGCCCGCAGGCGCGATCCTGGCGGCGGAGCAGCAGCCGTTCGAGGCCATCTATCCCGCCTCGGGCTGGGTCGAGCACGACGCCGAAGTCATCTGGGCCACGGTCCTCTCGACGACGCGCGCGGTGTTGGAAAAGCTGCGCCGGCTGAAGCACCGGGTGGCGGCGATCGGCATCACCAACCAGCGCGAGACCACGGTCGTATGGGACCGGCGCACGGGCGCTCCCGTCCACAACGCGATCGTCTGGCAGGACCGGCGCACGGCAGATCGTTGCCGGACGCTCGCCGCCGCGGGATACGAGGCGGAGCTCACCCGGAAAACGGGCCTGCGCCTCGACCCGTACTTCTCCGCCACCAAGGTGGCCTGGATCCTCGATCGGGTGCCGGGCGCGCGCGCGGCAGCCGCGGCCGGCCAGCTCGCATTCGGCACCATCGACAGCTTTCTCGTCTGGCGACTGACCGGCGGCCGGCTGCACATCACCGACGCCACCAATGCAAGCCGCACCGCGCTTCTCGACGTCCACTCTGTCAATTGGGATCCGTCGCTGTGCGAGATGTTCGGTGTGCCTGTCGCCTGCCTGCCCGAGGTCCGGGACAGCGCGGGGGATCTCGGCGCCACCGATCCCGCCGTGCTCGGGGAAGCCCTGCCGATCCGCGGCGTCGCCGGCGATCAGCAGGCCGCGCTCATCGGTCAGGCCTGCTTCGAAGCCGGCGACGTCAAGAGCACCTATGGCACGGGCGCCTTCCTGGTACTCAACACCGGCGGCAAACTGGTGCAATCGCAGCACCGCCTGTTGGGTACGATCGCCTACCGCCTGGAGGGCCGCACGACCTACGCGTTGGAAGGCTCGGTGCTCTCGGCCGGGGCGACCATCCAGTGGCTGCGCGACGGCCTCGGACTGGTGCTGCGGGCGCCGGAGGTCGAGGCTCTCGCCGGCTCCGTTGCCGACACCGGCGGTGTCTACCTCGTGCCGGCCTTCACCGGCTTGGGCGCTCCCTACTGGGATCCGGACGCGCGCGCGGCGATCGTCGGCATCACACGCTCCACCGGGCGCGGCGAGATTGCGCGCGCTGGTCTCGACAGTGTCGTCTACCAGACGCACGACCTGATCGCCGCCATGGCTGCGGATGGCGCGCGCACTCAAATATTGAAGGTCGACGGCGGAATGGCCCAGAACGGACTATTCCTGCAGCGCCTCGCGGATGTGCTCGGGCTGAGCATTCTGCGCCCGCGCATCACCGAGTCCACCGCGTTCGGCGCGGCATGTCTCGCCGGTCTCGGCTGCGGCATCTACCGTTCCGTCGCCGACATCGCCCGCCTCTGGCAGCCCGATGTACGCTGCGAGCCGCGGCTCGATGCGGCCAGGCGCACGCTGGAGCTTCAGGGCTGGGAATCGGCCGTGCGCCGGGTCCGCGCCAGCGGGTAGGCGGACCGGCCCGCGCAGCGTAAAATAGGGTCATGGCAACAGGTTGGGCAGGCGACGGCGCCGTACAAGATCAGATCGATGCGACCGTGTCGGACGGCATCCAGCGGGCAAAGAGCCGGCTGCCCCACGGTCCCGGGCTGACCCATTGCGCCGACTGCGGCGCGCCGATCCCGGAAGCGCGGCGCAAGGCAATTCCCGGCGTGCGCCTGTGCATAGCCTGTCAGGACGCCGCCGACCGCGACGTCGCCCAGTTCAGCGGCTACAACCGCCGCGGCAGCAAGGACAGCCAGCTCCGCTGAGCCTGGCGGCGCCGTCGAGTATCCGTTCCCCGTGCCGCTCATCGCGCTCCTCGACGCTCACCTCGCGCTCGGCGACCGTCCACTGCTCGACGGGGCGCGGCTCGCGCTGCAGCCTGGCGAGCGCCTGGGCCTGATCGGCCGCAACGGCACCGGCAAGTCGACACTGCTGCGTGTCATCGCCGGCCGAGCTTCCCTGGACGAAGGCGAGCGGCAGGCCCGCGACGGCCTGCCCATCGCGGTGGTGGAACAGGAGCCGGAACTGCCCGAGGCGCCCACGCTGCGCGAGAGCCTGCTCGCGCGCGCAAAGCTCACGGCGCAGGGCGACGCCGGCGCCGCCCTGCTCGGCGAAGAGCGTGAGCGCTGGCGCTTCGAGACGCGGCTGGCGGAATTCCTGCAACGCTTCGAGCTCGATCCCGACATGGCGCCGCACACCGGCTCCGGTGGCGAGCGCAAGCGCGCCGCCCTGGCGCTGGCTCTCGCCAGCCAGCCGGAGCTGCTCCTTCTCGATGAGCCGACGAATCACCTCGACATCGGCGCCATCGAGCGGCTCGAGGAGTTGCTGCTCAAGGTGCCGTCCGCGATCGTGGTCACGCACGATCGCGCCTTCCTCGATCGGGTGACCACGCGCATCGTGGAGCTCGACCGCGGCGTGCTGCGCTCGTACCCGGGCAATTTCGCCGCTTACGAGGAGCGGCGCGAGCAGGAGCTGGCCGCCGAGGACATCGCCACCCGCAAGTTCGACAAGTTCTGGGCGCAGGAAGAGGTCTGGATCCGCAAAGGCGTCGAGGCCCGTCGCACCCGCAACGAAGGACGGGTGCGCCGGCTGGAGCGGCTGCGTGTCGAGCGGGCCGACCGCCGCGAGCGCCTGGGCAGCTTGAAGATGAGCCTGGACGCGGGTCAGCGCTCCGGCCAGCTCGTCGCGGAGCTCACGGAAGTCAGCAAGAGTGTTGCCGGACGCGCGCTCATCGCGCGCCTCTCGATGCGCATCATGCGCGGCGATCGCCTCGGCCTCATCGGTCCCAACGGCGCCGGCAAGACCACGCTCATCCGCCTGATCCTCGGGCAACTGCCGGCGGATGAAGGCAGCGTGCGACTCGGCACCCACCTCAGGATCGCCTACTTCGATCAGCTGCGGGCGCAGCTCGACCCGGAGGCGACTCTCGCCGACATGATCAGTCCCGGGTCCGAATGGATCGAGGTCGGCGGCGAGCGCAAGCACGTCATCAGTTACCTCGGCGATTTCCTCTTTCCGGCACAGCGGGCCCGCTCCCCCGTCAGGATGCTCTCCGGCGGTGAGCGCAACCGGCTGCTGCTCGCGCGCCTGTTCGCCCAGCCCGCCAATCTCATCGTGCTGGACGAGCCGACCAACGATCTCGACATCGAATCCCTCGAGCTGCTCGAGCAGAGACTGCAGGACTACACCGGCACGCTGCTGCTCGTGAGCCACGACCGCCGCTTTCTCGACAACGTGGTGACACAGACGGTTGCCGCCGAGGGCGGCGGGCTGTGGCGCGAATACGTGGGCGGCTACAGCGACTGGATCCAACAGCGAAGCGCGGCGCCCACCCGGGACGGGGCCGCCAAGGCGACGCGGGAGACGCCGAGCGGAACGACGTCGGACGGCCCCAAGCCGCGCACGCGGCTCGGCTACAAGGAACAGCGGGAGCTGACGTTGCTCCCCGGAGAGATCGAGGCGCTGGAGGCCGAGCAGGCGGCGCTCACCGCGCGGATGAGCGCGCCGGACTATCATCTGCAGGGAGCGCCGCAGATCCGCACCGACCGCAAGCGCCTGGAGGAGATCGAGACCGGGCTGCTCGCCAAGTTCGAGCGCTGGGAAGCGCTGGAGGCCGAGCGCGATCGCCTGGCTCGCTGAGCTCAGGATCGCCGCGCGATCAGGGCGATGAGATTCGCGATCTCGGTGAGATCGCCACTGCCGGCGAGCGCGCTACGCAGGTCGGCCTCGAAGGCATCGATTCGGGAGCCCAGCTTCGCCGGCGAGCAGGTGGACATGGAGAGCGCCCGGCCGATGATCTCCTCGATCGTGATCGGCTTGCGGATGATGATGCTGATGGCCTCGAGCATGTTGAAACGGGAAGCGAGCAGGTAGGACTCGTGCGAGCGGTAGTCCGGTGACTTGCGCTCGATGAGGGCCGCATCCCGGTCGCGGCCGTATCGGTCGGCAACTTCCTGCACGACCTCGCGCCAACGATTCTCCGCGGTCCTCGTGTGCTGATCGCCGAACAGGGCGAGCGCCCCATCCGGGGCGACGATGCGGTCGAGCCGCTCCAGGGTCGTGGCGCGGTCCATCCAATGGAACGACCTTCCCATGGTGACCAGCTGATAGGGTCCCATTGCCGAGGTCAGCTCGTTGGAGCCACCCGGCCACAAGGTAAGCGTCACGCCGGCCGTGCGCGCCGCCTCAGCCGCCGCCGCCAGCATGTTGGGCTCCGGATCGGCCGCGGTCACGCTCATACCCGCACGGGCGAAGGGCACTGCGAGCAGACCCGGTCCCGTGCCGAGATCCAGGACCGCATCCCCCGCGCGCAGACCGGTGCTCGCGATCACCCGCTCGATGAGCCGCGCCGGGTAGCCCAGGCGGTAGCGGGAATAAAACGGCACGGTGCTCTGGAATCGCTGCGCCTCGGAGCTCATGGCGGGAAGTGTCGCACATGCGGCGTCCGGGGCTAAGATAGACGGCCAATGCCCGAGGCGAAGCCCTACTCCGATGCATGCGAGCGCAACCGAGGCCCCATTCTCGAGGTGCTGCGGGATCACTTCGCGGATCGTAGGCGGGTGCTCGAGATCGGCAGCGGGACCGGACAGCATGCGGTTCATTTCGCCGCCGCGCTGCCGCAGCTGACCTGGCAGACCTCCGATGTCGCTGCAAACCTGTCCGGCATCCGGCTGTGGCTCGAGGAGTCGGGCCTGCCCAACCTGCCGCCGCCGATCGCGCTCGATGTAACGGATCCGTGGCCTGAAACCCGCTTCGACGCCGTCTTCACCGCGAATACGCTGCACATCATGAGCTGGCCGGAGGTGCGCGCGCTCTTCGCCGCTCTCCCCAGGGCTCTCGCCGCCGATGCGAAGCTCGCCGTGTACGGACCTTTCAACTACGACGGCCGCTTCACCAGCCCGAGCAACGCCACCTTCGATGCCTGGCTGAAGCAACGCGCGGCGCACAGCGGCATCCGCGACTTCGAGGCGGTCGACGAGCTGGCGCGCTCGATCGGCTTCGCTCTGGTGGAAGATCGCGCGATGCCGGCAAACAACCGCACTCTCGTCTGGCGGCGCACTGCCTCTCCACAAAGCGACCCATGACCCTGAAAAACACGCTTGCGGCGCTGCTCGGCGCGCTTGTCGGCACTCTGTGCCTTGCGCCCGCGCAGGCCTCCGATCTGCGGCAACAGGTCGACACCTATCGCGCGGCGCACGAAGCGGACATCGTGGGTCAGCTCGATGCGCTGACACGCCTGCCGAGCGTGGCAGCTCGTCCGGATGCACTCGCAGCAACCGCTGCCGGGCTCGAAGATCAGCTGAAGAAACGTGGCTTCGAGACGGCGGAGCTCACTGCCAGAGGCGGCTCACCGCCGGCCGTGTTTGGCTTCTATCAAGTGCGCGGAGCGAAGCGGACGGTGGTCTTCTACGCGCACTACGACGGGCAACCTGTCACGCCATCGCAATGGTCCTCGGATCCCTTCGGGCCCGTAATGCGCGACGGCCCGCTCTCGCCGACCGCAAAGATCGTCGATTGGCGGCACGCAAAGCCGCCTTTCGACCCCGAATGGCGGCTTTTCGGGCGTGCGGCCGCGGACGACAAAGCGTCCATCATTGCGTTCCTCACCGCTTTCGATGCCCTGAGGGCACTGCATCGCACACCCTCCGTCAACCTCAAGGTGCTGTGGGAAGGCGAGGAGGAAGCGGGCTCGCCGCATCTCGCTGCGATCCTGCGCGACCACACGGCGCAGCTGCGCAGCGATCTGCTGTTGATCGGTGACGGGCCGGTGCATCAGTCGGGCGCGCCGACGCTCTATTTCGGCGCGCGCGGCGCGATGGGACTGGATCTGACAGTCTACGGTCCCCTGCATCCGGTGCACGACGGCCACTATGGCAACTGGGCGCCCAACCCTGCGGTCATGGCCGCCGAGCTGATCGCCTCCCTGCGCAACAGCAACGGCCGCATTCTGATTCCCGGCTTCTACCGGGACGTGCGACCGCTGACCGCGGAGGAAAGGGCTGCCATCGCGAAGCTACCGCCGGTGGAAGCCAGGCTGCGACGGGAATTCGGCATCGACCGCACCGAAGACCATGAGGGGCTCGCCGCGAGCGTCATGCAGCCCGCTCTCAACGTCCGCGGAATCAGCTCCGGCTCGGTAGGAGCCGCGGCGAACAACGCGATTCCACCGCAGGCCGACATCTCGATGGACTTTCGGCTGGTGCCGGATCAGACACCGGAGGCCGTGCGTTCCCAGGTCGAGGCATTTCTGCGGGCCAGGGGCTGGACGCTCGTGAGCGGCACTCCCGATCTGCAGACCCGGCTCACTCATCCCAGGATCGTCAGGGTGGCGTGGGACAGCGGTTACCAGGGCTTGCGCACGAGCCTGGATACCCCGCGGCGCGCGCCGTCATCGCCGCGGCACAGGAGGCCGCGGGGGGACATCTCGCTCTCGTACCGATGATGGGTGGCAGCGTGCCGTTGTATCTCTTCCACCAGAGCCTGCGGGTCCCCGTGATCATCTTCCCGATCGTCAACCACGACGACAGTCAGCACGCGCCCAACGAGAACCTGCGTCTGCAGAACCTGTGGGACGGGATCGACGCATACGCGGCGGAGATGGCCGAGCTCAACTGGTGATGCGCCCGGTACGGACGGACGATCGCGCCGCAGTTCAGGCCGCAGTTCACACCGCAGTTCACGCCGCAGCTCAGGCTGCCGGGCGTGGACAGCGTGCAGCCCCACCGTCGCGCGGTGTGGCTATTTCGTCGCGCGCCCGACGTGCGCCGCAGTCTGCCCGAAGAGTATCGCCCGCGATTCCTCCGAGACGGCGGGCTGCGTGTTGATCTGCGCCGCCCGCTCATAGGCCCGCACCGTGGCCGGCCGGTCTCTGATCGCCTCGAACCAGCGCTTGAGGTGCGGGAAGTCCTCGAGGCGCTGCTGTTGCCTCTCGTAGGGCACGATCCAGGGATAGGAGGCGATGTCGGCAATCGTATAGGTGGCGCCGGCAACATACGCACGATCCGCCAGCCGGTGGTTGAGCACTCCGTAGAGCCGGTTCGTCTCCTTGACGTAGCGCTCGATCGCGTAGGGAATCTTCTCCGGCGCGTACTGGGTGAAATGATGATTCTGACCGGCCATGGGTCCGAGCCCCGCCACCTGCCAGAAGAGCCATTGCAGCGTCTCCACCTCGCCGCGCATATCCGCCGGGATGAGCTTTCCGGTTTTCTTCGCGAGATACAACAGAATGGCCCCCGATTCGAACACCGACACGGGCGGACCGCCGCCGGCGGGATCGTGATCGACGATGGCGGGCATGCGGTTGTTGGGGGAGATGCGGAGGAATTCGGCGCGGAACTGCTCCCCCTTGCCGATGTTGACCGGCACGATGCGGTAAGGCAGGCCGGTCTCCTCCAGGAACATCGTGATCTTGTGTCCGTTGGGAGTCGTCCAGTAGTGCAGGTCGATCATACAACACCTCCATCCCGCGGGCTGCGGGGCCGGTCCCGCAGAGACTAGCGCCGCGGGCCGGCCACCGAAATCGGTCTTTCGAGAGAGGGGCCGGCCCTATCATTGACGTGGGCTGGGCACGGGACTACGATGGTACCGATACCATAACAACCACGGCTCGACAGGGGGAAATCGTGGAAAGCAAACTCGCCAATCCCGCTCCGCTCGGCTTGATCGGCTTCGCCAGCACGACCTGGCTGCTCAGCATGGTGAACGCGGGACTCTATGGGGACAGCAGCCTGTCCATCGTGCTGTCCATGGCGCTCGCATTCGGCGGCGGCGCGCAGGTGCTCGCCGGGATTCTCTCGTTCATCCGCGGCAACACCTTCGCGACGGTTGCCTTCGTCGGTTACGGCTCGTTCTGGCTGTCGTTCGTGGCCTACGCGCACGAGTTTGGCGGCGGCGCGCCGGCCGCCTTCGTCGGCTGGTACCTCCTCGTCTGGGGCGTGTTCACGCTCTACATGTGGATCGCCTCCTTCCGCCACACCACCGTGCTGCAGCTCGTGTTCCTGACGCTCTGGATCACGTTCTTCCTGCTTGCCGCCGCCGAGCTGCACGGCTCCCCCGCGCTGCGCGTGGCGGGCGGCTATCTCGGGCTGCTCTGCGCCGCGTTGGCGGGCTATCTCTCGGCCGCGGAGGTCATCAACGCCGATTACGGCCGGACGGTTCTGCCCATAGGCGCCAAGACCTAGGCCACGCCGGCAGCCGCCGGGGACGTGGACGGGTATAGTTCGCCCGCGGGGTCCTGACACGCGGGCGACACCCCCGGGAGAAATCCATGCGGCTGCTGGGTAACATCATGTGGTTGCTCTTCGGGGGACTCGCGACCGGGATCGGCTGGTGGCTGGCCGGGCTCCTGGCCGCCATCACCATCATCGGCATTCCCTTCGCCATAGCGGCCTTTCGCATCGGCACTTTCTCCTTCTGGCCCTTCGGCCGCGAGGTCGTTGACCGCCCGCAGAGGGATGAGGCCCGCAAGCTCCTCATCCTGCTCGGCAACATCGTCTGGATCGTCCTCGGCGGGATCTGGCTGGCCCTGGCGCACTTGTTCTTCGCCCTGCTGCTCGCCATCACCATCATCGGCATTCCCTTCGCCATCCAGCACCTCAAGCTCGCCCACCTTTCACTCACCCCGTACGGAAAGATGATCGTCGTGCGGTAAGGGCCCTTCTCCGGGACCGCGGACGATATGACGAACAGCCTGTCGATCTACCGCCTCACGACGCCTTGACCTGCGACATGATGGCCAGGGGCCGGCCTTCCGGGTCCTTGAAGAACGCCATCCATTCTTCGGTGCCATCGGCGTGCCTATGGATCATGTGCGGCGCGTTGATGAACTCGATTCCGCGAGCCTTCAGCGCTTCATGTGCGCGCCCTATGTGCGCAACTCTGAAATAGAGCAGGGATTCCGCGGCCGCGGGACCGTCGGCCTGCGTGAGCAGAAGCCGCGTGCCGCCGCAATCGAAGAATGCCAGGTTACCGAAGGTGTACAGGTGCGCGAGGCCGAGCGTCTCGCCGTACCAGCGTTCGGCGGCGCGAATGTCCCTGACGGAGCGGGATATCTGGCCGATCGGTCCGAGCTCGAGTTCTTTCATCGGAACACTCCCCTGCCGATGCAGCGCGCTGTCTTTCGGCGGTTGGAACCATTGACGCAGAGCCTTGCGGTTGGGCAGTCCGAGCTTGCCGAGCACGTTGGCGATGTGGAACTTGACGCCATCGCGACTCATGCCCCGGCGCTTGGCAATCTGCCGGTCCGAGAGCCCATGTTGCGCCGCATGGGCGGCCTTCCACTCCGCGGGAGTGAGAATATCGTCGTGCGGTGGCCGCCCCCGCCGCTTGCCGCTGGCCATGGGCAGACATCCTAGCGCCTCCCGAACGCATTTTCCCTCCCCCTCGCTTAGAATGGCGAGCGACGATTCATGGCGACGACAGAGGCCTCATGACCCCCGAAAGCATCGATCTGCAGGGACGGGTGGCGCTCGTGACGGGCGGATCGCGCGGTATCGGCAGAGCCGTCGCGATCGCGCTCGCTCGCGCGGGTGCCGCCGTGGCAGTCAACTACCGCGAGCGGCTCGACCAGGCCCGGGAGGTGGCCGACGCGATCCGCTCCTCGGGCCGGCGGGCCATCGTCGTGCCCGCTGACGTGTCGCTGCGGCAGCCCGTGGACGAGTTGGTGGCGCGGGTGAATCGCGAGCTCGGCCCCGTCGACATTCTCATCAACAACGCCGGCATCGCACCCGTCAGGAGCATCGAGCAACTGGATGAGGCGGACTTCGATCGCACGATCGCCGTCAACCTCAAATCCGCCTTTCTCTGCACGCAGGCGGTGGTGCCGTCCATGCGGGCGCGCAAGTGGGGGCGCATAGTCAACATCTCCTCCGCGGCGGCGCGCGGGCCCGGTATCGTCGGCGTGCACTACAACGCGGCCAAGGCCGGGCTCGAAGGCCTCACGCGCGGTTATGCCTCGAGACTCGCCGGCGAAGGAATCACGGTGAACGCGGTGGCGCCCGGTCCGATCGAGACGGAAATGGCCGAGCCGCTGAAGCAAACCGACGCGGTGACGAGGATCCCGGTCGGCCGGTTCGGGGGCGCCGATGAGGTCGCCCAAGCCGTGCTGATGGTCCTGGCGAACGGCTTCATCACCGGCCAGACCATCGGGATCAACGGGGGCATGCTCTACGCCTGAGGGGCGGATGTCGAAATGATGCGCGCCGCTGCGACTACTCACCGACATCCGTCCTTCGACACTCCCGTGAACAGGAGACCATCATGCCCAATACCGTGCGCCTGCATCGCGTCCTGACCACCAGGCCCGAGAAGATCTATCGTGCATTCCTCGAGGCTGACGCCGCGGCCAAGTGGCTGCCGCCCAACGGCTTCACGTGCACCGTGCACCAGCTGGAAGCCAAAGTCGGCGGCTCCCACAGGATGTCCTTCCGCAACTTCACCACCGGGCAGAGTCATTCATTCGGTGGCCAGTATCTGGAGCTCGTCCCCAATGAGCGCCTGCGCTACACCGACAAGTTCGACGACCCCCACCTGGCGGGCGAGGTCAGGGTCACGGTGACACTGAAGAAGGTTCTGGTCGGCACCGAGATCACGATCGTGCAGGAAGGACTTCCGGACGTCATTCCGGTGGAGGCCTGCTACCTGGGCTGGCAGGAGTCGCTGCGCAACCTGGCGCGGCTCGTGGAGCCCGAAATCAATCAGTGACGCGGCGCCGGCAGGCGTAAGCTTGGCGCCCGTCAGAACGGCGGCCGATCCGGGAGCCCGAAGTGACGACAACGCAGCGCTACACCGTCGACGGGATCACCTACGACTCTCTGGACGAGATGCCACCGGAGGCAAGAGAGAAATGGAACTCGATCGCCGCCGTCGTGGCGGCGATGCAGCAGATGCAGAGGAGTGGCGCGAAATCGGGCGGGTGGAGCAACACTCGCGCCGAGCCCGGGACTTCGGAAGGCGGCTATCGGGAGCCCGCGCGAGCGCCGATGGCCGGGATGCGGCTGCGGTTGGAGGGGCTGCTGATGATTCTCGTTGGCGCTCTGTTCATAGCTAAGGCCAGTTTCGCCTATCTCAGGCCAGCCGCAACCGCGATCGGCTCTGGCCGCATCCTCGTCTTCACCGCCACGAAACGCGTGATCACGTGGTCACACGTCTATGCGTGGGCTGATCATCCCCTCGTCTTCTCGATCGAGGTTCTCCCCGAGCTTCTGGGTTGCTTGGCCTTTGCGGGACTGGGACTCCTCCTCGGCTACGTGGGTATACGAGTCACCTTCGGCCCCGTGGGCCCGAAAGTGAGTCCCGGGGCGCGACGCGCGGGGCTCGTCTGGGCATATGCATGCCTCGCGTGCATGCTCCTTTGGTTGCTGTCGAGAGCCTCTTTTCCATACCTGGCCAGGTATGGATTCCTGTCGTAGACGCCGGCGAAGTTACCACCCGCCCTCGATGAGCGCGCGTGTCTCCGCCACTGCGACGCGCCAGATGCCGAGCATTGCTTCGTCCGACTGCGTGTAGCGGCCGCCGAAGTTGCCGTCGCCGAGGAACTCGCGGATGGCGCGCGGCTCCTTGGCGCGCATGCCTGAGGTATCCAGCATCGGCTTTTGGCGGTCCGGATAGTCGACACCCGCGAGGCGCGTCCACGGAAAATTTTCCATCCACGAAGCATGCGACGCCACGGGATCGATGGCCTGCACCGCCTCCCAGGTCCGCGGCGCGTTCCACCAGTTGTGAAACCTGACGGCGACTTCGGGCTTCGCGGCTCGCCACTGCGCGATGACCGCCTGCACCGACGTATTCCCGCCGTGCCCGTTGACGATCAGGATGCGCCTGAAGCCGTGGGTGGCGAGGCTGTCGAGGACGTCCCGCATCAGCCGGCCGTAGGTGTCCGGTGTCAGGCTGATGGTGCCCGGATAGGCCATGAAATAAGGTGTCATGCCGTAGGGGAGTCCCGGAAAGACCGGCACGCCGAGAGGCTCGGCGGCTTCCACCGACACCCGCTGCGAGAGGATGTGATCGACACAGAGGCTGAGGCCGGCGTGCTGCTCCGTGCTGCCGATGGGCAGCACCGCCCTGTCGTCGCGCGCCAGGTAGTCCTCGACCTGCGCCCAGTTCATATCGGCGATTTTCATGCATCCGCCCTCGCGTCTGGAAACGGCGGCCCGTCGCAATTAAGCTTCGGAGACTCGTCGCGTCGCCCGCTCACTCCATGATAACCGATCACGCCACGACCGAGCGCCATCCGAACAAAGCGTTCCTGGTGCTGTTCTGCATCGAGATCTGGGAACGGTTCGGATACTACGGCATGGCGTCGCTGCTGGTGCTCTACATGGTGCAGCAGCGCCACTTCGATGATGCGCGCGCCGACGTCATCTGGGGCGCGTTCTCGGCGCTGGTCTACTCGATGCCCATGCTGGGTGGCTACCTGGGCGATCGCGTACTGGGACTGCGGCGCACGATGGTGCTGGGCGCGATGACGCTGGGATTGGGTTACCTGCTCCTGTCGGTGCCGCTCGATGCCGCGTTTTTTCCGGCGATGGGCCTGATCGCGCTCGGCAACGGGCTCTTCAAGGTCAATCCCAACAACCTGGTTTCGCGGCTGCACGAGGGCGAATATTTCAGGCTCGACATCCTGTTCACCGTTTACTACATGTCGCTGCAGCTGGGCGCATTCGTGTCGATTCTGCTGCTGCCCTGGATCAAGGACCATGCCAACTGGATGCTCACGCTCGGGCCGTTGCGCTTCGACAGCTGGCATCTGGCCTTCGGGGTCAGCGCCATCGGCCTGACGTTGGGACTGCTCAACTATGGTCTCTTCCGCGACTACCTGCGCCCCTACGGCGCCGATCCGGACTTCGAGCCGCTGCAGGTGGGCAAACTCGTCGCCGTCATCGCGGTATCGCTGGCGATCGCCGCGCTGCTGTCGCAGATCATCCGCTACGGCGCGGCGGCGCTGGCGGTCGTCGGCTTGCTCGCGGCAGTGCTGATCTATGTCTTCGCGCGCCTGCTGCTCAAAGGCGAGCGCGGCGTGCGCAACCGCGTCATCGCGTGCATCGCCTTCACGCTCATCTCGATCGTCTGGGCCGTATACAACCAACAGATCTACACGTCGCTGACCCTGTTCGCCCTGCGCAACGTGCGCCACTCGCTGCTCGGCCTGCCCGTGGCCGCGGCGCAGTTCCAGGATCTCAACCAGTTCTGGCTCGCCGTACTGGCGCTGCCGGTCGCCGGGGCTTACGAGCGCAGGGCCCGCGCCAAGGGTCGGGATTTCTCCATGGCCGGCAAGTTCACCGCCGGTTTGTATCTTCTGGCCGCGGCGTTCTTCATCTACGCGGGCAGCCGCATCACTGCGCACGACGGCATCACCTCGCCCTGGTGGCTGGTGGCGGGCTACTGCGCGCAATCTCTCGGCGAGCTCCTCATCGCCGCGCTCAGCTTCTCCATGGTGTCGCAACTGGTGGCGGAGCGCTCGCGCGGCATCATCATGGGCGGCTGGTATCTCGGCATGGGTTTGAGCAACTACGCCGGCGGTGCCATCGCCGCCCTGGCGAGCGTCCCTGTCGGGGTGACTTCAGCCGTCGCAACGCTGCCAGTCTATACACGCCTGTTCGCGTGGCTCGGGGCGGGCGCGCTGGCGGCGGCGGTCATTGCAACATTGCTCGTACCCTGGCTCAACAGGATGGTCGCGGTGCCGGCGTGGCCGGAATCTCCCGGTGACGACGCCGGTGCCGCGCAGATGGCGGGGCCCAGTGCGCAGCTCCGGTCGTGACTCCGTCAGAGCGATAGGCCCGTCATGGCGCTGAGCGTTGCCAGCAGCCGGTCCTGGAATCCCGTATCGAGCGCCTCCGGCGCCGGCTGCTGCCGTTTGCGGTGGTGCCAGTAACCACCGGAGACTCTCGCGGCAGGATCGTTGCTCGCCGCGAGCCATGTCTGAGTCAGATGTCCCAACGTCAGATCATCGGGCGCTGCGGGTCCGCCCATCCTGGTGGGCACCCAACCGGGGTTCACGGCATTGCTGATTACATCGGGCCAGCGCCGGGCCACCGCGAAGGCGAGCGCCGTCACGTACAGCTTGCTCTCGGAATAAGCCCGACTCGCTTCCCAGCGGCGCTCGAGCCAATCGATGTCCCGCAGCGATCCGTCGGCACCGCGATGCATGCCGCTGCTGAGGTAAATCAGCCTCCGCGGGCGCTCCATCAGCACCGTCAGGATGTAAGGCGCCAGGGTATTGACCGCCAGAGTCTTCGCATGACCTTCCGGCGTCGCTCCACGAACGGGCTCACGGAAGATTCCGGCGTTGTGGATGACAGCGTCCATCCGGCCGATCTTCTGCACCTGCCCGGCAATCGCCCGGGTCTCGGCGGCACTGCCGAGATCCCCGATCACGACCCCGGCGGCGCGGTCGCTCAGCTCGGAGAGCGCTGCCGCGCGTTGCTGGGAGCGGGCATGCAGAACGACCTCATGGCCCTCGTCCAGCAGAGTGCGCGCCGCGGCGAGGCCGAGGCCGTCGCTCGAGCCAGTGATGAAGATGCGGCTCATCGATGCGTCTTCCTTCGATGCGATGTCGATTCAGCTCGGCGGCGTTCGGCTACAGTGCGGGCATCCCGCAGCGCCACCTCGAGAACATCATGAAATACCTTACCTTCATCCGCCATCCTGAATCGTACCGGGAAGCCGGGCCGCCACCGGCGCTGCTGGAAGCGATGGGTCGGTTCGTGCGCGAGTCGCTGCAGAATGGCTCCCTGGTCGATACCGGAGGGTTGCTGCCGAGCAAGGAAGGTTTCCGCCTGCGGCTCGCCAAAGGCGCCATCTCGGTGACCGACGGCCCGTTCATCGAGACGAAGGAAGTGATCGGAGGCTGGGCCATCATCCAGGCGGAATCGCGGGCCGGGGCGCTGCGCATCGCACGGGAATTCATGGAGCTGCACCGGACGCACTGGCCCGAATTCGAGGGTGAGGCGGAAGTACGGCCGATGTTCGACCCGGGGATGGGTCCTTAGGGGCGCACGCGCAGCGCTTCAGCGGCGTGCGGCGGAAAGGTTCTCCAGCCCGATGCGGTGCACGTACTGCAGGAGCATGATGGTCTTGCCGTCCTGAATCGCGCCCGAATCGAGCATGCGCATCGCTTCGTCGAGAGTCACTTCGAGGGTTTCGATTTCCTCACCCTCGCTGACATCGCCGCCGCCTGTCGAGACGCGATCGCGATCCTCGTACTCGGCGACGAAGAAATGCAGTCGCTCGGTGACGGAACCCGGACTCATGTAAGCCTCGAACACCTGCCGGGGCGCGCGGACTCGAAAGCCCGTCTCCTCCTCCACCTCGCGTCCGATGCGTGTCGCGGCGTCGGCGCCATCGAGGAGACCGGCGCAGGCCTCGATCAGGAAGCCGTCTTCGCAGCCGTTGAGGTAAGCCGGCATGCGAAACTGCCGCGTCAGCAGTACGGCCCGCCGCGCAATGTTGTACAACAGTATGACGGCACCGTTGCCCCGGTCGTACACCTCGCGCCACTGGCGCTGCCAGGAGCCATCGCGGCGCCGATAGTCGAACGTGATCTTGCGAAGCAGATACCAGTCATGCGAAAGCACCTGCTCGGCGACGAAGCGGATACCGTCGCCCGGGGTACGGATCGTGCCGCTCACGCGCCGCCCTCGTTGCGCACAGGTGTCCCCGCCACGTCGGTCATGATCAGCATGGGTGAGCCGTAGGACATGACGACAGGGTACCTGCTCGTGCAGTTTCGTGCAATCTCGTGTATTATCCGGCATGGCCCTGGAGGGCCTCCGCCTTGCTCACCGCGCAGAGAAAGAAGCTGATCCTCTCCCGCCTGGCTCGGGACGGCCAGGTCGTCGCCAAGGAGCTCGCCCTGGAGTGGGACGTCTCCGAGGATACGATCCGACGTGACCTGCGTGAGCTCGCGGCGGCAGGACGATTGCAGAGAGTCCACGGAGGAGCTTTGGCCGCTTCATTGGCGGACGGCGATCTGCGCGTCCGCGAGGCCGTTTCGGTCCGTGAGAAGGTCGCTCTCGGCAAGGCAGGAGCCGCGAAGATTCAGTCCGGTCAGGTCGTGATCCTGGACGGCGGCACGACGGCGCTCCAGGTCGCGCGCCATCTCGCCCCCGATCTGCGGGCGACGCTGGTCACGCACAGCCCGAACGTCGCCGTGGAGCTCGCCGCGCACCCCGGGATCGAGATCGTCATGCTGGGCGGCAGGTTGTTCCGCCATTCGATGGTGAACGTCGGCGCCGCGCTGATCGACGCCGCCTCGAGGCTGCGGGCGGATTTGTATTTCATGGGAGTCACCGGCGTGCATCCCAAGGCGGGGCTGAGCACGGGCGATGCCGAAGAGGCGGCGGTCAAGCGGGCCCTGCACGAGCGCGCAGCCGAAACCATCGTGCTCGCGTCGTCGGAAAAATTGCTGGCTGCTTCCGCTTTCGTGGTCACATCGCTGTCGGAGATCGCCGCGGTCGTGGTTCCAGCCTCGACGCCGGCGCGGACGGTGGGCGCGATCAGGGCGAGCGGAGTGCAGGTGGAACGGACACGTGGAGGCTGACGGCCTTCCGGTTCCGCGGCGGTATTGGGCGATCGCCGCGATCGTGCTCGCGATCTCCATGTCCGTGCTCGACAGCACGATCGCCAACATCGCCCTGCCTTCGATTGCCCGAGACTTTCGCATCGCGCATGCGGCATCGGTGTGGGTGATCAACGCCTATCAGCTCGCGATCCTGGTCGCGCTGCTGCCGCTCGCTTCGCTCGGTGAGGCCGTCGGCTACCGGCGCGTATCCCAGGCAGGTCTCGCGCTCTTCACGCTCGCCTCGCTCGCCTGCGCCTTCGCTCCCTCGTTCGATGCGCTCTGCCTCGCGCGTACCATCCAGGGCCTGGGCGCCGCCGGCATCATGAGTGTGAATGTCGCGCTGGTGCGCTACACGTATCCGCAGCACAGGCTCGGTCGGGCGATCGGGATCAACGCGTTCGTGGTCGCGAGCTCCTCGGCCATCGGCCCCACGGTCGCCTCCGCGATCCTCGCGGTGGCACAGTGGCGCTGGCTCTTCGCCGTGAATGTGCCGATCGGCGTCGTCGCGATCGCCATCGCGATCTACGCGCTGCCCGCGACCGAGCGCGTGCCGCGCAGTCTGAGTTACGTCGGCACGGCACTGAATGCGGGCGCGTTCGTGCTGCTCGTGACCGGTCTGCAAACCTTCGCGCACGAGCGGACGGAGACCTTCGCCGTGGCGCAGATCGCAGCGGGCGGTATTCTCGCGTACGCCCTGGTCCGCCATCAGCGCGGCAGCTCAGCCCCGCTGCTGCCGCTCGATCTGCTGCGCATCCCGCTTTTCAGGCTGTCGGTGGCGACGTCGATCTGCTCCTTCATCGCACAGATGGCGGCGCTGGTCGCACTGCCCTTCGAGATCCAGCAACTGGGCCACAGCGCTGTGCAGACCGGCCTCCTGATGACGCCGTGGTCGGTGGCGGTGGCGCTCACCGCTCCGATCGCCGGGCGACTGGCGGACCGGTATCACCCGGGCATCCTGGGAGGCGCGGGTCTGGTCACACTGTCGGTGGGGCTGCTGCTGCTCGCCACCATTCCGCATCCGGGCACGACGTGGGATTTCATCTGGCGCATGGCCGTGTGCGGCGCGGGCTTCGGTCTCTTCCAGTCGCCCAACAATCGCGCCATGCTTGCATCCGCGCCGCGGCTGCGCAGCGGCGCGGCGGGCGGGATGCTCAGCACCGCGCGGCTGTCGGGGCAGACGATCGGCGCGGCGGGCGTCGCCATCCTGTTCCGACACTACGCGCCGCGCGGCGCGGAGATGGCGCTCTACATCGCGGCGGTCTTCGCCATGGCCGCGGCGATGGTCAGCATCAGCCGCCTGCGCTCGCCAGCCGCGAACCATGGCCCCTCATAGAAACGGCGCCCGGCGCGCCGGGCCGCGGGATATCAGCCCGCGGGAAGATGCAACTCTTGCAGATCGGCGATCAGTCCTCGCCCCGTCGGCAGCCAGCCGAGTTGCCGCCGCGTCAGCGCGCTCGAGGCAGGCATGTCGTGCGCCACGAACCTCGCGAGCCAGCCGAAATGCGCCGGCGCCTCCTCCGGCGCGATCGATTTGACTGCTATCCGCAGACGCCGGCCGATCGCTTCAGAGATGTCCTTGAGCGGCACGCCCTCTTCCGCCACCGCGTGGTATCTCGCGCCCGGCTGCGCCTTCTCGATCGCCAGCCTGTAGAGGCGCGCCACATCGAGCTGGTGCGCCGCCGGCCAGCGGTGACTGCCGTCGCCAATGTATGCGCACACTCCCTTTTCGCGGGCGATGGCGATCGTCCAGGTGATCAGACCCTGCCTCACGGTGTCGTGCACCTGCGGCAATCGGACCACGGACGTATTGACCCCGCGAGCGGCGACCGATGCGGCGGCCTCCTCCGAGGCGGCGCGCGGATTGGCATCGGAGCCGATGACCTCATTGTCCTCCCGCGCCAGCTGGCCGGGCGCGGTGTTGGCGATCGCCGTGCCGGAGGTCACGATCAGCGGGCGCTTCGAGCCCGCGAGGGCGGAGCCGAGCACCTCGATGACGCGCCGGTCGTCCTCGCAATTGGCCTGGAACTTCGAGAAGTCGTGGTTGAAGGCCAGGTGAATGACGCCGTCCGCTTGCGCAGCGCCGCTGCGGAGACTGTCCGGATCCTCGATCGAGCCGCGGTGAACTTCGGCGCCCGCGCCAGCCAGGGCCGCCGCCTTGTCGGGCGACCGGCACAGGCCGAGCACCTGATGGCCGGCGGCGATCAGTTCTCTGACGACGGCGGAGCCGATGAATCCGGTGGCTCCAGTGACGAATATACGCATGAGCAACTTCTCCAGGTTTCCTTGGAGACCAGACTGCGCGCGAGTATTATCCCGGTAAAGTAGTGAGTTTATCCTGGTATATACCTTAACACCTTGGACCAGCGCGTCACGCCCGAGAATCGTCTCGGAATTTATCTGAAGCAGCGTCGCACGAAGCTGGATCCGACGGCATTCGGCTATCCCGCTGCGCGCCGCCGCACCCCGGGCCTGCGCCGCGAGGAAGTGGCGCAGCGCGCCAACATCAGCTCCACCTGGTACACCTGGCTGGAGCAGGGTCGCGGCGGTGCGCCATCCGCCGACGTGCTCGACCGGATCGCCCGTGCGCTGATGCTGACGGACGCGGAGCGGGAGCATCTCTTCCTGCTCGGCCTCGGACGGCCGCCCGAAGTCCGCTATCAGCCGACCGCAGGCGTCACGCCGCGGCTGCAGCGCGTGCTGGATGCCTT
>Ga0335075_10001190_pt1 | contig 43386 bp, 36 predicted proteins | sample Lox_Sample_24_FD_206723 | JGI IMG/M metagenome (GOLD analysis project Ga0335075, IMG submission 206723) | Soil microbial communities from Loxahatchee National Wildlife Refuge, Florida, United States - Lox_Sample_2.4 | ecosystem: Environmental > Terrestrial > Soil > Wetlands | place: USA...
CACGTACCCCCCGCCGCCGCCCGCTTCTCGAAAATCGTGAACTCCACCCCGGCCCGCTTCAGGTGGTAGCCCATGAACAAGCCGGACATCCCCGCACCGATGATGGCCACACTCAGCCGCCGCTTCACCTGTCGGCCTCCAGAGTCATGCGCATCCGTTCCGGGTCAGCTTTCGAATTTTACCCGCGGATTACCGGGCTCCCGGCTGTCGTCGAGTTCCGACCGGTAGCGGGGCAGGCCGCCCGCGTACAGCAGGAAGGTGCGCTTCTTGCCGGGCACGTTCGTGCCCCACGCCCAGGAATTGGCCGATTCCTGCAGCGTGCCCTTGATCGTCGAGTAGGCCAGGTCCGACCAGTATTCCTCCGCCTCGGAGGTGGTCTCGGCCACGGTGAACCCGTGCTCGCGCATGTAGCCGATGCGGTCGGCCACCCAGTCGGCCTGAACCTCGCTGTAGCGCGGAATGTTGCCAGTGGTGCTCTGCGGGCCGCCGACGATGAAGAAGTTGGGGAAGCCAGCGGTCTGGATGCCCAGGTAGGTCCGCGGTCCGCCCGCCCAGTGGTCGGCCAGGCTGACACCGCCCGCGCCGCGGATGTCGATGCGGCTGAACGAGCCGGTGACCGAGTCGAACCCGGTCGCGAAGATGATCACGTCGAAATCGAAGCTGCGCCGCGTCGTCTCGATGCCGGTCGCGGTGATCCGGACCATGGGCTCCTCGCCGGTGGCAACCAGCTCCACGTTGTCCTGGTTGAAGGCCTCGTAGTAGTTGACCTCAAGCGGCGGGCGCTTCTGCCCGTAGCCGTGGTCGCTGGGGATGAGCCGCTCGGCGACCTCGGGGTCCTTCACGCGCTCCCGGATCTTGTCGGCCATGAACGTGCATACCAGGTCGTTAGCCTCCTGGCTGCGGGTGATGTCGCTGTAGTTAGCGTGGATCATGGACATGCCCGGCGCGTCGTACAGCTCCTCGAACGTCGCCAGCAGTTCTTCCGGCGACGCGTCAACGGCTCGGTCGGGGCGCGTCTCGTACTGCACCCCCGAGGGAGAAGCGAGGAGCCGCTCATGCAGCTCGGCGGCGGTCAGGCGCAGCTCGGCCGTCTTCTCGGCCGAGATCCGCGTGTTGTTCAGCGGCGTGCACCAGTTGGCGGTGCGCTGAAAGACGGTCATCGAGTCCACCAGCGGGGCGATGGTCTGGATGACCTGCACTCCGCTGGACCCGGTGCCGATGACCGCGACCCGCTTCCCTGTGAGGTCCACCTCGCGGTCCGGCCAGAGCGCGGTGTGATACTGCTCGCCCCGGAAGTTCTCCCGGCCGGGGACGCCGGGGTAGATCGGCGCCGAGAGGATCCCGACCGCGGTGACGACGTACCGGGAGCGCAGCGTGCGGCCGTGCTCGGTCGTCGTCAGCCAGGTGCGCGACGCGTCGTCAAACACCAGCGACTTCACCCGCGAGTTCAGCTCAAGGTCCTTGCGCAGGTCGAACTTGTCCACGACCAGGTTCAGGTAACGTTCGGTCTCCGTCTGCGGCGCGTACTCCTCGCTCCACGCCCACTCGTCGATCAGGTCCTGGGAGAAGAAGTAGCCGTAGGTGTAACTCTCCAGGTCGAACCGGCAGCCGGGGTAGCGGTTCCAGTACCAGGTCCCGCCGACGCCCTCGCCCGCCTCGAGCAGCTTGGCCCGCAGGCCGTCCTGCGTCAGCCGGTACAGGGCGTAGATTCCGGAGATCCCGGCGCCGATCACAACGACATCGCAGTCGAGGCCGCCCGTTGTCGTGTCGATCTTATGGTCGGTCGTCATGCCTATGTCTTCCTGTGTTCGCGGCGAGCAGTGCGCCGCTCCTGCAGCTCGTCATCGGGCGGCGCGGCTACTTGTGTTTCCTAACATCAATATTCTACATGAGCATTATTTGCCCCCGGCGGCCAGCAGCGGCCGGGCTACGGGGTGGGAGAGTCCACGTTGAAGAGCACCATGTTGCCGCCGTCGACCACCAGCGACTCACCGGTGATCTGCTGCGACAGCGGCGACACGAGGAACAGCAGGGCGGATGCGATGTCGGCCGGGTAAGAGAGCCGCCCCGTGGGCGATTTCCTGATGTTGGCGTCAAGCAGCTCCTGCGTCCACTTCGGGTTCGACTGGGCCCGTGGCGTGCGGACCACGCCCGGCGCCACCGCGTTGACCCTGATGCCGTACGGGCCAAGTTCGACCGCCGCGGTGCGCACCAGCGACATCAGCGCGGCCTTCATGGCGCCGTAGGCGGCGAGCTTCGGCGAGCTCTGCAGCCCTGCGACCGACGCCACGACGGCCACCGCTCCGCCGGTTCCTGTCCGCTGCCAGTAACGGGCCGAGTACTCGATGGCCAGATAGGCGTGCTTGAGCACGATGTCCAGGTGGAACTGCCAGTCGTCGTCGGTCAGGTCGGTGACCGCCTTGTAGCGGGACAGCCCGACGATGTCGACCACGCCGTCCAGGCGGCCCAGCTCCCCGCCTACGAAGTCGAAGATCCTGGCGACCGATTCCCGCTCGGTCAGCTCTCCCACCCACGGCACGCCGCCGACCTCATCGGCGGTCATCTTGGCGCGGTCCGGGTCGCGGTCCACGCAGACGACCTGCGCGCCGAAGGCGGCGAGCGCGTGCGAGGTCTGGTAGCCGATTCCCTGGCCGGCCCCGAGCACCACGTGTACCTGGTTGTCCAGCCGGACCAGGGACGCGTAGTCGGGAACCACGTTGGCATCGGGCTCAATCGGCATGTCTGGCCTTTCTCGGTGTCCGTCACGTCAGGAGGAGGTGCGGCAGGGCGTCACTGCCCGGCGATGAAGCTGGGGAGCTCCCGCTTGATGACCTTGCCGGACGCCGTCCGCGGCAGCGCCAGGCTCGACAGGGAAACGTGCGCGGGGACCTTGAACGCGGCGAGCCGCTCCGCGACGAACTTCCGCAGGTCGTCGACTGTCGCCGCGCTGCCAGCGGTCAGGCAGACCACCACGCCGAGCTCCTCGCCAAGCGTCGGGTGGGGCACGCCGTAGGCGACAACCTCGACGACGTCGGGATGATTGCCCAGGCACCCCTCGACCTCACCGCAGCTGATGTTCTCGCCGCCGCGGATGACGATGTCCTTGATGCGGCCAAGGATGTACAGGTACCCGTCCGGGTCGATGCGGCCGGTGTCGCCGGTGTGGAACCAGCCGTCCCTGAAGGTAGCCGCGGTCGCCTCCGGCGCGCGCCAGTAGCCGGACACTATCTGGGGCCCCTTGAAGACGATCTCCCCGAGTTCGCCGTCGGGCACCGGGGTGTCGCCGTCGACGATCCGCATCTCGACCCCGGGCAGGATGGTGCCAACGCTGTCCGGGCGCTGGACGTAGGTCTTGCCGCCGATGGCGACCACGCCCGAGGTCGTCTCGGTCGAGCCAAACCCGGTCCGCGGGCTGACCCGCCCGTCGAAGTACTCGTAGACGTCGGTGATCAGCTGGGACGGCGCGGCCGAGCCGCCGAGCCCGATGCTGTTGAGCGACGACAGGTCACGGTCGCTCTTCACCGCCGCCTCGATGAAGGTGCGGATGACGAACGGCGCGCCCGACATCTCGGTGACCCGCTCCCGCTCTATCAGCTCGAGCGCGTCCTCGATGTCCCACTTGTACATCAGCACCATCAGATGCCCCGAGTAGGTGGCGCTGTACATGGTGTTGATGCCCGCGATGTGGAAGAAGGGGTACGTCACCAGCTTGTTCGAGCCCCGGGCGGCCCCGCCCATCTCGGCCCTGATCAGCTTGTTGAGCAGCGACGCGGTGTGGTTGAGGTGCGTGCCGACCGCGCCCTTGGGCAGCCCGGTGGTGCCGGAGGTGTAGAGGATGGTCGCCACGTCATCCTGCGAGATGTCGGCGTCCGGCGGCACCGATTCCCCGGATGCTGGGCCGCCGGCGTCCCGGACCAGGTCGGCGTAGCGGGTCACCCCGGGCTGGTCGCCCTCGGTCCTGACCCCGATGAGCGGCAGCGGCGCTGCCCCCGACGCCTTCTCGGCGGCGCGCACCCGGTCGATGCGGTCCTGGTCGGCGATGATCACCGCCGGCTCGCTGTCCGCGATCAGGGCGCCGAGTTCCGGCGCGGTGAGCCAGGCGTTGAGCGGCACCGTGACCGCGCCGAGCAGTTGGGTGGCCCAGAACGAGAAGATCCACTCCGGGTAGTTGCGCATCGCGATGGCGACCCGGTCCCCGGCTCGCACGTCGAAGTCCGACTGGAGCCGGCGGGCGAGCGCCACCACGATGTCCCACTGGTCAGCGAAGGTGTAGCGCTCATTCTGGTAGACGACAGCGGTCTGGTCGCCGTGGGCACGGGTGGCGAGGAACGCGTCCCGCAGCGTCCGCGGATCGCGGTCGTAGACCCGCAGCTCAACGCCGTTCACGTTGCGGGTGATCAGCGGGAACGACCCACCGGGGGCGGTGAGCTCGGCCATGGTCTTGGGACGGGTCGTCGTCACCAGTCGAATCCCTTCTCGCGGACTTGCGACTCGGTCGCGTTGCCGAGCGACCGCGGGCACTGCCCTCTATCTTGTTCTAACATAATAAGCGGTACAAGCAAAGCTAACCGGCAGGACAATTCCATCTCACCATGACCACCCAGTTCATCCGGCCATCCACTGTACCCGAGAGGCTCTCCTATGATGGAGCTAGCCTCGTTTGGATGGCAGCGGCGGCTTGCGCGCAGCGAGCGGAAGATCAATCATCAGAACGGAAGCGGCTTACCCTTCATCCGCATCGTGACCCGGCGACGGCGCGGCGACGTAGACGGCCGACTGCCCAGCCAGCCGGGCGATCTCGTCCGCGGACCAGCCCCACTCGGTGAGCACTTGGACCGTGTCCCGGCCACGGTCGGCGGGCGGGGTGCGGACCGAGCCGGGCGTCCTGGTCAGCTTGACCGGGATCCCGAGCATGCGGAAGCCGTCAAGGTCCTGGACCATCCCCTGCTCGGCGACCTGCGGGTCGCTGAAGACCTCGTCGATCGGCCTCACCAGGCTGACCGGCACTCCCCTGGCCAGCAGCTTGAGCGCGTCCTCACGGCCGAACCCGGCGGCCGCGAACGCCGCGCCCAGGGACTCGGTCAGCGCCGCGCGATGGCGCACCCGCTCCGGGTTCGTCCGGAACCGCGGGTCGTCGGCCAGCTCGGGTACCCCGAGATAGCCGCACAGCTCGCGGAACTGACTGTCATTCCCGCCGGCCACGTAGACCAGCCCGTCTGGCCCCTCGAAACTCTCGCAGGGGGCGATGTTCGGGTGGGCCGTGCCGATCCGCTGCGGCATCATCCCGCCCATGAAGTAGTTCGCGGCCGCGGGGTGGAGCAGGCTCAGGGCGCTGTCCATCAGGTTCAGCTCCACGACTTGGCCGCGGCCGGAGGCGTGCCGCTCGTTCAGCGCCAGCAGCACCCCAGAGAACGCCAGCATGCCCGTGGTGAGGTCAACGATCGGCATGGGTACCCGGATCGGCGCCCCGCCGGACTCGCCGTTCATGTCCATGATTCCGGCGTAGGCCTGAATGACCGCGTCCAGGCCCGGCAGGCCGCCCATCGGCCCGGTGCCGCCGAATGCGGTGATCCGGCAGCAGACCAGCGCGGGAAAGCGCTCCACGAGCCGGTGCGGGTCAAGTCCCCACGCCTCCATCGTCCCCGGCTTGAAGTTCTCCACCAGGACGTCGGCACTCTCGAGCAGGCGCAGCACCACCGCCTGCCCTTCGGCCTGGCGCAGGTCGACGCAGATGTGCTGCTTGTTGCGGTTGAGACCCGCGTAGTAGGCGCTGATGTCGCCCTTGCTCGGTGGCCCCCAGGCGCGCGTCCCGTCGCCGGCTGGCGGCTCCACCTTGATCACCCGTGCCCCGTGATCGGCCAGCAGCTGCGTACAGTACGGCCCGGCCAGCATGCGGGACAGGTCGACGACGGTGAGGCCGGCCAGCGCGCCCCCGACGGCGGAGGGCGGCCCGGCGGGCTGCGAGTTCATCGGTTCGGCATCCACCGGCAGGCCCGCTACTGCTGCGCGCGGCCGGCCCGGAACTGCCGGACGACATCGGCCGGCGGGAGGGCGATGAGCTCGACCTGGTTGCCGTCCGGGTCCTCGGACAAGAACAGGGTGACGGGCCCGTAGTTCTTGACGATGGTCGTGGTCGGCTCGGAGTACACGTCCGCGCCCAGCTCGACCAGGCGGCGGTGGATCTCGTGGATGTGCTCGGGGTCCACCGGGAACGACAGCTGTCCCATCCCGATACGGCCCGGGCGCTTCGGCTCATCGCCTTCCGGCTCCGGCAGGTCCCACTTGACCAGCTCAAGCTGACCCACCCGGGACGGGCCCTGGACGAAGACCGACATCCCGGTGGTGTTCTCAGGGAGCCGCATCAGCTTCCAGGTCAGGTCGGAGACCGGCTTCACCAGTGTCTTGCGCAGGCCGAGGCCCTCCACGTAGAACCGCAGCGACGCCTCGAGGTCGCGGACGCCGATGGCGACGTGGTTGAGTTCCCTGACTGCCGCCTCACCCATGTGTTTCCCTCTTCCCGGGCACGGCCGCACGGTATGCCCATCTCTGGCAACTATAGTTCAGGATCATTGCATTACCAGTTGCAGGCACTCCAGACCACGGGGGATGCCCTGTGGCCGATGCTAGGCCGGCCCAGCTATAATGGTCCAAATTATGTTAACGTTGAAGCCCGGCCGGCGCTACGCCGGCCACTGTGCAGCGAAGGTGGAAGCGAGGATGGCGTCATCTGACCAGGGCACTCCCGATGCCGCGTTGATCGAGGAGACCGCGCGGCGGGTTGTCGCCGAGTACCCACCCGGCTCGACTCCCGTGGCCGAGCTGATGGGCGCGTGGTACGACGCCGGGCTCGAGTGGGTGTACTTCCCCCGCGGTCTCGGCGGGCTCGGGGCCCCGCGAAGCCTGCAGCCGGTGGCCAACCGCGTCCTGCTTGAGGCCGGCGGGCCCGAGCCCCGCACGGTCGCCACCATCGGCTACGGGATCATCGCCGGCACCATCTGCAAGTACGCCGACCCGGAGTTCGCCGCTCGGCTGCTGCGCCCGCTGGCCACCGGTGAGGAACGGTGGTGCCAGCTGTTCAGCGAGCCCGGCGCGGGTTCCGACCTGGCGGGCCTGGCGACCCGGGCTGTCGGGGACGGCGACGACTGGGTCGTCAGCGGGCAGAAGGTGTGGAACAGCCTGGCCCACCTGGCCCGCTGGGGGGTCCTGCTCGCCAGGACCGACCCGGACGTCCCCAAGCACAAGGGGCTGACCTACTTCATCATCGACATGACGGCGCCCGGTGTCGACGTCCGCCCGCTGCGTCAGCTGACCGGCCGGGCCCAGTTCAATGAGGTCTTCCTTGACGGGGTGCGCATCCCTGACAGCCAGCGGCTCGGCGAGGTCGGAAGCGGCTGGTTCGTCGCCAACAGCACGCTGGCCGACGAGCGCACCTCGCTCGGCGAGCGGGTCAACGCGCGCAGCAGCGGCGCCATCGCCGACGCGCTGCGACTGTGGGCCGAGCATCCGGAGAACCACAGCTCGGCGCTGCGCGAGCGGCTCGCCCGGCTGTGGGTCAGGGCCGAGACCCACCGGCTGACCGCCGACCGGGGCCGGGTCCGGGCGGCGACCGGATCGACCGGCCCGGAGAGCGCGATCACCAAGCTGGTCGGATCGGAGCTGAGCCAGGCGGTCTACGAGTACTGCATTGAGCTGCTCGGGCCCGAGGGCACGCTGATCGACACTTATTCCCCCGCCGCGCCCGACGACGAGAGCGGCCCGGCCGGCATCCAGCGCAAGTACCTGCGTTCCCGGGCCACCACCCTGGAAGGCGGCACCTCGGAGATCATGCGCAACATCATCGGCGAGCGTGTCCTGAAGCTCCCCCAGGAGCTGCGCAACGACAAGAACATTCCCTGGCGCGACGTACCCCGCTCGTGACCTGCCCCGCTAGGGACCACATGCCTGCGCCCGCGACGACACGAATGGCGAACCGATGAGCACGGAATTTGAGTTCACCGAGGAAATGACCGCGCTGCGAACGATGGTTCGCGGATACTGCGACGAGCGCTCACCGGAGCCCGCGGTGCGGGCGGCGATGGAGAGCGCCTCCGGGTACGACCTGGACTACTGGAAGGGTCTCGGCAGCGAGATCGGCGTCCTCGGGCTGGCAGTGCCAGAGGCCGACGGCGGGGACGGCGCGGGGCTGGTCTACCAGGCGGTGGTGCTGGAAGAACTCGGGGCCGCGCTCGCCTGCGGACCAGTACTCGGCACGCTGTGCCTGGCCATCCCGGCGCTGGCGGCGCTGGCCGACAGCCAGGCGAAGAAGGACTACCTGCCCGCCCTCATCAGCGGCGACCTGGTGGCGACGGTGGCGATGCCGACGGCTGGGGGCGAGTTCGCGCCGGGGCGGGTGACCGTGACGGCGGCGCCTGCCGCCGACGGCTGGACGGTGACCGGCACCGTCGACCACGTGCCGGACGGGGTGGCGGCCGGCCTGATCCTGGTCCCGGCCAGCACCGCCGAGGGCGTCGCGCTGTTCGCGGTCGACGGTTCCGCTCCCGGCGTCACCCGCGCCGACCAGTTCACCCTGGACCGAACTCGGCGGCAGGCCACGGTCGGCTTCGACGGGGCCGCCGCGCGGCTGCTGTCCGCACCGGGCGAGGCCGCGGACGTCTGCGCCCGCACGGTCAGGACGGCGGCGGCGCTGCTGGCGGCCAGCCAGGTGGGCGGCGCCCAGCGGATGCTCGACCTGACCGTCGCCCACGTGACCAGCCGCCTGCAGTTCGGCCAGCCCGTCGGCGCCTTTCAGGCGGTCAAGCACCGCTGCGCCAACATGCTGATCGAAGTGGAGCAGACCCGCTCGGCGGCCTACCACGCGGCCTGGGTCCTGGAAGAAGGCGGCGACGACCCGGACCTGGCCGTCTCGCTGGCCAAGGCGGTCGCCTCGGATTCTTACGCCTCGGTCAGCCGCGCGGCGGTCCAGCTGCACGGCGGCCTCGGGTTCACCTGGGAGGGCACGCCCCAGCTGTACCTCAAGCGGGCGACGACTGATCTACTGACCCTAGGCACGGGCAGCGAGCACACCGAGCGGATCGCCCGGCTCGTCCTCGACGAGCGGATCCCGGCCGCCAACCTCCCCGCCTGACCGCCGCGGACGGCACCGCTCCCCGGCATCCGCCCGCACCATGACCGCAGAGGGAGAAGCCAGCGATGAACGGCAGTAGCGAGGAGCCCGGCGCGCAGACGCGAGCGGTCGGGATCGCCCCAGGAAATTTCGGCCTGCTCTGGGCGGTCAAGCCCAGCTTCGTCAGCTACGTGTCGCGCATGCCAGACGGTAAGGCCTACCTCGGCGGCGGCGTCGGGGTGAATGCGGACAACGAGCTGCTGTTTCCCTTCGATGACGAGGTGACAGGCGAGGGGGCACCGGCAGGAAACCCCGACGAGCACACCTTCCGCTTTGGCGGCGATGTCGTGTTCCAGGCTCACTTCGGGATGCTCCTCGTGCGGATCAGCCGTCCGCAGGTGCACCTGCGGGGCACGGCCGGGGAGCTGACCGTCATCGACCCGGAGTCGGCCGACGGCGGACGGCTGCCCCTGGTCACCTTCTCGGCTGTCGAGGCGGGGGCCAGGGACGGTGCACGGTATTGGGCAGCAGACGACGTCCGGCTCACCGTCGACGGCGTGCCGGTGTTCGGAGACGTCTACCCGGCCGACGAGCCGTTCGCTCCGCTCATGATCGCCATCCCCAGCCAGCCGTAACGCGTGAGTTCGCCCCGGTACCCGCGGCGTGCGCGGGTACCGGGGCGAGTTCATGGGACCGGCCCGGGAGCCAGGCCTCAGCTCTGGGAGCCGTTGCCGCTCGGCACGGGCGCGGGCGGCGACTTCATGCCGGCCGGGCGGATGGCGCCGTCGGCCGCCGACGCGCGGGGAGCCTTGTCCTCGTGGATCTCGGCCCAGTGCGCGTGGTTCAGCTGGTGCAGGGTGAACGCCGCCTGCAGCGCGTTGTAGAACCCCATGTTGTCCTGTGCCTGGTTGACCGACTCCTTGATCAGCAGGGCAGTCATCGTCGGGCGCTGCGCGATCAGCCGCGCGTATTCAAGCGTCTTCTCTGCCAGTTCGGCCCGGGAGAAGATCTTGCTCACCATGCCCCGCTGGTAGGCCTCCTGGGCGGTCACCGCCTCCCCGGTCAGCAGCAGTTCCTTCGCCCGCCGGGGCCCGAACTCCCACGGGTGCGCGAAGTACTCCACCCCGCACATGCCGAGCCGCACCCCGACCGGGTCCACGAACTGCGCGTCGTCGGAGGCCGTGATCAGGTCGCACGCCCATGCCAGCATCAGCCCCGCCGCGAACGACGTGCCCTGCATCTGCGCGATCGTGATCTTGCGCAGGTTCCGCCAGCGCAGCGTGTTCTGGAAGAAGTGGTGCCACTCCCCCAGCATCCGCTTCTCCGCGCCCTCACGGGAGTTCCCGTCGCCGATGAACGACGGGTGCATGTCCGGGCCCGGTTCCCGCTCTGCGGCCCGGTCCGGCGTCCCCATGTCGTGCCCGGAGGAGAACACCTCCCCCGCCCCGGCGAAGATCACCACCCGTACCGCATCGTCCCGCTCCGCCGCCAGGAACGCGTCGTTCAGCTCCACCAGCATCGTCCGGTTCTGGGCGTTCCTGTACTTCGGGCGGTTCATCGTGATCCGCGCGATCCGCCCGTCGTCCAGCAGCTCATAGGTGATAAAGCGGTACTCGGCCATGTCGCTCCTGTCGCCTGCGAAATCCTTCTTATGATGTTACAGCATAACAGCCGAAACGGCCACTCCGGGCCGACGCAAGTCCCTGACCAGCGGCTGAGATGGGCTAGGACCCCCATTTTCTTGATCTTTAATCGTGTTCTATGATCCGTATTAATCGTGTTGCCTCCGGAGGGGACCGAGCATGGCCGCAGAACTGACGATCGACGAGCTCCTCACGACCACCCGCTCGATCCGGCGGCGACTCGACCTGGACAGCCCGGTTGACCTGGATGTGATCGAGGACTGCCTGCGCATCGCCCTGCAAGCGCCGAGCGGCTCGAATGAGCAGCCCTACCGCTGGATCCTGGTCACCGACCCGGAGGTGCGGGCCGAACTCGGGCGGCTGTACCTGGACGCCTTCAATGAGCGCCGGGCACGGGCCGCGGCCGCCGGCTCGCCCGCGGCGCCCGCCGCGGTGGCCGACGAGGCCCGGGCGCGGATGATGCGGTCTTCTGCCTACCTGGCGGAAAACCTGGCCCGGGTACCGGTCCACATCATCCCGTGCGTGCGGTCGTACATGCCGGACCACCCGGTCGACACCGAGCTGATCAGCGCGACCCGCTATGCCTCGGTTTTCCCCGGGGTGTGGAACCTGCAGCTCGCCCTGCGCTCGCGTGGCTACGGCAGCTGCCTGACCACGCTCCACCTGATGCGTCACGAGCAGGCCGCCGAGCTGCTCCAGATCCCGGCCGACTACGCCCAGGCATGCCTGGTGCCAGTGGCGAAGCTACTCGGCGACGACAACTTCACCCAGGCCCCGCGTAAGCCCCTGGCCTCGGTGCTCGGCCGGAATCGCTTCTGAGCGTACGCCGTCGTTATTGTGGTCTTATATTAATACTGTTATGGTTTTAGCACCGTAAGCGTGCAAAGGTACCACGCCACTGACGAAAGGGTGATCATGCCCCCTACAGCCAGGCCCGATCCGATGCTCCTGCCCGATCCGACGCCGCGCGACCGGGTCTACCCGGTGATCTCGGTCGACGATCACCTGCACGAGCCGAAGCACGTCTTCGATGGCCGCATGCCGGCCAGCTTCGCCGACCGAGCGCCCACCCGGGTCGAGCTTGAGGACGGGTCCCAGCGCTGGGCCTACGAAGGGCAGCTGCTCGCCGAGAGCGGGCTGTCCAACGTAGCCGGGCGCGACTCCGAGTCCTGGAGCCGGCAGCCGGTGCGCGACGACGAGGTTAGGAAGGGCTCCTGGGATATCACCGCCCGGGTCGCCGACATGGACCTCGACGGCGTCTACGCGCACACCGTATTCCCGTCGGGGGTGTTCGGCTTCTCTGGCCGGATCATCGCCTTGAGCAAGGACCCGGAGCTCGGCTTCGCCACCATGCGGGCATACAACGACTGGCACCTCAACGAGCTGGCCGGCACGCACCCGGGCCGGATCATCCCCATGCAGATGGTGTTCTACACCGACCCCGCGCGCGGGGCGCAGGAGATCAGGGACAACGCGGAGCGCGGCTTCAAGGCCGCGACACTGCCGGACCTGCCCAACCACCTCGGGCTGCCGCGGATCGGCGACCCCTACTGGTACCCGATACTCGAAGCGCTCGAGGAAACGGAGACCGTCGCCTGCATGCACCTGGGCTCGGGCAGCTGGGTCCTCGACCCGGTCGGCGACCGGGTGGCGTCGTTCGAGGGGCAGGACTTCACCCTCGCCGCGCTGTTCCCCGCGTCCGCCATGGTCACCGGCATCGAGTGGCTGTTCTCCGGCATCCCGCAGCGGTTCCCCCGGCTCAAGATCGCGTTGTCCGAGGGCGGCATCGGCTGGGTGCCGATGGCCGTCGACCGGCTGAACTACATGATGGACAACAGCGGCGTGGCCCTGCGCCGCAGCTGGGGCGGCGACATGCCGCCGAGCGAGGTGCTGCTCAACCACTTCTACTTCTGCATGATCGACAACCCGTCCAACCTCAACGCGGTCGGAATGATCGGCAGCGACCACATCATGGTCGAGACCGACTACCCGCACTCCGACTCGACCTGGCCGGACACGCAGAAGCTGCTGCACGACCGCTTTCAGTACATGGACAAGAACGACGCGCTGAACATGGCCTACCGCACCGCCGAGAAGCTGTTCCGCCACCCTGTTCCCGAGTCCTGGCTGCAGACCACGCAGGTTCACGCCGCGCCCTGAACCGGTGACCCGCCCGTGTCCGCGCCCCCTGGCTGCCTGCCCGTTCCGCCGCGATCAGACAGCGGGGGGCGCGGACGGGTGGCGCGACACCATCCTCCACCAGACCAGCATAACTTGTGTTAGACCCAGATGTTAGTATGATCGAAGTGGATCGTAAGGGTTCGTAATTGCGAAGATAAGTAAGACTGCTAGCTGGCAGCCAACACCCGCAGGATCGCCTGCGGTGCCGCGCTCCTTGCTCGCACCTTAGAACAACAGAACAAGGACTCATGATGAGTAGAGACAAGACAGCTAGGACGCGGATCCGCCAGTATTTGCAGACCCAGGGCGCGGTGGACGACCCGAATGGTTACGCCACCTCTGTCCTGAAGGACGCGATCGGGTACGAGGGTACCCCGGTGGCGTTCATTCAGCTGATCGCGGCGATGGACCGCGATGGCGAGATCACCCGCACCGTCCGCGGCAAGCGCACGTACCGCATCACGGGCAACGAGGTCGCGGCCAGCACGCCGGCGCTGGTTCCCGCCCAGAGCGTGGTCCAGTCGGCCGCGCCGGTTGAGATCGACTACGACCGGCTCGCCCGGGCCGTGGTGCGCGAGTTCTTCCTGCAGGCGGCCGCGGGCAACCCCGTGGCGAACAGCGACACCCAGGCGGAGCGGCTGCGGGCCGAGCGTGACGAGTACGCGCTCATGCTGGAGATGGCCCGGCTGCGCCTTGGCGCCCTGCTTGGCGACCGGGCAGATGACAAGAGCGCGCTGCTGCGGCGTCTGAACGCGCTCAGCGAGTAGCGCCGCCGTTCCGCCGACGGTACAGCAGTTACCGCGGCGCGGTCCCGCCGTGCCCCGTCGTTCAGTCACGCCGCGGCCGGTCCCCATCACCACCGCTTCCCAGCTGCCGTATGCTCCGGCGATCCGCTGGGGCGGAGGTCCGGGCAGGAGCTCGGCCGCTCGGTCGACGATGGCTCGTCCCTCTTCGTAGGACATGCGCACCGCCTCTCCGCCTGGCGTCGAGCCCGCCGGCGCGTCGCTGGGCAGGTCCCCCGTCCGGCCGGTTTCTTGTCAAGCAACGCAATTGACATCCACTCAGTTGTCCTTAGACTGCCTAATAAAGCAGGCGATGTCAAGAGCTTGACTGTCCGGGAACGCGGGCGTTACTAAGTAAGCGCCACAGTCGCCGCGGGCCGCGCTTCAGCGGCTAGGGTGAGCAAACGGCAAGCAGGCGGGAGGACCACGGGTGCCAGAGCGGAACGGCGACGAGCTGCCTATCACGCTGGCCCTGGAGAACCTGGCGCTGGCGCTCGGCCGGGCCGAGGCCGTGCCGCTACCCGAGCTAATCCGGGCGCTCGAGCGGGCCGCCGAGCGGCTGCGCACCGGGACGGTCAGCGATACGCAGCCACACGACCTGGTGTCCCAGTCTGAGGCCGCACGCCTGGTCAGCGTCAGCCGTCAGGCAGTGCACCAGTGGGTGCAGAAGGGCACCGTGCGTTCCTACCGGGCCGCCAACGCCCCGGGACGGCAGACCCCGATGGTCTCGCTGTCCGAGGTGGTAGCGGCGGCCAACCGGGCGGCCGAGCCGCCGTTCTCCGCCTCCCTGCGACGTCAGTTCCTTGAGCTGCTTGACCACATCGCCCCCATCCTTGGCGCGGGCATCGCGGAGACCCTCCCCCGCGCTCTGGACCCGGGATTCGCCGCCGGGCGCAGCGAGGAGGCCGGGCGCGTGCTGCGCGAGTTCGTCATCGCGGCCATGGGCACCAGCGCCAAACGGCAGGAATTCACCGCGATGGGCGTGCGGATGCTCGCGGACATGACGCCCGCCCTGACCGTCGACCCGGCCAGTTCGTTCGGTACGCTCGCCGGCCGGCTCGGCCTGCTTGTGCACTCCACCAGCGGGGGGAGCGGCTTTGACTCCGCGGCCACCGCGGTCCTCGGCATCCTCGGCTGCGCGACGGTCGGCCCCTACCTTGACGAGGAGGGCACGGGCGCCGGGCGGGCGATCGCTGAGGCGGCGGAGGCCATCTGGGGCGACGCCTGGGTGGGGCGGCTGTTCGACGTCGCCTTCCAGGTGGAGGAGCTCGCCCCCGCGCCGATGGCCAGGTATACGGCACCGCTCAGCTACATGGGCGTCAACCGGTTCCTGCGCCAGGCCCAGTCGTCCGGGGTGAGCATCTCCTACGCGCGTGCCCCCGGGCTGCTGATCCCCGAGGATCATTACGGTGACGCGGTGCTGGCCGACCGGATCGCGGGCCGGCGGCTGGAGCCGCCGTGGCGGTTCAGCGCGGCGGCCGCGCCGCTCGCGTCGCACGCGGTGGGGCTCAGCCAAGGCAACCCGTTCCGTATCTTCATGTTCGAGCGGGGGCTGCTCGACAGCTCGATCCACGGAGCCAGGAAGTACGGCATCTCCATCACCGACTGCGCCTCGACGCTGACCACGCACCTGAGCTCCCTTCGCGGGGCGTCCAGGACGGCCTACGTGAACTGCGCCGTCGAGACGCTCACGCAGACCCTGGCCCAGCCTTTCATCGAGGTCACCGCCATCGAGCGACCGCGCGACTTCGACTGGTGGAAGGATCACATCATCCGGTCGTCTTCCCGGGAGATCATGCTGGGGCTGCGCGACCCCCGTGCCCGCCAGGTCGCGCACGCGTTGCTCGTCCAGACCACGACGCTCCCGGACGTCGTCGAGGCCGCAGAGACCGACGGTTCGCTGCGCGACCAGCTGCGGATCTACGTCAAGAACCTCGAATTCATGATCGTCAACGAGCGCTACACCGACGACGTGCGGCGCGGGGTGGCCCGGGTGATCAAGGACGCAACGGAGTCGCTCACCGAGGCGGAGGCGCGAGCCCGTGCCACGGCGGAGATCGAGAAGCTGCTCGCCCACTGAGCCCTGCCCGGCCGCCAATGATGTTAGAGTGGTTTTATTACTATGTTTACCCTTGCTGCTTAGCGGCTCTCTGGCTTTCCGGCGTCCTTCGGAGGGATCTCGCAGTGGAATACGAAAACATCCTGTACCGGGCGGAAGACCGTATCGCCACCATCACGCTGAACCGGCCAGAGAAGCGCAACGCGCTGAGCCCGGCGCTGCGCAACGACGTTGTCGCCGCGCTCAAGGCGGCCGAGCGGGACGACGAGGTCAGCGTCATCTTGATCCAGGGCGCCGGGGAAGCATTCTGCGCGGGCTACGACATGAACAGCTACGCGGGCGACGATCCGAACCCGGTGCGCCCTGACGGCTGGAACCACTCTCCGCTGTACGAGTCGTGGACCGGGCAGTTCCCGCGCAGCTGCCTGCGGGACTGGCTGACCATATGGGACCTGATGAAGCCGGTGGTCGCCAAGGTGCACGGGTACTGCCTGGCCGGCGGTTCCGAGCTGATGTCCATGTGCGACATCGCCTTCGCCGCCGACGACACGCTCATCGGCTATCCCCCCACCCGGGCCCAGTCGACCCCGGACATCGAGTACTTCCCCTGGAAGATGACGATGGCGCAGGCGAAGTACCTGCAGCTGACCGGCAACTCGATCACCGGCGCGCGGGCCGAGCAGATCGGCTGGATCGCCAAGAGCTTCCCCGCCGCCGAACTGGACGAGCAGGTGATGCGGGAGCTGCGGCCCATGGCGCAGATCCACCCGGCGATGCTGGCGGCCAACAAGCTGGCGCTCAACCAGAGCTACGAGCGGATGGGCTTCCGTTCTGCCCTGGAGTCCGCCATCCCCTGGTACGTCCTGGCCCGGAGCTTCCGCCCGGGCGGCGGTAAGTTCCAGAAGATGGCTGCCGACCAGGGACTGAAGAAGGCCTTGGCCTGGCGGGACCAGGCGTTCAAGGACGAAGGCTTCCCGCTGTAGCCGCGGACGCCGTCAGCCCCCTGGGAATGGCTGGGGGCTGACGGCATGGCGGTCAGCCGGTCGACGTCTTGTATTCCGGGTGCTCCGGCCACGTCAGGCGGCGGTACAGCGGGTCGTTTTCGTCCCTCGTGCCACGGAAGTGGCCGCCGGGCACCGCGTTGGCCGCGGGCAGGGTGCCGTCCCACTCCATCACCACCCGGCGGTACACCAGGAGCCAGGTGCCGTTGATCCGCTCGAAGTAGTCGAGGTACCTGCCGAGGGACTGGTACAAGCTGTCCGGCGTGGTCTGCATCCAGTAGGCGAAGTAGGTTTCGCCGTGGGCTTCGTCCCCGTCGACCTCGAACAGGGACTGGCCCATGAGGTGGTAGATGAACGGTGAGGCCGTCGTGAAGCCGGGGTTATTGCAGATGAACTCCGCGAACTCATCGCGGCCGCCGCGGAAGCGGCCGTGGTCGTCGAACGACTTCTCCGCGTAGCAGGCCAGGATCCCCGCGCGGTCCTTGCGGTCGACCGCACGGGCGATGCGGGCCACAAGCTCCGTCAGTTCGATCTTGTCGGCGACCAGGTCCAGGTTCCTCGCGTTGCCCATAGCGGCTCCATAACTTGACTAGGCGCGGGTTCTTACGGAAGTCCCAGCTCACGCACGTGTCGGGGATCAGTCGCAGCCAGGCGTGCCGGCCGTCGGGCACGAATTCGGATTTGCCCGAGTACTTCTCGGCGTAGCGGCGCTCGGCGTCGGCCACGGCGGGCAGCGGCACGCGGGTGCGCGGCACCTCGGACATCACCTGGACCTGGCCGGACAGCTCGACGCCGCGCAGCTCGTGGTACTCCTCGCCGGCGTCAATGACGACCGAGACCTGCGGGGCACGGGCAAGATCGTGCCAGCGCTGGCTGCGGACGAGCGAGTTGAGCCACAGGGCGGCGCCGTCCCAGACAAACCACAGCGGCGAGACGTGCGGCCGTCCGCCCGCGCCGACGCTGGCGACGCGGCAGACCCGCTCGGTCCACAGGAACGCGTCGATTTCCGGCGGCGACATGGCGATCGAACGCCCGCGGCGCTGCGCCCGCGGCTCGACGGGCGGCGCGGCCCGGGCGACAGCCGGGTCGGCCCGTGCGACGGCGGGCTCAGGTGCGCTGCCCGCGGCGGGCCCCGTTGCCCAGCGCGGCTGGCGCCGCTCACGGAAAGCCGCGTCACCTTCGGCGCGGTCCGGCGTGCCTTGCAGCCGCGCTACCGCGTCGGCGGTGGCTTCCCAGCCACGCCTTTCTGCCTCGCCGTCAAGCGCGCGCAGCGCCCGCAGGACCGCCTCGACGGAACTCGGCGCGCTGCCGATGACCGTGCAGGCGAGGTCGACCGCGCTCGCGAGGGTAGTGCCCGGCGCGACGAGCCGGTTCACCAGGCCCGCGGCGAATGCCCGCTCGGCGCTCAGCTGCCCGCCCGCCACCAGGAGCTCGATGGCCAGGTTGCGCGGGAGCCGGTCGCCGGCCCGGAACAGGGCCCCCGCGTTGGCCACCCGGCCGCGGCTGGCTTCCGGCAGCGCGAAGTAGGCCCCGCGGGCGGCGACCACCAGGTCGCAGGCAAGCGCCAGCTCGAAGCCGCCGCCGACGGCGGGCCCCTCGACCGCCGCGATGACCGGCTTGACCGGGCGCCGCCGGATGAAGCCGTACTCGCCGCCCCGGCCGGTGGGCTGCCCGGGGCCGGCCAGCAGGTCGCTGCCGGCGCAGAACACTGGCCCGGTCGCGGCGAGCACCGCGGCCCGCAGGCTCGGATCGTCTTCGAACTCGTCGAAGGCCGCGCTCAGCCCGGCGGTCATCGCCGGATCGATCGCGTTGCGCTTGTCCGGCCGGTCCAGCGTCACCACGAGGACCGGCCCGCGGCGTTCGGCCCGGACCGTCCCGGTGCCAACGCTCACTGGGCCGGGCCGAAGACGGGCAGGGTGCCGCGCTCGCCGATCTCGCGGTAGCGCACCGACAGCGGCATGCCGACCACCGCTTTCGCGGGCTCGACGTCGGCCAGCCGGCTGACCAGCCGCACGCCGCAGTCGAGTTCGACGAGAACCACCGGGTAGGGCACCTGGTCCTTCAGCGACGGGGCGTAGGCGCGGTGGTAGACGACAAAGCTCCACAGCGTGCCCGTGCCGGCCACCTCGGTCCACGTCGCCGCGCGGGACAGGCACTCCGGGCAGACTCCTGCCGCCGGCCAGCGGATGTAGCCGCAGTCGTCGCAGCGCTGGAAGACCAGCCTGCCGTCCTTGGCGGCATCCCAGAACGGCTGGTCGTCCCCTGTCAGTCCGTACGGCGCGTCGGCGGTCATGCGAGCTCCCGGGCGAAGATCGTGCTCGCGGCCTTCATCATGCCGAATGTCGAGCAGTACTGTGCCACGTTGACATCGGCCAGCTGGCGGGCGCCCGCCTCCCCGCGCAGCTGGCGAACCAGCTCGCACAGGTGCAGGAAGCCCCACATGTAGGCCTCCGACAGCTGCCCGCCGTTGGTGTTGAGCGGTAGCCGCCCGCCGTGGCCGATCGCGCCGCTGCGGAAGGCCTCGCCGACGCCGCCTGGCTCGGCGAATCCGTACCATTCCAGCATCTGCATGACCCAGACGCTGGTCGGGTCCTGGATGTAAAGCGCGTCGACAGCGTCTCGCTCAACGCCCGCCGCGGGGTAGATGCGGCTGGCGACCTGCCCGATCCACGGACGGAGCCACTGATCGGCGTTCTGCCGGTCGCGCAGCCCGGTCTGCTGGGCGATGCCGAGCACGTGCACGGGCTTGTCGGTCAGGTCGCGGGCCTTGTCCGCCGCGGCGACGATCAGGCACGCACCGCCGTCGGAGATCATGCACAGGTCGGCCCGGCGCAGCGGGTCGACCAGGTACGGCGCCGCCAGGTAGTCGTCGATGGACAGCGGGTCCTTGAAGATGGCCAGCGGGTTCTCCATCGCGTACTTACGCTGCGAGACCGCGATCTCGCCAAGGTCTGCCTCGGTCGTACCGTACAGCTTCTGGTGCCGCCGGAAGGCCATCGCCGCGGGGCCGGCCACGTTCAGGAAGCCGTACACACCGGCGTCGTCCTGGCGGCCGAGCGGCGCGGTGAACCGGTTGCCGGCGCTTCGCTGCACGGTGCCGTAGACGATCGCCACCACGCTGCACAGGCCCGCGTCGATCGCGGCGCAGGCCAGGTGCAGGGAGAAGTTGCACGTGCCGTAGTCGAGGGTGGCGCTGTAGGCGGGATTAAGGCCGGCCAGCCGGCCGATCTCCGTGTCGATACCGAAGCCGCCGTAGGACTTGCAGGTCACCAGGCCGTCGATGGCGGACTTGGCGATGCCGGACTCGGCCAGCGTGATCCGCAGTGCCTCGACGCCGAGTTCGTCGGCGGAAATGCCGGGGACCTGCCCCTGCACCGTGTTGCCGACCGCCACCACGGCCGACCGGCCGCGGATGGCGCCAGGCGGGCTAACCGCGGGCATCGGCTCAGATCACCCCTTCCGCGGCGAGCTCGTCGACCTCGGCGGCCGACAGGCCGAGCACTTCCTGGTAGACCTCGTAGTTGTGCTCGGCGTAGTCAGCCGCGCCCCGGCCGACCAGGCCCCCGATGAACTGCGGGGTCTCGCTCATCTTGACCGACGGCGCCGCCACCGGCCAGCGGCCGAAGTTGGTGGCGTCCAGCTCGGTCAGCCACTCGAGCTCGCGCAGCTGCGGGTCGCGGTCCGCCCGGTCCTCGGCGGTTTGCGCCACGCCGGCCGCGATCCCGGCGCTCTGCAGGCGCTGCATCAGGGCGAACGGCTCGCACTCAGCCGTCCACGACTCGACCAGCCGGTCAAGCGCGGCCCGGTTCCGCCGCCGGGCCGCGGCCGTGGCGAAGTCTGCCTGTGCCGCCCATTCTGGGTGGCCGGCCTCCTTGGCCAGGCGGATCCACTCGTCGTCGCCTTCGCAGGTGATGGCGATCCAGCGGTCGTCTCCCGCGCAGCGGTAGATCCCCTCAGGCGCGGCCGTCCCGTACGGAGACCGGTTGCCCGCCCGCTGGAACACCCGCCCATTGACCTGGTAGTCGAGCAGCGGTACGGCAGTCAGGTAGAGTCCGACCTCGCTCTGCGACGCGTCGATCCACTGCCCTTCCCCGGTCATCTCACGGTGGTATACCGCCGACAGGACCGCCAGCGCGAAGCTGTAGGCGCCGTACCAGTCGAGGTAGGAGTAGCCCCAGCCGGCGGGCGGGAACGGCTCGGGCAGGCCGCTCATCTCCGACAGCCCGGAAAACGCCTGCGCGACCGGGCCGATGGTGCGGAAGCGGCCGTAGATGCCCTTGCTGCCCATGCCTGATTGCTTGGCGTAGATGACCTGGGGGTTGATTTCCCGCAGCACGTCGTAACCGAGTCCCCAGGCTTCCATCACGCCCGGCGAGAACCCCTCGGTGACGATGCTGGACTCGCGGACCATCCGCTTGGCCAGCTCCAGGCCCCTCGGGTGCTTGACGTTCAGCGAGATGCCCCGCTTGCCGGGGTTCTTGTTGTTGTACTGCGCGCCGACAGGGCCGCCCTGGTCCGCGGGCCAGCGCGAGGGAACCGGCCCGGTCGCCCGCTCCCTGGCCTCCCTGCCGCCGACCGGGGCACCCCCGCGGCGGGGGTCAAGGTTCTTATGCCACTCGACCTTGATCACGTCAGCGCCGAGGGCGGCCAGGAACCGGGTCGCGCCCGCCGAGGCGAGCATCCAGGTGAAGTCGAGCACCCGGACGCCCTGCAGCGCGAACGGCGCGCCGGGCGGAGTGGTCCGCTCGGGGCCCGGCTTCTCACGGAAGACCGGCCGGGGCGGCGTGCGCGGGGTCAGGGACAGGACCGCGGCACGGTCCTCGCCGAGCAGCGGCGCACGGCGCCCGGGCAGCCAGGTCGAGCCGTCCGTCTGCGGGCCGCCGTGTGCTACCCACTTGCTCGTCGGGTAGAGGTACGACGCGCCAACCTCGGGATGGGCGACCTCGGTGTAGGTGCCGCGCTCGAGCCAGTGCTCGTCGTACGCGCTCTCGTGCGGCTTGCGCACGGGCACCCACATCAGGCCGGCCTCCTGCGCCTCCCGCCAGGGCACGTCATCGAACAAGTAGCGGCGCACGGTGTGCTCCACCACGTCCATGTTGCTGGCCGCGCCACCCTCCATGCCCGGCAGGACCCGGGAATCCTTGTCGACCTCGTCGCTGCCGTCGCTGATCCTGCCGCCGATCCCCCACTTGTCGAGGAAGGGGCCGAGCAGCGCGGCGTTGCGGGTGCTCGCCAGGTACCAGCGGCCGTCCTTGGAGTTGAAGATCGACCGGTGCACGGAGACCCCGGGTGCGGAGTGGCGGCAGGTCTGGCGCAGGAACGGGGTACGCAGCGCGACCCACGACATGAGGTCGCCCTCGGTATTCTTCGCGACCGCCTCGAAGATGGCGCAGGACAGGCGCTGGCCGCGGCCGGTCCGGTTGCGGCTGCTCAGCGCCGCGATAATGGTGAAGGCAAGCTGCTCGCCGGCGATCGCGTACGAGTGCCCGAGTTGCGGAGCGATCGGCGGGGTGTCGTAGTTCAGCCTGGGATCGGGGTCGTACCCGTTGTTCATCACGACGCCGCCGAGGGCGAGGTGCACCAGGTCGGATGCCTTGTAGTCCCGGTACGGCCCGCTCTCGCCGAACGGGGTCAGCCGCGCGCAGACCAGCCGCTCGTCGCGCGCCCGCAGCGCCTCGCCGTCCAGGCCCCGCTCCTTCAGGTAGTCGAGCGGCGTGGAGTCGAGCAACACGTCGGCGGTCGCGACCAGCCGCTCGAACTCGGACTTGCCTTCGGCGGTGTCCAGGTCGATCACCACGGAGCGCTTGCCCCTGTTGTAAGCCCAGAAATGCAGGGAGCGCTCCGGGCCGGGAATGTCATCAGCGAACGGTCCGAATGTCCGCGTCACGCTGCCGCCCGGCGGCTCAACCTTGATGACGTCCGCGCCCAGGCCGGCGAGCACCAGCCCGCAGTACTCTCCCTGCTGGTCCCCGACCTCGATGACACGCACGCCGAACAGGGCCCCCTGGCGCGACGACGGCTCTGATGAAGCCAATTTATCCTCCAACTATGATCGCGGCCCGGGGGTCAATCTCGCGAGGCCAGGTCATGTGGCCTGGCGGGGGTGAGGGGGTAGGGGTCGAAGTCGCTGAGCTGGAGGTCGGCGTACTGGGCCTCGTGCTCGGCGCGGGTGAAGGGCCAGATGACCGGGACCCCGACGGTCTGGCTGTACCAGTTGGCGCCCTCGGAGTAGGTGGTGCCGGGCAGCGCCGCCCGGACCCGGTCCAGGAACTTCTCCGTCGCCTCGGCCGTCGGCGCGTACCCCCGCCCGGTCTCGGCGATCTGCTCGATGAGCCGCATCAGGTAGCCGACCTCGTGGGCCAGCGTGGTCGGGATGGTCAGCGAGTTCACCGGCGCGAACGGCCCGCACAGCAGGAAGAAGTCCGGGAACCCGGGCACCCCGACCGCCTTGAACGCGGTCACCCCGTCCCGCCACGCCTCATCCAGCGTGCGCCCGCCCGGGCCGGTGACGTTCATCGGCCGCATGTAGGCGTGCGCGTCGAACCCGGTCGCCCACACGATCACGTCAGCCTCGTGCAGCCGCCCGCCGGCGTCCACGATGCCGCCCGGCTCCACCCGGCTGATCCCGCCGAACACCGGGTGCACGTTCGGCCGCTGCACCACCCGGTAATAATCCGGGGTCTTCGCGATCCGCTTGACCCCCAGCGTCTCGGCGGGGGTGAACCTGGCCCGCAGCTCCGGGTCGGGGATCTCCTCCGCCAGCACCTTGCGGAACCGCCGGTTCATCTCCTCCCGGTCCGGGCCCGGCACCAGCCGCCACGTCTCGTTCCCGTCCGTCTTGACCCGCAGCGCCGCCATCCGCGCGTCATACCGCCGCGCCAGCGCCGGGACCCGCAAGATCAGCTTCTCCCGCAGCGTGTAGCGCGGGTTGTCCTTCACCTGCATCCACTGCGGCGTCCGGATGAAATGCGTCACCTCGTTGCCCAGCTTGCCCAGCGCGGACACGATCTGCACCCCGCTGGACCCCGTCCCCACCACCGCGTACCTGATCGCCTTGTCCCCCAGGTCAAGCGAGTGGTCCCACTGCGAGGAATGGAACTGCCGCCCCCCGAACGACTCCCGCCCCGCCACCCGCGGCACCTGCGGCACCCGCAAGAACCCCGTCGCCGCCACCACGATGTCGAACACCTGCGACGACCCGTCAGCCAGGCTCACCGTCCACGCGCCGTCAGCCCACACCGCCCCGGTCGCCTCGCAGCCGAACCGGATCCGCGGCAGCAGCCCCTGCGCCCGGGCGAAGTTCGCCAGGTACCACCGCACCTCCTCCCCCGGCGCGTACCGCTTGCTCCAGTGATGAGACCGCGCGAACGGGAACTCGTAATTCCGCGTCAGCACGTCCACGTGCAACCCCGGGTACGTATTCGCGTCCCACGTACCCCCCGCCGCCGCCCGCTTCTCGAAAATCGTGAACTCCACCCCGGCCCGCTTCAGGTGGTAGCCCATGAACAAGCCGGACATCCCCGCACCGATGATGGCCACACTCAGCCGCCGCTTCATCCACGAACTCCACTTCCGTACGGTGGTCGCTCCGCGCCGGGAACGACACGGCTGCCCGGGCCCGCGTCCGGCCCAAGCCTTGGCTGCGCGATACCCATCATCAAAGTATCATACTTACAACATAAATAAAGTATCGTAAGGACAGGGCCGCTGTCCCGGCGCTCAGACGATGCCCGTCCACGCAAGCCGCCGGAACTCGTCCGGGTCCTGGACGAGCGAGCTCTGGACGTCAAGCCTGCGCACCGTCCGCGTGTCACCGTAGCGAGGCCAGCCGGGATCGCCGGTCGCGACGAAGCGCACCCAGGCGCCGTGCACCTGCGCCGCGAGGTCGCGGGGCGCGTCGGGTCCGCGCAGCTCGATGCCCCACGGGTCGTCGAGCGTGTCGAAGACGAAGGGGATCTCCAGCGTGTGGCAGGCGCCGAGGCGCCCGTCGTAGGTACCCGGCTGCCAGGCGAATTCGTAGACGTAGCTGTCCGTCCCCGCGGCCCGGCGTGCCTCGGCGTACCTGATGGTCGGCACGCGGCAGAACCAGTCGGACTGGATCGCGACGAAAAGCTCAGCCGGCGTGGCCGCCGGGAGCTGACCGCGGTAAGCCGCGATCATCGCCTCGGCGTCGACGCCGAGGCGGCCAACCGCGCCTGTCAGCGTTTCGCTGGTCATGGCACCGAGGCCAGTCGGCGCGACGAACAGGCCGTACTCGTCGGAGTTGGTCCCGATCAGCAGGTCGACCTCGTTGGTGGCACCGTCCCGCGCCGCCTCGGCGGGGTGAGCGGGCAGGATGTCGCCGTCGATCACCGGCTGGAGGGCGAGCCGGCGGAACTCCGCGTAGCGCGGCTCCCGCCCCGCCGTCAGCCGGGTGATCACCTCGTTGGTGACGGCGTGCAGCTTGTCCTCGGGGACCGCCGCGATCGCCGCGGCCGTCTCCGCGACCTCAAGGGACGCGCAGAGCTCGGTGGTGACGAGCGCGGCGAGTTCCGGCGAGTGAACGTGATGGCCGTCCCCGCTCTGCGAGATCCCTCTCCGGATCAGCCCCTTGGCGCGCGGCATGGTGAGCAGGGTGAGCACGGCCATGGCGCCCGCGGACTCGCCGGCCACCGTCACGAGGTCCGGATCGCCGCCGAACGCGGTGATGTTCTCCCGCACCCACTGCAGTGCGGCGACCTGGTCGAGCAGGCCGCGGTTAGGCACGGTCCCGGGGATCAGCAGGAAGCCCTCGACCGCGAGCCGGTAGTTGATGGTGACCGCGACGACGCCGTCCCGGGCGAAGGCCGTTCCGTCGAACGCCGTCGTGGAGCCCGCGCCGGTCGCGAAGCCGCCGCCGTGGATCCAGACGAACACCGGCCGGCGGCCGGCGGTGTCCGGGGTCCAGATATTGAGGTTAAGTCCGTTCTCACCAGGCCGGACGGGATCCGGCAGCAGGGCGTCGATCACGGCCGAGCGCTGCGGCGGTGTCGACACCGTGGGCCCGTAGCCCGTGGCGTCGGCGATACCTCGGTGCGCGAGCGGCGGGCGCGGTGGGGCGAACCGGTTCTCGCCGACCGGCGGCGCCGCGTAGGGCACCCCCTTGAACGACAGCACCCCGCCCTGGCGCGTCCCGCGGAAGGTGCCCTGCGCGATCGTCACGTCCATGAGGAGCGGCCTCCGTCTACCCTTGGCTCTACTGATGATATATGACCTCTACGTCAACTATTGTATGATCGTAACCTGCCCGTTCTCGCACGTCGCGGGCGCGTATACGATGGAAGGGCCAACAAATGTCCGGGCCGCCGCTCATCGTGCAGACCGTCCTGACCGGGCGCGGGACTCCGGTCGTGACGTGAGCTCGCCGTCAGGCCCGACGTACGGCGGTGCCGCGGAGGCGCCCCCCATTTGTGTTTCATCCCGACAGTAATTAACCTCTATGTATGGAGCACGCGCAAAGTAACATTATTGTGACGCGCGTCACGTCGAGACGGCCTCCGCTGGCAGGGTGTCCGGCGGGGGACGAGGCCAGGTAGCACAAGCGCCACTCTTTCGGAGGACAAACCATGACCCTAACGGCCGCTCAGGACGCCGCCGACGCCACCGCGAGCAAGGCTGACTTCGACGTCATCCTGATCGGCGCCGGGCTCTCCGGGATGCAGGCACTGTTCCTGATGCGTAACGCGGGCCTGCGGATCCAGGCGTTCGAGATGGGCGGCGACGTCGGCGGCACCTGGTATTGGAACCGCTACCCGGGCGCGCGCCTGGACTCCGAGGCCTACAGCTACCAGTTCAGCTTCGCCGAGGACCTGCTGGAGGAGTGGGACTGGAGCGAGATGTACGCGGCCCAGCCCGAGCTCGAGGCCTACTTCCAGACCGTCGCCGACCGCTACGACCTGCGCAAGGACATCAAGTTCAACACCAAGGTCACCGCGCTCGACTTCGATGAGGCCACCAGCAACTGGACGGTGACCACCGAGCAGGGCGACCAGTACACCGCGCACATCGTCATCACCGCCACGGGAATCCTGTCGGCGCCGATCTATCCGCGGCTGCAGGGGATGGGCACGTTCAAGGGCGAGAGCTACCACACCGCCCTGTGGCCGCACGACAAAGAGGTCACCTTCGACGGCAAGCGGGTCATCGTGATCGGCACCGGCGCCACCGGGATTCAGGTGATCGCCGAGGTCGCCAAGACCGCCGGCCACCTCACGGTCTTCCAGCGCACCCCGAACTGGGCCATCCCGCTGCGCAACGAGCCGCTGACCAAGGAGCGCATGGCCGAGATCCGGCTCGGCTATCCCGAGATGTTCCCCTTCCTGCAAGGCACGTTCAGCGGCTTCCTGCACAACTGGGATCCCGTTCCCACCACCGCGTACACGGAGGAGGGCCTGCGGGAACGGTTCGAGACAGCGTGGGACGGCCACGGCTTCTCCAAGTGGATCGGGCTGCCCAACGACATCGCGTTCGACAAGGTCGCCAACCAGAAGTGGTGCGACTTCCTCGCCGAGAAGATCCGCGAGCGGGTCAAGGACCCGGAGACCGCCGAGAAGCTCATCCCGAAGGATCATTACTTCGGGACCAAGCGAGTTCCCTGCGAGACCTACTACTACGAGGCCTACAACCAGGACAACGTGGACCTGATCTCCATCAAGGAGAATCCCATCCTGGAAGTCACCGAGACCGGGGTGCGGTGCGCGGCGGGCCACATCGAGGCCGACATGATCATCTACGCGACCGGCTTCGAGGCCTTCACGGGGGCGCTCAAGCGGATCGACATCACCGGAGCCGGCGGGAAGACGATCAAGGACGCCTGGGCCGCCGGGCCCGTCACGTACCTCGGCCTGCAAGTGGCCGGCTTCCCGAACCTGTTCATCATGGGCGGCCCGCACGGCAAGGGGGGCCACGGCAACGGGCCGCGCTGCGCGGAAAAGGTTGTCGAGTGGATGTCCGACCTGGCCCAGCGCATCGTCCACGAGGACATCAAGCGCGTCGAAGCCGACCCCGCGGCCGAGCGGGACTGGACCGAAGAAGTCCAGCAGCGCGGCATGAGCGGCCTGATGGCTCAGACCCGGTCGGCGTTCTTCGGCGACAACGTCGAGGAAGATGACGCGGCGGCCACGCCACGCAAGCGGGTCTACCTCGCCTACATCGGCGCGCTGCCTGAGTACATTGAGCGACTGCAGAACCTGGCGCAGGACGGCTACCCGGGCTTCATCATCACCCGGTAGGGGACCCCGGCGGCAGCGCGGGGCCGTACGCGGCCCCGCGCTCCTATGAGCGTAACGATGCTGTAGTTGTGTTTAAAAAACACAGAGACTATCATTGAACTTATTATGAGCAGCTTCCGAACACGCCTCAGGCCCGCAGCCGACTCGCCACTAGCGGGCATCAGAGTCCTTGACCTATGTCGCGTCGTATCCGGCCCGTTCGGATCGCTCCTCCTTGCTGACCTGGGGGCGGAGGTGATCCGGGTCGAAGAGTTGCCGCGCGCGACGCAGGCGTCCGGCATCGACCCGGCGCCGCTGCGCGAGGACGAGGCTCACGCCTGGGGGCTGAACCGTAATAAGCACTCAGTGAGCATTGACCTTAAAAGCGAGCAAGGTAAGGAACTGTTCTACCGGCTCGCGGCCGAGGCCGACGTGGTCTACGACAATTTCCGGCCCGGGGTGACCGCACGGCTGGGAATCGACCGCGACACGCTCGCTCGCTACAACCCGTCGATCATCACCTGCTCGCTGTCCGGCTTCGGTGGCGACGGCCCCTGGGCCACGATGCCCGCCTACGACCCCATCGTGCAGGCGATGTGCGGGGCGATGAACTACACCCGGCTGTCACCTGAGGGCGCGCCGGTCCGCTGGGGCATCCCCATCGGCGACCTGTTCGGCGGGATATTCGCGGCGATCGGCGTGACCGCCGCCGTGATCCACCGCGACCGTAGCGGCGCGGGCCAGCACATCGACGTCTCGATGCTCGACGTCATGCTCGCGCTGAACGCCTACCGGGTGCCGCAGGCGCTGACCTTCGGCGAGGAGCCGGTCCCGTCTCCGTTCGAGGGCGGCCAGGGCACTGTCCCGTTCGGCACCTTCGAGTGCAGCGACGGCTGGGTCGCGACCTGCATCAGCCAGCGCATGTGGAAGAGCGCGTGCGAGGTCTTCGGACGGCCCGACCTCTTCACCGACGAGCGGTTCAGCACCGGGCTCGCCCGCCACGCCCACCGCGCCGAACTGGTCGCGACCTTGCAGGACGTGTTCAGGCAGCGGCCGGCCGGCACCTGGCAGGACGAACTCATGAGCGTGGGGGTCGCCTGCGGCAAGGTCACCGACGTCGGCGACGTCTTCGCCCACCCGCAGGTCGTCGCGCGCGGCATGGTCGTGGAGATCAGCGACGAGCGCGGGCGCACGGCGACGGTGGCGGGCGACCCGCTCAAGTTCAGCGATACCAGCACGTGGCACGCGCCGCGGCAGGCGGGAGCCGACACGGCGCGGGTGTTCACCGAGCTACTCGGCCTTGAAGACGGCGACCTGCGGCGGCTGCACGCCGAGCGGGTGATCCACCTCGGTGACCCGGCGGGAGGCCAGCCGTTGCGCCCGCACGACCGCTTCGTGCCCGGCCTCGCGGCGGCGCAGCCCGCGCAACGGCCGCTGGAAGAGGTGACGGTACTCGAACTGAACGGTGACGAGCCGAGCAAGTGCTTCGCCGGGCAGCTGCTCGCCGACCTCGGCGCGCGGGTGATCAAGGTGGACCGGCCCATCGGCCAGGTCATCGAGCCCTACCCGAACGAGTCGCGGGAGGCGTCATTCCGCGCCGGCCTCAACCGCGGCAAGCAGAGCGTCATCGCCGACCTGAAGACCTCCGACGGACAGGCGTTCTTCGGCCGGCTGGCCGCGACGGCCGACGTGGTGCTCGACAACTACCGCCCAGGTGTACTTAAGCGCCTCGGGATCGACAACGGCGCGCTCCGGGCGGGCAACCCGCGGCTGATCTCCACCTCGATCACCGGCTTCGGGCACACGGGTCCCTGGAGCTCCTACCCGGCCTTCGACAACGTCATCCAGGCGCTCGGCGGCGGCATGAGCATCACCCGCGACCCGGCCACCCCGGAGATCCCCGTCCGCTGGGGCAACCCCATCGGCGGGCTGACCGGCGCCATGTTCGCCGCCCTCGGCACGCTGGGCGCGCTGCGCCAGCGCACGCTGACCGGCGAGGGGCGCACGGTCGACGTCAGCCTCCTCGACGGCCAGGCGGCGCTGCTCTCCTACCGGGTCCCGCAGGCCGTCACCCTCGGCCGCAAGTTCCTGCCCGAGCCGCGCCGCGGCGGCACCGGGTCGCTGCCGTTCGGCGCCTTCGCCACCGCCAACGGCAAGTGGTTCACCATCTGCATCACCCAGCAGTTCTGGAGCGGGTTCTGCGCCGCCGCAGGCGCTCCTGAGTGGGAGCACGACCCGCGGTTCGCCACCGAGCCGCTGCGCCGGCAGAACGAGGACGAGCTCTACGCCCTCGTTGAGCCCAGCTTTCTCACCCGGACGGCCGAGGAATGGCAGCGGCTCTACGTGGAGACAGGCCTGCCCGGTGCGGTCGTGCTCAGCATCACTGAGGCGTTCGAGCACCCGCAGGTGATCGCCCGGGGCATGCGGCTGCGGATCCCGGACGACGAGTTCCCTGACGGGATCGAGGTGGCCAACGCGGCGCTCCGGTTCTCGCTGTCGGGTGATGCGCCCGCGACGCCAGCGCCCCTGCCTGGCCGGGACACCCGGGCGATCGCCGCCGAGATCGGATTCGACGCCCCGGCCGCGGCCGAGCCCTACTCGCCGAGTGCCCGCTGGGGCCGCAAGGCGGGGCTGCCGAGCGGCTGAAAGCCACCAGGTAGCAGGCACCGAACGGGCCGGGGAGATATCTCCCCGGCCCGTTCGCGCTGTGCCCGCCGGCTACGGCGTGGGCGAGTCCACGTTGAACAGCACCATGTTGCCGCCGTCCACCACCAGTGTCTCGCCGGTGATCTGCCGCGCGAGCGGGGAGACGAGGAACAGCAGCGCGGACGCGACGTCGGCCGGGTAGGACAGCCGGCCGGTGGGCGTCTTGGCGATGTTGGCCGCAAGCAGCTCCTGCGTCCACTTCGGGTTGGCTTGTGCCCGCGGCGTGCGCACCGTGCCCGGCGCCACCGCGTTCACCCGGATGCCGTGCGGGCCGAGTTCGACCGCCGCCGTCCGTACCAGCGACATGAGCGCCGCCTTCATCGCCCCGTAGGCGGCGAGCTTAGGCGAGCTCTGCAGGCCGGCCACGGACGCCACCACGGCCACCGAGCCGCCGGTACTAGTCGCCTGCCAGTAGCGGGCCGCGTACTCGATGGCCTGGTAATTGTGACGCAGCACGATCCCCAGGTGCCACTCCCAGTCCGCGTCGGTCAGGTCGATCAGCGCCTTGTAGCGGGCAAGGCCGACGATGTCGATCACGCCATCCAGGCGGCCCATCTCATCGCCCACGAAGCCGAACAGCGCGGCAATCGAGTCGCGCTCGGTCAGCTCCCCCACCCATGGCACCCCGCCGACCTCGTCGGCCACCTTCTTCGCACGGTCCGGCTCGCGGTCCACGCAGACAACCTTCGCCCCGAACGCGGCGAGCGCGTGCGCGCTCTGGTAACCGATCCCCTGCCCGGCGCCCAGGACCACGTGGACCTGGTCGTCGAGCCGGATCATCGAGGCATAGTCGGGGACGACGTTGGCGTCCGGCTCGATCGGCATACACTGCCTTCCTTCTTCAGTTGCCGCTTGTCACTTGATCGCGACCGGGTTGAGTGGGGATCCGACCGCGCCCGTCACCGGGAGCGGCTGGGCGGACAGGAAGAACTCGTATCGCCCGTCCGCGGCGCAGGCGGCGGCGAGCGCCTCGAGGTCCCATATCTCGCCGATGAGGACGCCGGCGTTCACCAGCATCACCACGTGCATCCCGAACCGCACGTGCGGTAGGGACTCGCACGGCACTACCTCAAGGCCCCAGGTGTCCGAGGCGACCGCGGCGACATGCCGCGGCAGCAGGTAGTCGCACGCGCTGAGCCCAAGCCCGGGCGCCGGGCCCGCGACGTAGTCGCCCCAGAACTCTTCCTGGCGGCGGCGCGCCATGTGACCGGTGCGCACCAAGACGATGTCTCCCTCGCCGATCTCGACGCCCTGCTCCTGGGCGCAGGCAGCCACGTCGACGTCCTGGACCGCCTGCTCCGGCTCGAGCCAGGGAACGTCGTAAAACCGCGGGAAGTCGAGCAGCACGCCCCGGCCCGTGGTCGTCTCGCTCACCGCGGTGATGCTGTTGTGGTGCGCGCCCGCGCTGGTGACCGATTGCGGCCCGTGCCCGTTGTAGGTTTGCCCCTCGTAGAAGACGTGGCAGAACGCGTCCCACTGGGTGCCCGCCTGCAGCGGCATGTAGATGCCGTCGTCGGTCGACTGCATGCCGTGCCGCGCGTTCTCCCAGTCGGCCAGCATGTCGCCGCCGTGCTTGTACATCACGTGCTGCGGGTTCACCCGAGCGCTCCCAGACCGGCCCCGGTTCGGCCCGGTGCGGTCGAAGGGCGCGGCGAGCGAGAACACCTCGCCGCTGCGCACCAGCGCGGCGGCCGCGCGCACCCGCTCAGGGGTGATGTAGTTGGTCGAGCCGCGCTCGTCGTCCGGTCCCCACTTGCCCCAGGTCCGGTACCTTTCCGCCATCGCCTCGACGTCCGCGGTGGTGTAGGCGCGCCGCGGAGAGACCGTTCTAGTCGACGTAATGAGACTCTCCTTCACCATTGAAGCAACGTTTGGGCGAGGGCAGCGTGCGCCCCCGTTCGGATCTATCTGGGAATATCCTAACGATCCTAATAAGCTCTCCCCAGCGGCTAACCATCAATAGCGGCCTCGCAGGCGGCCCGGCGCGGGATGATCTGGTCGTAAAGCCCGCCCGTGCGGAACCCGCGGGACAGGTCGCCGTTGAGGTAATCGTGCGGGAAGCCGAGACTGCCCCGGCTCACCGCGTCAAGCCGGGACAGCTGCCCGGCCGTGAGGGCGAGGTCCGCCGCGGGCAGGTTCTGCCGGAACTGGGCAAGCGTGCGGGCGCCCGCCACCGGGATCACCGGCTGCGGGCGGTGCATCAGCCAGGCCAGCGCCACCTGGGCCGGCGCCGAGCCGGTTTCCGCGGCGACGTCCGCGACCGCCCGGACGGTATCTCCGGCCTGGTCACCGCCCTGGCTGACCTGGGCGAGCAGCGCCGAGCGGAAGTACTGGCTGTCAAGACGGCCGGGCTCGGCCCGCTCGGTGAGGTATTTCCCTGTCAGCAGGCCGTTCTTCAGCGGCGACCACGCGATGACGGACATCTCTTGGTCCGCCGCCATCGGCAGGAGCTCACGTTCAGCGTCGCGTGCCAGCAGGCTGTACTCGATCTGCAAGCCCACGTACCGGGTCCAGCCGCGCAATTCGGCCAGCGTGTTCGACTTCGCGACCACCCAGGCCGGGGTGTTGGAGACGCCGATATAGAGCACCTTGCCCGCCCGGACCAAGTCGTCGAAGGCCCGCATCACCTCCTCGGCCGGGGTGAAGTGATCCCAAGCGTGCGCGATGTAGAGGTCGAGGTAATCGGTGCCGAGACGGCGCAGGCTCTGCTCGACCGACTCCGTCATGTTCTTGCGCTGGTTCCCGCCGGCATTGGCGCCACGGCCGGGGGCCGAGTTGGTGTACTTGGAGGCGATGACGACTTCCTCCCGGTGGCCGGCCACCAGCCGCCCGACGATTGCCTCGCTGGCGCCGCCCGCGTACTGGTTCGCGGTATCGATGTAGTTGCCGCCCGCTTCCCGGTAGGACTGGTAGATCCGGCCCGCTTCGGCCGCGTCGGTGCCCCACTCGTCTTGCAGCCCGAACGTCATCGTGCCGAGGGCGAGCTGCGCGACGCGCAGGCCGCTCCGTCCGAGTAGGCGGTACCTGAGCTGGGTCATCGCGCCTCCGTGGCCGAATGAGAAAGGTAGGGCAGGACGTCCGTTTCGATCAGCCGCAGGCTGCGCCAGGCGACCTCAGGTGCCAGCCCGCCAAGCAGCGGCTTCAGGTGCAGCCCGTACCCGCCCCTGATGCGGTCGAGGCACTGGGCGGGCGTGAGCACCGGGTAGTTTCCACCGCGGCGGACGGTGTCCGGGTCGGCGTCGGCGTCGTGCCGTGAGATGCCCGGCTGGGCAGCCGTCCATGCCGCGTACATGGTCGTGTCGTGCACCGCGTGCGGGGCGATGAGCGGCCAGTCCGCCGCCGGGTCGCGGGAGACGAACACGGCCGGCTCGCCGGCCAGCGAGGGCGGCACCAGCGGGGCAGGCCGGCCGAGCCGGCGCAGCTCATCGAGGTAGACGGCGACCAGTTCGGCGCGGGACGGCTTGTAGCCGTCGGCCTCGCGGGCCGCGCGCAGCGCGCTGCCCCGCGACGACCCGGCCAGCACGATCGGGATGCCCGGGCGCTGTACCGGCCGCGGGCGGACCGTGACCGTGCGCCCGGCATGCTCGAACGGCTCTCCGGTCCAGGCCTGGCGCAGCACGCGGATGCCCGCGGCGGCGAGCGCGGCCCGGCGGCCGAAGTCCACGCCGAACATCTCGAACTCGGCCGGCCGGTACCCCGACGCCACCACCAGGGTCACCCGGCCGCCGCTGAGAAGGTCGAGTACGGCCAGTTCCTCGGCCGCCGCCACCGGATCATGCAGCGGCAGGACGAGCGCCGAAATCCAGATCCTGATCCGCTCGGTGCGCGCCGCGACCGCGGCGCCGAAGACGAGCGGCGCCGGCAGGTAGCCGTCGGGGCTGCCGTGGTGCTCGTTCACCACGATCGCGTCGAACCCGTGCTGATCCGCCCAGCGGACCTGGTCAAGGGCGGCCCGGTACAGATCGGGGGCGGGCGCGCCGAACGCCGGCGCCCGCATGTCGAAGGACATGGTGAGCTGTGCCCGCCCGGCCAGCGTCGGCTCATCCATGTCGGGCACCGAGGCGCTCAGCTCGCCGTAGCGAGCAGCCGCTCGGGGCCGCGGAAGTTGTACTCGCGCCGGTACCGCACCGGCTGCACCGCCCGTACCTGCGGTACCCGTTCCAGCAGCGCGGTCAGCGCCGTCTCGATGTTCAGCCGGGCGAGCCACTGGCCGAGGCAGGTATGGATGCCGAAACCGAAATCCACGTGCTCGCGCGCGTTCGGCCGGGTGAGGTCGAGGCGCTCCGGGTCAGGGAACTTCCCCGGGTCGTGGTTGGCCGAGGCGACCATGAGCCGGACGGTCTCGCCCGCCTGGACGGCGAAGCCGGCGATCTCACAGTCCGCCGCGGCGACGCGGTGCACGCCGTGCACCGACGGGCAGTAGCGGAAGAACTCCTCGACGGCGTTGCGCATCCGGGCCGGGTCATCGAGCAGCAGGGCACGCTGGCCGGGCCAGTCGGTCAGCGCGATCACCGCGTTGGCGATCATGTCGTTGGTGTTGCCGGACGTGAGCATCAGCGTGAACATCGTGACCAGTTCCTGGTCGGTCAGCCGGGTGCCGTCGACCTCGGCGGCGATGAGGCTGGCCACCAGGTCGCGGGCGCCGGTGAGCGCCCCGGACCGGCGCTCGGCGATCAGGCCGCGGACGAACTCCTCGATGTGCCTGATCGCGGCGTGGGCCTCGTCGAGGTTCTCCCAGTTGGTGCCGAGTCCACGGCGCAGCGCCCGGGCCCAGGTCCTGAAGGCGGCCACCTCGGGGCTGGGAATGGCCAGCATGCGGCAGACCATGAGGAACGGCAGCCGGTAGGAGAACTCGGTGAGGTCGAAGGGCTCCTGGCCGCTCAGCTCGAGGTCATCAAGGAGCTGGCCGGCGGTGGCGGTGGCCGCGCCGCGCATGCCCGCGACCGCCGCCGGGGAGAAGACCGCGCTCACGAAGCGCCGCAGCCGGGTGTGCTCAGGCATGTCGTTCAGGCTGATCTGGCCGCGCTCGTGCCGCAGCAGCGCGTCGTACTTGTCCAGGGCGCTGCCTTCGAGGCCGGCCCGCTTGCGGGTAACCCGGGTGCCCTGCGCGCGGTTGGAGGAGAACGCGCGCGGGTCGCGGAAGATCGCCTTGACGTCGTCGTACCGGGCGACCGCGACGACGTTGCCCACGCGCATCACTGGCTGCGCTTCCCGCATCTCGCGGTAGAGCGCGTACGGATCGGCGAGCAGTTCCTCGTCCAGGGCGTAGAACCGGCTTACCCGGTCCTGCAGGCCGGCGTTCGCCGCGGGCACGGTACTGGTGGTCATCCGATGATCCGGATCGCCTGCATCGGGCACAGCTCGGCGGCCAGGGTGGCTTCCTCGTGCACGCCGGGCGCCAGCTCGGCCGAGACGTACTCGGACTCGGCCTCACGCCGGTAGGCGAGCTCTCCGTCCTCGTCCAGCTCGAAGAGCTGGGGAGCCACGAAGACGCACTGGCCGTGGTTCTCGCAGGCGTTCAGGTCGACAGCAAACTTCATCGTTAGTCCTCGCCGTGGGCATGATGATCGAGCGTGCAGCACTGGCCCCAGCACGGGCCGAGGCACGGGCCGCGGCGCCGATGCAAGCTATGCTGCAATCATACTCTTATTATGTTTTACGACAAGCTTACGTGCTTCACCAGCGGTCGAGGCCGCCGCGCTTGACGAGCTGGGCCGCGATGACGTTGCGCTGGATCTCGTTGGTGCCTTCGCCGACGATCATCAGGGGGGCGTCGCGGAAGTAACGCTCCACGTCGAACTCGGTGGAGTAGCCGTAGCCGCCGTGGATCCGCACCGCGTCCAGCGCCACCTGCATCGCGATCTCGGAGGCGAACAGCTTGGCCATGCCGGCCTCCATGTCGCAGCGCTGGCCGGAATCGAACCGCTCGGCCGCGTGCAGGATCAGCTGCCGCGCGGCGGTTACCTTCGTGGCCATGTCCGCCAGGTAGTTGCCGACCGCCTGGTGCTTCCAGATCGGCACGCCGAAGCTTTCCCGCTCCTGGGCGTAGCGCAGCGCGTCGTCGAACGCGGCCCGCGCCACCCCGAGCGCCCGGGACGCCACCTGGATCCGCCCGGTCTCCAGGCCCTTCATCATCTGGGCGAAGCCCTTGCCCTCGGTGCCGCCGAGCACCGCGCCGGCGGGTACCCGGAAGTCGTCGAAGGCGAGCTCGCAGGACTCGACCCCCTTGTAGCCCAGCTTGGGCAAGTCGCGCGATACCGTCAGCCCGGGGCCGTGCTCCACGAGCAGGATCGAGACGCCCTTGTGCCGCGGCGTCGCGGCCGGGTCGGTCTTGCACATCAGCGCGATCAGCTGAGACCGGCGCGCGTTGGTGATCCACGTCTTGGACCCGTTGATCACGTACTGGTCACCGTCACGGCGGGCGACCGTCGTCATGGCTTGCAGGTCTGAGCCGCCCCCCGGCTCGGTCAGCGCCATGGTGGCCCGGATCTCGCCGGTGGCCATCTTCGGCAGGTACCGGTCCTGCTGCTCCCTGGTGCCGAAGGCGAGCAGCAGCTTGGCGACGACGGTGTGCCCGCCCATCGCGCCCGCCAGGCTCATCCAGCCACGGGCGAGCTCGGCGGTGACCAGCGCGTAGCACGGCATCGAGACCGGGGCGTCGCCCCAGGGCTCGGGAATCGCGAGCCCGTATATCCCGAGTTCCTTCAGCTGCTCGATCAGCTTTTCCGGATAGGCGTTGGCGTGGTCCAGGTCCCTGGCCACGGGCTTGACCTCACGGTCAACCCAGTCGGCCACGGTCTCCACCACGGCCTGCTCCTCGGTGCCAAGCGTGCTCATCGCATTTTCCTTTCCAGTGGGCCGGGGCGGGTCAGATGACGGCATCGCGGCGCAGCGCGGCGATGTCCGCCTCGCTGCGGCCCAGCTCGCGCAGGATCTCGTCGGTCTTCTCGCCGACTGCCGGGACGGCGCCCATCACCGGCTCGACGCCGCCCAGGTCCACCGGCGGCAGCAGCGCGTCGACCGTGCCGCCGGGCACGCCCACCGTCCGCCACCGGTTCCGCTCGGCCAGCACCGGGTGGGTGAGGAAGTCCTCGACCTGGTTGATCCGGGCAACGGCGATGCCCGCCTTGTCGAGCAGGGCAATCACGGCGTCCGCCGTGAGTTCCGCGAGCGGCTTGCCGACCAGCGCGTTGACCGCCGAGCGGTGCGCGACGCGGGCGGAGTTGACCGCGAACCGCGGATCGCTCGCGAGTTCGGGCTCGCCGAGCAGGACCTTGCACAGCGCAACCCACTCGCGGTCGTTCTGCACGGCGAGCAGGACGGTCCCGTCAGCGGTGGGGAACGGCCCGTAGGGCGCGATGGTGGCGTGCTCGACGCCCATCCGCGCGGGCTGGCGCCCGCCATACCGCGTGTAGTTGGCGGGGGCGCCCATCCATTCGGCCAGCGCCTCGAACAGCGACACCTCCACCGGGCTCACCTCGCCGGTCAGCGCGCGCCGCAGCAGTGCGGTGAGCACGCCGGAGTAGGCGTACATCCCGGCCGCGATGTCGGCGATCGAGATCCCCGCCTTGGCGGCCAGTTCTGGCGTGCCGGTGACCGAGACCAGTCCGGTCTCGCACTGCACGAGCAGGTCGTAGGCCTTGCGCCCGGCCCAGGGGCCGTCCGTGCCCCAGCCTGTGACGGTGCAGGAGATGAGCGCCGGGTACCGGCTGGCCAGCGTCTGCGGGTCCGTCCCCAGCCGGCCGGCCGCGCCGGGCCCGACGTTCTGCACGAAGACATCGGCTCGCTGCAGCAGCTCGCCGAGGATGGCACGGCCTGCCGCGGACTTGACGTCCAGCGTGATCGACTCCTTGGAGCGGTTCAGCCAGACGAAGTAGCTCGAGTTGCCGTGCACGGTCTCGTCGTACCGCCGCGCGAAGTCACCGTCGCCGGGCCGCTCGATCTTGATGACCCGGGCGCCGAGGTCGGCGAGCTGCCGGGTGGCGAACGGGGCGGCGACCGCCTGCTCCAAACTGACCACGGTGACCCCGCTCAGGGGCGGCGCGGAGCTCATCCCAGAACCACCCGTCCCGTCAGCGACGGGGCGGCACCCGCCGCGCCGACGATCACCTCGGCGGTGCCGTCGTCCGGGCGCGGCCTTCCAGTGGCCACGATGCGAGTCGGCGAGAAGGCCGGCCGGACCAGGCGGTATTGGAACTCATGGACGAATTCCCTGGGAGCGTGCACCCGGGGGAGCTCGAGGGCGAGCAGCGCGAGCAGCGGACCGTGGATGACGAGGTCGGGATAGCCTTCGATCTCCGTCGTGTACGGCCGATCATAGTGGATACGGTGGCCGTTGTAAGTCAGGGCGCTGAACCTGAACAGCAGCACTGGCCGGGTCGGCACCTCGAGCCGCCACTGCCCCTCGGGCACTGGCTGGTCGGCCGAGGGGCGCGGGGCCGCGGCCGGCTCGGAACCCTCCCGTGCCGAGCGGTAGACGATGTCCTGCTCTTCCACGCCCACCGCGACGCCGTCGGCCGACAGCTCCTGCCGGACGGTGACAAAGGCCATCTCGCCGCTCCGGCCTTGCTTGACGGACACCTCGGTGACGCGCGACCGGCTCGTCAGGTCGGCGCCGATGAGGATTGGCCGCTCTAGTTGCAGCCTGCCGCCGGCGAACATCCGCCGACGTCCCCGAATCGCCGGCAGGAAGGGGCCTTCGAGCGGGTGGCCGTCCGCCCCGGTGTTCTCGAGCGTGGGGTAATCAAGGAGCGTGAACCAGTGCCATAGCGGAGGCAGCGCGTCCCCGAGCCCGGGCGGTGGCAACGGCGACCCGATCAGCCCCGCGAAGGCGGCTGCGGGCCATGGGTCCACCCGGCGGGTCATCTCGGTGGTTCCGGGCTGCCATTTCGCCAGCGATTCGGTCAGCACGCCGTTGATGGCGATCACTCTCCTCGTGGTCAGCTTCTACCAGGCATCATATTCCGTAATAGTTATCGTGGTAAAATAGCAATCTCTGATGGAGACATGCGATGCCAGCATGGACGGGCGGGTGAGGTCTTGGAGATCAGGCAGCTGACTGCCCTGGTGACCGTCGCGGACGCGGGCAGCGTAACGGCGGCCGCGCGGTTGCTGCGCATGGTGCAGCCGGCCGTGACCAGGCAGATCCGCACGCTGGAGGACGAAGTCGGGGTGCCGCTGTTCAGCCGGACGCGGCAGGGCATGGTGCTGACCGCCGAGGGCGAGTTGCTGGTCGAGCGCGCGCGCCGCGCGCTGGCCGAACTGGAGCGGGCACGGCTGGAGATCAGCCCGTCGCCTGGCGGACTCACGGGCGTGGTGAGCGTGGGCCTGCTTGAGAGTGTCGCCGATATGATCGCGCCGCCGCTGGCCGCCGCGGTCGCCGAAGCCCACCCGGGGATTGAGATACACATCCTGAGCGCGTACTCGGGCCACCTCCAGCAATGGCTCGACGCGGGCGACATCGACCTGTCCCTGCTCTATAACCTTTCCTCCACCCAGTCACTCGCCGTAATACCGCTGCTGCGAGAGAAGCTCTGGGTAGCGGCACCGCCCGACGCAGGCCTGTCCGCGGGGACTCCGGTCACCTGGGCGGAGGCGCTTGAGCGGCCGCTCGTGCTCCCGGTTCCCGGCCACGGCCTGCGGACCCTGATCGATCAGGCCCTCGCGCGGCTGCCCGGGCCGCCTGCTATGTCCGTGCAGGTGAACTCGATGCACCTGCAAAAACGGCTCGTTCTTGCCGGCCAGGGCTGGACCGTGCTTCCGGCCGCCGGCGTGGCGGGCGACATCGCCGCAGGAACGCTGAGCGGCGCCCCGCTGACCGCGCCGGAAGTCGAGCGGTCGGTCGTCCTCGGGCTTCAGCTCGGCCGCCGCACGCCTCCCCTCGTCGAGGCGGTCGCCAGTGAGCTGAGACGCCTGGTCGGGGAGCTGGCGCTGTCCGGGGCGTGGCCTGCCGTCTTGCAGCCGGCCAACGGAACTAAGTGCCATTAATTTGGTACTTATTTCAGCAAGCGGACCGGGCGCAGGGGGCTCGTGTGGTCTGGCGGATGGTCGCCGGGACCTGGCCCTTGACCGGGCACCATCTCCACCGCCTCCACCGCCTGCGAGGAGACCGCTGAGGTAGCCGGGGAAGCCAGCCCCCATTCGGAATGACCTGAGTTCGAACCCTGAAGGAGAGACCCATGCCGCAGCCTGTCATCGTCGCGGGGGCGCGTACCCCGATCGGCAAGCTCCTCGGCGCGCTCGCGCCGCTGACCGCCCCGCAGCTCGCTGGGACCGCGATCGCCGCCGCACTGAGCGGGCTCAGCTCACCGGGGACCAGGTCGACACGGTGATCTTCGGCAACGTCATCCAGGCGGGCATCGGCCCGAACCCCGCGTGGCTGGGCACGGCCGCCGGCGGCATCCCGATGTCCGTGCCGGCGTCAACGGTCGACAAGCTGTGCCTGTCCGCGCTGGCCGCGATCGCCCAGGCGGCGGCCCAGGTCACCGCCGGGTACAGCGACATCGTGGTGGCGGGCGGCACCGAGTCGATGACCAACGCGCCGCACCTGCTGCCCGGCAGCCGCAAGGGGATCAAGTACGGCAGCGCGGTCCTCGCCGACGCGCTCGACCAGGACGGGCTTGTCTGCGGGTTCGACGGCATCTCGATGGGCGCGGCGACCGAGAGGTATCAGGCCGGGCTCGGGATCAGCCGGGCCGAGCATGACGAGTTCGCCGCCGAGTCGCACAACCGGGCCGCCGTCGCGATGAAGGACGGGCTGCTGGCCGAGGAGATCGCCCGTCACCATCGCCGGGCGGAAGGGCTCGGTCACCGCTGGAATTCTCGCAACTTCGACGACCCCGGTCCGAACAATGGATGGGGCTGATCGCAAGGGCCGGACCGCTGATGGCGCTTTGTTGGTTGGGGAGCCCACCACCAGCCTGGAAGGCACGGGGTACGCTTTCAGGCGATTTATCCCATCTTGAGTCCATGAGTCGGGCATCTTCCAGCAGGTCCAATCCTCGGTGGGTCGAGGGCCGCTGAGCCCTGCGTGCTATTGATCGCACAGCCATGGAGTTCTTCGCCGCGCGTATGGGCATTCAGGAGCGCACGTACAGAAGGTCAAGGAGCTCCGGGGGTATCAGGTCCGGGGTCATGGGATCCGGACTCGTCTTGCGCGTTTCATCCCCAGCTTGGGCTGCAACAGGATGCGCAGTTCGAGCACACTACGGTCGGCTCTGCGGTCCAATACGACGGCACCTGGCGGAAGCGCATGCGGCACGATGAGCAGTGTGGCGCGACGCTCGCGTTCGAACGCGTGAGCTGCTCGTCGGTCGATGTAAGCATCCACTGCCCACACGTGCCGGAAGTTGCGCTGCGTGTCAGACCAAGTGCCACCCGAAGAGGCATCATCATGTTGAGCCCCTCTCGGCAACCATGTCGGCGGTCTTTGTAGCAGCAATGGCACCACGTCAGTGCAGACGGCCGCTGTGATCACTCTCATCCAGGACATGTGGTCTGCCGTTCAGCTCGCAGGTGGATGTTGCGCGGTTCTTCCTGGAGGCCAGCAAATTGGAGGTTGCGCCGCGCAGCGCTCGGGTGTTGCGTCCAACGGCAACGGATTTCTGGGCGCGGTGGGCGGTCGGAAAGCGATGATGGAACCATGTCTGAGATTGCCCGTAGACCCGTGGGAGGGCTGAAGCCCTTGAGCTCCGAGCTCAGTGCGGAGGTGCATGGCTCCAGAGGGTCTGGCCGACGAGGGGGCGGGACCAGTCGCGTAAAAGCTCGCACGCGAAGTCGAACTTCCGACGCTCTGCCTCGACATATGCGTAAAGGTTCGTCCGTGACAGGTCGCTTAGCACGCCTGTGACGCATTGGGACAAGAACTGGTGCTCTGCAGATTCTGCCACGAGCAACCCCCTCTGCTCGCAGGCACTATCGTGCCGTGACTAATTAGACTCGGTCTGCCTCTGGTGCCCCAGACTAATGCTGATCCGCCTCACGATCGTATCCCTGTGTGACCGAATCGCCTCGCCCAGATGTGGTCGTAGGGAGCCAACTAGAGATGCCAGCTGCTACAGGAATTGAAAGGCTGGGTCTTTGTCGCTTCGTGCCGTCCGGCAAAGGACCGTCAGCGCGGAAGCGCCCCGCGGGCTGACTGATCGATCCGCACGCGTCGCTCACCTAGCAGGACTGCTGGGCGGCCAGGGGCCGCCGCCAGTAGTCGGTGACCGACTGGCGCAGTTGCTGCGTGCCGACAGCTAGGGAGTCGACAAGGCGTTGCAGCGCGATGCCGCGGAGCTGGCCGAGGACAGCGACCGCGATCTTGGCGATCAGCGGGACGTGGGCGCCCCATGTCGGTCATGTTCTTGCGGGCCAGGTGCGCGTCGTCGGGCGTTGCTCGTCCTTCCCGTGGTCTGGCACGATCTTGAGCGGTGTGGGCCTGGCTGAGACCGCACGCACTGTCGCTGGTATCTCGCCAAGTAGCCCTCCTGCTGCCCTGTCGGCTCGTTCAGTTTCCGATCTTGATCGCCCGCTTTGTCATCATTTATCGGTGACGTTCGAATCCCTCACACGCGTGGTCGGGTAGCCGGGGCGCATTGCTGCGGCCCCGGCCCCCTCAGAACCGGACGTGCCAGTTTCCCGGCATCCGGCTCAAGCAAGCCGCTAGGGCGGCGCGGGCTGCAGTGCAGGGCTCCTGTGCT
>Ga0335075_10001191_pt1 | contig 43336 bp, 46 predicted proteins | sample Lox_Sample_24_FD_206723 | JGI IMG/M metagenome (GOLD analysis project Ga0335075, IMG submission 206723) | Soil microbial communities from Loxahatchee National Wildlife Refuge, Florida, United States - Lox_Sample_2.4 | ecosystem: Environmental > Terrestrial > Soil > Wetlands | place: USA...
CAGCAGGAGTTTCCGGTGCTCGCCGCGAGCGACTGAACGCTGATCAGAAATGTAGTGGCGACTTTTTCGCTAAGATCTTGATTTGCCTACGCTCAACCTTCGATTCTGCGCAAGTTGGGCTAGCCCTTAGTCAAAAATCAAGAAAAATGCAGCACACGCGGCAGCTTTACATAATGCGCCTTGTGCAGCAACTTATAGCGTCGCGCCTTATGTTGATCAACTGGGAGTACGAACGTCAGCCGTTTTGGATGCCTTAGTATAAGTCAGGGAGCAGTCTTGTAGTGGGCATATATATCTATGCCTTTCGAAGCGCCCCCCGCACCGTAGCAGTAACCTCCACCGATACTGTGCCCGAATAGCTTTGGCGGATTGACCCAGTATCCTTTGCCTTTTACGTAAAGTTGATAAGTAATAGCGGTGCCATTGTTTATAAAAACAAAGTTGCGATAGGCACGCGTATTTAAGCCCACCGTTTCAACGACTTCTATGCCGCCCAGGACGCCACGATAGCTCCTATCTAGATGCTCAGCATCGGGAATGCCCGTTGTAAACGTCTGCGTGTCGTCATGGCAGCCATTGGTGGAAATGTAATTGCTCGCTATTTTAACTCTAGTTACCTCCTCCTCGCCGCTGGATGCCTGAACGAAAGAGCAAGCAATTATTGTCGAACAGGCCAACAGTGATGCAAGTCTCAAGGCAACCTCCCTTCTCACGTTTCCCGCAGATGCAGCTTCCTGAAAAGGACTAGAGCGCCTATTGTAGGAAGCGTTCACGAAGCCTGCTGCTTCCTACCTCCCTCAGCAGTCCCTTGGCTGCAAGCACATTGCTCCCGAGGCGCCACAGCAAACAAGTGCGCTGCAGCAGGCCCTCACAAAGCAGTTGCCACCTTCTTGAACGCATCCGGCCGCGTAAGCCAGTTTGAGTAGTACCGAAAGCGCCACACCCACACCAATGGCTCTTACAAATGTCGGCAGCGCAGCTCTTCTCATGGGGTTTTCGAGATGATTCGGTGAAGTCGCCTGTTTCGCTTTGATAGCGAGAGCGAAGAGGTGAGCGACCCACAGGAAGCTAAGCCCGACAGCGGGAATGGCGGTCACAAAAGCTGTCACCGGAGTACCAAAGCGCATACATAACAAGGCTACTATACACGCAGAAGCGGCCGTAAGAAAATGCTTTCCGAACACAGATTGAGCAGTGCCCTAGGTGCGCCCAAACGGACAGCAGAGTTTTCCGCATCGTTATGGCACCTTTTAATTCTAAGGTCGTAGACATGAGAGCTTCCACAGATAGGCACAAGCTGTCAACCGGAATAGGCGTCGGCTCGGAACGAAGTGATAAAAGTCAAAAGTCATGAATGGGATCGGCTCGGCCCGCTGCATAGTCGTGCCGATCGTGGTTCCCACCCGAAGCGGCCCGGCAGCCGACAACCGACCTTCCGTGCGCATATCAAGAATCTCGCATCGTGCCCGCGTTTACGCGGCACCTGGTCGGCTAACGGTCGACTGCCAGACTGCGATTCACACGTCGCGCCCTATTCATTGAACTGAAAGCAAGGATCGGAGTGCGACGACGTTCGTGGGATGCGAAATCAACACCCGCGAAGAGGAAGGAACCAAATGATGGACGCGATGACCTATGAGAGGGCCCAACGCAAAAACGTTGGCTGGATGTCGGAAGCGCACCGTCTATCGTTAGGTGCCAATCGACCCAGAAAACCGCTTGCTGTGTCCGGCAGCGCCAGCCGTCTCTCCCACATCGCGTTGGCGACGTCCCCGCATGCCAAGATAGCGTGGGATTCGATCATGCCACCGGTTGCCCGCTGGTTTTCGACATTGAAGATCCGAAGCGGAGTCCATCATTCGGCCATGTGATCAACAGTGTCGTATCGGGTCGTGGACACGCCGCCGTCTTCCAGATTCCAAATCAGCGACAGCAGAAAGGGATATGTGTCATGTTCAATGCAGAGGAAAACAAAGCCATTGTCGCCCGGTGGTTTACCGACTTCTGGGGCAAAAACTGCAATCTCGACATCGTCGACGAGCTTGCCGCACCTGATATGCTTCTTCAATATTCGTTGCACGCACCGCGCCGGGGCCGCGAGGATATCAAGGCCTTCATGAGAGGATTTCGAGAAGCATTCCCCGACCTGAATTTTTGGGGCGCGGCTGATCTAATCGCTGAAGGAGACTATGTGGTGGGCCGTTGGGAGGGCGGCGGCACGCATACAGGCCCGGCCTTCACGGACTTTCTTGTCGGATCATTGCCACCGGCTACCGGCCGGAGAATGCGGTTTACCGGAACGACCGTGCTGCGGATCAAAGACGGCCAGATTGCGGAGGAAATCGGCCTGGACGACGGTGTTACAGCCCTCCAGCAACTTGGCCTCATGCGCAAGGTCGACTGGCCAGCCTAGGTCCCCGGGCATGGGTCTCTGGCCTCTTGGCCAAAGAATAAGGAATTGTGAATCTGAGCGGTGGGCCGTGGTAACTTCTGCTAGTTGCGGTCGTGCTCACCGTTCGATTTTGTGGACAAACGCCCCTGGAGACTTGAGAGGAGGGACACTGGCCGGTCTGATGAATTAGCCGGCTCGGCGCTAAAATCAAGACTTTCGGACATTTCCGTTGACGCTTTGCCATCAATGGCTTCGCCGCCAATGACCGGCTGGACATGGCATGGAATTCCCCACTGGCAACACATTCACGATCAGCCTGATGACGTGGCCTGCTTGTGCTGCTGTAACCCAGGTACAGTAGCTTCATTGATATCGCCGTGCCCTGTGATCGCGCCGGTGTGGCCGCATATCGCCGCCATGACCAAAGCCGGGGTGACGATCCTGCCAGAAATGCGGCCGATGACGGATCGGCCCGAACGAGTTGGGCGCCGCGTGAGGTGGCCGCATGGAACCGTGCCGCCCCGTCCCGAACGGCGCGCGATGCGGCGCGACCGGTCGGCCGGCCCCTCGCAGGTGTGTGGCGATAAAGCCACCATGGGCTCCGCGTTCGAGTTCGACGATTGCGCGGTGCGCACCTGCCGGCACGACGATCCCCGGGGCTGCCGTCGCAAGCAATCCGCGTCCTAACCGGACACGGCCATCGGCGCCGCTGACATAGGTTTCGATCACCATCCGCCGCACATGGCTGCCGAAGAATGCAGCGGGATTGGAGCTTAAAACATCGGGGCTGGCCGTCGTAGCCGACAATGTTCCGTTCACGATGCTGCCGCGGGCAGTGATGCTTTGCCCCGGCTCAAAGCTCGTATTTCCTGGCGGCCGAACCGAAAGGTCTCCAATCCGCCAGCCACCGGCGCTGGGCATCGTCGGACCGCGCACCAGGACGGGACCAGGCATCCGTTGGTCGATCCGGCTGGCAGCGATGACACCATCGGGCTGACGCAGTCCGCTGACCGCGATCCAGTCACCCGGACGCACCGTCCGGAGACCGTCGGTGCCGTTGCCGATCAGAACCTGCTGCCCGGCAACGATGAGCATCCGACTGCCGGGTCCGCCACCGGAGCCAACCGATGTCACCGGGCCGGACACCTCGTGTTGCACCGCGATGCTGACGGCATGCAATCCCTGATTGTCGCTGGCGACGATGGCTGCCAACTGCCCGACGCGCAGCGCTGCGCTCGTGTCGGACACCCCATCCATGGTCAACGGAGTGTTTGGAGCGTAGGCTATCTCCAGGCCGTTGACGAAGACGCTACCGAAGCCGGTGATGACGCCGACGATACCGGTACCGCCGATGCCCCGATCGCTGACCTGCGGTCCGCCGGAGGGAGCGCCAGTGCCGCCGATGCCCCGGTCGGATGCTGCCGTACCGGCCAGGAGGACGCAGACGCCCCACAGTGCGAAGAGCAGGCATACCGCTCGGCGGGCCGCTTTCATGGCTGCTCACCGGAGGGGTCATCATCCACAAACAGATAGATGCCGAGATTGAGTCGACGCCGCGGGGTCTGTGGCGCGCTCTCCAGTTCCCGATCGTTGGCATCCAGCAAGTCCAGCGCCTGGCGATGGAACTCTGTCAGCAGGCGCTGCGCGGCTTCGCGGCCCACGGCTTCCAGCCGGGCCATCGTGTCGGGGGTCAGGTTATCGTAATGCGCCGCGCGCTCGACGAAGGGGGCCGGTCCGGTGCTGGTCACGTTGGCGGCGGCGGCGGACAGGTGGTCGTGCAGATTGCGGCCGAAATAGAACAATTGCTCCGCGCTGCCGGGCCGCGGCACGAACGCCGCGGTGTCCAGGACGACGTGGTCGGTCGCGTCCAGGGTGACGATGCCGTGGTTCAGCCAGTCGTCCAGCACCGCGCGCGGCCGCACGTCTGAGGTCACGGACTGCACGAGGCTTTCGAACGACGGGCCGCCCTCGGGACGCGGCAGGCGCGGCAGAGGGCGTGGCCGCCCTTCGGTATCGACGTACTCGTCGGCGCGCAGCCAGCGGGCAATGATCTGGCTGGTGCGTGTGATCACCGGCGGCACGGCTTCCGGCTCGTGGGTTTCCGAGCGCCAGCGGCGGATTTCCTTGCGGTGAACGCCGGTGAGCAGGCTGATCCGGCTATCGGTCCGGGCGCGAGGATCCTCCAGCAGATCGCGGGTGGCGACTTCGACGTAGAGGCCGCGCAGCAGCTCCGCCAATACGGGATAGGTGACCCCGCCCTGGATCAGCAGCCGGACCAAGGGCCGCAAGAAGCGCCGCGCCGGCCGGAGCAGCGCGGTGGGCTGGAGGGTGAAAGAGGGTGGCGGGGGCATCCGATCAACAGCCTGTTCGCGGTTAGTTTAGCGGCGCGTGGGACAAATGCCCACACACCCATTGACGTGGGACGAATTCCCACGTAGATAGTGCCGAAATCGCCCGTTGGCTTCGCCGCGAGGAGTTCGATGGTGCCCTATGCGAAAGCTGCAGCGTCCGACCACGAAAGCCGGGTTGAACCCCGGCGCACGGAGCGCGGAGGGCCGCCGAGCGACTGCGGCCTTCGTCAACTCCGGCACCACACCAAGAATGTCCTTCAGCAAATCCTGCTGCAGATCGAGCAGGCGCGAGATCTGGAGGTCACAGTTCGCGGCCGCCGGCTGCTAGCCGATTTGCAGCGTCGCGTCGTGCTGTCGGCTCAGATATCCGATGCGCTGTTTGGCGTTACCCAATCCCCGGCATCGATGTCCGAGCGGGTCCGCGTGCTGGGCGAGAGCACGATCCGAATGCTTGCCGACGACATGCAGATGATTCGCCTGGATGCGGCGGTCGATGGAGACTGCCCGGAACCGCTGCGGCAACTGGTGCTGCGCGTAGCTCATGAATTCGTTGGCAACGCTGTAAAGCACGGCATGCGTGCCCGCGTCCTCGGCACGATCTCGGTACATCTGGCGACCGGCATTGATGACTGCACGGCACTTGTCGTCACCGATGACGGCTGGGGCCTGTGCGGCGGCCCGGAGGCCGGCGAGGGGCTGACGATAGCGGGCGATCTGGCTGCCACCGCGGGCGGCACAATCAGTTTGCGTCGAACCCACGTGACGGTGGCCGAGCTTCAATTGCCATCGCCGCGGGCACCGCGCGGCTTTCGTGACCGAAGCACGGGATCTGGATTCGGAGCCACTGGAGAACCAGGGAGAGGTTAATGATGAAATCGTCAATCATCGCAGTGATTCTTGTCGGCATGGCTCTGGCGCTGAGCGGCTGCATCGTCGAGCCCGGGCCGCCAGGATGGTGCTACTACCACCCGTATCGCTGCTACCGCTGATTCCTGCCGCAAGGATGCGGGTGTTGAAGTGCAAAATTGCGGACGACAGCAACGCGTCGGGGATTGGCGAGTGCGAGGACTGCCTGGCGGCGTCTTCGCACTGTCAACCGGTTTCGTCGAGTCGAAGCCGTTCGGAGGCGCACGGCACGGAACAGCCGGATCGTCTTCAGGAGGATAGAAGGATGCGAAACATTCAGAGTTTTGCGCGATGGCTGGCGGTGGCTGCGGTGCTGTGCGCTTTTGCAGCGCCATTGCTGGCCCCCACGCCTGCCGCAGCGTGGTGGCACCGTGGGTGGGGTTGGCACGCGGGCTGGGGATGGCATCCGGGCTGGGGCTACTGGCACGGCTGCTGCTGGGGTCCGCGCGTTGTCATCGGCGTGGCACCGCCGGTGGTTGTCGTGCCGCCGCCTGTCGTTGTCGGTCGCGTGTGGGTACCAGGCTGCTGGCGCGGCGGCATTTGGGTGGGTGGGTATTGGCGATGAGGCGCAATCGTTTGCCGCTCGTCTGCCGGCCTCGCGTGGGTGCCGGAACTGGCGGAGATGGCCGGCACAAGGCGCCCAAGGCCGGCTATGACGGGTGGGGCGCGGTGCCGGCGAGTCGATTGCTCCTACCCCAGCGCGGCCCGCACCTGATCGGGCCGCGGAATCGGGGCTACCGCGCCGTACCCTGTGCATTTCAGGGCGGCGGCGACATTGGCGTAACGCGCTGCGTCGATGGGCTCATCGCCGGCCAGGATCCGCGCGAGGAATGAGCCGCAGAACGTGTCCCCCGCTCCGGTTGCGTCCACCGCCTGGACCTGATGCGCCGGAAGGCGCAGCCGCGCGTCTTGGGTGGCGAGATACGCGCCGGCCTCGCCCATCTTCAGCACGACCGCCTTCGGGCCGAGGCGCAGGTAGAAATCCAGGATCGCGTCGGGCTCGGTCAGGCCGAGCAGCGCGGCGGCGTCGTCCAGTCCTGGGAAGACGTAGTCGGCCTGCCGGATGGCGGCGTTCATGACCGCGGCGGCGCGCGCCGGGGGCCACAGCCGCGCGCGGTAGTTGGTGTCGTATGCGACGATCCCGCCAGCGCGCTTGACGATCTCGATGGCGGCGAACACCGCATCGGCGGCGCTGGTCGAAATGGCCTGGCTGACCCCGGAGACGAACAGCATCCGCGCCGCTGCCAACGCGTCGCGGGGCAAGTCCGCTTGAGTGTAGGCGGCGGCCGCCGAATTCTGCCGGTAGTACAGAAATTCGTGGCCGCCTGGGCCGTGGAAGACGAAATAGACGCCGGTGGGATGTTGCTCGCTGCGTCGCACGGTGGAGGCATCCACGCGCTCCTGGGCCCACAGTGCCATGAAGGCGTCGCCGGCAAAGTCACGGCCGAGCGCGGTGATGTAGCCGACACTGGCGCCGTGGCGGGACGCGGCGACCGCGGCGTTGGAGGTGTCGCCGCCGCAGCCTTCCAGGTAAAGCCGCCGTCCGTCGGGCTGAGGCGGGAGCTGGTTGAACTCCAACATCGGCTCGCCCATGCAGAGCAGCTCGGCGGGCATCAGGCGATGGCCAGCACCTGCCGCGCGGCGGCCTGGATCGCGGTGCGGTCGCCGGCGGCGATGCGGTCTTCGTCAACCAATGCGCCGCCCATGCCGACGAACGCCGCGCCGGCGGCGAGGTAGGCGGCGACATTCCCCGGCTCGACCCCGCCGGTGGGGCAGAAGGCAACGTGCGGGAACACGCTGCGCAAGGCTCGGATATGACCCGGGCCGCCGACCGAGGCGGCTGGGAATATCTTTACCACATCGGCGCCGGCGGTGAGGGCGGCGCGCACCTCGTTGGGGGTCACGGCGCCCAGCATCAGCAGGGCGCCGGCGTCGCGGCAGGGCTCGGCCAGGCTGGGGTCGATCCATGGCGCGACGATGAAACTGGCGCCCGCGGCGAGGCAGGCGGCTGCGGTGGCGCGGTCGGGGACGGTGCCGGCGCCGACCAGGAGCGAGGGGTCGGCGGCCAGCTCGCGGATCAGGGCGGGGGCGTCGGGGATGGTCATGGTGATTTCGACGATGCCGATGCCTGCTTCGCGCAGCCATTGCACTACGGTGGCGGCATGGGAGGTGGCTTGCGTGCGCACCACCGGCACTACGCGCGCGGCGGTCAGGCGGGGGATGAGCTTGTGGGTCATTGCTGCACCCGCACCAGCAGTAGCCGCATCCAGCTATCGAGAAACGACGTGGAGATGGCCGGGACAAGCCCGGCCATGACGATCCCTGGTGTCACAGCGGGTCCCAGGAGAATACTTCGCCGGAGCGGTCTAGCGGCATGAAGGAGGGGCGCAACGCCGGCAGGGCGTGCTCGGCGATCGCCTCCGGGCTCCAGCCTTCGGCGCGGTGCACGGTGCGGATCGGGCGTGGGGAGCCGAACAGGATGATCTCGTTCATCCTGGTGCCGAATACCTGACCGGATACGTCCTTGGCGGCGTCGGAGGCCAGGAACACCGCCATCGGCGCGTTCTTGTCGGGGGTCATGGCCTGGATTTTTGCCACGCGGGCCTGCTGCTCGGGCGTGGTGGCGGGGATCGAGCTGGTCATCCGGCTCCAGGCGAACGGCGCGATGCAGTTGGAGCGGACGTTGTAGCGCTTCATATCCAGTGCAATCGATTTCGACAGCGCGGTGATGCCGAGTTTCGCCGCGGAGTAGTTGGCCTGGCCGAAATTGCCGATCAGGCCGGAGGTGCTGCTGATGTGGACGAACGCGCCGCTTTCCTGCTTGCGGTAATGCTCGGCGGCGGCGCGGCTGACGAAGAAGCTGCCGTTCAGGTGCACGCCGATCACCGCGAGCCAGTCGTCGGCTGTCATTTTGTGGAAGATCACGTCGCGCAGGATGCCGGCATTGTTGACGACGACATCGATGCGGCCGAAGTGATCCAGAGCGGCCTGCACGATCTTCTGGGCCGAGGCCCAGTCGGCGACCGAATCGGTGCTGATCTCGGCGCGGCCGCCGCGTTGCTCGATGATCTGCTTGGTCTGGTGGGCGGGCGTGGCCGACTGGCCCTCGCCGGACAATGAGGCACCGACATCGTTGATGATCACCTTGGCGCCGGCTAGTGCCATCATGACGGCGATCTCGCGGCCGATGCCGCCGCCCGATCCAGTAACCACGGCGACCTTGCCTTCCAACATCCCGGCCATCGAGCACTCCTTTCCGATTGCGAACGCCGGCGAGGTTAGGGGGCGGGGGCAGGGTTGTGAACCCGACGCGGGCGGCGCCTGGACGAGGATTTCCGGATTGCTTCCGTGACACGAGCTATGTCGGCCGGCGAGCGTCTGTGACGGGACAGGGGAGTAATATAACGTGTGGACAGACGCGGGCTACACTGCGTGCTTGCTTTCGAGAACCTCGGCCCGATCTGCCTGCGTCTGGCCACTGGTATCGGGTTCCGGGTGCAGGAAGGCAAAGACGTTTTCTCCGCGGGAAAGATACTCACGCTTTCGTCGCGCCAGAACGGAGAAAAACGCGTGTCCCGTACCTTGCCAGGTTCCCAGCCATTGCCAGTTGTTATCGTGCTGCTCGAAAACCACAAGAGGAACATCGTCCACCCAACCCGTCTGGCTTCGAAGCAATGCCGTTTCGGCGCCCTCGATATCGACCTTGACGATTACAGGCTTGAGCTTTGCATCACTGCGCAGGAGTTCGGGAACAGTGACAGTTTGCACTACCTCCTTGTGATCCAATCCCTCTTCGACACGGCAGGCCCAACCGGTTCCGCCCTCGTAAACCAGGGAAAGCCTGCTCGGCCTGTCCCACAACGCGGCATTGAAAAGTGTGATGTTGCTGTAACTTTTGGTGTTTTTGCTCAATATCGCGAAATTCTTGCGCTCCGGCTCGATAGCGAAAATCTGACAACCTGGGAAATTGACTGCGAACCAGACTGTGGACGCACCGATGTTGGCGCCTGCGTCTATGATCAGCGGCACATTTCCCTCGCGGCGAATTCTTGTGCATATTTCCTTGATGTGGCTCTCGTAAGGGGTACACCAGCTCAGCTCGTAATCCCGCGTGAGGAATATCTGGAAGACCACGTCCAGGTCACTGCCCTTTGGCCGCATCCAGAAATCCGAAGGGATCCCTTCAAGCCTGATGCGCGCGGTGGCCGCGCGCTTTCGCGCGAGGAGAGCCTTCATCAAAAGTATTTTGGTGGCACACACGATTCCTAATAGCCGCAAGGCCAGAAAATACTGCCTCGATACATTCAGCAGGCGCTGCATTTTCCAGCGCTCTTTTGTGCTGAATCCGGCGACATGCACCAGCCCGAGATCACCTTTCCAACTGCTCCTTGGATGGTTCTTTGTTAACTGGGCGCTTGGCTGCTACTCATTTGGTTGAGTTGCATAACAACCTTCGTACGCCAATTTGCCATGGTCCACGACTGTCTGACAAGTCCGCCACCTTCGTTGAGGATCGCCATCAGCATGATCGCGCAAGGCCCGCCACCGTGCCATGCCTGCGCAAGCATCCACGTGGAGGCACCGCGCTGCAGGACAATGCGCCCGCTTCGGCCGGGGTCGGGTGATGCCCATACCTCTTGACGCGGCAGGCAGGACGCGCCATTTGCGCCCAATCAGGACCGAGGCGGTCCTGTTATAGCCATTTTGGATCGTCTGGAATTCGTCATGCTCAGGCTGTCGAAGCTGACCGACTATGCGGTCGTGGTGCTGGTGCGGTTGTCTCAGGGCAGCGGAGTCCAGACCTCACCTGGCGTTTCGGCGACGACGGGCATTCCCGAGCCCACGGTCGCCAAGGTGCTCAAGGCACTGGCCAGCGGCGGGCTTGTTGCCTCCCAGCGCGGGGCGCATGGCGGGTATCGGCTGATGCGGCCACTCGCTGCCGTTCCGATTGCCGACGTGATCGCCGCCATCGACGGGCCGATCGCGCTCACGGCGTGCGTGGAGGGGGCGGCCGGCGGCTGCGACGTGGAAGGCATCTGCCCCATGCGTGGCCGCTGGGACCCGGTGAACGATGCGATCCAGCAGGCGCTGACCAACATCACGCTGGCCGACATGCAGGAGGCGTCGATCCCGCGCGCGTTCCGCACGCCGGTCCGCGCCCCGATTTCCGTTGCCGAATAGGACATGCGATGCCCGCCGTTACCGAGACGCTCGAGACCGTCCAATCCGTTACCCAGGGCGGCTACAAGTGGGGGTTCGAGACCGATATCGAGATGGACCTCGCGCCCAAGGGGCTGAACGAGGACACCATCCGGCTGATCTCCGCGCGCAAGCAGGAACCCGCCTGGCTGCTGGAGTGGCGGCTGAAGGCGTTTGCCGGATGGCAGCAGATGCAGGAGCCGCACTGGGCCAAGGTGTGGCATGCGCCGATCGACTATCAGGACATCCACTACTACGCGGCGCCCAAGAAGAAGGCGGGGCCGAAGTCACTGGACGAGGTCGATCCGGAGCTGCTCGCCACGTATGAGAAGCTTGGCATCCCGCTGAAGGAGCGGGCCATCCTGGCGGGCGTGGAACAGGGCGAGAGCAATGTCGCGGTCGATGCCGTGTTCGACAGCGTGTCGGTGGCGACCACCTTCCGCGAGACGCTGAAGAAGGCCGGCGTGATTTTCTGCCCGATCAGCGAGGCGGTGCAGGAACATCCGGAGCTGGTTCAGAAGTACCTGGGCAGCGTCGTGCCGACCGGCGACAATTTCTTCGCCGCGCTGAACAGCGCGGTATTTACCGACGGCAGCTTCGTTTATGTGCCGAAGGGCGTGCGCTGCCCGATGGAGCTGTCCACTTATTTCCGTATCAATGCACGCAGCTCGGGCCAGTTCGAGCGTACGCTGATCATCGCGGAAGTCGGCAGCTATGTGAGCTACCTGGAAGGCTGCACCGCACCGATGCGCGACGAGAACCAGCTTCATGCCGCGGTGGTCGAGCTGGTGGCGCTGGACGACGCGCAGATCAAGTACAGCACCGTGCAGAACTGGTATCCGGGCGATGCCGAAGGCCGGGGCGGCATCTATAATTTCGTCACCAAGCGCGGCGCCTGCCGGGGCGCGCGGGCCAAGATCTCCTGGACCCAGGTCGAGACCGGCTCGGCGATCACCTGGAAGTATCCGTCATGCGTGCTGGAAGGCGATAACAGCGTCGGCGAGTTCTACTCGGTCGCGGTGACGAACAATCGCCAGCAGGCTGACACCGGGACCAAGATGATCCATATCGGGCGGAACACCAGCAGCACGATCGTGTCGAAGGGGATCAGCGCGGGGCGGTCGAACAATACCTATCGCGGCTTGGTGCGCGTGCTGCCACGGGCGGCGGGGGCGCGCAACTTCACGCAGTGCGACAGTCTTTTGATCGGCGACCAGTGCGGTGCGCACACGGTGCCCTATATCGAAAGCCGCAACCCGACGGCGAAAATCGGCCACGAGGCCACCACGTCGAAGATTGCCGAAGACCAGCTTTTCTACTGCCGCCAACGCGGCTTGAAGGAAGAGGACGCGGTCAACCTGATCGTCAACGGGTTCTGCAAGGACGTTTTGAAGGAGCTGCCGATGGAATTCGCCGTCGAGGCGCAGAAGCTGCTGGCCGTGAGCCTGGAAGGCTCGGTGGGCTGAGCCGATGCTTGAGATCAGGAATTTAGCGGTCGCGGTCGGCGGCACGCCGATCCTGCACGGCATCGACCTTGTCGTGCCGGACGGCGAAGTGCACGCGCTGATGGGGCCTAACGGCTCGGGCAAATCGACGCTGGCCTATGTGCTGGCGGGCCGCGATGACTATGAGGTCACCTCGGGTTCCGTTCGCTACGATGGCCATGACCTGCTGGCGATGGAACCGGAGGAGCGGGCGGCGGCTGGCGTGTTCCTGGCGTTCCAGGCGCCGGTGGAGCTGCCCGGCGTCGGCAATGCCAATTTCCTGCGCACGGCGCTCAACGCGGTGCGCCGTGTGCGCGGCGAACCGGACCTGGATGCGGTGCAGTTCCTGCGCATCGCGCGGGCCGAGGCGAAGCGCCTGTCGATGCCGGACGACATGCTCCGGCGCAATGTGAATGTCGGCTTCTCCGGCGGCGAGAAGAAGCGCAACGAAGTGCTGCAGATGGCGATCCTGCGGCCGCGGCTGGCGATCCTGGACGAGACCGACAGCGGGCTCGACATCGATGCGCTGAAGATCGTCGCCGGCGGGGTGAATGAGCTGCGTGGGCCGGATTTCTCGGCGCTGGTGATCACGCATCACCAGCGGCTGCTCGATCACATCGTGCCGGACCGCGTGCATGTGCTGACCGGCGGGCGGGTCGTGCGCTCCGGCGGGCCAGAGCTCGCGCGCGAGCTGGAGGCGCGCGGCTATGCCGGCCTGGATGCGGAGGTCGCATGACGGCGGAGGCCTTCAGCGGCGCCGGCGGCTTTCTCGCCCGCTACGAGGGGCTGCGGCAGTATTTGCCTGGCGATCCAGAGGTGCGCGCGGCGGCCGCCGAGGCGTTCCGGCGCGTGGGCGTTCCGGGCGGAAGTTCGGGCAAGCGCGAGGAGGCGTGGAAATACACCAATCTGCGCCCGCTTGCCGAAGCCTCCTTCCAGGAACCGCTGACGTCGCTGCTGGATGCCGACGCGGTGCTGAACGAAGTGCCGCGGATTGCCGCCTCGCGGCTGATATTCATCGATGGCCGGTTCCGTCCGGAACTATCCGAGTTGCCGGCTTCGGTGACCATTCGCGCCTTCGCTGATCATCCGCGGTTCGGTACGTTGGTGCGGCCGGATCGCGAGGCACTGGTGGCGCTGAACACGATGTTGGCCGAGGATGGCGCCGAAATCGACGTGGCGGACGGGACCGATGGCGGTCTTCTGCAGCTTGCCGGCATCGGGACCGAGGCTTCCGGACGTGCCACCGCCTTCCACCCGCGCCATCTGATCACGCTCGGCCGCAACGCGCGGTTGACGCTGGTGGAGACCACGACCGGGCGTGGTTCGTATCTGCATAACCCGGTGACTGAAGTGCACGTTGCCGAGGGTGCGGTGCTTGCGCATATCCGCCTGCAGGACGAGGCCCCGGCGGCGTTTCATGTCTCCACCGTTTACGCCGAGGTGGCGGAAGGCGGCGTCTATGACAGCTTCGTGCTGAACATTGGCGCTCGGCTGACGCGGACCGAAGTGCATGCGCGTCTTGCCGGGGCGAATGCGGCAGTGCATCTGAATGGCGCACAATTGCTGCATGGCGTGCAGCACGCGGACTTCACTTCGGTGGTTCGTCATGACGCGCCGTCCTGTGCCTCGCGGCAGACGGTGAAGAACGTGCTGACGGGACGCTCGCGCGGCGTGTTCCAGGGCCGTATCGAGGTGGCGCGGGTCGCGCAGAAGACCGACGGCTATCAGATGAGTCAGGCGCTGCTGCTGTCGCCGGATGCCGAGATTGACACCAAGCCGGAGCTCGAGATCTTTGCCGACGACGTGAAGTGCAGCCATGGCGCGACGGTGGGCGCCCTCGATCCGGAGCAGATCTTCTATCTGCGCACGCGGGGCGTGCCGGAGGCGGAGGCGCGGTCGATCCTGGTGCGTGCCTTCCTGACCGAAGCGGTCGAGGTGGTAACGAACGATGCGGCTCGCGCCGCGCTGGAGCGCGCCGTCGAGCAGTGGTGGGAAAGAGAGGCCGCATGAACGTCGAAACCCGCCCAATGCCGCTCGACGTCGCGCGCATCCGCGAGGATTTCCCGATCCTGCGGCAGACGGTGCGCGGCAAGAAACTGGTGTTCCTGGACAGCGCCGCCTCGGCGCAGAAGCCGCGTGCGGTGATCGATGCGATGCGCACGGCGATGGAGACGCAATACGCCAACGTGCATCGCGGCCTGCACTGGATGAGCGAGCGCACCACCGAAGCGTGGGAAGCGGCGCGCGATGCTGCGGCGGCGCTGCTGAACGCGGCCGACCGGGACGAGATCGTGTTCGTGCGCAACTCGACCGAGGCGATCAACCTGGTGGCCCACAGCTACGGCCGCGGCGTGATGCGGCCGGGCCAGGCGGTGCTGATCTCGGGCATGGAGCACCACTCTAATATCGTGCCCTGGCAGTTGCTGCGCGACGACAAGGGGATCGAGCTTCGGGTCGCGCCGGTTACCGATGCCGGCGAGTTGGACATGGCGGCATTCGAGACGCTGCTGGAAGACGGCAAGGTGGGACTGGTCGCGATTACCCATATGTCCAACGTGCTGGGAACATACACGCCGGCCGAGCGGATCGCCCGCATCGCGCACGCGCACGGGGCCAAGGTGCTGTTCGACGGCTCGCAGGCGGTCGTACACCGGCGGGTCGATGTGCAGGCGATCGATGCGGATTTTTATGCCTGGACCGGACACAAGCTGTATGGGCCGACGGGCATCGGCGTGCTGTGGGCTCGGCGCGAACTGTTGGAGCGGATGCCGCCTTTCCTGGGCGGCGGCGAGATGATCTCTTCGGTCACCTATGAGCGGACGACCTGGGCGCCGGTGCCCCACAAGTTCGAAGCGGGCACGCCGGCCATCATCGAAGGCATCGGACTGAAGGCGGCGATCGATTACGTCCAGTCGATCGGCTACGATGCCATCGCGGCGCATGAGCTGGCGCTGACCGACCACGCGCTGGCGCGGCTGTCGGAAATTCCCGGCCTGACCATTCTTGGCCGCGCGCAGGACCGCGGGGGCGTGGTGTCGTTCGCGCTCGACCGGGCGCATGCGCACGACGTGGCGACGCTGCTTGACCGCGAGGGGATCGCCGTGCGTGCCGGCCATCACTGCGCCGAGCCACTGATGCACCGCTTCGGCCTGGAGAGCACGGCGCGCGCCAGCTTCGCTATCTATACCACGCGCGACGAGATCGACGCGCTCGCTGATACGCTGGTGCGGGTGAGGGAGTTCTTTGCGTGATGTTCGACGATCTGCGTGATCTTTATCAAGAGGTGATCCTCGATCACGGGCGACACCCGCGGCACGCTCGCCGGCCGGCGACGTTTGATGCCACGGCCAAGGGCGACAATCCGATGTGCGGCGACCGGGTGCAGGTGTTCGTGACCTATGGGCCTGAGAAGGCGATCGCGGACGCGGCGTTCGAAGCGCGGGGCTGCGCGATCAGCGTGGCCTCGGCGGATTTGATGGCCGAAACGGTGAAAGGGCGCAGCCAGGCCGATGTGCGGTCGTTGTTCGCGGCGTTCCGTGAGCTTGCCCGCAGCGGCACCTGCCCCCAGTGCGATGCGGCGCTGGCGGAGCCGCTGGAGCGGCTTGAACCGCTTGCCGGTGTGCACGAATATCCCTCGCGCGTGAAATGCGCGACGCTGCCGTGGCACGCGCTGATCGCCGCCATGGATGGGGCGCAGGAGGCCAGCAGTGAATGATGCCGTGCACACGGCCTGGACGCCGGAAGGCGAGACCGCGCCGAAGCCCAGCGAGGACGCGGTCATCGCCGCCTGCGAGACGGTCTATGACCCGGAGATCCCGGTCAACATTTACGAACTGGGCCTGATCTACGCGATCGACCTGCACGACGACGGCCGCGTGCGCGTGGAGATGACCCTGACCGCCCCCGCCTGCCCCAGCGCGCAAGAACTGCCAGACCAGGTGCGGGAGGCCGTGATGACGGTGCCCGGTGTCACTGACTGCGAGGTGGAGACGGTGTGGGATCCGCCCTGGGACCCGAGCCGGATGAGCGAGGAAGCCCGATTGCAGTTGAACATGTTCTGACCGGACGAAATAATCGAGCCAACCATGAGCGCTACCACCAAAACCCGCCGACCCCTTCGCGAGCTGCCGCCGCTGATGACGCTGACCGACGCGGCGGCGGACCGGCTGCGCCGCCTGTATGAGAAGGGCGAGCAGGGCAAGCTGCTGCGCATCGGGGTGAAGACCAAGGGCTGCTCTGGCATGTCTTACGACATGAGCTGGGCGGATGCGCCGGCCGCGACCGACGAGGTGGTCAACGACAAGGGCCTGACCGTGCTGGTTGACCGCAAGGCCAGCCTGTTCCTGATCGGCACGGTGATGGATTACGAGACAAAGGCGCTGACGTCGGGCTTCACCTTCACCAACCCGAACGAGAAGGGCCGGTGCGGGTGCGGGGAGAGCTTCCACGTGTGAACGCTGGGTGGCGGGACCTCATGGTCCAGCCGCTGCCTGCCGAGCCTGGAGATATAGACGGAGGTGGACGGAGGTCACGGTCAAGTTCACACGGAGTTACACCGAGGCCGGACGGAGTTTCACGGAGGTAAATTGATGCGCTTCGCGCTCACGGCAGGCTGGTCGTGTTCTAGCTTGACCGTGACCTCGGGCTCCACGACGGCCCTCGCCGTGAAAGGAGGGCGTGGATGGTTGGGGTAGGCTCGGCCGTCCCCAAGCGCGCTGCCCGGCGGGCGAGGGTTCGGTGCTGTCGCTCGGCCCCTTCCCCCATCGATCCGCTTCGCGGCTCGATGCTCCCGCAAGGGGATGGGGTTGTGGTTCCTTGACACCGCGGGGGCCATGCGCTTGATCCGGGCGCATTCAGGATCGGACACCATCCCCGCATGGCTGTGAGCAAGGCGAAACGCAGGTCGAGCGGTCTGCTCGAAAACGCCAAGACGATCATCTATGCGGGCCTGATCGCGGTGGTGATCCGCACGTTCCTGTTCGAGCCGTTCAATATCCCGTCGGGCAGCATGATCCCGACCCTGCTGGTGGGCGACTATCTGTTCGTGGCGAAATTCAGTTATGGGTTTTCGCATTTCTCCTTTCCGTTTTCGCCGGATTTCTTCTCGGGGCGTATATTCGGAAGTTTGCCGCACCGTGGCGATGTGGTGGTGTTCCGCTATCCGCCCGATCCGTCCGAGGATTACATCAAGCGGGTGATCGGCCTGCCCGGGGATCATGTTCAGGTCACGGACGGCCAGCTCTACATCAACGGGAAAGAAGTGCCGCGCGAGGCGGTAGGCGACTACGTTACCGACGAGGACGGCATCCACATGGTGCTCCGCCGCTATCGCGAGGAGCTGCCGGGGGGTGTCGATCACTACATCCTCAAGGCGACCGACCAGGGCCCGGCGAACAACACCGGCGATTATGTGGTGCCGCCGGACGAATTGTTCGTGCTCGGCGACAATCGCGACAACAGCGCGGACAGCCGGTTCTGGGGTTATGTGCCGATGGAGAACCTCATCGGGAAGGCGGAAGTGATCTTCTTTTCGGTCAATGCGCAGGCGCCGTGGTGGGAAGTCTGGGAATGGCCGCTGGAGATCCGGTGGGGGCGGCTCGGTATGGTGATCCATTGATGCGGCAATGGCGGAATGCACTTCGCTTTTCCGCCCTACAATGCCGCTGACGGTGAGCAGGCCGATCGAGGAGATCCTGGGCCACACATTTGCGCGGCAGGAGTTGCTGCGGGAGGCACTGACGCACCGGTCGGCGGTGCGGCGGCGGGGGCGCGGGCCGGCGTCGAACGAGCGGCTGGAGTTTGTGGGCGACCGGGTGCTCGGGCTGCTGATCGCGGAGTGGCTGGTGGAGCGATATGCGCGCGAGCAGGAGGGCGAGCTGGGCCGGCGGCTGGCGCATCTGGTCTCGCAGCCGGTGCTGGCCGGGGTGGCGGAGACGATTGGGCTTGGCGTTGCGCTGGCGGTGGCGCCGGGGGAGGTGAAGGCCGGGGTGCGGCAGCGGGCCACGGTGCTGGCGGATGCGTTGGAGGCGGCGCTCGGGGCGCTGTTTCTGGATGGGGGGTTGGAGCGGGCGCGTGACTTTGTCCGTCGTGCCTGGGGGCAAGCGATGGATGCGCAGACCGAGCCGCCGAAGGACGCGAAGACGGCTTTGCAGGAATGGGCGCAGAAGCGTGGCCTGGAGCTGCCGGATTACCGGATCGCGTCGCGGGCGGGGCCGCCGCACGCGCCTGAGTTCACGGTGATGGTCTCGGTCGGAGGGCGCCAGGGCGTCGGCACGGCGCGCAGCAAGCGGGCCGCAGAGCAGCTTGCCGCGCAGGATTTGCTGCAGGGGTCCGAGGGGTCGAAGTCGAAGTGACGACGCGGTGCGGCTTCGTGGCGATCCTGGGGGCGCCGAATGCCGGCAAATCGACGCTGCTGAACCGCATGGCTGGGGCCAAGCTGTCGATCGTCAGCCCGAAGGCGCAGACTACGCGGTTTCGCGTGCTGGCAATCGTCATGCACGGCGAGAGCCAAATCCTGCTGGTCGATACGCCTGGCATATTCCGGCCGCGTCGCCGGCTCGATCGTGCAATGGTGGCGGCGGCGTGGACCGGCGCGCGAGATGCCGACCTGGCGTTGCTGCTGGTCGATGCGAGGGGCGGGGTCACAGACGAGGTGGCTTCGATCGTCGAGAAACTGGCCCAGGCGAACCGACGGTGCTGGCTGGTGCTGAACAAGCTGGACCTGGTGGCTCCGCCACGCCTGCTGCCGCTGACGGCTGAGCTGACCGCGCTGGCGCGGTTCGAGGAGACTTTCATGGTCAGCGCGGCAACGGGCAACGGGCTGGACCGGCTGGCCGATTCGCTGGCGGCGGCGGTGCCGCAGGGGCCGTATCTCTATTCGCCGGACGATCTGACGGACCTGCCGGACCGGTTGCTCGCGGCCGAGATCGTGCGCGAGCAGATTTTCCGGCAGACGCATGAGGAGGTGCCATACGCCGCCACTGTGGAGACGGAGAGCTGGCAGGAGCGGCCGGATGGGGGCGTACGCATCGATGCCACGATCTATGTCGGCAGGCCGGGGCAGAAGGCGATCCTGATCGGGGGTCAGGGGAGCCGGATCAGGGACATCGGTGTGCGCGCGCGCCAGGAACTGACAGCGTTGCTGGAGCGCCCGGTGCATCTTTTCCTGAACGTCAAGGAGCGCCCCGGGTGGGATGAGGAGAGGGCGCGCCTGCGGGCGATTGGATTGGACGAGAAGGAGTAGGGAATCCTTCACGTCGCCGGCATACAGAGGTAGCCGGCCTTGGGAATGAGAAGATGTCGGACACGCCTGTTGAACCGTCGAGCGGTGCGCCCTACCCTGGGAATGTGGAGGCGATTAGCCGTGCTGGAACACGTCACTGAGACGAACGCGAAGACATTCGGGAGGCTGGAGCGGCGCTTCGATGCCGTGGATCGGCGTTTTGAGATGATCGACCGTCGGTTCGAGGCAATTGATTGCAGGTTTGAGGCGATCGAGCGGCGTCTCGATTCGATCATCCACGAACATCGCGCGGATTTCCGATGGCTGATCGGTGCCATGACGGCTGGGTTCGGCGCGTTGCTGGGGGTCATGGCGCACGGCTTCCACTGGTTTTAGCCGGCAAGGCCGTACTCCGACCGAGCATCCGCTTCCGCGGCGATCGGACGACGGACTGACTGACGGGGGCATCCGCTGATGGACTGGGATGCGCCGGCCATCGTGCTGGATGTGCGGCCGTATGGCGAAGGCGACGCCGTCGCGACCGTGATGACAGAGCAGCATGGGCTGCATCGCGGCCTCGCCCGCGGCGGTGGCTCGCGTGCACAGGGCGCGATCTGGCAGCCCGGCAATCTGGCGCACGTGCGCTGGGTCGCCCGTCTTGCGGACCAGCTTGGCAGCTTCTCCGCCGAACTGATCCATCCGGCCGCCGCACTGGCGATGGCTGATCCGCTGGCGCTCGGCATACTGAGCTCGGCTTGTGCTGTCGCTGCGGGGATTCTGCCGGACCACGAGCCACATCCGCGCGTGTTCGACGGACTGCTGCAACTGATCGCCAGGCTGCCGCAGGGTGCCTCGGTGCTGGACATGTTGGTCCGGTGGGAAGCCGTGCTGCTCGCCGAGCTTGGCTATGGGCTTGATCTTGCGGCCTGTGCCGTTACGGGCGAAACCACCGGGCTCGCCTGGGTATCCCCGAAGACGGGGCGGGCGGTGACGGAAGCGGGCGCCGGGGTCTGGAAGGTCCGGCTGTTGCGGTTGCCGCCGTTCATGGTCTCGGACGTGCGCGGCACTGCGGCCGACTGGCGCGATGGGCTGCGCCTGACGGGGCATTTCCTCGAGCGCGATGCGTTCGGACAGCATCACCGGCCTTTGCCCCAGGCCCGCCGGATGCTCTACGACCGTGTTACCGCACTGGCCGAATCGGAGACCAGCGATGCCGGATGACATCGGCCACATCGAGGACACGCGCCTGACTGACGCGTTGTCGGAGCGCTACCTCGCCTATGCGCTCTCTACCATCATGTCGCGCTCGCTGCCTGACGTGCGCGACGGGCTCAAGCCGGTGCATCGCCGGCTGGTTTATGCGATGCACCTGTTGCGACTCGACCCGGCGGCCGGCTTCAAGAAATGCGCGCGCGTGGTCGGCGACGTGATCGGCAAGTTCCACCCGCATGGCGACGTGGCGGTCTACGATGCGCTGGTGCGGCTGGCGCAGGATTTCGCTGCGCGCTATCCGCTGGTCGAAGGCCAGGGCAATTTCGGCAACATCGACGGCGATAACCCGGCGGCGATGCGTTATACCGAGGCGCGGCTGACCGCCGTCGCGCAGGCGCTGCTTGCCGGGATCGACGAGGATGCGGTCGATTTCCGCGCGACCTATGACGGCGAGGAGCACGAACCGGTCGTGCTGCCCGGCGCCTTCCCCAACCTGCTGGCGAACGGCGCGGCGGGCATCGCAGTGGGCATGGCGACGTCCATCCCGCCGCACAATGCGGGCGAAATCTGCGCGGCGGCGATCCACTTGGTTCGGCATCCGAAGGCGACTACTGCCGATCTGCTGCGGCACATGCCGGGGCCGGACTTTCCGACCGGCGGCGTTTTGGTCGAGGACGCAGCGTCGATCGTCGCTGCTTACGAAAGCGGGCGCGGCGGATTCCGGCTGCGGGCGAAATGGACTGTCGAGAAGGGCAAGTACGGCGCCTGGCAGATCGTGGTGACGGAGATTCCGTTCCAGGTGCCGAAGGCGCGTCTTGTCGAGCAGATCGCGGCGCTGCTGGAGGAACGGAAGCTGCCTTTGCTGGGCGTCGTGCGTGACGAAAGCACCGAACAGGTTCGCCTGGTGCTGGAGCCGAAGACGCGTGGTGTCGAACCCGAAGTGCTGATGGAGACGGTGTTCCGCGCTACCGCGTTGGAGAGCCGGTTCCCCTTGAACATGAACGTGCTCGATGCCACGCGCACGCCGCGGGTGATGAGCCTCGGCGAGGTGTTGCGCGCCTGGCTCGATCATCGCCATGAAGTACTGCTGCGGCGGTCCCGGCATCGGCTGGCGGCGATCGAGCGGCGCCTGGAGGTGCTGGACGGATATCTGCTGGTCTATCTCAACCTGGACGAGGTGATCCGCATCATCCGTGAGGAGGAGCAGCCCAAACCGCGGCTGATGACGCGATTCAAGCTGAGCGATGTGCAGGCCGAGGCGATCCTGAACATGCGGCTGCGCAGCCTGCGCAAGCTGGAGGAGATGGAGCTGCGCAACGAGCACAAGTCGCTGTCGCGCGAACGCAAGGGGATCCAGGCTTTGCTGAAGGACGCGGCGCTGCGGTGGGAGCGCATCGCGACCGAGCTCGAGGAGGTCCGCACGAAGTTTGGCAGCGGTCCGCTGGGCGCGCGAAGGACGGAGCTCGGTGCTGCGCCGGCGGCGATTGAAGTTTCGACGGACGCACTGGTGGAGCGCGAGGCGATCACTGTGATCTTGTCGGACAAGGGGTGGATCCGGGCGGTGAAGGGTGGTGTGGCCGATCCTGCCGAACTGCGCTTCAAGGAAGGGGATCGGCTCAAGCTGCTGCTGCCATGCGAGACGACCGATCGGCTGTGCCTGTTCGGCACGAACGGTCGTGCCTACACATTAAAGGCCGCGGACCTGCCGCGCGGACGCGGTGACGGCCAGCCGGTGCGCCTGCTGGTCGATCTCAGCAACCAGGATGACGTGGCAGCGCTGTTCGTGCCGGCCGAGGCGGGCCGCTATCTCGTTGCTTCCTCGTCTGGCCGCGGATTCGTTGTTGCCGCGGCGGATCTGCTGGGAGAGAAGCGCACCGGCAAGCAGGTATTGAATTTGCGTCCGGGTGAAGAGGCGGCGCTGTGCGTGCCGGCCGATGGTGACCATGTCGCGGTCGTCGGCACCTCGCGCAAGCTGCTGGTGTTTCCGCTGGAGCAGCTGCCCGAAACGGCCCGCGGGGGTGGGGTGATCCTGCAACGATACCGGGACGGCGGTCTGGCCGACGCCAAGGTGTTCCGGCTGGCCGACGGGCTGAGCTGGAAGTCGGGCGAGCGCGTTCGCACGGAGACGAGCCTGCGGGACTGGCTGGGCGAGCGCGGTCAGGCCGGGCGTCTGCCGCCTTCTGGCTTTCCGCGCTCCTGCCGTTTCGGTTGATACATGGTGAGGAAGTTCTGCGACAAAGGGAAGGAAGTATAACCGCAGAGACGCAGAGTGCGCAGAGATGTATTATTGATCTGCCGCTTCTCTGCGCTTCCTTTCTTTTGCTGCCCCGAGGCAGCACCTCGGCGCATATGCATTCCTGCCTGCGCAGGAATTCGGGCACGTGCCTTGACTGGCGCCCGGTGGTCGTACTCAGAATAAACGCGAGCGGGCGTGGCTGCCTGCCGAGCGCACAACGGATCAAAGGGAGAGACTTCCATGCAGCTTTCACGACGCGGCCTGCTGGGCAGCGCAGCCGTGCTTTCGACGGTGCCGGTTCTGCGTGGCCGGGCTCAGGCCGCGCCGAAGATCAGGCTGGGGGTGTTGACCGATCTGTCGGGAACGTATCGCGACAACACCGGCCCCAACTCGGTGGCCTGCGCGCGTCAGGCGGTGGAGGAATTCAACCCTTCGTCGCACGGCTTCACGGTCGATCTGATTTCAGCCGACCATCAGAACAAACCGGACGTGGCCTCCACCATCGCCCGGCAGTGGTTCGACCAGGGCGGCGATGCGGTGATCGATGTGCCGACCTCCTCGGTGGCGCTGGCGGTGGCGCAGGTCGCGAAGGAGAAAGACAAGATCATGCTGAACGCGTCGGCCACGACGACCGACCTGACCGACAAGCAGTGCAGCCCGAACAGCATCGTCTGGAGCTTCGATACGTACATGATGGCGGTCTCGCAGGGCGGGACCATGGTGAAGCAAGGCGGCAAGAGCTGGTTCTTCATTACGGCCGATTATGTGTTCGGCCACAGCCTGGAGGAGCAGACCGCGGCGCTGGTCGAGAAGCAGGGTGGCAAGGTGCTCGGCCGGGTGCGCTATCCGTTCCCGGACACGACCGATTTTTCGTCGTATCTGCAGCAGGCACAGGCGAGTGGAGCACAGGTGCTTGGTCTGGCCAATGCCGGGCTCGACACCGTGAACAGCGTCAAGCAGGCGCACGAGTTCGGCCTCAATCAGACGATGAAGCTTGCGCCGCTGCTGATCTTTATCACCGACGTGCACTCGCTCGGGCCCGACATGGCGCAAGGGTTGAACTGCACGACTTCATTCTACTGGAACTACAATGACCGTACCCGTGCGTTCACCAAGCGCGTGCTGCCGAAGCTGTCGAACAGCGCTTATCCGAACATGGCGCATGCGAGCTGTTATGGCATCACGCTGCATTATTTGAAGGCAGCGGCGGCGATGGGTGCGGCGAACGTTGTCAAGAGCGGGCGAGAGACGGTGGCGCGGATGAAGGGCATGCCGACCGATGACGACGCGTTCGGTGCGGGCCGCATCCGCTCGGATGGGCGTGGCGAGTTCCCGGCTTATCTGTGGCGGGTGAAGGCGCCGGCGGAGACCAAGATGCCGTGGGATGTGTTCGATCTGGTCACGGTGACCCCCGCCGCGGACGTGCTGCATCCGCTGAACACGAAATGCGCGTTCCCGGTTACGACGGCGTAGCGTCCCACCTCTCCTGCTCTTGCGGGAGAGGTCGCCGCGGCTCCGAAGCCTCTCCCGCGCTTCCCCAGCTAACGCCAAGGCCGGGAGTTATTACTCCCGGCCCCGGCGGTGGTCCACGATCGTTCCTGTCGGGGCTCTCGGTGAGCGTCGTGCTCGCCGGCGCTCTCGTCAGAGCAGTCGCAAATTGGTGGCGGCGGCCTTGCCGCGTTCCATTTGCACCTCGTAGCTGACGCGCTGGCCGTCGTTCAGTCCATTGAGGCCAGCAGCTTGCACCGCGGTGATGTGGACGAACACATCCTTGCCGCCGTCCTGCGGCACGATGAAGCCATAGCCCTTGGTTGCGTTGAACCATTTCACGGTTCCAGTAGCCATTCGTAGTCTCTCCTCAGGATGCGCCTCCCGTGGGCGCGCTTTGCGGGAAGTGGTGGAAGCTGGGAAGGCGCCGCTGGGCAGCCTGCGGGTCCGAGAGGACTCGGGTCAGGAAGCTGCCCGCGCAGCGTGCAAGGGATTGTTCAGGCGACCTGGAGGTTGGTGGCGGCCTCTTTGCCGCGCTCGACGTTCACCTCGTAGCTGACCCGCTGGCCCTCATTGAGGCCACGTAGCCCGGCCGCCTGGACGGCCGTAATGTGGACGAAGACATCCTTGCCGCCGTCCTGTGGCATTATGAATCCATAGCCCTTGGTGGCATTGAACCACTTGACCGTACCGATAGCCATCCTTCAGTCACTCTCTCTTTGGGTGTCGCGCCGGATTGCGCGACGCTAGACAACCGGACCTTTGGAACGTCTTGAGAGCACCCGAAGGACGGGAGGCACAGCAAGCCAAGCCAAAATGCGATTGCGTTGCACACTTGGCACAGAAACACCCGGCCCTGTCAATAACGGCGTGGTAATGCCGCCGAGGGGATACGATCACCTGTGCGTTGAACGCCGGCTGGGTGGTCTGGCCGATGCTTTGGTATCGGCGAGCACGTTGCCGGCAGCGCCGGCGTACTGGTAGCTGACGATGCCGTTGCATTGCCGCCGCCGCATAACGGAAGGGGCGGGTCTGTGGACCCGCCCCCACACGTATTGGACGCCGTGGGCTATTAGAAGTCCATGTCGCCCATGCCGCCGCCCGGGGGCATCGGCGGAGTCTTCTTCTCGGGCTTCTCGGCTACCATCGCCTCGGTGGTGACCAGCAGGCCGGCGACCGACGAGGCGTCCTCGAGCGCAGTGCGGACGACTTTGGTCGGGTCGATGATTCCGGCCTTGACCAGGTCCTTGAACTCGCCGCCCTGGGCATCGAAGCCCCAGTTGTACTCCTGGTTGTCGAGCACCTTGCCGGACACCACGGCGCCGTCTTCGCCGGCATTCTCGGCGATCTGGCGGAGCGGTGCGGTGAGCGCTTTGCGGACGATGTCGACGCCGAAGCGCTGGTCGTCGTTGTCGCCCTTCAGCTTGGCGAGGATCAAGCTGGCACGGGCCAATGCGACGCCACCGCCGGGGACGATGCCTTCCTCGACCGCGGCGCGCGTCGCGTGCATGGCGTCATCGACGCGGTCCTTGCGCTCCTTCACTTCGACCTCGCTGGCGCCGCCGACGCGGATCACCGCGACGCCGCCGGCCAGCTTCGCCAGCCGCTCCTGCAGCTTCTCGCGATCGTAATCCGAGGTGGTCTCCTCGATCTGCGCGCGGATCTGGTTGCAGCGGCCCTTAATGTCGTCCTTCTTACCGCTGCCTTCGATGATCGTGGTGTTCTCTTTCTCGATCAGCACCCGCTTGGCCTTGCCGAGCATGTTGAGCGTGACGTTCTCGAGCTTGATGCCGAGATCTTCGCTGATCACCTGGCCGCCTGTCAGGATGGCGATGTCCTCGAGCATGGCCTTGCGGCGATCGCCGAAGCCGGGCGCCTTCACCGCGGCCACCTTGAGGCCACCGCGCAGCTTGTTCACCACGAGAGTGGCAAGCGCTTCGCCTTCGACATCCTCGGCGACGATCAGCAGCGGCCGGCCGGACTGCACGACACTTTCCAGCAGCGGCAGCATCGGCTGAAGGCCGGACAGCTTCTTCTCGTGGATCAGGATGTAAGGCTGATCCAGTTCGGCGACCATCTTCTCGGCATTGGTGATGAAGTAGGGCGAGACATAGCCGCGGTCGAACTGCATGCCTTCGACCACGTCGAGCTCGGTCTGGATGCTCTTGGCCTCTTCGACGGTGATGACGCCCTCGTTGCCGACCTTCTGCATCGCCTCGGAGATCATCCGGCCGATCTCGGCATCACCGTTGGAGGCGATGGCGCCGACCTGGGCGGTCTCGGCGGGTGTGGTGATCTTCTTGGAGTGCTTCTTGATCTCCTCGACGACCGCATGCACCGCCTTGTCGATGCCGCGCTTGAGGTCCATCGGGTTCATGCCGGCGGCAACCGCCTTGGCGCCTTCGCGGACGATTGCCTGCGCCAGCACGGTCGCGGTAGTGGTGCCGTCGCCGGCGATGTCGCTGGTCTTGCTGGCGACCTCGCGCACCATCTGGGCGCCCATGTTCTCGAACTTGTCGGAGAGCTCGATCTCCTTGGCGACGGTGACGCCGTCCTTGGTGATGCGCGGCGCGCCGAAGCTTTTGTCGAGCACGACGTTGCGGCCCTTGGGCCCGAGCGTGACCTTCACCGCATCGGCCAGGATGTCCACGCCACGCAGCATGCGTTGGCGCGCTTCACCGCCGAATCTTACTTCCTTGGCAGCCATGTCTGTTGATTTCCCTTGTGTTGAGTTGGTGGCTCAGGCGGCCTTCTTGCGGGCGAGCGTCGCATCGACGATGCCCATGATGTCGGTCTCCTTCATGATCAACAGCTCCTCGCCGTCGATCTTGACCTCGGTGCCTGACCATTTGCCGAACAGGATGCGGTCACCCTGCTTGACGTCGAGGGGCACGAGCTGGCCTTGCTCGTTGCGGGCGCCGGGGCCGACGGCGATCACCTCGCCTTCCATCGGCTTTTCCTTGGCCGTGTCGGGGATGATGATTCCGCCGGAGGTCTTTTCCTCGGCTTCGATACGCTTGACCACGACGCGGTCGTGCAGCGGACGAAACTTCATTCGGTTCGCTCCTGAGTGAGACTGGTCACTGGGTGACGGTTGGGGTTCCTGGTTTTGCCAACGTCCGCGCGCAGGCCCGGTGTTGGCGCCGACGGCGGCCGTTAGCACTCCTGGTCCAGGAGTGCCAGCGATCTAGATCGCAGCCGGATAGGAGTCAAGGGGCCGGCAGCAGTTCGGTCGGATGAGTGCCAAAGCGTTGATTCCGTTCATTTTTGCTTGCATCCGGCAGCCTTCTTGGTGGCAAACTCGTTACGTTTGCCTGGGCGGACCGGGACGGAGACGCGCATCGATGAGCTTCGCTTTGCAGTTGAAGGACTATCGGCTGACTACCGCCGAGATCATGTACCGGATGCCCGACCATCCGGATATCCTGCAGACCTATATCTGGCAGGACCTGGACTTGGCGCCCGCTTTCCCGGTGCTGCGGCGGTTCCTCGACTTCTGGCGACGCGAGCTCGATGGCCCGCTTCACTCGGTGCGCGTGACCTCGTCGCGGCTGGTCCGGCCGCCGTCGTTCCGCCACCCCGCCATGCTGCGGCTTCACTAGCAACCTCGGTGATCTCGGTTCCCCTCGGCGGCCTCTGTGTCGATTCCAAACCGACCCGCCAGGCCGAAGCCTATCCTCGGGCCGGAGCGGTGGGAGCCGTCGTGCCGTGGGCTGGGTTGCGTGCGTGCCCCAGAAGCGTGCGCGCCTCGGCTGCGTCGACGGCGATCTGCGCCTTCAGCGCATCGAGCCCGGCGAATTTCTGCTCGGGCCGCAGATAGGCGTGCAGAGCGACGGTCAGGTCGGTGCCATACAGATCGCCGTCGAAGTCGAAGATGTTGACTTCGAGGCGGCTTTCCGTTCCAGCGTTTACGGTGGGCCGATGGCCGATATTCGCCACGCCGGGCAGGACGGACCCATCGGGCTGACGCGCCGTCACCGCATAGACGCCGCGGGCCGGCTCGAGATGGCGGCCCAGCGCGATGTTGGCGGTGGGAAAGCCGATCGTCCGGCCGCGCCGGTCGCCGTGCACCACCTCGCCCCGGATCGCCCACGGTCGGCCCAGCTCGCTCGCCGCTCGTTCCGGATAGCCGTCGCGCAGGGCGCGGCGGATGCGGCTGGACGAGAGCGGGCCCTCGGCATCCGCGACAGGCGGCACAAGCGTGAGGCCGATTCCCAGCGACTCGGCCCGCGCGGACAGGAAGGCAGTATCACCGCCCTTGCGGTGACCGAACGCGAAATCCGGACCGCACACAAGGTGTCTCGCCGCCAGGCCCTCGTGCAGCACCTCGGTCACGAAGGCCTCGGCGGGCATCAGGCTGAAGGGGTGATCGAATGGCAGCTCGTACAGCAGCGCCACGCCGAGTGCGGCCAGCGCGTCGGCCCGCTCGGCCGAGAGCGTCAGCCGGAATGGCGGGTCGTCCGGGCGGAACAGCTCGCGCGGATGCGGTTCGAAGGTCAGCACCGCCAGCGTGGCATCGGGCCGCGCCGCGTGGGCTGCACGCAACACCGCAGCATGACCGCGATGCACGCCATCGAAATTGCCGAGTGCGACGGTGGCGTTGCGCGCCTCATTCGGCAGGTGGCGCCAGTCGCGGAAGATGCGCATCAGGTGCGCGAAGGCACCTGCACCTGCGCCTCGCCCTCGATCACGGTGTTGCCCTCGACGGTGCAGGTGGTTTTGAGGGTGGCGCGCTTTTTCGCCGGATCGAGGGCGGTGACTTCGACTGTCGCGATGACGGTGGCGCCGATCTTTACCGGCGCTCGAAAGCGCAGCGTCTGGCCCAGATAGATCGTGCCGGGACCGGGCAAGCGCGTGCCGAGCACAGCGCTGATCAGGCCGGCGGAAAGCATGCCGTGCGCGACACGCTCGCCGAACACTGACTCTTTGGCGGCTTCGGCGTTGATATGCACGGGGTTGGTATCGGTGCTGACCGCGGCATAGAGCAGGATGTCGGCCTCGGTGATTGTCTTGCCGAGACTGGCGGTCTGGCCGAGCTGAAGGTCGTCGAAGCTCATGGGGCGGTTCCGTATTGGTGCGGCGGGGTTCTTGGGCGAACCGCCGGGACGGGTCAACCGGCGGCCGCCGGCAGGAGAGCCTCGGCACCGGGGCTGATGCGCCCGTCCGGCGCGAAGGCGGCGATGATACGCACCCCGTCGAGTTCGGCACCGTCCGCCATGTCTTCGGAGATCGCAGCAGTGCAGCCAGCCTGCCGCGCCGTCGCCAGGAACAGTGCGTCATAGAATTGGAAGCGGCCGGCCTCTGCGGCTTGCAACGCGACGCGCAGGGCCGACGCATCCGCTCCGTGGCTTAGGGTAAATAGCCCCATCCATCGGCGTACCTGCGACGCGGCCGCCACCCGCGGTATGATTTGCTTTCGGGTGACGGCCTGGAAGAATTCGGCCAGTGACTGCGGGGTGAGCACGCAATCGCCTGGGATCGCCCGATTGATGATCTCGTCGGCAGCAGCGCGCCGCACCGGTTCGGCACCGTCCGCGGCATAGACAAGGATGTTGGCATCGAGCGTGAACCGCACGCTCAGTCGTCTTTCGGATCGGTGATCCCCAGGATCTCGTCATATAGCTCGTTGCGATCGAAATGCTTGATCCCAAGCGGCCAGCCGCGCCGGAGAAATTCGTTACTCTTCGCCAGAAGTTGTTCCTGCTCGGGGGTCAACCGCCGGCGCCCGTCGGGCAGGCGTTCCGGCACGATCCGCGCTACCGGCACGCCGTGGCGGGTGACAACGAATTCCTTCCCCGTCTCGACTTCGGCGAGGATCTGGGCGAAGCGGTGGTTGGCGTCTCGCGCGGTGATCGTGTCGGCCATGGAGGCATTTCCCGATAGTCCTACGTAATGTAGGACCGGCATGGCGGCGCGCAAGCGGCGCGGCTGGTTCGGCGGGAGCACAACGCCCGCGGCAGCGGCGCGGCCCGTCGGCGGTGTTCTGCCCCTGCCGGCTCTTTCCCGCCTGGCGAATACCGGTCAATCTTCCCGCTGACTCATTCGCTGGGAGGAACTGATGGCCAAGATCGATGGCGCCACCCTGGTCGCCCGCAGCCTGAAGCAGCAGGGCGTCGACTACATGTTCGGGATTGTCGGCTTTCCGGTGGGGCCGATCGCGGCGGCGGCGCAGAAGGCGGGGATCACCTATATCGGCATGAGGAACGAGCAGTCCGCGTCCTATGCCGCGCAGGCCGCCGGTTACCTGACCGGACGGCCGGGCGCCGCCCTGGTGGTGTCCGGTCCCGGCGTGGTGCATGGGCTCGCCGGGCTGGCGAACGCGCAGCAGAATTGCTGGCCGATGATCCTGCTGGGCGGGGCATCGCCCACGCACCAGAACGGCATGGGCGCGTTCCAGGAGGAACGGCAGGTGCAGATCGCCTCGCCGTTCTGCAAGTTCGCGCACGCGGTGGAGCACGTGCACCGCATCCCGTTTTACGTGGAGATGGCAGTGCGGCATTCGATCTATGGCCGCCCCGGCGCGACGTATCTCGATCTGCCCGACGACATCATCCTGGGCGAGGTGGAAGAGGAGAAGGTGCACGAGGCCGCCACCGTCGCCGATCCGCCGCGCACGCTGGCGATGCCCGAGGATGTCGAGAAGGCGCTGAACGTCCTTGAATCGGCCGAGAAGCCGTTGGTGATCGTCGGCAAGGGGATGGCGTGGTCGCGGGCGGAGGACGAGGTGCGCGCCTTCGTTGAGCGCACGCAGCTTCCGTTCCTGGCCTCGCCGATGGGCAAGGGCGTGATGGACGACACGCATCCGCTGTCGGTGGGCGCGGCGCGCAGCCACGCGCTGCAGGAAGCCGACGTGATCTTCCTGATGGGCGCGCGGCTGAACTGGATCATGCATTTCGGGCTGCCGCCGCGGTTCAACCGGAAAGTACGGATCGTGCAGTTGGACATCTCGGCGGAGGCGATCAGTCAGAACGTGCCGGCGGAAGTGGCGCTGGTCGGCGATGGCCGCGCTGTGGTGGGGCAGATCAACAAGGCGTTGGCCAGCCGGCAGTGGTTCTACCCGAAGGATACGCCCTGGCGCGCGGCGATCGCGGAGAAGGCGGCGGCGAACGCGAAGCAGATCCAGCCGATGATCGAGGATAATTCGGCTCCCACCAACTATTATCGGGCGCTGAAGGACATCAGTGCCTGGGCGCCGCGCAACGCGGTGATCATCGGCGAGGGCGCCAACGCGATGGATATCGGCCGCACCCAGCTTCCCAATGCAGCGGCGCGGCTGCGGCTGGACGCCGGCAGCTATGGGACGATGGGGATCGGGATGGGCTTCGTCATCGCCGCGGCGGTGGTGCATCCGGACCGGCCGATCATCTCGGTGTCCGGCGATTCGGCGATCGGCTTCTCGGGGATGGAGATCGAGACGGCGTGCCGCTATCGGCTGCCGGTGAAGATCGTGGTGCTGAACAATGGCGGCATCGGCGGGGGGATTGCCGAGTTTCCGGAGGATCGCCGGCAATTGCCGCCGCGGGTGCTGACGATCGGGGCACGCTACGACAAGATGATGGAGGCGTTCGGCGGCCGCGGCTGGTATATCGAGGACCCGAGGGAGCTGCGCGGGGCGCTGGATGCGGCGATGGCTTTCGACGGGCCCGCGCTGGTGAATGTGCGGCTGCACCACGCGGCGGGGCGCAAGCCGCAGCAGTATGGGTGGCACACGATGTGAGCCTGAGGGACCCCAGCGTCCGCCCGGTCGTCCTTCGCCTTCTGGACAGAAGGTACCGCATGGCTTTTTATTTCGGCTGTCCAGTTAGTCGCCAATCCGCTACGATTCGCAAGCCGGGAAGCAACGGGTTATCGGAGCCGGGGCGGCATGCCCGCGCTCCCCGGCGCGGAGACTGGTCGGCCAGGTTGGGAAGCCATGCAGCGTCTGCGGCTATCGTTTCGTGTCCTGGTTCCCTGCGGGGCCGCTGCCCTGCTCCTGGCCTGTACCCACCAGGATACAGTGGCGACCTTCCAGACCCGGACTGGAGCAATCGCATTGCGGGTGAACCAGAAGGGCGGCTACTTCGTGGAGATCGCGCCGCATACGGTATTGCCGTTGGAGGGCTATACGGCAGCCCATATCGAGAGCATCTGGGAGTCCCCGTCTGCCAGACTGGTCGTCATTGCGGGCAGCCGCTCCGATTGCCCGCTGGGCTATAGCCTGGTTGTCATGAAGGCTGATGGTGCCAGCATCACGCCGATCGGCGACTGCGGGGAGGCCTATAACTTTTCCCTGGTCGGCAGCACATTTGTCATTCGGCAAACCGATGCCCGCGATCGGCGGGTTTGGATCTTCGAGGACGGTGCTCTGCACGGTCCGATCCTAGTGACGAACCGCGTGCCACAGCGCCGCTCGCATGCTGCGCCCGCAAATCCCGCCAACAGCGCTGAGAACCCACTGTTGCCGCCGCAGATCAGCGCTCCCGTGGGGAACGAGGTTATACCGCCCCCAGTGAGCCCCTCCGGCCCAAAGTCCCCCGCTTCCAATGTCCCGGGCGACTGATCCCGCTGGGCCCCCAGGCCATGCGAACGACGTGACGGCATCTGCCTTTCAGACCGGCAACCCCTCATCCGTGGTCGCAACATCCCGCGTCGTCGAAGTGCAACAATTCTATCCGGGGTACGTCATTCCACTGATGGCTGCCACGCTGGCGTTGCTGATAGTGGCAATGGCATTCGCCGCGCAGTTGCTCGATGCCATCGGGCGTCCGGTATCCGACGATCAGCTCCTGGCCCTGGAGGATTGGGGCTTGAGCCTGACCGGGGTTGCACTCGCTGCACTTGTGTGGGGCAGCATCATCCTGCCGGGTAGGTCACGGGCAGGCCGCTCGTTCCGCCACTCTCTGGCAGTCCTGCTGCTCTCGGCGGCCGTTTGCATTGAGACTGTATGGCTTGCCGGACCATGGTTAATCCATCGCGTGCAGGCCAACATGAGCGCGGCTCAGCGACAGTGCGCCATGCAGCTCCTTGTGTCGGCAACGGCACAGCATGAGGGCATCTCGGTCCCCGGCAGCGGGACCATTCCATCGTTGGTGCTGCGTGCGCCTGTCCTGGGGTTGCACTGCGAGAACCTGCCTGCGATCTCGGCCGCTGCCCTCAGAACGGCGCTGCGAGGAATGGCGCAGCAACGGCTCGGGACGGCCGAGCAGATTTACGACGATTTGTTCATCCCGTCGGTGCGGTCATTGCGGGATGCTTACAACGAGTATGTCTTGGCGCAGGTTCGCCTGGTCGATGCCATCAGCTCCATTCCAGCGAAGCAGTCGCTGGCCTGGATGACATACCTGCAGCAACTTGCACAGAGCGGGCGGTCACCGAGCCGGATCCCGCGCCGTGAGTGGCCGAGCGTTGCTGCGAAGGTTCAGGCAATGGGCGTACCTGTCCCCGCGGACTGGAACCCGGCAAATCGATCCGCCTTTACGGCGGCGTCGGCGGGCGCGCTCCGGCGCCAGGCAGATAACGCCTACAGCGACTTTGTCACCCAGCACTTCCACGCGACTCTGCCGACCGGGCTGGACTGGGACACGTTCTGGAGCGAGCCGACAATCCAGAATCGTTGGCTGGCAATGATCCGTGCTCCCGCAGGTGTCGCTCTCTCGCCGGGCATGGGCTTTGAGACCTACAGCCGAAATGTATATGAGCTGCAACTGCAGAGCGTCTTTCTGCCGCAGCTCGAAAATCTGTTGGGACCGTCAGCAACGTTCTCCGCAACGGGAAAATTCGCAGCAGCGGGCCAGGCGGCCGCGGCCTGGGTGACTGCTCCGGCCCTGCTCCTTTACATGATAGTGTTGTGCATCCTTTGGCATACCGGGCGACTGGTCTTCCTTGGTTGCCGGATACTCCTGCCTGCCGTACAGGCTTCAACCCTGCTGGCAACACAGGCCTGCCTCATCGTCGTGGCGGTCATTCCGCTTGTGTGGCTGCCTGCAAACCAGCCCCTGCTGTGGGTGATCGGCTCAGAACTGCGGAACACCGTGCTGCTGGGATATGACTTCGGCTACGACCCCGGCGCCGCAGGGAAACGCCTTTCACTCGCTTCGCTGCTGGCTCCGGGCCCGACTACGCCATAGGCGTCGTTATCGCGGCGCGCATCGCCTTCAGAAGGTCCTGCCAGGTGATTGGCTTCTGCAACAGAGCAGCACCAACCCGCTTTGCATCCCGCAGAATCGGATCTGACTCATCGCCGGCCGCCGCAAATTCACCGGTGAGAATGATGGCCGGCACGTCGGTCTCAACTTGACGGCGTATGGCAGATATGGCCGCGGTGCCAACCTCACCGCCATGCAGGCGGTAGTCGACAATCAACAGCACTGGAACACAGCCCGCGGCGGCCAGCCCCTGCGACGCCGTGTCGCAGTCGGCTGCGCTGATGACGCGCCATCCATGCTCTTCCAGGATTGACTGGAGCACCTCAAGCACCAGCGGATCGTCATCGATCAGCAGGACGGGGCCACCCGCCGGCGGTTCATCCGCGTTCGGCTCGTTGGCCCCAGGTCGGACGGCGGCCCGTTCCTCGACCAAAGGCACGGTCACGACGAAGCGTGATCCCTGTCCCAATTCGGACACCACATTGACAGGGTGGCCGAGCAGCGCCGAGAGGCGGCGCACGATCGCAAGCCCGAGACCGAGGCCCTGCCGCCGATCACGCTCGGGATTGTGCAGTTGCTCGAATTCCACCCAGATGCGGGACAGGTCCTGCCTGGAAATGCCGACCCCGGTGTCTTCCACGCAAATGTGCAAGCGGCCGTTGTCCGGCTGGCACGTCACAGCCACATGGCCCACCTGGGTGTACCGGATGGCGTTCTCGATCAGGTTGCTCAGCATGCGGGACAGAAGGACGCGATCGCTGCGGACGATGGCTTCGGTCCGGCCGATGCGCAGGCTTATCTTCTTCCTTGCCGCGAGCGTGGCGTAACCCGGCTCGATCTGATCGAGCAGCTCCTGCAGTTTGAAGACTGTCAACTCCGTCTGCACGGCGCCGGAATCGAGGCGCGAGACATCGAACAGGCTGTCCACAAGACGCTTCATGTCATCGAGCGCGCGCAAAAGGCTCTCAGACGGCACGGTCGCGTCGGCGCCGAGCCTTGTCTTCCGCGCCACCATGTCCGCAAGCATGATCGCGGCCTGCATCGGCTGGCGCAGATCATGGCTGGCAGCCGCCAAAAAACGCGTCTTTGCGCGGTCCGCTGCTTCCGCTTCCTCCTTGGCCGCGTGCAGTGCCTCCGCCGCCGCCCGGGTTTCAGTAACGTCGCGACCGATACCGGCGATCGCATTCACCTCGCCCTCATCCCCGAAGATTGGCGCCGAGATCGCCTGAAGCACGTGCCGCTGTCCGTCAGCCGCGTATGCAACGATGTCGGCAGCCTGCGGCATCCGTGAGGCAACGACCCGCTCACGAAGACGATCCAGGCCCTGTTGAACCTCGGGATCGTGCTGAACGGTCAATCTGCGTCCCACGGCCTCTTCGCGGGTGCCGCTGATCAGTTCCAGGAACGTGGAATTGGCGACGAGCAGGCGACCGTCACGCTCGAGTACAAAGATACTGTCCCGTGACGATTCGATGAGCGCCGTCAACAGCTCCGCTCCCTTGCGCAGCTTTCGGTCGCTCTCATCCTTGGCGTCGGCCATGGCGTTGAACACACGGCCGAGGGCCGCCACTTCGGAGCGGCCAGGCAACGTCACTCGTGCGGTCTGGTCACCGTCGCGCCAGCGAAGAGCGACCGCCGCGAGCTCGCTCATCGGCCGGCGGATGAACTGGATTCCGCCCCACCAGGCGAGCAGGAACGCCGCAACGCCGGCGAGCAAAAGACCTGTCCCCGACGCAGCGGCGAAACCAAACGCATCCACGCCGACATCGGACGGTCCCTTGGCGACGGCTATGAAGACCCCGTCGCGGCCCTGGTGGACAACAGGCAGGTAGGCGATCGAGCGCTCGGACCCGTCCGTCCATTGCGTCACCTCGTGACCGGGGACACCTCGGCGGGCGAGCACGGCCAGGGTCGGGGGCAGTTCCTGTCCGATGAGGCCCGGCTCATCCGGCTCGGTGACGAGGATGCGACCCCCGCGATCCGCCACTATGGCCGTGTAGCCGCGAGGCATCCTGGCCAAGAGCGCTTTCACCAAAGGGGCGACCCCGACCCGCGCGGCCACGACGCCATGGGTCCCGTCAGGGCCACTCCAGGGGGACGTTACAATCAGACCATACGCGGCCGAGAACAGGCCCCACGCATAGTCGCCGACCAGGGTACGCCTCTCCGTCTGGGTCGCGACCACCTCGGCGTAGGCGGCCATGTTCCTGCCGACGTCACTTCGCCGGGTCGAGCAACGGACGACGCCACTGGCGTCGAGCACATCGAGCTGGAGCCAATCCTGTTCTGCCGGGTGCAGCCAGTTGATAAGAGACTGGCACCCGCCGGGATAAGCGAGGGCCTGAGGGGCCCCCAGGGCAGCCGCTTCGACGATGGTCTTCGCCTTATCGACAAAACGATCATACTCGGACGACGCAAGGACAAGGGTATGGTCCATTTCGCCCGCCTGCATTTCTTCCGCCGCCTCGCGGAGGAGCGCGCTTTGGTAGATCCACGTACCGGCAAGCAGGGCCAGCACGACGCCAACCAAGATGAGCAGGCGTTGGACGAGCGTCATCTGCTGATCAGTTCCCGGCGCCGGGACCGCCAGCGGCCACGACCGAAAGGGCAGGCTGCGGCACCGAGCGCGGCACCCGCCAAAAGCCTTGTGTCATTCTCTCTCCTGTCCAGCGGCCCTTACCCGAGCTCACGTGGCTAGCGAGTTCGATACCAATGTCTTCTAATGACAGTTGTGGATTCAAGGAAGACCTATGCTGCTGGTTGTATTTTGTCGAAAGCTGTGGACGCGCCACGCCTTTTTTCCTTCCACCGTCCGGGTGGCCGGGGTTTCGCCGGCTTCAGCCCGGCCGCCGACCGAACGGTGGCAACTACATGAGCATGGCAGCCCTCCGCTTCGCCAGCGAGACTATAGCTCCCGCAGAGCGGGAGAGGTGGACGTGGCCTCGACGTTGCCAGTCGTCCATGAACGCGGTCTGGCAGGACCTTTATCTACACCAGCAGAGTGTCCTCGATCGCCCAACTGACCGCCACGGCTTCGCCAGACTTCCGGATAGGGATATCCACCCGATGCGCCTGTTTGACGATCAGGGTTCGGCCGCAGTCGGTCTCGATGACATAGCGGTGCATCTCACCGACGAAGGCAACATCGGCCACGCTGCCGGCAACCGAGTTGGCCTGAGATGAGACGTCCGAGGCCGGCGCACGCAGCGAGAGCTTTTCCGGCCTGACCATGAAGGCGGAAGGCGCTCCGACCGCACGGGCAGGCGCGCGGACAACTGTCGTTCCGATTCGAAGCACCATGAGCCCGCTGTCAGTTTCGATCGGCCCTTCAAGGAAATTGCCCTCGCCGACGAAGGAGGCGACGAAGCGGTTGGCCGGCCGGTCATAGATGTCGCCGGGGGATGCGACCTGCTGCAGGCGGCCTTCATGCATCACCGCGATGCGATCCGACATCACCAGCGCCTCGTGCTGGTCGTGGGTAACGTGGATGAAGGTGATGCCCAGCGTGGCGTGCAGGCGCTTGATTTCGAGCTGAAGCTCCTCACGCAGCTTCTTGTCGAGCGCACTCAATGGTTCATCCATCAGCAGCAGACGTGGCGAGAAGACGATGGCGCGGGCAATCGCAACGCGCTGTTGCTGCCCGCCCGAGAGCTGGCGTGGATAGCGATCGGCCAGCCCCGGAAGCTGCATCATCTCCAGCATACTCGCCACCTGGCGCTCGATCTCTCGGCGGCCGGCGCCGCGCTGGCGGAGCGGGAAGCCGATGTTCTCCGCCACCGTCAGATGCGGGAACAGCGCATAATTCTGGAACACGACCCCGATATTCCTCCGATACGGCGGGAGTCGCAAGATCGAGTCGTTGTCGATCAGAACCTCACCGCTGTCGGCCTGCTCGAAGCCGGCGATGATCATGAGCGTAGTTGTCTTGCCTGACCCGGACGGACCGAGCAGGGTAATGAACTCCCCACGATCGATGGCGAGCGAAAGGTCCCGTACTGCAGCGACGGGGCCGAAATACCGGTTCACGCGCTCCAGCCGTACTGCTGCGCCCCCGGTATAGGCCCGCACTGCCGCGACAGGCCGGTCGCGATCCATGGTCGTACCCCCAACGCAAACTCTCCCCCGGCCCGGTCTTCGCGGTCTGATGCCGTGCCGCTGCGCGCTACCGGCCGGCGTCGAGTTATGCAAAAGTCGCGCCCGCTGCACAATCGAGGCGGGGAGCATGGCAGAGGTCGCGATCGACACCGCCGGGCGTCTGCCGCGGCCGGAGAGGCCTGCCGCCTGGCACCTCCCCACGTTCGGCTTGCGTCCGGCCGTGCTGCTCGGACCGCTGCTGCTGTTCCTGGCGGCGTTCTACGTTTATCCGGTGGGCGCGATGATGTGGCGAAGCGTGGGCGACCCGCATCTCACCACCGCCAACTACACCGCGCTGTTCACTACCGACATCTATGGTCTGGTGTTCTGGATCACGCTGCGCATCAGCCTGGTTACCACTGTCGCGGCGCTCTTGCTTGGCTATCCGGTCGCCTATTGCCTCGCACGGCTGCCTCCGGCGCGAGCCAATCTGCTGCTGATCCTGGTCCTTATCCCGTTCTGGACCAGCATTCTCGTGCGCACCTATGCGTGGATGGTTCTGCTGGGCCGCGACGGCGTGATCAACCGGCTGCTGCTGGCGCTCGACCTCATCGACGCGCCGCTGCGACTGCTGAACACCACCTTCGCCGTCTATGTGGCGATGGTCCACGTCCTGCTGCCGTTCATGATCCTGCCGCTGTTCGCCACGATCCGCGGCATCGATCCGCAGCTTCTGCGCGCGGCGGCAAGTCTTGGTGCGCGTCCGGCCGCCGCGTTCCGCCAGGTGCTTCTCCCGCTCAGCCTGCCGGGGGTGTTTGCCGGATGCCTGCTGGTCTTCATCCTCGCGCTGGGCTTCTTCATTACCCCGGCGCTGGTCGGCGGCCCACGGGACCTGATGATCGCCATCCTGATCGATCAGCAGGTCGAGACCCTGCACTGGCCATTCGCCTCGGCGCTTGCGGTGGTGCTGCTGGTTGCAGCAGTCGGAAGCTTCGCCCTACTCGGCAAGGCGCTCGGTGTCGAGCGGCTGTATGGGAAGGCGTAGCGGCATGCGGTCGAGCGGCAGCTTATGGCGGCCGGGTCCCGGGCTCAGTCTGATCGTGGGACTGGTGCTTCTTTACCTCGTGCTGCCGATCATCGTTGTCGTGCCCTTGTCGTTTTCCTCGGGGCTTTATCTCTCCTTTCCGCCACCCGGCTTTAGCCTGCGCTGGTACGCGCGTTTCTTTGCTGATCCGGCCTGGACGGCGTCGCTGTGGCTGAGCGTCTGGGTGGGGCTGACGGTTATGGTGCTGTCGGTCCTGCTCGGCACGCCGGCGGCTTTCGCGCTGGTGCGCGGACGCTTCCGAGGTGTCCGACTGATCAACGGATTTATCCTGACGCCGGTGATCGTGCCCGGAATCATCGTCGCGGTCGGGATCTATTTCTTCTACGCGCGGATTGGCCTTGTCGGTACTCCAATCGGGCTTATTCTCGCCCATACCTGCCTTGCCGTGCCGTTCGTCGTCATCAATGTCTCGGCGACGCTGTACGGCTTCGACACCCGGCTGGAACATGCGGCGATGAGCCTCGGGGCCACGCCATGGCGGACGTTCCGCACGATCACGCTGCCGCTGATCCGGCCCGGGGTTCTGGCTGGGGCGGTGTTTGCGTTTATTACCTCGTTCGACGAGCTTCTGGTGGCGCTGTTCGTCTCCGGCAGCTCGGCGGTGACGCTGCCGCGGCGGATGTGGCAGCAGATCCGGTTCAACATCGAACCGACGATCGCGGCGGTTTCCACGCTGCTGATCGTGTTCACCACGCTTCTGCTGCTATCGGCAGAACTGCTGCGACGACGCAGCGCACGGTTGCGGAGCGGCTAGTGCCCTGTGTCGTTGATCTTGCTGGCCACGCTGCGCAGCGTCGTAGGACGCAGTCCGCCGGTGCGCCGACGGCGGACTGCGTCCACCCTACGCTTATCGCCCACCCGGAACCAACAAACGACGAGAATCACCAAACAGGAGATGTCAATGTCGAGTAGAGACAATCCCATGCTGGCATGGCTGATCGCAGATCTGGCGGGTGCGCCGCCTCATGTCGCCGATTTGCGCCGCCGGCAACTGATCACGGCGGCGGCGCGCTTCGGGGTCGGTGCCGCCGCAATGGCGGCTCTGACCGCGCCGTTCGCTTTTCCGGCCGCAGCGGCTGCCACGCCGCAGCTTCCCGAGATCACCTCGGTTCCCGACGAGCTCAAGGGCTCCGGTTCGGTGCGCGTCTGCTCGTACGGCGGTGCCTTCCAGGCGGCGCAGCGTGAGGCCTATTTCAAACCGTTCGAGGCGCTCTGCGGCGTCAAGGTGATCGAAAGCGAGGGCCCGGATGTAGCCAAGGTCAAGGCCATGGTCGATACCCACACGATCGAATACGACATCGGCGAGTTCGACCGTGCCGACGTCATAAATCTGGAGAAGAAAGGCGACTATTGGGAAAAGATCGACTACGGCCTGTTCGACACGGCGCACATCCCGGCCGCCTACCGCTACGAATATGCCGTGGATATGCTGCCCTATTCGGAGATTCTCGCTTACCGCACAGATGCTTTCGGCGGCGCCAAGCCGGGCGGCTGGAAGGACTTCTGGGATACCAAGAAATTCCCGGGCTCGCGCACCTTGACCGCCGGCACCGGAGGTCTGGTGCCGGAACTCGAGTTCGCGGAGATGGCCGCCGGCATGCCGCGGGACAAAGTATATCCCATCGACATCAAGGCCGCCTATGCGAGCCTTGCCCGGATCAAGGCCGACGTCGTGAAATGGTGGGAGGCGGGCGCCATCCCAGCACAGATGCTGAACGACAAGGAAGTGGTTATGGGCTCGGCCTGGAATGGGCGGATCGCGGCGATCCAGGCGGGCGGCGCGCCGGTCGCGATCACCTGGAACCAAGGATTGCTCAAGCGGGACTGCTGGGCGATCCTGAAAGGCACGGCCAATCGCGAGAACGCGCAGAAATTCTGTGCGTTCATCACGTTGCCTATTTCGCAGGCACGGCTTTCGCTGCTGATCCCTTACGGCTTCGTCAACACACTGGCGGTGAACTACATTCCCGCGGCGCGGCTGACCCAACTGCCCACGGCGCCGGCGATCGCCGAGCAGCTCGTTATTTACGACTCGGCCTGGTGGGCGGCGAATCGTGATGCTGTTCTCGCGGAGTGGCCGGCGTTCCTGTTGAAGTAGTGAGGACTCGGCGATCAGGCCGCGTCGGCGCGGATCTGTCTGCGGCGACGCGACCCGCATCGTAGTTGCGGGCGAAGCGATGCAATCTCCCGGAAGGTGTGCATGACTGGAGATTGCTTCCTCCACTCGCATTGACTGCGTCGTCGCCATGAGCCGACCGCCTTTGTACGGAGAAGGCGCATCGTTGCCTGTGCATGAAGCCACCGTCACAGACATTGATGCGCTCACTCGGCTGGTCAACGCAGCGTATGCTGTCGAGCACTTCATCTACGACGGGGAACGGATCAGTCCGACGGAATGCGCTGATCTGCTCACGACCGGAAAGATCCTGCTGCTTGAGCAAGACGAGTCGCTCGTCGGCTGCATCTATCTCGAGCTCCGTGAAGACAGCGGATACGTGGGTCTTCTGTCGGTCAAACCCTCGCACCAAAATCAAGGGATCGGACGATCTCTGGTAACCGTCGGGGAAACCTGGTTCCGCAGCCGAGGACGCAAGAGGTCGGAGCTCCAGATCATCAACGTGCGCACGGAACTTCTGGAATACTACCGGCGACTTGGCTACCGCGAATCCGTGGCCGGCGGATGTCCCTACCCATATTCCCTGCCATTTCGTCAGAATGACCAAGGCGCTGTGACGCCCTGCGCCAGCCGGTATTGTGGCCTGTCCCATTCAGGCAGGAGGATACATGCTGCGGCTTCCGTATCAGGACAAATCGCCGTCGATCCCGGCGGACACACGGACCGCACCGAACGCAGTTGTCAGTGGCGACGTAACCGTCGGCCACAACTGCTCGATCGGCTTCGGCGCGGTGCTGACCGCCGAGAGCGGCCCGATCCGCATCGGCGACAACTGCGTGGTTATGGACGGAGCGGTGCTGCGTGGCGTCCGCGGCAATCCGCTGCGCATTGGAGACAACGTGCTGATCGGCCCGCACGCGTATCTGACCGGCTGCACGATCGAGCAGAATGTTTTCATCGCGACCGGGGCGACGATCTTCAACGGCGCCGTGGTCGGAGAGCGAGCCGAGGTGCGAATCAACGGTATCGTGCATATCCGCACGCGGCTGCTGCCCGATGCGGTAGTGCCGCTCGGGTGGATCGCGGTCGGCGATCCCGCCGAAATCCTGCCGCCGGATGCGCATGAGCGGATCTGGGAGATACAGAAGCCGCTCGACTTTCCGCGCTATGTGTTCGGGGTGGAGCGACCGGAGGAGGGCGAGACGATGATGCCTGATGTCATGCGGCGTTACGCACGCTTCCTGGTCCGGCGACATAATGGGGATAGGTGAGTCATATCTGATTCATTGACCTCGGCCGGCCCCCTCCCCCTGGCCCCCTCCCGCGAGGGGCTACGGCGGTTTCACATGTGCGGAATGAATAAGCAAACCATGGAAGGCGGCAATTACAACGGTTCACACGGAGGGCCGCAGAGGCTTGCACGGAGG
>Ga0335075_10001192_pt1 | contig 43323 bp, 38 predicted proteins | sample Lox_Sample_24_FD_206723 | JGI IMG/M metagenome (GOLD analysis project Ga0335075, IMG submission 206723) | Soil microbial communities from Loxahatchee National Wildlife Refuge, Florida, United States - Lox_Sample_2.4 | ecosystem: Environmental > Terrestrial > Soil > Wetlands | place: USA...
TTGCGGGATTTCGCGCAGGCCATGACGAACTTCTTCAGTGGAACGCACCGGCTTCCGTCGTGGCGGAAAGCAGGGCGGGACGAGGGATTTCGTGTCGTGGGTAAGCGTGGCAGGCAGTGGGACGTCCGCCGAATCTCTCGCAATGTCGGCGAGGTTAGGATCCCAAAGGCAGGCTGGGTGCGGTTCCGCTGGTCGCGTGCCGTGCCTGCTGATGTGAAGTCGTATCGGGTCACGCGTGACCGCGCTGGAAGGTGGCATGTCGCTTTCGCCTCCATTCCTGATGCGATCCCCGCGCCTGGCAACGGCCGGGTTGTCGGGATCGACCGGGGCGTGGCGGTGCCGGCTGCCATGTCCACTGGAGAGCTGCTCCGCGTGCCTGGACTTAGGTTGACGGAGGCCGCGCGATTGGCCCGATTGCAACGCAAGCTCGGCCGCGCCCGTTGCGCGTCGAACCGCCGCAGGAAGGTAAAGGCTGCCGTCGCGAAGCTGAGGGCGCGCGAGACAGACAGGCGTAAGGACTGGGTCGAGAAAACCAGCACCAACCTGGCGCGTAAGTTTGACGTGATCAGAGTGGAAGACCTGAACATCACAGCTATGATCCGCTCCGCCAAAGGCACCAGAGACAATCCGGGGCGGCGTGTTCGCGCAAAGGCTGGACTCAACGGAGGCATCCATCGCTCCGGATGGGGACTGTTGGTGCGGCGTTTGGAGGATAAGGCGCCTGGAAGGATTGAGAAGATTCGTCCCGCGTACACAAGCCAGCGGTGCTCGGCATGCGGGTTCGTCGCATCGGAGAGTCGCAAGAGCCAAGCCCTCTTCTGTTGCGTAGCCTGCAACTTCACCCAGAATGCTGACGTGAACGCGGCCAGGAATATCGCGGCGGGGCACGCCGTGACTGCGCGGGGAGGCGACGGGAATACCCGGCCCATGAACCGCGAACCTCAACTGCTCACCTCCGTATGAGTGGTTGGAGTCTCTAGTCTTCGGACGGAGAGGATGTCAACCGCGCAGCTCCCGCAGCTCGGTGGCGCTCGCCTGGGCGAGCTGGCGCGTGAGGCCGGAGACGAACACGATCATGATCAGCACTCCCGCGACGATGTCCAGGAAGATCCCGGCCTCGACGATGAACGGGAACGTGGCGACCAGGGTGATCGCGCCCAGGAACACCCCGTTCTCGACGATGAGCCAGCCGATCAGCTGAGCGACGGTGTGCCGGCGCACCACCATGGCGAGCGCGCCGAGCAGGATCACCGCGGTCGACAGCGGTACGACAGCCGCCGCCACGGTGCCCTGCGGCAGCAGCGCGGGACGGGTGACCAGGTACGCGAACGCGGTCAGCGCCCCGCCGGCGATCAGCGAGGTGGACAGCCCGGTCGACATGGCCGCGTCGCGCTTGAGCGCCAGCCGCTCCACCAGGACCCGGCGGGCCGCCACCGGGATCGCGATCCCCTTGACCACCAGGGTCAGCGCGGCGAGGATCCACAGCTCGGTGCTGTGGAAGGCGACAGCGGAGGTTCCGGCCGCGAACGCCAGCACCACGGACTGGGCGCCGTAGTAGACGACGTACCGGTTGAACAGCTTCGAGGCCAGGCAGGCGAAAGCGAGCAGCAGCATCACCGCGCCGGACAGGTCGAGCAGGACGCCGGCGGTGCTGCTGTTCGACAGGTGCTGCACGTGCCTCACGCCCCGATCACGTACGAAGTGGCGACGCCGACGAGGGCGAGCATGAACGCAGCGCCGAGGAATTCGGCGATCCGGAAGAACCGCAGCTTCGCGAACGAGGTGTCGATGATCACGATCGCCAGCCCGCACAGCGCCAGCTTGCCGAGCAGCACCGGGATCGCCAGCAGCGCGCCGGGCAGGTGCGCCGCGTCGCCGAGCCCCCAGGGCAGCACGAACACGTTCATGAAGATCGACGACAGCAGGAACAGCTTCATCCAGCTGCCCCACTTGACCAGCGCGTATTCCCGGCCCGAGTACTCGAGGACCCGGCTTTCCTCGATCATCGATATCTCGGTGGACCCGCCCGGGTTGTCGATCGGGATCCGGCCATTCTCCACCAGGACGATCATGAAGAACGCGACCAGGCCGAGCAGATGGGTGGGCAGCACCACGACGTACGGAGAAGACGCGACCGCGTGGTTCATCAGGTACGGGTTGTCGGACGCGGACACGGCGCCGACGGTGAAGAACACCAGGATCAGCGCGGGCTCGGCCATGGACCCGATCCAGCTCGCCCGGCTCGCGCCGAGACCGCCGTACGGGCTGGCTGTGTCCAGGCCGGACAGCGAGATCACGAAGCTGGCCAGCGTGAGCACGAACGCGCCGCCGATCAGGTCGGCGAGGAATGCCAGCGGCAGCGGCTCGTTCGTGATCACCGGGACGATCACCGAGACCGTCAGGTAGCAGGCGAACGCGACGAACGGAGCGCCGCGGAACACCCAGGAAGCCTGGTCGCTGACCGCGCTGCCCTTGCGCAGCAGCTTGGCCAGGTCCCGGTAGGGCTGAAGCACGCTCGGTCCGCGCTTGGAGCCGACGATCGCCTCGGCGCGTGCTATCGCGCCCGCGTACAGCGGGGCGAACACGATGACGACCAGGCTCTGCAGGGCCTGGATCAGTTCGGGCACTTCCGCGGACCTCCCCTGCGCATCCGACGTCGGGCAACGCCTTGCAGGTAGAGGCCATCAGCCGGGACTAACCCAGCGGTAACGCGAGCCTCATCGCGTGATCACTTCTCACGATACATGGCCGCTTTATAGCGAGCCAGTCGCTTTCTAGGGTGCCAGCAGCACAGGCAGGGCGGCCTTACGGGCCGCGGTCGCGGCGACGTGACCGAGTCGCGGGTGCAGCACGCCGCCGGTGCCGTGCCGGCCGAGGACCAGCAGGTCGAAACCGTGCTCTTGTGCGTAGTCGCAGACGGTGCGCGCGGCGTCGCCACTCTGGGCGAACTGCAGCGTCACTCGCGCCCGCTGGCCGTCCGGCACGGCTGCGCAGGCCTTGGCGAAGGTCTCCTCGGCGAAGCGCTGGCGACCGCCGAAATCGGCGGCGCCCTCCTCGGCCTCCTCGGTCGACGGTGCGGGCTTGAGCACCGCGAGCACCACCACCCGGGCCGCCTCATCAGAGGCCACCGCCACCGCGGCGCGCAGCGCGGCGGCGGCGCCGGGCGAACAGTCCCAGCCCACCAGGATCCGGCGAAACGACCCGGTTGTCATCGGCGGTCTCCTCTGCCGAAGCCAGTCAGGACGCAGAAGCCGTCAGCGGGAACGTCCCGCGGTTCCGGTGCCGGGAACCCCCATCACTGCCGGACCGTGGCGAGCCTCATCGCCAGTTGCCGTCATTGTGGACCGTCGGGCACCAGCCCGCAAGTGGCACTGTGCTCAGGCGCTCGCTGCCTGGTACTCCGGGCCGAACACCTGCTGGTACAGGTCCTCGCCGTAGCTGGTCGGCAGCGGCTCGCCTTCGAGCAGCCGGAACGTCCGCTGCCCGTCGGGACGACGCTGCGCGCGCAGGAACAGGGCCTTGCCCCTGTTTCGCGTGTAGCAGCTTTCCGCCAGGTCGTAAAGGTGGGTGACGTAAACCACCCGGATGCCGGCTTCGGTGAAGGCGCGGATGATCTCGCGGGCGATCTCCGAACCCTCACGCTCGTTGGTCGACGCGAACGACTCGTTGCACAGCAGCAGCGCCCCCGAGGCGATCTGGCCGGCGATCACGCTCATCCGGTCAAGTTCCTCGTCGAGCTTGCCCTTTTCCATCGTGGCGTCCTCTTCCCGCTTGAAGTGGGTGAAGACTCCGGAGCAGACGCTGCCCGCGAACGACTCCGCCGCGACGAACATGCCGGCCTGCGTCATCAGCTGCGCCTGGCCGAGGCTGCGCAGGAAGGTGGACTTGCCGCCCTGGTTCGCGCCGGTGATCATGATCAGCTGCTTGCCGTCGGCGGCCACGTCGTTGCCGATGACCCGGACGCCCTCGCCGCTGTCGGGCTGGGTGAGCGCGAGGCTGGCGTCGTACAGCCCGCGGGCGCTGAGCCGGTCCCCGCCGAGGGCGCCCGGCGACGGGTAGCACACCGGCTGGCGCCGGGCGGTGAGCTGTTCTCGCAGGTTCAGGCAGCCGACGTAGAAGCCGAGCTCGGCGCGGAGCATCCCGAAGAAGCTCTTGATGTGGTCGCAGGACTGGGCGAGCGAGTTGGCGGTGTCGTTGACACCCCGGCTGGTCAGTTCCGAGAGCTTACGCATCCCGGCCTCGTCCCGTTCGGCGACGGTGAACGAGTAAGAGCCGCGGCTCCGGCCGGTCAGCCGGTCGCGCCAGCCGCGGGCCGGGAGGTGGCGGCGCAGCACGTACCCGGCGCCCTTGCCGCCCCGGCCGAGCGTCGCGCTGATCAGCGTGCCGCGCCGGAAATCCAGCTCGGAGAGGCGTTCCTCCATCTCGGCGAAGTAGTCGTCGCTGAGCTCACTGGCCAGCATCGCGAAGAACCGGGTCATACCCTCAGAGCGGAAGCCTGCCGCGTGCTCGCGGGCGATGCCCGCCAGGCGGTGCAGGTGCTCCACGTAGAGTCGCATCAACTGCAGGGACCGGTGCATGATCGTGTCCGGCGAGTCCCGGAAAAAGAAGCCGAACACCTGCCGTTCCGCACTGACCCCGCCGACGGCGAGGTCGTACAGGTCGCGAGTGACGCCGGAGTGCTCGACGCAATCCGCGAGCACGTGCTGCCGGTAGGTGATCTCCGCCGGGCTGGTCAGCCCGGAGTAAAGGCCCTGCCGCGCCACCGCGTACAGGAAGTCGTCGCCTCCCGCCATCGTGAATAGCAGCGTGTTCAGCTCCAGGTCCGCGGCGAGGTCGGGCTCCTGCGGCGGCAGCTCACGGGCGACGTCGAAATCCCTGTCCGGGTACATCAGCAGCGCTTTCATGCGGCGAGCCGCTCCTTCAGCTGGGGGTAAGTCAGTCCGTACTTGCGCGCGATCGCCGCCGCGTAAGCGAGTCCGTCGGCGGGCCTGCGCACGACCTTGAAGGTGCGCTCCGCGGGGTCGTCCGGGTTGACCGTGCCCACCATGGAGACGCACGCTTCGTTGCGGGACGCCAGTTCATCGACGAACGTGACGTACACGCCGAGCAGTCCCAGCTCCGTCATCCGGTCCAGGACCCGCTCCCCGATGAAGCGGGCGTCGCGCAGCGTGGTCGAGGCGAAGCTCTCGTTCATGACCAGCAGGCTCGCGCCTGTCGCCTGGTCGAGCACATCTTTGATGCGGACCAGTTCGTCCTCGAGTTTGCCGCGCAGCGTCGCCAGGTCTTCTTCTCGCTCGAAGTGGGTGAAGATCCGGTCCGGCAGGAACAGCCGGGCGCGGCGGCCCGGAACCGGGTACCCGAGGCTAGCCAGGTAGTGCAGCTGGCCGGTCATCCGCGCGAACGTCGTCTTCCCGCCGTGGTTGGGTCCGGTGACCACGAAGATCCGCTCCGGCCCTTCCAGGCGGAAGTCGTTGCCGACCACGGTCCCGGCGTCGGGCACGAGCTTGCGGGCCAGCGCGAGGTCGAACGCTTCCTCTGCCTCGGTGTTCTTGTCGGCGGCGGACACCTGCGGGTAGCAGAACTCGAGGCCCGCCGCCTTGAGCGGCGCTATGAAGTCAAGGTATGCGATGTAGAACTGGACTTCGCGGTCGAACGCGCGGACCGTCTCGTCCAGGAAGCCGGCATGCCGCTGGCGGAAGCCGTCAAGCGCGCCGAACTCGTCAGGGAACAGCCGGGCCACCTGGTCAGTGATCCGTTCTTCCACGTAGTCCATGTCCGGCCAGTTGCGGAACTTGCCGTGGTAGTCCTTGACCGCGCCGCGGGCGAACTTCGCGAACGTCGCCACGACGTCCGCGCTGAAGTCCGCCTCGTCCTCGTAGCGGGAGACCGTGACCCGGTTGGCCTTGATGTTGACGCAATACCGCACGGCGGCGAGCGCCCCGGAGACCCGTTCGATGTCCGTCGCGAGCGTGGCGAACGCCGCCGATCGCGTGTACCCGGACAGGTATTCGCGCAGCGCGGTGAACCCCCGCGCGGCGAGCTCAGCCTCGCCGAGCGCAGCGGCCAGGGCGCTGACCGCCTCGCGGTATTCACGAGTCGCGTCGAGGAACCAGAACTCCTTCTGATACCGGTAGCGGAGCTTGCGCGCCTGCGCCAGGTACTCTCGCACGGTCCGCATCCGCCGCCCGAACTCCGCCACGGCGGCCGCGGCCGCCTCGTGTTCCAGGTCCCGGAATACCTCGTGCCGGTAGGCGACGGCCGCCGTGTCGTGCAGCGGAATCCGGAAGAACGGCGTCAGGTCGTACTCGTCCCGGCCGCTGACCATGGCGCTGAACACCTGGTCAAGGTTCAGGTCAGAGAAGAACGCCGGCTCCGCGGGACCGCCGTCTTCTCCAGCCCGCATGGGAGGGTCGAACAGGATGCTGGTTTCACCGCAGGGCAAATTCACCCAGGCCTCCACCGGTTCACTGAGCCCGGTAGAAGCCATCAGCCGGGGTGGCAGTTGAGGTGGGCTTCATCACCTGCGTCAATCATACCTGGCCACCGGTAAAATCTGAGATGTCTAGACGGTGCCCTGGGCGGAAGCCCGGCTTCCCGGACCGCGGCGGCGTCGCGGTTTATTGCCTCTAGCTCCGAGCCCGTGTGCCTGAGGAGTCTTCCAGCGTGCCCGATCCAGCAGCCGAAGTCGCGGCCCCGTCCGGCCCGGTTTCTTCACCGCCGGGGCGGGTCCGGCTCGTTCTGCCGCGAGCGGACCGCTGGGAGGTCGCCGCGATCTTCGCGGGCGGCGCGATCGGCACCGTGGCGCGCGCCGCGTTCGCTGAGGCGTTCCCGCACTCCGCGACCGCGTGGCCGTGGCCCACGTTCGGGGTCAACATCGTCGCGGCGTTCCTGCTCGGCTACTTCGTGACCCGGCTCCAGGAGCGGCTGCCGCTGTCCAGCTACCGGCGGCCGCTGGTCGGCACCGGCCTGTGCGGGGGGCTGTCCACGTTCTCCACCATGCAGGTGGAGATCCTGAAGATGCTCAGCGCCCACGCCTGGGGGCTGGCCGCGGGGTACATCGCGGCCAGCGTCGTGGTCGGGTACGCGGCGATCCATCTGGCCACCGCGCTGGTTCGGCGGGTGCGGGTGCGGCGATGAACATCCTGATCTGGGTGGCTGTCGCGCTGATCGGCGGAGCTGGCTCGCTCGCGCGGTTCCTGGTCGACGGCGCCGTTTCCGCTGCGGCCGGCCGTGACTTCCCGTTCGGCACCATGGCGGTCAACGTCTCCGGCGCGGTGCTCCTTGGCTTGGTGACCGGGCTTGCCCTCGGCAACAACGAGGCACTGCTGGCGGGCACCGCCGCCGTGGGCTCGTACACGACCTTCTCGACCTGGATGCTGGAGACACAGCGGCTGGCCGAGGAGCGTCAGTACCGTAAGGCGGTCCTGAACGTGGTCGTCAGCCTCGTGCTCGGGGTCACCGCCGCGGCGCTGGGCCGCCTGATCGGAGCGCACCTGTGAACCAGGACAGTTTCAAGCTCACCAGCTACTTCGGAGAGCGTCTGCGCACCGACGGCGGGTTCGCCGCCGACGCGCTGCTTGACTTGTACGGGCGGCACGAGATCGCGACGAGCATCCTGCTGCGCGGCGTCGAGGGGTTCGGGGCGAGGCACCGGCTGCGCACCGACCGGTCGCTGACGTTGTCCGAGGACCTGCCGCTGATCGCGATCGCGATCGACAGCCGGCCCCGCATCAAGGAGGTCCTGGAACCGACCGCCCGCCTCCTCAGCGCCGGACTGGTCACGCTGGAGCGGGCACAGCTGCTGAGCGGCGACATCGAGGCCCTCGCGCTGCGGGACGAGGTGAACGAGGAGACCAAGCTGACGATCTACCTGGGCCGTCAGGAACGGGTGTACCGGGTGCCGGCGTTCGTCGCCGTCTGCGACTTGCTGCGCCGCCGCGGCGTGGCCGGCGCCACCGCGCTGCTCGGCGTCGACGGCACCGCGCACGGCAGCCGGGAGCGGGCGTCCTTTTTCAGCCGCAACGCGGGGACGCCGATGATGCTGATCGCGGTTGGCTCCGGTGAGCGTATCGGCCGGGTCCTGCCCGAGCTCGGCGGGCTGCTACGCCGACCGCTGCTGACGCTCGAGCGCGTCCGCATCTGCAAGCGTGACGGGAAGCTCCTCTGCACGCCGTCGGCGCTGCCAGGCACTGACGAGACCGGCATGCCGCTGTGGCACAAGCTCATGGTTTACACGTCCGAGGCCGCCCTGCACGACGGCCAGCCGGTTCACCGCGCGATCGTGCGCGAGCTTCGCGCCGCCGGGATCGCCGGCGCGACCACCCAGCGGGGCGTCTGGGGCTTTCACGGCGACCACGCGCCGCACGGCGACCGGCTGCTCCAGCTCGGCAGGCGGGTGCCCGCGGTGTCGGTCGTGATCGACGCGCCGGACCGCATCGCCACCGCGTTCTCCATCATCGACAAGCTCACCAGGGAGCAGGGCCTCGTCACCAGCGAGACGGTTCCGGCCCTGCGGGCCGGCGGCGCCGGGCGGCTAGCCGGCAAGGTGCCGTCGGATTAGCCCGCGAGGCGGCATTGTGCCGATAGCCGTACACTGAGTCTTTGGCGATGGAGCTCGCCGGATTCGCCCACCGCGGCTGATGGCTCCTGTGGACTGCCTAGCGGCCGGACATACAGGAGAGCAAGGAAGTGACCAGCCCCAGCTTGCTGTTTACGGAGGAGTCAGGGGCGCGAGAAGCCGGGGAACGGGACGATGATCGCTCCTTCGCGCGGGACCTGAACCTCGACCAGGTGGTGGCCGCGATCGCGGGAGACCGCGACGAGCGTGAGCTCATCACGGAAACCCTGTTCAGCCATCTGCGCGACGCCGACACCGTGCGCTACCGCCAGGAGGTCTTCCGTGATCTGGAGAACCCCGTCCTGCTCGGCAAGGTCCAGCGCTTCTCGGACCGCATGGCCGAGGTGCGCGCCCACCTGAGTCAGCTCGAGCGCATGCGATACCGCTACCAGCGGGAGGGCTGGCTGCTTGACGCGGCGGCGATCTACTGCGAGACGGTGCGGGAACTCTCCGAACACCTGGCCTCGGCGCGGGTCACCTCCCGCGCCCTGCTGGCCTGCCGGGACTACCTCGTCTCCTACGCGGCCTCGGCCGGGTTCACCGCCTTGGAGCAGGACACGAAGGACCAGAAAGACGCGCTTGGGCGGATCCGCTACTGCACCCGCATCCGGGGCAACCGCATCGACGTGACCCGGTACGACGGCGAGGCCGACTACAGCGCGGTGGTGCTCAGGACGTTCGAGCGCTTCAAGCAGGGGGCCGTCAAGGACTACCTGATCCGCTACCGGATATGGCCAGGGATGAACCACGTGACGGCGCAGATCCTCGACCTGGTGGCCAAGCTGTTCCCGGAGGAGTTCGCGGCCCTTGACGAGTACTGCGCCCGTCACGCCGAGTTCCTCGACGAGGGCATCTGGCGCGCCCACCAGGAACTCCAGTTCTACCTCGCCTACCTGGACTACACCGGGCCGCTGCGCGCCGCCGGGCTGCGCTTCTGTTACCCCGAAGTGTCCGCGAGCTCGAAGGAGGTCCACGCCGTCGGCACCTTCGACCTGGCCCTGGCCCGCAAGCTCGCCGAGGAGGGCACGCCGGTGGTCACCAACGATTTCCGGCTGGAGGGCCTTGAGCGCATCGCGGTGGTGACCGGGCCCAACCAAGGCGGGAAGACCACCTTCGCCCGCACGTTCGGTCAGCTCCATCACCTCGCCGGCGTCGGCTGCCCGGTTCCGGGCAGCGCCGCCCGCCTGTTCCTCTTCGACCGCCTCTTCACTCATTTCGAACGGGAGGAGGATCTCGCCAGGGGAACCGGGAAGCTGGAAGACGACCTGATGAGGATCGGGGAGATCCTGCGGGCGGCCACTCAGGACAGCGTCATGATCCTCAACGAGTCGTTCGCCTCCACCACCACCCGCGACGCCTGCTTCCTGGGCACGAAGCTACTGACCAAGGTCATGCGGCTGGACGCGCTGTGCGTTTACGTCACGTTCGTCGACGAGCTGGCCTCGCTCGGGGAGCAAGTCGTCTCGATGATGAGCACGATCGTCCCGGAGAACCCGGCCGAGCGCACCTACAAGGTAGTCAGGAAGCCGGCCGACGGCCTGGCCTACGCGCTGGCCCTCGCCGAGAAGCACGGCCTGACCTACGGGCGGCTGCGGGAAAGAGTCGCACCGTGAAGGTCCATCTCCTCTACGAGGATCAGGACTTCGACTTCGCGGCCGGCCTGCTTCCCGGCCACCAGGACCTGATCCAGGACCTGGAGCTGGCGACGCTGCTCCAGGCGATGGCGGCTGGCGACAAGTTCCTCGCCGAGGCGTCCCAGAAGATCCTGCTCACGCCGCTCCGCGACCCGGAAGCGATCCGCTACCGGCAGCGGGTCCTCGCCGACTGTCTCGCCCAGCCCGGGGTCATCCGGGAGATGTACGACATCGCGGTCGCCGCCCTCCAGGAAAAGCGGCATCTGTGGGGAACCTACGGAGGGAGCTACCAGACTGCCTCGGGCAACCTCTCCGGCGCGGTCCTGCACCTCGAGTCGTACATGACTCGCCTCAGGCAGCTGCGGGCGATCGCCGACGAGCACGCCGCGAAGTTCCGCTCCGACGGGCTGCGCGCGCTGTTCGCCACGCTGGCCCGCGAACTGGACGACCAGTACTTCGAGGAGGTCAGCTACCACCTGAAGCAGCTGCGGTTCCGCGCGGGCGTGCTGACCAGCGCCGAACTGGACAGGGATAACAGCGGGATCAATTTCGTGCTCCGCGCTCCCGGCGATGGCCGGAGGCGGTGGGCGGAGCTGCTCGGGATCGGGCCGCGCTCGTCCTACTCCTTCACCGTGCCGCCCCGCGACGAGGCCGGCGCCCACATCCTGACCGATCTCACCAGCAGGGGCGTCAACCACGTCGCGGACGCCGCCGCCAAGTCGGCGGACCACATCGCCAGCTATTTCACCATGCTGCGGGCCGAGGTCGGCTTCTACGTCGGCTGCCTCAACCTCGCGGACCGGCTCGCGGCCAAGGGAGTGCCGACCGCGGTCCCCGAGCCGGCGAAACCCGCGTCGCTCGCGTTTGCCTGCGACGGCCTGCGCGATGCCTGCCTGGCGCTCCAGTCACCGGACCCGGTCGTGGGCAACGACGTGGTGGCCGACGGGAAGCCCATCGTCATCATCACCGGCGCCAACTCCGGCGGGAAGTCGACGTTCCTGCGCAGCGTCGGCGTGGCGCAGCTCATGATGCAATGCGGGCTGTTCGTCACCGCCGGCTCCTATCGGGCGGATGTGGCGCACGGGATCTTCACGCACTTCATCCGGGCGGAGGATCCCGGGATGACCAGCGGCCGCCTGGACGATGAGCTGAGGCGGATGAGCGCCATCGCGGACCAGGTCGGACCGCACTGCCTCGTGCTGTTCAACGAGTCCTTCGGCGGGACCAACGAGCGCGAAGGGTCAGAGATCGGCTTCCAGATCGCCCGCGCCCTGCTTGACGAGCAGGTCAGAGTGTTCTTCGTGACCCACCGGTTCGAGTTCGCCGAACGATTCCACCGCGAGGACCCGCGCGCCGCCCTGTTCCTCAGGGCCGAGCGCGAGCCCGACGGACGCCGGACCTACAAGCTCGCGGTCCGCGAACCTCTCCCGACCAGCTTCGGCGAAGACCTGTACCACCAGCTCGGCGGCTGGCTTGACGAGGACGACGAGCGGCTCAACCAGGACCGATGCGCTTCAGGTCCGGTGACAGGAGCTCCATGATCCTGCTGCACGGCCACTTGGAGCGGCGCCGCTCCGTCTGCTCCGGTGTCTCTTCCATGACCGCGAGGTAGTCGTCAGGACCGTCCCATCGCGGGCACTCGCCGTAGAGCGGGCACGGGCTCCGCCGCGGCTTGCCCGTCGGCTTGCAGCCGGGGCGGGAACCGGACCGGAACGCCGTCATCGCCCGCCACAGCAATAGGACCTCGTCCTCACTCACCCGTGCCACGGCCGGGTCACCGGGTGAGCTTGCGGTAGGCGACCCGGCGCGGGTGTGCCGCCTCGCCGCCGAGCCGGGCGGCCTTGTGCTGCTCGTAGGCGGCGAAGTTGCCCTCGAACCAGAACCAGTCCGCGCCGCCCTCCCAGGCCAGGATGTGGGTGGCCACCCGGTCCAGGAACCACCGGTCGTGGCTGGTGATCACCGCGCAGCCGGGGAACTCGAGCAGCGCTTCCTCAAGCGAGGCCAGCGTCTCCACGTCCAGGTCGTTGGCGGGCTCATCGAGCAGCAGCAGGTTCCCGCCCTGCTTGAGGGTCAGCGCGAGGTTCATCCGGCCGCGTTCGCCGCCGGACATGAGCCCGGCGGGTTTCTGCTGGTCGGCCCCCTTGAACCCGAACGCCGCGACGTAGGAGCGGCTGGGGATCTCGGTACGTCCGGCGCTGATGTGGGCCTCGCCTCCGGAGATGACCTCCCAGACGGTCTTGTCCGGGTCGATCCCGGCGCGCATCTGATCGGTATAGGAGATCCGGACCGTGTCGCCGATCCGGATGACCCCAGCGTCCGGCCGTTCCTCGCCGGTGATCATCGTCAGCAGCGTGGTCTTGCCGATCCCGTTCGGCCCGATCACGCCAACGATGCCGTTCGGCGGCAGCGAGAAACTCAGATCCTCAATCAGCCATCGGTCGCCGAACCCCTTGGCCAGGTGATCCGCCTCGACCACGAGGCTGCCAAGCCGGGGTCCCGGCGGGATCTGGATCTCCTCGAAGTCCAGCCTGGTACGAGACGCTGCCTCGGCGGCCATCTGCTCGTAGCGGTCGAGCCGGGCCCGGCTTTTCACCTGGCGGGCACGCGGGCTTGACCGTACCCAATTCAGCTCTTCGGCCAGCCGCCTGCGCAGCTTGGCGTCCCGCTGCCCCTCGACCTTGAGCCGTGCAGCCTTCGTTTCCAGGTACGTCGTGTAGTTCCCCTCGTACGGGTAGGCGTGTCCGCGGTCGAGCTCGAGGATCCAGCCGGCCACGTTGTCCAGGAAATACCGGTCGTGGGTGACGGCTACCACCGTTCCCTGGTACTTGTCCAGGTACTGCTCCAGCCACTGCACGCTCTCCGCGTCGAGGTGGTTGGTCGGCTCGTCAAGCAGCAGCACGTCCGGCTGGGACAGCAGCAGCCGGCACAGGGCCACGCGGCGCCGCTCCCCGCCGGACAGGTCTTTGACGTTCGCCTCCGGTGGCGGGCAGCGCAGCGCGTCCATCGCCTGCTCTAGCCGGGCACCTAGGTCCCATGCGTCCCGGTGGTCCAGCTGCTCTAGCAGCGCGCCCATTTCATCGAGCGGTTCATCGGAGTGGCCCGCGGCCAGTCGCGCGGCGACCTCGTTGTAGCGGTCAAGCAATGCCCTGGTCTCGGCGACGCCTTCTTCCACATTGCCGAGCACGGTCTTGCCGTCGTCCAGCGCCGGCTCCTGGGACAAGAGTCCGACGCTGTAGCCGGGCATGCGCAGGACGTCGCCGTTGGATGGCTGCTCCAGGCCGGCCATCATCCTCAGCAGCGTGGACTTGCCCATCCCGTTCGGGCCGACCACGCCGATCTTCGCACCCGGCAGGAACGCCAGCGTCACGTCGTCGAGGACGACCCTGCCGTCATAGGACTTGCGCACGTGGCTGAGCGCCAGAACCTGTTTCATGTGGTGTCACGTCTCCTGTCGCCTGACAGGGACCGTTGGCGCCTTACGCGATTGACGGCGGGCCCCTCCGCCGTCAACCAGGCTATCCCACGCCGTTCGCGTAGACTGCCGGTGGCGGAGGGGCCCGCCTGTAACCGCGCCGATGCCAACGGTCCCTGCTGGGCGAGGGAAGGCGTGCGTGGCATGAAGCAGGTTCTGGCGCTGAGCCAGGTCCGGGAATACTAGCGTGCCGGCCGCCACCCCGGTCCCGCGCGGCCCGACGCTGCTGGCGCCGTATTCCGCGGCGGACCTGCTGACCGGACACGGCTGCCCGGTATGCCGCTACGCGAGTGAGAGCGCTGACCGTTACCTGGCGTGGTTCGCGCTCGAAGCGCACGCTGACGCTGCGACCGTCACCCGGCTGTGCTCGTCGCTAGGGATGTGCCCCCGCCACACACGGGGGCTGATAGGCCAGCCCGGAGCCGGGCGCCGGCTTACCGCCGTCTACCGGTACCTCATGCGGGCAGCCAGGGAGCGGCTGAGCGACCGCCGGGGCCGTCTGGCCGTCTGCCCGGCGTGCGAGCACGACGACCGGGCCTCGGGAGTGGCGCTGGAGGTCCTGCTCGAGGGACTGGCCGAGGACGCTCCCATCCGGGACCGGTACCTTGAGCTCGGCGGCTTGTGCATCCCGCACCTGCGGTCGGCGCCGGTGCGCGGCGGCCAGCAGGTCGTCGCCTGGCTGGCGCGGGCAATGACGGCGGCCTTCGACGCCAGCCCGGCGAGCCCTGGATGGCTAGCCGGGACTGACCGTGACGCGGCCGCGCGGATCGCACTGCGGCAGGCGGCAGCCAGCGCCCCGGTGCCGCCAGGCCTCGGTGTGTGCGCCGCGTGCCAGGCAGGCGGCCAAGCGGAAAACGACTGCCTGGCGGGCATCGCCCGCCGCGGCGCCTATGGCTTGCCGGACCCGCGGCAGGTGCTGTGCGCCGGGCATCTGAGCGACCTCGTCGTCTCGTCAGGCCAGCGAGGCGCGGCGTCGCTGCTGGGGTGGCAGGCTGCCTCCCTCGCTGCGGGCCTGGCCGGGCGGTCCGGCGCACCGCGTGAGCGGAACCCGGGCGGCCTGGCTGGCTGGCTACGGACCCGCCGCCGCGCTGGCGGCGCCGACGACTGCGCCGTATGCCGGTCCGCCGCGGACGCGGCGCAGCAGGCCGTCGGTGAGGTGCGCGCGGCAATGCGAGCCGCTCGCGCCGCCCCCGGCTGTCAGGTACCGCTCTGCATCCGGCACCTGCTCGGCCTCAGGGCCGCTGATCCGTGGGCCGGGCGGGTAGCCGCGCCCGCGGCGGCGGCCCGCGCGGGTGCGCTGATCGGCGAACTGGACGAAGCGTTCGGCAAGGGAACCTGGGCGCGTCGCCACGAAGCCGGCGGGCCGGAAATGACCGCGTGGCGGCGGGCCGCCGCGTTCCTCGACGGGAACGTGTTCTGCGGATGCCCGCCGCGCGAGACCTGACGGCCGGTCCGGCCACATTTGGCACAATGAAGGCGGTACGGGTGATGGGGCTCACCCTGGAACCGCGGGCTTGATCGACGGGCACGCTGACGGTCCCTGGCTATCAAGCCAGGAGGTTCTCATGCCGTCAGGCGTCCAGCCTGCCCTTGTACGCAAGATGTCGCCCGCCGTCACGTTCGTTCTCGCGGTCGGCGTGATGAGCTTCTTCGCCGACTTCACCTACGAGGGCTCCCGCAGCATCACCGGCCCCTACCTGGGGCTCCTCGGCGCGAGCGCGTTCACGATCAGCGTGGTCAGCGGGGCCGGGGAGTTCATCGGCTACAACATCCGGCTATTCTCAGGGCGTCGCGCCGATCGCAGCGGCCGGTACTGGCCGGTCACGATCGGCGGCTACATCCTCCAGATGTCGGTGGTCCCGCTGCTCGCGCTAGCCGGGAGCTGGCAAGCCGCCGCGGTGCTGATCATTGCCGAACGGATCGGCAAGGGGATCCGCAACCCGCCACGAGACGCGATGCTCTCCCACGCGGCGAAGGAGATCGGATACGGCAAGGCGTTCGGGATACACGAGGCCCTGGATCAGTTCGGGGCGCTGTTCGGCCCGCTGCTTGTCGCCCTCGTGCTGGCGGTGACCAGGCACGACTACAAGATCGCCTTCGCCACGCTGGCCGCCCCGGCGGTCGTGATGCTGTCGCTGCTGGCAGTCGCCCGGCTGGTCTACCCGCGGCCGCAGGACCTGGCGGGCGGCGTCGCGCAGCCGACCACGCAGCGACTGCCCCGCGCGTTCTGGATCTACCTCGCCGCGGCGGGACTGGCCGGCGCGGGCTTCGCCGATTTCCCGCTGATCGCCTACCACTTCCAGCGGGTGGGGACCGTTTCCGCGGACCTGACGCCGGTGTTCTACTCGGTCGCCATGGCCGTCAGCGGCGCCGGGTCGCTCCTTCTGGGCCGGATCTTTGACCGAGTGGGAATCAGCGTTCTCGTCCCGCTGACGATCGTTTCGGCAGCCTACGCGCCGCTGGTGTTCCTCGGCGGCTTCTGGGCTGTCCTCGCGGGCTCGGCTCTGTGGGGCCTCGGGATGGGCGTGCAGGAGTCGCTCATCCCGGCCGCGGTCGCGCCGATGGTGTCCCCTGACCGGCGGGCCTACGCTTATGGCCTGTTCACCGGCGCCTACGGCACGGCGTGGGTGGCCGGCAGCGTCGTGATCGGCGTCCTCGTCGGCACCTCGCTGGGCGGCCTCGTCGCGTTCTGCGTCGCCATTGAACTCGCCGCGATCCCGCTGATCCTGGCCGTCCGCAGGCGAACGAAGGACACGGCCAGGCGGCCCGGAGGGATGCCGGAAGAGACATGAGCGGGTTGATAAGTTACCGGGATCGCCGCCTCGAACTCGGCGACCTGCTGCGCGCCGCGCTGCACCTGGCTCGCTCGTCCGCCGACACCGGTACCGAAAGCCAGGTCAGAGAGCTACTGTCGCGTCTCGCCGCCGACCGCTTCCGGCTCGCGGTGGTAGGTCAGTTCAGCCGGGGTAAGAGCACCCTGATGAACGCCCTGCTCGGCGGGGCGTACCTGCCGATGGGGGCAGTGCCGATGACCTCGGTGATCACGACCGTCCGGTACGGCACCCGGCCCAAGGCGACGATGCGCCGCCACCAGTCCGCGTTCCCGGTGGAGGTGCCGCTTACCGGGGTATCCGATTTCGTGGCGGACGCCAGCGTCCGGAGGGCCGAGACGCGGGTGGCGACCGTCGAGATCGAGGTTCCCGCGGAGATCCTGCGGCTGGGGTTCGAGTTCGTCGATACCCCCGGAGTCGGGTCGACCATCACCACTAGCACCGCGGTCACCATGCGGTTCCTCCCGCAGGCCGACGCGGTGATATTCGTCACCGGCTTCGACTCTCCGCTGACCGAAGCGGAGGCCGATCTGCTCGCCGACGCCTCCCGGCAGGCGGGCAGGCTGTTCTTTGTCCTCAACAAGCGCGACCTGGTCAGTGGCCCCGCTGCCGCCGAGGCGCAGGACTTCGTGCTGGGCCGCCTGCGCGACGACCTCGGGATAGCAGACCCCAGGATCTACGGCCTGTCCGCGCTCGAGGCACTGGACGCGGTCACGAGCGGCGATCAGGGCCGGCTGTCCGCGAGCGGGCTCCCTGGCCTGCGCGCCGACCTGGAACTGTTCCTGACCACCGACAAGACCAGGCTGTTCCTTGGCAACGTCGCGGCCGGCGCTGCCCGCCTGGTTTCCGCGCAGCGACGGAACCTGCGGCTCGGACAGGTGGCCGCCGACGACGTCCCTGGCATCTTGGCCGCTTTCGACGCACGCATGAGGGACCTCGCGGGCCAGCAGCGCGCCGTCGCCGCCAAGGTCGCCGGCAAAGTCGAGGCCGGCCTGCCAGGTCTGCTCGCTGAGCGCCGCGCGACGTGGCAGGCGGATCTGCGGGGCCTGCTCGAGCCACTCATCAGCGACATAGTGTCCTCCGGCGCGAGCGATGGTCCGGCCCGCATCGTGCTGGAAGCCGGCCGGGCCAGGCTGGAGCAGGCCGGGCGTGACGTGGCGAGCTCGTGGCTGTTCCGGAAGGCAGGCGAGGTCAGCGAGCTGCTCACCAGGATAGCGGCGGGCGAGATCGGCATCATGCTCGAGATGTCCCGTCAGCCGGCTGCCATCGGCGCCCGGCTGGCGGGCCTCGCGGCAGCAGACGAGGAACACGAGGCGGCGGGCTGGTCGGCCGAGGATATCCCGGACCTGACGGTCCGGATGCCCGAGTGGGTCGTCCCGGTTGAACTCCCCAGGCGCCTGCCCCGCAAGGCGAGCATCGGTGACCAGCAGATCAGGAGATACCTCAGCGACGCGCTCGCCGCGGCGATCACTGCTTTCTGGGAGCGGACGCGCACTCTGTTCACCGAATCGGCTCACGACTGGGCTGCCCGGCTTGGCGACGAGGCGGGCCAACGGCTCGGGAACGCGGCCGAGTGGTTCCGCCACTGCCTGCGGACGCCGCCCGACGCGGAGGACCTGGCAGCGCTCGACAATCTCGCCACCCAGGTGGATGAGCTACGCATCGCAGTGGCCTCCGGGGCACCACTCACCCCGAGCGTGGCCACTGGTCCGAGCGCGGCCAGCGACGCGGCCCGCCGTGTCCGGCACGGCCGGTGCGGTGTATGCGCGCAACTGGAGGAAACTCTTACCGCGCAACTCCGCCGGGGGCAGTTCCTGCTCGCCACCCGGGAGGCTGAGCAGGCGCGGCACACCCAGACAGGAGGCTACTGCCCGCTGCATACGTGGCAGTACGCGTCCATCGCTTCTCCGCTCGGCATTTCCGCCGGCTACGCCAAGCTGGCTACCGCCGTCGCGGAGGCGCTGGAATCCGCGAGCCGACGTGACGATGCGCCCGACGATCTGGCCGAGGTGGTCACTGCTCTCGCGCCAGGCCCGGCGGAATGCCCGCTGTGCCAGGCGCTAGCTGCCCGCGAGCGAGGCGCGGTCGCCGAGGCAGCCTCGCGCGTACCGGACGATCCGCTGTGTCTCCGCCACCTGGTGCTGGCGCTAGCCGCGGGCCCCACGCCAGCCACGGCACGGGCGATGATCCGCTCGCTCGCCACGGCGCTGCGCCAAGATGGCGAGGACATGCGCGACTACGCGCTCAAGCGCGAAGCCCTGCACAACTGGCTGGTTACCGACGAGGAATCGCGCGCCCACCTGGACGCGCTCCGCCGGCTGGCCGGATTGTCAGTACTCACCATGCCCTGGGCCGACACGGGTGTTTAGGTCCGCAACCCGCCGACACGAGCGACCCCCACCGGGCCGCGTGTTGCCGGGTGGGCCCAGGGCCTGTTAGCGTCGGCGGCAGAGGCGATGGGGCTCGCCTGCGAAGCGCGGGATCCGCCCGCTGATGGCCCCTAGTCACGTTCAGGCTAGGGAGTGCGGCATGGCCCTCACCTCTGTCGTTTTGCTGCGTGCGATGTGATTCGCATGTCGTTCTCCGCCCGCGATAAGCGGATTTTGAGCGAGATCGCACAAGACCTATCGACGGTCGACCCGCGTCTCGCGCGTGCCATGGCCACCGGGCGGCTGCCGTCACGGACACCGTGGGCGCCGGTCGTGATCTGCACATGCCTCGTGTCCGGCATCGCGTTGCTAACGGCCGGGCTGGTCCTTGGCATTGTCGCCCTCTTCTGCGTCGGCGCGGTCCTGGTCCAGTTCGGCCCGGCGGCTTGCGCTTACCTATACCGGAGGGGCCGCGGATCCCGCCCGTAGCCGGGCTATTCCTCGTCGGTCAGCCCGGCGCAGGCACCGAACAAGCGCAGCTCGGCGCAGATCGCGGCCTGACGGTCAAACGCCCGTGCGTCACCGCGGGAGAGCGAGTCCCAGCACAGCCGGTCGGCGAGGATCAGCGCCCGTGTCATCTCGGCCGGAAGCCAGGTGGCCGACTCGGCCTCCACCTGATGCCGGAGGCTGGCCACGTCGCGCGCGGCGGGAGTCCGCGTGACCGCCAGCAGCTTCTCCAGCAGTACTGACAGCTCTCCGGTGAGATACTCCGTGGTCACTGGCGTGTCCCGTCACCATGACCGCCAGCCCGCACCTGTCCTCGGTCGGCGAGTATCCACCGCAGCCAGGATGAGGCGGCGGCCGCGACCGTCCGGGACCGGAGCGAGAAGCGAACCTCGGTGCCCGCGCTGCGCAGCAGCACTGTTCTCGAGCGGACGACAGCATCCTCGACCGGTCCGCGCGGCGCGCAGAGGGTACGCGTACTCCGCCGCCAGGGCCGACGGCGGCCGCGCGCCGACTGCGCGATCACCAGCTCGCGCGACGTCACCGCGAATAGGCACGTCCCGCGGCCCGCGCGCGAGCGCCATCCGGCGGAAACGACCGCGTCGCCCGGGGCGAGGAGAAGCGATCCCGGGTCGGCGCCGCCGCGCGGCTCGCGGACCCCGGGCTGGGACGGAACCGGGGCCGGGGCCGCCGCGGCGCGCTGTCGCAGCCGCCGGGTCCACGCGTCGGCCACTGCCTGGCCGTCAGCGTGGTACCGCACCAGCAGCGTGGCCGCGGACCCGGTCACGACGAGGACGCCACGCCGGCCGTCGGCACGCTGCTCAACCGCCGCGATCTCCTCGAGCGGCACCCAGGCCCGCACACTGGGGGCCGGCAGTGCCTGAACCCAGAGCGCGACGCCACGCTCGCCGATTGCCAGGACACACAAGGGTGAGTACAGGCACCGGCCGCGCCACGGCTCCGCGGGCCACGTGGCGGCGGGGACCACAAGCAGGTCCTCCAGGCCGACGCGCCCGACTCTGTCGACGACGGCCAGGTACGCCCCGTCCGGCAGCCACGCCGCGTCAGCCGGCCGGCGCATCCCGCCGAGGCGCCCAGCGGGCAGCAGGTGCGGCGCCAGGTCGCGCCTGACGATGAGTTCCCAGTCCCTCTCCGGGGTCTGACCGCCCATGGCGCCTCCACCAGTGCTACTGGTCGGACAGAGGCCATCAGCGGCAGTCCCGCGGTCAGGGCGAGCCTCATCGCCACCGCCTATTGGATCACCGCGAACGGACAGAGGCAAACGCTGTCCTGAACGTTACGGCATGCGCTTTACCCCCTGGCGTAACGGATCTATTCTCAGAGCGGGTACGGCGGAGGGGCTCGCCGTCAATCGCGGTCAACGCCAACGGTCCCTGTCCGATGACGACAGGAGGCCGTGTGACCGTACCCGACAGTGACGCGTGCCCATCATGCGTCCCCCCCGGTGATGCGCTGCAACCGGGCTGGCTCGCCCACCTGTACCTGTCCCACGGCCTGTCCACCTACCAGATCGCCGCGCGAACTGGGGCTGACCGGCAGCGGGTAACGAGGGCGCTGCGCAAGGCGGGCGTGGCGCTGCGTCCGCGGGGCGCCGGCCGTTCCCGGCCGGAGCGCAGGTCCGGCGGCTCGCCAGACCTGCCGCGGGTCATCCGCGAACTGTACGAGAAAGCGGGACTGAGCTCGCGGCAGATCGCCGCCGTCCTCGGCATGCCCGAGCGGACGGTCCGTGACCGGCTGCGCCGGTACGGCGTAAAGACCCGTACCCGAGGCCAATGGAACCGGGAGGACCGCACCACCGTCCCCGCTGACGTGCTGCGGGTCCTCTACGTCGAGCTGGGCATGACCGCGGCCGAGGCCGGACAGCGACTGGGCACGTCGGGTAAGACCGTGCTGCGCAGTGCGCACGCCCTCGGGCTGCCGGTCCGCTCCGGTGGCGCGGTGCCGTTGCCGGGTCCTGAGGAGATCGAGCTGGTCAGGGCGCTGTACGCCGATCCGCTGATCACCGCCGCGCTGACCGTGCACGACGTCCCGCACGTCCTGCCGGGCGGTTCCCTGAGCGAGCGGTTTCCCGAGCCGGTACCGCTGAGCGCCCCGCTGGTCAAGGACCTGTACTGGAGATGCGGTGCGGGCCTGACCCACATCGAGTTGCTGACCGGGCAGGCGGCGGACAGCATTCGCGGGTTCATGCGGCGCTCGGGCATCCCGCTCCGGCATCCCGGCGGGCGAACGCCGTTCATGCGGCGCTGGCGGTCTGCGGGGACCGGCGCCCGCCTCGCCGCCCGGCGGCCACCAAGACCTGTGCACGATGCCAGGCGCGCGGAACGCGCGGAACTATCCGGAAAGGGAGATGCGCAATGACGACATCGGACGCGACCAGGCCGTCTGCCGCGGGGCAGCAGGCATCAGCGGCGGCGTCGACCGGGATGGCCAACCCGGCGCCGTGGGCGGTGACCGCCTTTGCCACCACGTCGTTCATGCTCGGCATGTATCAGACCCACATACTGAACAATGCAGGGATCCTCATCGTGCTGCCGGCGGCGTTCTTCTTCGGCGGCCTCGTGCAGATCATCGTCGCGGTCATGGAGTTTTCCCGGGGCAACATGTTCGGCGGTGCGGTGTTTGGCACGTACGGACCGTTCTGGGTGATCGTGGGCGCGTTTGACACGCTGTACGCCGCCAGCGTCCCGGCCGTGCAGCTCAACGATGCGAACAGCCTGCTCCTCGCCGTGTTCGCGGTGATCACCTTCTACCTGGGGATCGCTTCGCTGCGGCACGACCTGGTGCTGTGCGCGATCATCTGGCTGATCTTCATCGGCCTGGTCGTGCTGTCGATCGGAGCCGGGGCGAACAACGTCGACATCACCGAGGCCGGCGGCGTGATCGTCCTCATCTTCGCGATCCTGGCCTGGTACCACGCCGCCGGTGACATCATCGAGTCCACCTTCGGGCGCAAGGTCCTCCCGTTCGGGCCCCCGCCGCTCCGTTGACGGTCTCAAGGCGCTGCGGGCGGCCCGGGGGACCCGCCCGCAGCGCCGGCTTCGGGCCGCCACATGTTGCCGAGGTAGGCGGCGGTGCGAGTAGGGCCGCGATCGTGCAGCGCGCGCAGGTGTCCGGCGAGCGCCGGCCGCAGCACGAGTCCCGGCAGCACGCTGACCGGCACGAACCGGGCCTCCGCGTCCTCCTCGTGGACCTTGGGCTCGCCGCGGACCGTAATCGCGGCGAGGAACACGAGGTCCACCACGCGCCGCCGCGAGCCGGGTGCCAGCGCCTCAAGGACGAACGCGACCCTGCCGGGCGCCACCGACATCCCGGTTTCCTCAAGGGTTTCCCGCTGGGCGCAGGCCGCCATGCCCTCGCCCGCCTGCGGCGCCCCGCCGGGAAGGACCCAGTATCCGGCGCCACCGTCCCTCGCGTGGTGCACGAGCAGCACGCCGCCATCGCGGAAGACGGCGGCTGAGCAGCGGACGTCAACGTCGGCAGGACCTTCCATCTCGTCCCTTCTGGTTCAGGCGGCGGCTGGTCAATCGCGGCGCGTCACGCGCAGCCAGCCTTCGGCGAATAGCCAGCCCGCGATCACGTCAGTCGGCCAGTGCACGCCGAGGTAGACCCGGCTGGCGCCGATCCCGGCGCCAGCCAGCACGGTCGTGGCCCGTAGCGGACCCCCGCGGAGACCGAGCGACCGGGCCGTGACGCCCGCCGCGAGCACGGCCAGGGTGGTGTGCTTAGACGGGAGGCTGAACCCTTCCGGCTCGATCAGCCACGCCGTGGCGGGCGGGCGCTGCCGGGCGATCAGCCGCGACAGCCGCCTCCGGGCCATCGCGCCACTCACCACGCCCAGGCACGGCGCGCTCGCGCGCCACCATCCATCCCGGTGAGCGGCGGCGACTCCCGCTAGCGCGAGGACCGGATAGACGACACCCGGCTCGGCTAGCGAGCTCACCGCATGCGCCACCCGGGTGGCCGCCGGGCCGCGCCGGGTACGGACCGCCTCGAACGCACGCCGGTCGACATCGGCCAGCCAGCCGCGATCCGCTGCCGACGCCAGGACAGTGACCCCCGCGAACGCCGCCGCGGCGGTCACCAGCTGCCGGGCGGGCATCACCGCCATGCGGCATCGGCGTGCTCCGCCGCCTCCCGCACGAGCGACGGCATCGCGGTCACCAGAGCCGTTTCCGCCCTGGCGTACGCGCTGGCGCCGACCCACAGCTGGTGGCCCACGGGCCGCGCCGAGCGGTCCCGCAGCCGGGTCGCGGCGGGGCGGGCAGGCGCGGCGTACGCGGGAACTCCGGCATCGCGCAGCACGCGGAGCACTTGGGGCACGACCTCGTCACTGACCTCGAGAACCGGCGCCCACGAATCGTCGTCAAGCCCGTTGCCCCGCCCGCCGGCGGGCAGCCACCACAGGCGGCCGGCTTGCCCGGCGTACCGCAGGGGTTTCGACGCGGCGGATGTCACGGCATCCTCCTCACCATCGCTGGGAGCAGGACCCATCGGCCTTCCGGCAAGCCCGCGCGAATCTCGAGCACGGGCGCGGCGAGGTCCACCACCGGGCGGTTTAGCGCCACCCCTATTCTACTTCAGAAAAGGTTCTTCGGCCCTGCGCCGCGGCGGCCCCGGATACCGGCGATGGCCCGCGCGCTGGCCACCCCGCCGCACCAGAGCCGAGCAGGTCACGCGATGTTCAGCGCGGCGCCGATCGCGATAAGAATGATCCCGGCCAGGGCCAGTGCCGCCGCCCAGAGCCCCGGATTCCCGCGGAGCCGCCGGCCGATCACCAGGCCCAGGAACGTCAGCATGCCTTCGGCCAGGAGAAGGGGAAGCCAGGGGAATGCGGGAAACGCGACCGCCACGCCCAACGGAAGCAAGGCGCCGGAGAAGCTGGCGGCACATGCCTGAACCGCGTCGGCCACCGCGTCCCGCCGGGCCGCCCGGCCTAGCCTGGTGGCGGCAAGCGCGCCCTGCTCGAGAAGGTTCAGTTGCCGGCCGGCCCTGATCAGGCTCGCCCGCATTTCGACATACCTGGCGACGAAGATGGCGAACACCGCGGTGACGAGCGCGAACAGCGCGACACGCAGCGCCAGCCCGAACCCCAGCCTGCTCCCGTCACCCCCGCCGAGGATGGAATGGGCGGCCAGGCCCAGGGCATTGGTGATCCCGTCCAGCAGACCCAGCACAATGGGCAGTGAGCTGACAGGGAAACGCAGCCCGGTTGCCCGCCGCCATGGCGATCGGCTCACCGCTTCCGCGCTATCCGCTCCACGACCCGTTCTCCCGCCACCAGTTCGTCGATGCTGTGCACCACGGCTCCGGTGGACTCGATGGCGCGGAAAAGCGCGCCTATATCGACGTCGTCTCCTTCGACGGTGATATCCATCCCAATGGTGTGCACGTCGATTTCGGTGACGGTGATGTTCACCCCCGCGACGCCAGGAGCGGAATCGATCGCCTCCGCGATCTCGATGATCTCGGGCCGCTCGATAGCCTTATCCACGTCCAAGAGCACCCTGCGGATATTCATGATCTCGCCCTAGCCGTGGTAGGTGTTGCATGGGTCGCCAGCTCATCCGGAGAGGACTACGGGACAGTTTGCGGGATACCGATTACTTGCTGGTGAGAAGCCTGGCCGGTGGTCGCGTTGTCCGAGGAGCCCGGGCGGTGCCCGGAAACCGGAACGGCGCAGATCATTGCCGCCGTTTCAGTGCATGTGCCGCGATTGCCGCCGGCGTTGAGGACTAGGGCGACCACTATCAGAGCGGCGGTTATCAGCGGCCACAGCAGCAAGAACAGCGCAGCCCCAGGGAAACCCGGGCGCCGCCACAGCCTGCGCAAGGTGGAGCGCCACCGGGCGCGGCGGAGCCGCCGGAAAGCCCGCCGCGAGCCTGCCGGTGTCTTTTCCCTGTCCGGCATCTCCTCGTCCGACGCCAGCCGGTTGAACGCGGACAGCAGCGCTGTCAGCTCAGGGTCAGATCCAGCGAGCCCGTTCTTGATCGACTCCAGGGCCTGCCGCTCCCAAGCGCTAAGGCTCATCGCTGGAGATCCGCACGGTAATGTAGCGCAACATAAAGGCCTCCACCTCCATGAGCGGCATGTATGACGCCGAAGGGTAGAGGCCATCAGCCCGTGAAGAGATATCACAGGTGCTACGCGAGCCTCATCGCGTACCTAAAGAATATCAGACCAGCCGACAGCGGCAAGTCCCTGCACGTCGCCCCAAGCGCTTTCGTCCTGCCCCGGGAAAGTAATTCCCGGGGCTGGTCGCTGCCTCCACGTCCGCCTGGGTCAGCGTCCGGCCGGCGGATACCACCGGGGAAGACCTGCACGACCCATCCGCCGAACTGCGGCTTGAACAGCGCGGCCGCCGCGATACCGCGGCACCGGAGGTCATCAGACGCGCGCGCCGCCGCGATGCGGGCTTCTCTGCCGATTCCGAAGAACCGGACCGGCCCACGGGGGCCGCCCTGGCCGGGCATCTGCGGACCCGCCGGGGCCGCCTGGCTGGCGGGCTGCCCGTCGTCATCGGCATCACCGTCCGAGACGGCCGGCGCCCGCAGTTCACGAGGGGTGACGAAGCAGATGAGCCGCGCCCATCCCGGTGCGAGTTGCGCCCAGTCCCCCGCGCACTCGAAAATCGCGATGGCGGCCGTGGGGAATTTCGTCCGGATTCGGTCAAGCATCGCAGCCGGCTCAGCCTCGTTCCCTGGACCCGCGCGCCCCGGACCAGCCGCCGCCAGCGTGCGGGCCAGTTCAGGGAGCGCGGGGTCGTGGCCCACGATCAGCAGCGTCCCCGTGGCCGCGGGCGTATGGCCAATCGAGTCCAGAAGCCGCGCCGCGGAAGCCTCGTAGACAAGGTCGTCGAAGACGACCGCTGGAGCGGCTCCGAGGCCGCGCTGCGTGAGCTGCCACGTCTGGCGCGCCCGGCGGGCGGTGGAACACACGACCCGGTCAGGGATGTAGCCCGCGGCGCGCAGCCAGCGGCCCATGGCAGCAGCGTCCCGCCGGCCGCGCGGAGCCAGCGGGCGCTCATGGTCGGGGACATCGGGCCAGGCCGACTTGGCGTGCCGCAGCAGCACCAGCGTCCTATTCACATCCGGTGTCATGGTCATCGGCAGTCACCGCGCGTCAGGCATGAGGGGCTAGGGGCGGTCCGGCTCAGCCGCACGGCCCAGGTCACCGGGAAATCTGCCCAGTCGGTGGGGCAGGTCGGCCTGTGCGCTGGCCGCCGCGCCGGCGAACACCGGCTGCCACGTGGACGACACCCGGCTGCTGGGCGCGTCCATGACGTCGGCCACGATGCAGGTGATGTTGTCAGGACCGCCGCCCTCGATGGCGAGATCGACAAGCCGCAGTGTCACCTCGTCCAGGTCTCGCGCAGAGGTGACCACCTGGTGCAGCGTCTGCTCACTCACCACCCCCGACAGGCCGTCGGAGCACAACAGGTAGCGGTCACCAGGGTAGGTCTCCAGCGGTGTCAGGTCGGGTTCGGCGATCGTCCTGCCATCCACAGCACGAAGCAGCAGCGCCCGGTAAGGGTGCGTGGCGACGTCATCTTCGGTGATCTCGCCCTCGTCGAGCAGTGACTGGACAAGGGTGTGATCGCGGGTGATCTGGGCGAACTGGCCGCCGCGCAGCAGGTAGGCCCGCGAGTCACCGATATGGCAGAGCGCCGCGTACCCGCCCGAACACAGTAGAGCGGTCAGCGTCGTGGCCATGCCCTCGATCGCCGGGTCGGAGATGATCAGCTCCTGGAGGCGCAGGTTAGCCATCGCGACCGCGTCGGCCAGCGCGCTTACGAGGTCGGGCCCGGGATTCTCCGCGTCGAGCGGCGCGATCGTCGCGATCGTGGCGGCGCTTGCCAGCTCACCGGCCGCGTGGCCTCCCACGCCGTCGGCCACCGCGAGCAGGTGCGGTCCGGCGTACGCCGAGTCTTCGTTGCCCACTCGGAGGAGACCGACGTCGGACCGTACCGCGTATCTGAGAGCTATCGTCATCTGCGCAGGCCCAGGACGGTCTTTCCCCTGTCCCCGGTTCTGCTCCCGGCCCCTGTTCCGCCGCAGCGCCATGGCGTGACCTCCTGTGTCCTGGCCGCTAGGACCGTCCGACAGGAGCCATTAGCCACAGGGGCAATTCCGGCGAGCTCCATCGCCGTGCTAACGATCCTACGGCCTGTGGGGCGCAGCCGGGCCCCAAGGTGCCGGAGGGATCGTCATCGGGTGGCCCGCGACGAGGGTCGGCCGCGACCGCTCGCTGGACACCGGCTGCGGGTAGCCGCAGGTACAATTGGGACAGGCGATGAAGCCCGCCTGAAACCGCCGCACTGGCTAACGGCTTCTACCGAGCTCGTACCGGTGGAGGCTGATGGTGAATTCTGACATGCGCTTCGAGAGCATCCTCTACGACCAGCCCGGGGCGGGACCTGGCGACGGCGAGCCGGAGGAGCCGGACTACTTCGCTGACCTGAATCTCGATCAGGTGCTGGCGTCGATGACTACCGGGCGCGAGCAGTACAAGCTGAAACCGTTCTTCTGGACGCCGCTGCATGACGTGGACGCCGTCCAGTACCGGCATGAGGTCCTGCGCGATCTGGAGAAGCGCGAGGTGCTCGAGTCGGTCCGCCGATTCGCGGAGACGATGCAGCGGATGCGCCAGCACCTCGAGCAGGCGCAGAAGCTCTACTATCAGCTGCAGAAGCAGGCCTGGTTCCTGGACGCGGTGGAGATCTATTGCGAGGCGGTGCGCGTGCTCGCCGAAGAGGTTGCGGCGCGCGACGTGACCTCGCGCGGCTTCCGCCGGTTCCGCCGCTACCTCGCCGAGTACGCCGGCTCCGGGCGGTTCACCTCGCTGGCCGCGGAGACGCAGGCACTGAAGGACGCGTTCGCGCGAATCCGGTACGCCGTCCGGGCCCACGGGCCGCGGGTCACGGTCAGCCGCTACGAGGGTGAGCCGGACTACGCCGCCGAGGTGGAGGAGACGTTCGCCAGGTTTCAACAGGGCGCGGTGAAGAGCTACCTGGTAAACCTCCCCGAGCACGCGGAGATGGACCACGTCGAGGCCCAGATCGTCAGCCTGGTGGCGAGGCTGTACCCGGATGAGTTCGGGACGCTGGCGGACTACTGCACTCGCCACCGTGACTACCTTGACCAGACGATCGGGCGGTTCGACCGCGAAGTACAGTTCTACCTCGCCTACCTCGAGCTGACCGGCCGCTACGAGGCAGCCGGCCTGCCGTTCTGCTATCCGCGCATCTCGGGCCGCTCTAAGGAGATCGCCGCCGAGGACACCTTCGACATCGCGCTGGCCAACAAGCTGGTCCCCGACGGCGGCACGGTCGTCACCAACAGCTTTCACCTGGAGGGGCCGGAGCGGATGTTCGTGGTCAGCGGCCCGAACAACGGCGGCAAGACGACGTTCGCACGGACGTTTGGCCAGCTGCATCACCTGGCGAGCCTCGGGCTGCCCGTCCCCGGCCGCGGCGCGCGGCTGTTCCTGCCCGACCGGATCTACACGCACTTCGAGAGGGAGGAGGACATCGAGACACTCCGCAGCAAGTTCGAGGACGAGCTCGTCCGGGTGCACGAGATCCTCGAGCACGCGACCGCGGACAGCGTCATCGTGATGAACGAGAGCTTCAACTCGACCACGCTGAACGACGCGCTGTTCGTCGGCACCGAGGTGATGCGGAAGATCCTCGACCTCGGCTGCCTGGGCGTCTACGTCACATTCGTCGACGAGATCGCCTCGCTCAGCGAGGCGACGGTGAGCATGGTCAGCCAGATCGTGGCCGGGAATCCCGCCGAGCGGACCTTCAAGGTGCTGCGCAGGCCGGCCGACGGGCTCGCCTACGCCTGGGCAATCGCGGAGAAGTACGGCCTCACCTACGAACGGTTGCTGGAACGGATCGACTGATGAAGGTATTCCTGCTGCACCGAGACCAGGACTTCGCCGTCAGGCCGGAGCTGCGAGACGCGATCTTCGACGCGATGATGAGCGGCAACCCGTTCGCGATCGCTAACGTCAGGCGGGACCGGCAGCGGCAGCGAGAGCCCGCGTCGCCGCTCGCGCCGACGGGAAACGACGCCGTGCTGACGCAGGATCTCGAACTCGAGACGCTCTGGAACGCGATGGCGGCCGGCGACGAGTACGTGTTCGAGATGGCCAAGCGGGCCGTCCTCTCGAGCCTGACCGACCCGGACGCGATCGTCTACCGGCAACGGGTGCTCGCGGACTGCCTCGAGCACCCGGAGATCATCCGCCAGCTCTATCAGCTCGCGGTCGAAGGGCTCGAAAACGAGCGGGCGGTTGGCGGGCTCTGGCCCAGCGCCGGTCCCGACCAGATCCTGAGCCGCTCGGTGCGGGTGCTGAATCTCCACGTGGGCGTGCTCCGGCGGCTGCGGCAGGTCGCCGGCCAGCAGTCGGCGAGCTTCCGCTCTGAAGGCTTCACGCGCTTCTTCGCGATGCTCGGAGACGAGCTCGCGGACGACTACCTGAAGACGGTCGAGCAACACTTGCGGGACCTCGAGTTCAAGCGCGGCGTATTCGAAAGCGCCGAACTCGCCAAGGGGTTCAAGGGCCGCCGCTACGTCGTCCGGACGCCGCGCGAGCAGCACTGGACAGAAAGGCTCCCGTTCGGGAACCGCGCACAGGGCTACAGCTTCACGATCCCGCCCCGCGACGAAAGCGGCTTCAAATCGCTGGAGGAGATCCGGGGAAGAGGGCTCAACCTGGTCGCGAACTCGGTCGCGCAATCGGCGGACCACGTCAAGAGCTTCTTCAGCATGCTGCGGCTCGAGCTCGCTTTCTACCTCGGTTGCCTCAACCTGCACGACAGACTCACCGGAAAAGGGGAGCCGGTCTGCTTTCCGGAACCGCTCGCCGCCGGCCAGCTCGCCCTCACCGCGCAGGGGATCTACGACGTCTCCCTGACGCTCCACCTCGAAGACCGGACTGTCGGCAACGAGGTGAACGCCGACGGCAAATCGCTGGTCATGATTACCGGCGCCAACCAGGGCGGCAAGTCAACCCTGCTGCGCAGCCTCGGCCTCGCCCACCTGATGATGCAGGCAGGCATGTTCGCCGGTGCCCGGTCGTTCCGGGCCGGGGTCTGCACCGGAGTCTTCACCCACTACAAGCGCGAAGAGGACTCCTCGATGGAGAGCGGCAAACTCGACGAGGAGCTCAGCAGGATGAGCGCGATCGCGGGCCAGATCACCCGCCATTCGATCCTGCTCTGCAACGAGTCGTTCGCCTCGACCAACGAGCGGGAAGGCTCCGAGATCGCCCGGCAGGTCGTGAAGGCTATGCTCCGCAAGCAGATCAAGGTCTTCTTCGTCACCCACATGTACGATCTCGCGCACGGCTTCTATGCCCAGCAACTTGGCACTGCCCTGTTCTTGCGCGCCGAGCGGCAGCCGGACGGGCGGCGGACGTTCAGGCTCACCGAGGGGGAGCCGCTGCCGACCAGCTACGGCCAAGACTCCTACCGGCACATCTTCGGCGGCACCGAACCAACGCCGGCTGGGAGGTAAGTCTCCGCGTCCCGCGTCGCGCCACCGTCGCATGAATGGGGACCTGCCTCCGACAGGTCGCAGCGGGATGCCGGTCAGGCCAGTGCGGTGACCGTCGCGATAACAGCGATGAGGGCGATCAGCATGTACAGCAGGTAGGCGTCCAGCCGGCCGGACTGCAGCCGTTTGGCCACGGCGACGACGGCGCCGAACCATCGCGCGGCCGGCCGGTACAGCCAGGTCTCGACGACTTCGACCACGTCGGAGGTATACCGCAGGTGCGGCCCGCGCTCCGCGTCGTCTGCCGTCGCGCCGTTCCGCGCCGGGGCCGCAAGTTCTTCCACCCCGCTGCGGGTGTGCAGCACGCTGGCCAGGACCCGCCGCGTCGGGTTGGCGTACCCGAACGCACTGTACGAATCGGCTCCTTCTACCCCGATCGTCGCCGAGCGCCACGCCGGCACCCGGCGCACCCGAACCAGGCGCCGCCCCGACAGGCCGAACGTGAGCAGGGTGACGAGCGCCAGCATCACCGGGAGCTCGATCCACAGCCAGGACGGTGACAGGATCGAGAACCCGGCGAACACCGGCTGCAGCACCCACGGGGACTTCAAGGCGCCCATGGTGAGCCCGCCGGGTACGACAGGCGACAGCCCGGCGGCGATCACCCGGACCTCCAGCGGCGTCACCGCGGCGATAGCCAGCGGGCACACCGCGAGCACCACCACCGCCGCCCGCCCGGGCCAGCCGTATTCACCCGAACGCGAACCGCTGGCGCGGGAGGACCCGAGTACCACCATCCCGACGAGCCGGACGAACGTCACCCCGGCGAACCCGGCGGTCAGCGCCACCGCTGCCCCCGCGACGGCCAGCGTCAGCCGCCCGCCGAGCGAGGTGACCCGGAACTGCTGCATCAGCGACTCCAGCAGGAACCACTCCGACACGAACCCGACGGTCGGCGGCAGCCCGGCCAGCGTCACCGACCCCACGGCCAGGCCGAGGCCGCTCCACGGCGCCCGGTGCCCAGCGCCGCGTAGCGCCTCCAGGTCGTCGCTGCCCGCGGCGGCTTCGAGCCCGGCCGCCGAGCTGAACAGCAGGGTCTTCGCCGCGGTATGCGCGATCATCTGCAACGTGGCGGCCAGCAGCCCCACGGCGGTCAGCCGCTGGTCTCCCACGGCGGCGCCGGTCAGCGCGACGGCGAACCCGGTGATGATCAACCCGCTGTTCTCCACGCTGGAGTAGGCGATCACCCGTGACAGCCGGTTCTGCACTGCGGCGTGCGCGATGCCCAGCAGCGCCGCGAACCCGCCGAGCACCAGCAGCAGTCCGGCCAGCCAGCCCGGCGGCCGGCCGAGCAGTGCCAGCGTGCGCCACATGCCGTAGAAGGCCACGTTGACGCACACGCCAGCCATGACCGCGCGGGCCGGGCCGGGCGCGGCCGCGTAGCCGCGGGGCATCCAGACCTGGAACGGCACTAGGCCCGCCTTGACCGCGAACCCGGCCAGCAGCAGCACGAGCGCGGTGGTCCTGGCGGCACCGCCGGGCGCGTGCGGGAACGAGGCGAGGACGATGGAATGCGACTTGGCGGCGAGCAGCAGCAGCCCGAAGAGCAGGGCGGCCCCGCTGACCTTCCCGAACGCCACGGTGATGCGTGCCGCGCCCGCCCGGTCCTGGTCTTTCCTGCTGGCTCCCGCGAGCAGCCAGAACGCGGCGGTCAGGGCCTCCCAGCCGAACAGGAACGTGAAGGCGTCCTGCGCGGTCATGATCACGACGGTCGCGCCCAGCGCCAGCGCGTATCCCTCGGCCAGCATCCGGCCGGCCACGACACCCGGCTTGGCCGCCCAGCTGGCGAACGCGATGGAGACAGGCACCGCCGCGCCGAGCGCCATCACCAGGAACAGGCCCGACAGCCGGTCCACGGCCAACCCCATTGCCTGCTGGCCTGAGACCGGGTCTCCGAGCCACCCGGCGATGTCCAGCTGGACGGTGCGGCCCGTTAGGGCGAACCCGCCCGCAACCGCCAGGCACGCCGCCCCGGCCGCGCCGAGCGCGTACGGCGCGCCGCGGGCCCAGCCGCGCACCACGATCAGCCCGCTGGCCGCCGCCACCGCCAGCAGGATCAGCCCCGCCGCGAACAGCGCGCTCACCGTAGCGCTCCTAGCTTTCCCGTCGCGATCAGCAAGGCAGTCAATATCCCGAACGGGCTCGGGGGACTCCCTGGCACCCACACATCGACCGGGAGGATGCCGGCCACCCCGGTGAGCCGGCGGCCCAGTAGGCCGCCGCTGGCCGCGTCCGTGCCAGCGGCGACCACGACCCGCGGGTCTGGCATTCCCTCGTAGGTGGCGCGCAGCGGCCCGGCCATGCCGGGCGCCCCGGCGCCGGTGACCAGCAGCACGTCGGCGTGCCGCGGGCTCGCGGTGAAGAAGATCCCGAGCCGGTGGACGTCGTACACCGGGCCGAGCAGCGCCTGGATCTCCCACTCCTCGCTGCCGTCCGAGCCCGCGTCCACGTGCCGCACGTGCACGCTGCGACGCAGCGCCGCGGTGCGCTCCGCGAGGCTGGCCCGGACCGCCTCGACCGCCTTGTCGGTCTCCTCGACCTGCGGGACGACGAGCGCTTGGCGGGCGAGCGCCGCCGCGCGGGGCCCGGTCGCGCCCGCCGACCAGGTGAACACGTCCGGCCGCGCCGCCACGCATCGTCCGCAGAGAATGCACTTGCCCTGGTCCACCCGGACCCGGCCGTCCGGGGCTTCGATCGCCCCGGTCGGGCATAGCCCTCCGGGCACGCTAGCGTCGCTTGCTTCCGCACGCACGGTCACCGGGCCGCGCCAGGAGTCCGCGTACTCGTCGGGACGCCGCGGCCAGCGGGTGGTCACCACCCCGTCGCGCAGCCCGCGCAGCACCCAGATGCTCATAGGGCGGCTCCGGCGACGGACAGGCCGAAGCTGGCTTCGATGAACGGGAAGTCGGTGAGGATGTCGCCGGCGAACACCTCGTGCATCAGCACCAGGTTGTGGAACGACGCCGAGCGCGGCTGGCAGCGGGCGATCCGGCCGTTCTCGATGGTCACGTCGTAGAGCACCTCGCCCTGCGGGGCTTCCGCCCAGCCGACGGCCCGTCCCTCCGCGGGCTGGCAGGGGGCCCGGAGAGTCAGCCGCGTACGTTCGGGAAAATCTGACAGAGCTTGCTTGATGAGACGGAAAGCCTGGGCTACTTCCTCGAAGCGGACCCGGAGCCGGGCCATCGCGTCTCCGCCGGCGTGCTCCGCGACGGGCCCGGCATCGAGCAGCGGGTAGGCGTCGTAGGGGCGGACGAGGCGGGCGTCGTCGGCGTACCCGGAGGCCTTGCCGATGGGGCCGAGGGCGCCGTGCTCACGCGCACGGCCGGGAAGCAGCGGGCCGGTGCCGCGCAGCCGGTCCAGGAACGAGGACGTTCCCATGAGCAACTCCGCGTCCGCGTTGACCTGTCGCTCGAGCTTGCCGAGGGCGGGCAGCAGGGTCGCGGGAGATTCCCGCGGGAACGCGGCCACCCCGCCGGGGACTACGACACCACGGCCGAACCGGCTGCCGGACAGCCGGCTGACCAGGCGCATCACTCGTTCCTTGTGCAGCGCGAACCGGGCGGTCGCGACCGCTAGGCCGGCTGCGTCCGCGAGCCGCATGGCGACGTCGAGATGGTTGGCGATCCGCTCGAGCTCGGCGTGCACGACGCGGATGAGGGCGGCTTCCCAGGGGATCTCGCAGTCGTCGATCGCCTCGACCGCGTGGCAGAACGCGATGCAATGGGCGACAGAGGCGATGCCTTCGGCGCGCTCGGCGAGCAGCACGCCGTCGGCGACGGTCATCCCCGTGAACCTGGCCGTGATGCCGCGGTGTTTGTAGAAGATCCGCATGTTCAGGTGCGGGATCGCCTCGCCGGGGGTCTCGACCAGGTACTCCATCGATTCGAACACGCCGGAGCGGACCGGGCCGTGCGGGATCGTAAACAGCCCGTACCCGGTGACGTGCCGGGGCAGCGCGTGGTCTTGCGGGTCGCCGGGCCTGATGAGCGGGGCGAGCCGGGGATGGCCTTCCGGGACGACGCCGACCTGGTCGTGGATGACGCGCTCATACCAGAACGCGGCGCCGAGCCGCGGCGTGAGCGACGGGTAGCTCGCCGCGCCCGGTGGCAGCGCGGCCTCGAGCATGTCGATCCGCCCGCCCGTCTCCCCTTCCCTTGTCACCGCGACATGCGCGGTCAGGGTGACGGTGTCGCCGCCGCGGGCCGCGAACATGCCCGCGAACCGGTCGCCGCGGGCGACCCGTGACTCCAGCGCGTCCCACAGCGCTGTCACGTTCGGCTCGGTGACAGTGAGTGTCATCGCGCGCCTCCCAGTTGTGCCGCTGCCCTGGTGATCAGCTCGGCGAGCTCGCCGGGCGGGTGCACGCCAAGCAGCACCAGGACCGCCAGCCCGGCCAGCACGGGGACCACCATCCAGGCGCTCGGCTCGCCGCGCGTGAGCACCTGGCGTGCCTGCACGCGAGCCCGCACCGCGACCCCGGCGGCGCCGTCTGGATGCGCGCCGCTGTCCGTTCCGGTTCGCCCGGCCGGTGCCTGCTGTCGCGTGTACGCGGGTCCCGCGGACGGCGGTGGCGACAGCAGCATGCGGGTCGCCGACGCGGTCAGCCCGAAGAACGCGACCGTGACCAGCACGACCAGGACCGCGGCGACCGCGTAACTGCCACTGCCCAGCCCGCCGGCGACGATCTCGAACTCGCTGCGGAAAATGCCGAACGGCGGGAACGCCGTCAGCGCGAACACCGCGAGCAGGAACAGCGGCCCGCTCCACGGCAACAGCCGCATGCCGTCACGCATCGCGGCGATCTCCTTGGTGCGGTACTTCACGGTGAACACGCCGGCGCCCATGAACGCGTTGCCTTTGGCGGCCGCGTGCGCCAGCACGTGCAGCATTACACCGGCCAGCGCGACTGGCGCGCCGAAGCTCACGCCGATCGCCATGATGCCCATGTGCTCGACGCTGGAGTAGGCGAGCAGCCGCTTGACGTCCCGCTGCCCGAACACGTACAGCGACGCCAGCAGCAGCGACGCTACTCCGAACGCGAGCAGCGTATCCCGGGTGAAACCGGGGCCCAGGCTCGCCGTCGCGACCTGGTAGAAGCGCAGGATCGCGTAGAAGCTGACCGCGAGCAGCGAGCCGGAGAGCAGGGCTGACACCGGGGTCGGCGCTTCCGAGTGCGCGTCGGGCAGCCAGGTGTGCACGGGGAACAGGCCCATCTTGGTCCCGTAGCCGAGCACGGCGAGCAGGAACGCCAGCCGCACCGGGGTTTCCGGCAGCCGCGAGCCTGCTTGTATCAGGGGCTGGATGGCGAGGTCATAGTGCTCGCCCAGGACCTGGGCGCCGGCGTAGTACGCGAACACGGTGGCAAGCAACCCAAGTCCGAGGCCGGCGGAGGCGATCAGCACATACTTCCAGGCGGCTTCGGCGGCCCCGTCAGTGTCCTCGATCGCGACGAGCAGCGCCGAGACGATCGTGGTCACCTCGACCGCGACCCACAGCAGCGCCAGGCTGCCCATCAGCGGCGCGGCGAGCATCGCCCACGCGAACACGTTGAAGCCCGCGTAGAAGCGGCGCGCGTACGCCGGATCGCGGTGCGATCGAAGGTAGCCGACCGCGTACACCGACACCGCCGCGTACAGGAACCCGGTCGCGAGCAGGAAGATCACGCTCACCGCGTCGGCAGTTACGTAGCCGGACAGGTAGCTGAGGCTTCCGTGCGCGGCTTCCGGAACCAGGGCGAGGACCAGCGCGAACGAAACGATGCCCGCGCTCACGGTGAGGGCCGGCGCCGTCCGTAGCGCGATGCGGCCGGGCAGCAGCAGGCACGCGACAGCAGTGGCCAGCGGCACGATCAGAATGGCGAGCGGCACGGCGAGCATAGCCTCACCCCCTCAGCTTGGTGAGATCGGCGGTGGACAGCGACTCGGCCCGCCCGTGGTGCGCGCGGATCAGCATCCCGAACACCACGACCGCCACCAGCAGGTCGAACAGGAACGCGGTCTCGAAGATCAGCGGCAGCCCGGCGGCCACCACCAGGGCCGCGAGCGAGATCGCGTTCTCCAGCGTGAAGAACCCCACCGCCTGCGAGGCCACGTCCCGGCGCACGATCATCAGTCCGAACGCGACGAACACCATCGCGCCCGCGATCGCCAGCGCCAGTGCCGGGGCGGCCGGCCCCTGGATGTGGAAAGCCCCGAAGGCGAAGAACCCGAACGCGGCCAGGCCGATGCTGGCCAGCACCGCGCTCGCCGGGTTCAGCGTGTAGCTGCCCGCGATGCCGGGCGCGTCCTCGTCGGCCGGCGCGCCGAGCAGGCGGCGCAGCACCAGTGGCACCGCCACCACCTTCAGCGCGGCGGACAGCGCGGCCAGCGCGTACAGGTCGGGCAGGTTCCGGTCGGCGGCGATCACGATCGCGAGCACCGAGAGCAGCGCCGACTGAGCCGCGTACAGCCGGATCTGGTCGCGGACCAGCGCCTGGCGCAGCATGCCGAACTCCAGCAGCAGCATCAGCGCCGCGATCACGTTCGCCGCGCCCTGATAGATGCCGGGGGGCGGCAGGGCTGCCGTCCCCCCTGCCGCGAGCAGTGCCGTCGTCATTACCCGCCCCCCAAGTAGAGCGTGAATACGCCGAGCACCGCGAGCAGGAACGCCGCGGACGCGTACTCGGTGATCTTGAACAGGCGCAGCTTGGCGAACGAGTTATCGATCACCGCGACGATGACGCCGATCGCGGCCGCCTTGGCCAGCAGCGCGACGATCGCCAGCAGAACGGCGCCCAACTGCTGGCTCGACGCCAGCCCCCAGGGCACGACGAACACATCGGCCAGGATCGTGAACAGGACGAACTGCTTGAGCTCGCTGCCCCACTTCAGCAGCGCGAAGTACGGTCCCGAGTGCTCGAAGGACCGGGCCTCCTCGATCATCCCGAACTCGTTCGTCCCGGTATGCGTCTCCACCGGGATCCGGCCGGTCTCGTGCAAGATCACCATGAACAGCGCGGCGCTCGCCAGCAGGTGCGCCGGGCGGATCACCTGCCCGGCGGAAGACTTCACCGTTGCCGCCAGCGCGTACGGCAGGTCGGTGCCGGTCAGCAGCGCCACGGTGAACACGACGAACAACACGACCGGCTCGGTGATCGCCGAGAACGTCTTCGCCCGGCTCGACCCCAGCTGCGCGTAGGGGCTTCCGGTCTCCAGCGCGGCGGTGGCGATGACGAAGCTGGCCAGCGCGAGCAGGAACCCGCCGCCGAGGATGTCGCCCATGTATCCGAGTTGCAGCCCGTACGTGGTCAAGACAGGGATCAGCAGCGGGATCGTCAGGTACGCCGCCACCGCGATCGCGGGCGCGGCCAGGAAGAACCAGCTCACCCGCTCCGGCGCGAGCGCCTCCTTACGACACAGCTTGGCCAGGTCGTAGTAGGGCTGGAGCACGCGCGGCCCGCGGCGGCCCTGTAGCCGCGCCTCTACCTTCGCGATGACGCCCGTCACCCACGGCGCGCCAAGCGCGATGGTGAGAACCTGCAGCAGCTGAATGACAGGGACCGGAACGGCCGCGCTCACCGCGCGGCCGCCGGATCATTGCCCGGCGGTGCAGCCGGCTCGTCCATCGTTGATACCTCCTACCCACACGGCCCGAAGGCCACAGACAACGGGTAGAGGCCATCAACGCGGACCTCCGCGCAGTTACGGCGAGCCTCATCGCCAAGAGCCAATTGTTCCCTACAGTCCGCCGGACCAGCAAATCGGCCCCGGCTTTCTCACACTAACCCCGGCAGCATGCCATCCGGTTAACTGATCGGCAAGTCAGATGATCCCATGACGTGGAGGTGGTGGCTTCCGGAACCGGGGGCACCCCCGCCGCGTTGCCAGGTCCCCCTTGGCCGGCTACTGTCTGGCGCCAGAGGTGATGGGACCCGCCTACAAACGCGGAGCCGCCCGCTGACGGTCCCTGGTCGGTACGAACGATTGGGGAACGCGAAGCGGTGCTCACCTCGATGCTCTTGTCGTGCGCAGCCACCCGCCTCGGTGGCATCCTGAACTCTTCCGGCACCGATGGCCCCGCGCCGCGGTGGGCCACCGCTCCGGGACGCACCCAGGCTATGTCATTGCCCGCCGGCAGCACGGAACGGCGGCGTGGGCCGCCATGATAGTCGCATCCCTGCTGGCCAGCATCGCGATGCTCTCTGCCGGCCCAAGCTCCATGGCACCGCCGAGTTGCACGGGTCCGGCTACGGCTGACGAACTCATCTGACCGGCTCGTGCTCGGACAAAGAATGGAAGGGTTACCTCATGGATGAGATCGACGTCCGCTGTTCGGCCATCGTGTTCCGCGAGGACGCGGTGCTGCTCGTCCACCGCCTGCGGGACGGGGCGGATGACTGGGTGCTGCCCGGGGGCACGCCGCGCCCGGGTGAGTCCATGGCCTCTTGCGCCCGGCGGGAGACGCTGGAGGAGACCGGGCTGGCGATCGACCCGGCCCGGGTGGCGTTCGTCCTCGAAGCACTGGGGCCGCAAGACCACCGGCGCACCGTGGACCTGGTGTTCCTCGCCGCCGGCGGCGTCCGCGGCGAACCGGACGCGGGCGAGCCTGACCTGGAAGCCCGCTTCGTGCCGCTGGTCCTGCTGCCCGGGCTGGACGTCCGCCCGCCGCTGACCGGGCACCTGCGCGCCCTGCACGCCCGCGGCGGTGCGCCCGCCGCGGCGTACCTGGGCAACCTCTGGCGCCCGCCCCGCGGCAACGACGGCGCCACGCGCGCGCCGGAGGCGATCCAGGACAAATGAGAGCCGCTCAGGCCCGGCCGCCCGGCTTCCCCGCCGGGAGCCAGAACGGCCCCCGGGCTCACTCTGCCGAGGACCCGAGCAGGGCTCCGCAGATGTCCAGGATGTCAGCCATGCCCTGCAGACTGCCGTCGCCGTCGGTGACGGGCAGGTGCCGGAAGTGCCCGGCCACCATGATCCGGGCTGCCTCGCGGATGCTTGCGGTGGTCTTGATCACGGCCGGGTCGCCAGTCATCAAGGCCAGGATCCGGACCTCATTGAGGTTCTTGCCGTCGGCTACCGCCCGGACGATGTCTGCTTCCGTAATCAGGCCGACCGGCTTCCTGGCCTTCTGATCATCGATCACAACCATGGACGTCGAGTCCGCACGCTTCATCAGGTACGCCGCCGCCGCCACGTGGTCGCTGGGCGCGACAACCGCCAGCGCGGGCCGCATCACCTCCCCGGCCGTGCCGGGAACCCGGCCAGACGGGGAGTGTGCGTCCTGGTTGGAGGGTCCGATCATGGCTGGCTCCCTTCCCGGTTCGGAAAGGCAGGACCCATCGGCCGTCTGGCGAAGGCCCGCGCACCCGCAGGTCGGGCCCGGTGAGATCCACCACCGTGTGACACACCGCCACCGTGTGCAGTGTAACGCGCGGTTCCCCGCCGCCGCATTCTCGCGTGCTGGCGTCCGGCGGGGCCAGCCACGCTAAGGTGAAATGGCCGGATGAGGCTCCGGCTGGAGCACATCCGCTCCTGAACTGCCACCGGGCTGATGGCCTCTCACGATGACTCGTGGGTGGGAGGCCGGGATGACCAGACGCGGAGTGGTTGCTGCCAGCATCACACCCAGTCCTGCCGGGCAGGGACAAGCCGCCACTACAGTGCGCGGGGCTAAGAGGACAGCGAGTCCGGACAGCGCCGGACGCGCCTTGTCGTGCGAAGCGCGCATGCATGATCAGATCGCCGTTCAGGTTTCCGAGCTCATGCAGGGTAATGCCGCCGAGCGCGAAGACCTGAGCCAACGCGGGAACGGCGGAACCTGCCGGGAGGCGATTCCAGGGCCGTTTGGCCCTGCCGTGGCACGGTGCCGCGGGAGCAGGCTCGCCACGACGAAGGGAGAATGTAATGACGTCGTTCGATGTGACCGAATTGTCCGCGCTGGAGATCTTGGACTCGCGGGCCCGGCCGACGCTGGCGGTCACCGTAACGCTGGCCGACGGGACTACCGCCCGGGCCGGGGTCCCCTCGGGGGCGTCTACCGGGTCACGGGAAGCCGTCGAACTCCGCGACGGGGACCAGGCCCGGTACGAGGGCCGGGGAGTGCTCAAGGCAGCGGGAAACGTCAACGGGGAGATCGCCGGCCTGCTGCGCGGCAGGTCCTGGAACTCGCTCGCCGAAGTGGATCAGGCGATGATCGACCTGGACGGCACCCCGAACAAGAGCCGGCTCGGCGCCAACGCCACCGTTGGCGTCTCGATGGCGCTGGCCCGCGCGCTGGCCGCGTCCGCCGGGATCCCCCTGTGGCAGTGGCTCGCGCCCGACGGCGTCACCCCCTCGCTGCCCGTGCCGCACTTCAACGTGCTCAACGGCGGCGTGCACGCCCCAAACGAGCTGGACTTCCAGGAGTTCATGATCGCCCCGCTCGGCGCCCCGTCGATGGCCGAGGCCGTCCGGGCCGGCGCCGAGGTGTACGCCGCGCTGCGCCGTGAACTGACCAGCCGCAAGCTATCTGCCGGCCTCGGTGACGAGGGCGGCTTCGCCCCGGAGATCGGCGAGCCGGAGGAAGTCCTCCGCCTCCTCGTGCAGGCGATCGGCGACGCCGGGTACGCGCCCGGCCGCGCGGGCGTGTCCATCGCCCTGGACCCGGCTGCCTCGGAGTTCCGGCAGGCCGACGGGCGCTACCAGGTGGCCGGAGACCTCCTCGTCAGCGGCCAGCTGATCGACCGGCTTGAGGCCATCGCGGACGACTTTCCCGTGCACCTGATCGAGGACGGGCTCGGCGAGGACGACGACGAGGGCTGGATCGCGCTGACCGCGCGGCTCGGCGGGAAGGTCGAACTGGTCGGCGACGACAACTTCTGCACGAACCCGGCGATCATCACTCATGCCATCGAGCGCGGAATCGCCAACGCGTCGCTGATCAAGCTCAACCAGATCGGCACTGTCACCGAGACCCTGGAGGCCATGCGGATCTGCCGCGACGCGGGCTACCGGCAGTTCGTCTCGCACCGCTCCGGGGAGACCGAGGACAGCTTCATCGCCGACCTCGCCGTCGGCACCGGCTGCGGGCACCTCAAGTCTGGCGCCCCGGCGCGCGGCGAGCGGACCGCCAAGTACAACCGGCTGATCGAGATCGCCGCGGGCGTGCCAGACCTCCGCTACGGCATGAGCTAACGCTTACGGCTCTCGCCGCTCGCTCGCGCCGCCCGCACGCTTGGGCTTCACTGATGCCGCGCCGCTTGGCCCGCGCGGCTGACGGCCTTCTCGATGACCTCCTCGGCGGCGGCACGGCCCTGCCACCCGCGGACGTCGGTGCTTTTGCCAGGCTCGATCTCCTTGTAGATGTCGAAGAAATGCCCGATCTCAGCGGTAAGGTGCGCCGGCACGTCCGGAAGGTCCCTGATGCCGGCCGCCCGCGGGTCATGAGCGGGCACGGCGAGGATCTTCGCGTCGGGGCCGTGCTCGTCGTGCATCCAGAAAACCGCTACCGGACGGGCCAGTACGTAGCAGCCGGGGAAAGTGGGTTCGTCGAGTATGACAAGCGCGTCAAGCGGGTCGCCGTCCTCGCCCAGGGTGCCCGGGACGAACCCATAGTCAAGCGGGTACCGCGTCGACGTGAACAACATCCGGTCCAGGCGGATCCGCCCGGTCTCGTGATCCATTTCGTACTTGTTCCTCGATCCCTGAGGGATCTCCACGATCACTTCGATGTCCACTCTGTCCTCCTCAGACGCGCCGCTCGCCCTCGGTGGCCGCCTCGTCGAGCAGCGCGAGGGCGTGGCGAGTCGCCGCCTCACGTTCGGAAAGATCTCGTTCTTTGTCCTCCGCCGCGGCCACCGATGCGCCGCGGAGTTCCCCGGCGGCTGCCAGGGCGGCCCGCAGCCGGCCCGTGGCATCGGCGTAACGCCGCTCGACGGACAGGGCTAGCGCGCGGCTCGCCTCCGACAGCCGGTACTGAAGGTCGCCCCGGGCCCGGCCGATCTGTCTCGCCACCAGGTCCGGGGCCTCGCGTAGCAGGTGCTCGCGGGCGCGGCGGCGGCCAAGCTCGCCGGGGAGGCTACGGCGAATGGCGCCGCCGAGCAGCTCGGTCTGACCCGGCTCGTCGGCGGTCGTGTAGAAGAAGCGGCGGTCCTCGGCGAGGCGGCCGCCCGGCTCCGGCACCGCCAGCTCCAGGCCGAGCAGCTCGGCCGCCGAGTCGCGCAGCACCGTCAGCGCGGCCCCCAGGTCCGCCGCCAGCCTCGCGTCGGTGCGGGCCAGCCCCTCCTCGATGATGTCCCGCCGCCGCGCGCGCCAGGCGTCGGCCGCCGCGACCGTGAGCCCGACCAGCCGCTCGCGGCC
>Ga0335075_10001193_pt1 | contig 43288 bp, 28 predicted proteins | sample Lox_Sample_24_FD_206723 | JGI IMG/M metagenome (GOLD analysis project Ga0335075, IMG submission 206723) | Soil microbial communities from Loxahatchee National Wildlife Refuge, Florida, United States - Lox_Sample_2.4 | ecosystem: Environmental > Terrestrial > Soil > Wetlands | place: USA...
TTTCCGGGGGCCCGGGGGGGGGGGGGGGGGGGCGGGGGGGGGGGGGGGGGGGGGGGGGTTTTCTCCCCCGGCGTGGGGGGGGGGCCGGGGGCGGGGCCGGCGGGCCCGCCCCCCGCCGCGGGTGCTCAGATGTCAAGGCAGCGATCCTGGCTACGACCACACAATGTCTGAGCTCAGTCCTCGCCGCCGACCTGATCGACCACCTGCACGTCGCGCTCGTGCCCATCCTCCTCGGCCGCGGCGAGTCGCTCTGGGACGGGCTGGAGGGCCTCGAGGAGCGCTTCACCCTCGAGTCGGTGAGCTCCCCCAGCGGCGTCGCCCACCTCACCTTCACCCGTCGATAGCGGCGAGGCAGCCCGCTGCCCGCCGCTCGCCCGCTGGGCAAGATGCTGCGAAAGCAGGCTGTTATGGTTCGCAAGTGACTGGAAGTGAATCTGAGGAGTTGTTGCCGGCGACGCGGCGCGCACTGCTGCGCCGGGTGGCCATAGGCCAGGCCGAGGGCCGGGCGCCGTCGCTGATCGGGGCAGTGGTGCGGGATGGCGCCCAGGCGTGGTGCGGCTCCCGGAGCATGATGCAAGACCATGAGCCGGACGGCCACATCCAGTACCGCATCGGCTCCCTGACCAAGACGTTCGTCGCGGTGCTGATCATGCGCCTGCGCGCGGAGGGGTTGCTTAACCTGCAGGACCCGGTGAGCAAGTACCTGGATCCGGGTGAGGTGGGATCGGCGACGATCGCGCAGTTGCTGTCGCACACGGCGGGACTGGCCGCCGAGTCTCGCGGGCCGTGGTGGGAGCGTACCCCGGGCGAGCTGCGGCCATCGCTCGGCGACATATTTGGCGATCAGCCGAGGCCGCTGCCCGCCGGGCGCCAGTTCCACTATTCCAACCCAGGGTTCGCGCTTCTCGGCGCGCTCGCCGGGCACCTGCGCGGGCACAGCTGGGACGAGGCGGTACGCCGCGAGATCCTGGTGCCCCTTCAAATGACGCGAACCACCCTGCGGGCCCAGGCCCCGCACGCGGGCGGCTTCGCCGTGCACCCGTGGGCCGACGTGATGCAGCCCGAGCCGGCTGAGCACACCGGGCACATGGCGCCGGCCGGAGACTTGTGGTCGACAGCTGATGACCTGTGCAAGCTGGCCGCCTTCCTGCTTGACGGCAACGACGAGGTACTGCCCGGCGAGGCCCTCGAGGAGATGCGGGTCCCGGCCGCGCCACCGTCATGGGGGCCGGCCGGATACGGCCTTGGCCTCCAGGTCCTCGAGCACGAGGGCAGGACCTTCTTTGGCCACGGGGGGTCTATGCCCGGTTTCGTTGCCGGCTTGTGGGTGTCCCCGGACGACGGCCTTGGCGCGGTGACCCTCTCCAACGCGACCGCGGGACCAGCGATCGGCGAGATCGCCGTCGACCTCATCGACATCGTCGCGTCGAGCGCGCCGCGGCTGCCACGGCGGTGGCAGCCGCAGCCCGCGATCGGCCCGGATCTTCTCGCCCTCACGGGCTTGTGGTACTGGGGCCCGCGTGCGACCGTCCTGCGAGTGCTGTCCCCTCAGACGCTGGAGCTGGCACCGGTGTCCGGGCCTGGCCGCAGCGCCCGCTTTCGTGCCTCGGGCGACGGAACCTGGATCGGCTTTACTGGCTACTACGCTGGTGAGACGCTCCGCCTGGTCCCCGCGGCCGGCCCGATCGCCGAGCACCTGGACGTGGGGACGTTCGTCTTCACCCGCGAGCCCTACGGCCCCGGGTCCCCCCTCGCGGCCCGGCCCCATGAGGACGGGTGGCAGGCAGGCTGATCGAGCGCCCCAGCCTGTCCCGGCGGCCCGGCGGCCAGGCACGTGCGTGAGTCTGGGTCAGGCCGCCTTGAGCCGGGTTCGCTCAGCGGCCACGATCGCGTCCCTGAGCGCGGTCTGCGCGCCGGCGTTCACCGCGTCTGGCGTCGCGTTCGCCATGTCACTGCGGCGCGCGTACTCGTCGAACGCCTCGCGCTTGCCCGCGAGCAGCTCCAGCACTCGCTGGTCCACGCTGTCCTCGCACAGCAGCCGGTGCACGTCCACGGGGCGAACCTGGCCCATCCGGTGCGCGCGGGCGATCGCCTGCTCCTCGATCGATGGCGTCAATTGCGGCTCGGCGATGATGATCACCGACGCGGCCTGGATGTTCAGGCCCACGCCGCCCGCCTGGATCTGGGAGACCAGCACCGCGGGTCCCCTGGCGTTCGTAAGCTCGTCCACCATCGCCTGCCGGTCAGCCGGCGCAATGTCCCCGGTCAGCGGTCCGATGACGGGCATGCCCGGGACGCCGTCCCGCCCGGTGAGCACCTCGGTCACCGTCTCAAGCACGTCGCGGAAGTAGGAGAACACGATGACCTTGCGCCCGCCGTCCGCCGCCTCGCTGGCGATCTCCACCAGCCGCCGGAGCTTCGCCGATCCCTTCACCGTTCCCGGTTCGAACGCGGCCCGGCGCATCGCCATGAAGTTCCCCTCGAGGACCGCCTTCCTGTAGGCCCGCAGCGCCGCTGACTCAAGCGCCACCCACTCCTGCGTCTCCAGCCGGTCCGGCAGCTCGCTGAGCACGTCTTCGGCGTTGCGGCGCAGGTAGACCGGTGCTACCTGCTCACGGAACCTGGTGCCGTCAAGCGCCTCATCGGGGATGTCCAGGTTCTCGGCGACGTTCGGGCGCAGGTGCCCGACCAGAATCCGGAATTCCTCCACCTTGTTCTCCATCGGCGTCCCGGTCAGGAACAGTGCCCGGGTGCTCCGGGCCACCCACTCGCTGACCGCCTGGGTGCGCAACGCGTTCGGGTTCTTCGCGTAGTGTGCCTCGTCGACGACCATCATCGCCAGCGGCACGTCCAGGTCGCCCGGCATGGTGCGCAGCGCCTCGAACGTCGTGATGGCCACGCCGCCCTTGGCCGCCCACTCCTGCTCGGCCGCCTGCCGCTTCGCGCCGGGCAGGTGCAGCCGCCGGGCCTCAAGCAGCGTGTGCCGCTCCACCTCACGGGTCCAGTTGATGACCACGCTCGCCGGGCAGACGACGAGGAAGTGCGTCGCGCCGTTGGCCGCCAGGTGGCACATCGCGGCCAGGGACTGCATCGTCTTGCCCAGGCCCATCTCGTCGCCGAGGATCACCCGCTCCTGGACCAGCGCGAACTTCGCGCCAAACGCCTGGTAGCCACGCAGCGGTGTCTTAAGCAGGGACTGGTCAAGCGGCAGGACCCGGACTTGCTCGGCGATGTCGGCCGGGAGGAAGCCCTGGCTGGCCTCCCGCTCCGGGTCCAGCTCCGCGACATCGATCAGCAGGCCGTTGTAGGTGACGGGGCGGGCGAGGTAATCGCTCCACAGCCGGGTGGCCCGCTGTTCCTTGCTGGCCTTCTCCAGCTCAGCCTCGGCCCGGGCCAGCCGCTTGCGCGCGGTGGCGACCGGCTTGGAGCCGAGGATGGAGTCCAGCTCGGTGAGGGCCTCCCGGGCCTGGAGCTTCTTGCGCCCGGAGAACGTGAAGAGCATCCGGCGCCGGCTCGCGCCCCGGGCGGCCTGGTCAAGCCGGTGCCCGATCTCGCTTGCCAGCGGGCTCAGGTCCGGGCCCTTCAGCGCGGACCTGGAGCGCTCGTAACGGCGCAGCGCGGCGATGAGCGCGGTCTGCTCCGGTGTCCTGGAGTCCGGGTCGATGCGAACCCGGGTGCCTTCCTCGACGGACTGGCGCAGCTGCGCGGCGGCGGCCGTGACGCGCCTGGCCGTCCGGCGGCGAACCTGCGGGACTCGCCTGAGCGCTTCCTCTCCTTCCGCGAGGACCTGGCCAACTGTCCCGAGGCCAGCGTCTATAAGGGGACCGAACGCGACCTTCCCGCGGATGAGGTCCCGTAGTCGGTCCACCGGCGTTACCGCGAGTACGTCGGCGACGATCTGGTCGCGGACCGCTTCGTACGCTCGGCGCGCGATTTCGCGCGACTCTCCCGGCGCGGCTAGGACTGCCTCGATGGCCTGGTGGACCGCGCGGCCGTCGCGGACGACGGCTCGGGCTGCCTTCCCCGGGCGCAGCGGCCCGGCCTCGTTGGGGTTGTCCTCAGCCGTCACCGGTTGCGAGGTCCTTGTCAGTTCTGCCGCGCGCGCCACCGTGGTGAGAGCCTCCGTATTAGAACTGGCGATCGGACTGACTACGACCATAGAGGATATCGCCAGGCATGCCGGGAATCTCGCCAGATTCTCTCAGTGCGCGCCGTTATGGCCAGGGGCCACCGGCCGGCAGGCCCGCGGGCGTCCGGCACAATGGGGCGAGTGCGCTACATCATCATCGGTGCGGGTGCGGTCGGCGGGACCATGGGCGGCTGCCTGTTCCAGGGCGGTCACGACGTTGTACTGGTGGCACGGGGAGCCCACCTGGACGCCCTCCGCTCGCGCGGCCTCACGCTGGCGACGCCGCTGGGTACCGACACGCTGGACATCCCCGCGGTCGGCGGGCCGAGCGAGCTGACGCTGCGAGCCGGTGACGTGCTGGTCCTTTCGACCAAGGGCCAGGACACGGCGGGGGTGCTCGATGACTGGGCCTGGCAGCCCGTCCGCGGCACCGTGGACGTGGCACCGGCCGCCACGGCGCTGCCCATCGTCTGCGCCCAGAACGGCGTGGCGAACGAGGGCTTCGCGCTTCGCCGCTTCCGCCACGTGTACGGGATGTGCGTGTGGCTGCCCGCGACGCACCTCGAGCCGGGCACGGTGGCCGCGCAGGGCAGGCCGCTGGCGGGACTGCTGCCCATCGGGCGCTACCCGTCAGGCACCGACGCGACCGCCGGCCAGATCGGCGAGGACCTGGCCCGCAGCAGGTTCCTCGCCCCGGTGACCAGTGACGTCATGCGCTGGAAGTACGGCAAGCTGCTGAGCAACCTGGACAACGCGGTCGAGGCGCTGTGCGGGCCAGAGGCCAGGTTCAGCGACGACGCCCAGCCGCTGCGCGAGCGGGCCAGGGCGGAGGCACTCGCCGTGCTGGAAGCGGCCCGCATCGACTACGCCTCGGCTGAGGAGATCAGGGCGGCCCGCGGGAGCAGCGTCGGCATCGGCGAGATCAACGGCTCGACGCGGGCCGGCGGCTCGTCCTGGCAGAGCCTGAGCCGCGGCACGGGAACGATCGAGGCCGACTTCCTCAACGGCGAGATCGCGCTCCTCGGCCGGTGGCACGGCGTGCCGACGCCGGTCAACGAGGCCCTTCAGGCGATGGCGAACCAGGCCGCCAGGCAGCGGCGGGCACCGGGCAGCCTAGCCCCCGGGGAGATCCTGGCCGCCGCCGTGGCCTGCTCCACCGGCCTGGTGACGGTGCGCGAGGACGGCAACGGCGAGGACTGCCTCGCCCTTCGCCTCGGGCAGCCCGCTCAGCAAGCGAGCCAGCTGCCATGAAGTTCGGGATCGCCTATAACACCGCCTTCTACGGCACCGACCCAGCCGCCATGACCGCGGTCGCCCGGCAGGCCGAGGCGTGCGGCTTCGAGTCGTTCTATGTCCCCGAGCACATCGCGCTCTACCCGGGCGCCACCGGGGGCGGGGTCGAGTTCCCTGCCTCGCTCGCGGTCGCCGACCCGCTTGACTGCCTGAGCTACGTGGCTGCCTCGACCGAGCGGATACTCCTGGGAACGGCGGTACTGCTCTTGCCATACCACCACCCGGTGCTGCTCGCCAAGCGGCTGGCGACCATCGACGTGCTGTCGCGGGGGCGAATGCGCCTGCTGACCGTCGGCGTCGGCACGCTGCCAGGCGAGGCACGGGCCATGGGAGTCGATTTCGCGGCTCGCGGGCGCCGCGCCGATGAGGCGATCGACGTGCTGCGCCTGCTGTGGGCCGGAGGCGAGAGTGGCGTCAGCTACAGCGGGGAGTTCTTCTCCTTCACCAGCCTGTGCAGCTTCCCCAAGCCCTGGAACGCCACGACGCTTCCGGTTCACGTCGGTGGGTCGAGCCCGGCCGCGGCGCGCCGGGCGGGGCGCCGGGGGGACGGCTACTTCCCCGGCGGGAGGCTCACCCCCGCGCAACGCGCCAGCCAGGCGGAGATGATGCGCGTGGCCGCCGCCGAGGCGGGCCGGGACCCGGCAGTCCTTGAGTACACCCGCTGGGGTTCAACCGGCCTGTCCCCGGCCGACGTCGAAGCCCACGCAAGCAGCGGGACAACGCGGCTTGTCGTGGGACCAGGCTCCACCGACCTGGCCGAGCAACTCGCTGAGATCTCTGCGTTCGCCGACCGGCATAAGCTGCCCGCCGCTAGGGCTTGACGGCCGCGCCCGCGGGCATTCCCAGCCGGATCACGCCTTCGGGCAGGCCGGCCCAGTGGCGCACGTCGACCAGGCCGGGGTCGGTCAGGGTCCACCCGTCGAACAGTGCCTGGATCTGCGCGGTGGTGCGGGCCTGGGGGTCGGCGGGACCTTGCCCGTAAGCGTCGGCGACCTTGGCGACCTCGGCCGGGTCCGCGCCGTCGCTAGTCGCGTGGGAGATCGCCAGCCAGCTGCCGGCGGCGGCCGGGCACTTGTACGTCTCCACCAGCGGGCGGATGTCGCCGCCGACGAAGTGCAGCACCGCGATCATCAGCACCGCGACCGGCTGGCTGAAGTCGATCTCGTCTTGCACCGCGGTCAGCACGGCCTCGGGGTTTCTGATGTCCGCGCCGATCACGCAGGTGCCAGGTGCGCGCCGGTCGGCCCGGGAGTGGGCGAGGACGACCGGGTCGTTGTCGACGTAGACCACTCGCGCGTCCGGCTGTATTTCCTGCGCGGTCTCGTGCACGTTCGGCGTCGTGGGCAGCCCGGAGCCAAGGTCAAGGAACTGGGTGATCCCGGCGGACGCGGCGGCCTGGACCGTTCGGGTGAGGAACCGCCGGTTTGCCCGGGCGAGTACCGGCAGGTCAGGGATGGCCGCGACGGCCCGCTTGGCCGCCTCCCTGTCGGCCGGATAGTTGTCCTTGCCGTGGAGCAGGTAGTCGTAGATTCTGGCGGGCGCGGGAGTCTCCGGGGTGAACGCGGTGGCGGCGCTGTCCGGCTGGGAAACCATGGTCGTCACTCCTCGGGATCGGTCTGCTACCGCACAACGGTATGCCGGCGGCGGGGCCGGGGGAATAAGACTGGCCAAAGTTCTGCCATTCTGTCGATTAGGCTTGCCTCATGACGAATCCGGAGTCGTCCCTTGAGCAGCTGAACACCAGCGTTCCGCATCCGGCCCGCATGCATAACTACGTGCTTGGCGGCAAGGATCACTTCCCGGCGGATCGCGCGGCGGCGGAGCGACGGCTTGCCGTACTGCCGGACTGGCGGACCTCGGCCCGGGAGAACCGGTGGTTCCTTGGCAGGGCGGTGCGCTGCCTCACCGCAGAGGCCGGCCTCAGCCAGTTCCTCGACATCGGGCCGGGCCTGCCGGCCGCGGGTGCGACGCACGAGGTGGCCCAGGAAATCAGGCCGCACGCCCGGGTCGCCTATGTCGACAACGACCCCATGGTGATCACCCACGCTCGGGCCATCCTCACCAGCGCCCGCGAGGGGGCCTGCGCCTACATTCACGCCGACCTGCGCGATCCAGCGACAATCCTGGCTGAGGCGGCCGGAGTGCTCGACTTTGACCAGCCGGTCGGACTGCTGCTGCTGGCCGTGCTGCACTTCCTGCCCGACGGTGATGAGGCGGCCAAGGTGCTGCGGACGCTCCTTGCCGCGCTGGCCCCCGGGAGCTACCTGGTGCTTTCGCATCTCACCCGCGACCACGACCCGGTCCGGGTGGCCAAGTCGATGAAGGTCGGCGACGACGTCGGAATTCCGGTACGCGCGGTCACCCTCGCTCAGTTCGAGGAGTACTTCACCGGCCTTGAGCTGATGTCTCCCGGCGCGGTGCTGGTGTCGGACTGGCGCCGGGACATCGCCGGCCCGAGGCCGCGCCCGGCGGAGATCAACTTCTACGGAGCGGTAGCGCGCGGCTAGTCCCGCCGGCCGCCTGGCTCGGTGCCCCGCAGGACTGAGGCCGGGTGGGCCGCGATGCGCCCGCCATGCCCGTGACAATAGCCCCTTGGGCAAAGCAGTTCCGGTGATGTTTAGCAAGGTGAACGAACTGTGCTGCCGCGAGCGGTTTTTGCGCTTGACACAAGTCAAATCGAGAGCTTAGCGTCAGATGTCGACAGATTCGACCATACGGGGAGTCGGGATGCCGGAGACGATGAATGCCCCCACGCCTGTCGTCGATCCGCGTGCCACGCCGCACATTGAAGTGGACCACCTGTATCTCGGGTATCCGGGGAAAGGCCGAAGCGCGCCGGTCATTGCCTGTCGCGACCTGAACTTCACGATCGGCCGGGGCGAGTTCGTGGTCCTTGTCGGCCCGAGCGGGTGCGGCAAGACGACGTTCCTTGAGTCGGTCGCGGGCCTCGGCCACGTGGGGGCGGGCGAGCTGCGCATCGAGGGCAAGCCGGTCAGCGGCCCCGGCCGCGACCGCAGCCTGGTGTTCCAGAGCCCGTCCCTGTTCCCGTGGCGCGACGTCTACGGCAACGTCATCTTCGGCGTCCAGGCGCAGGGTCGGCTGGACGCCGAGGCCAGGCAGCGGGTGCGGGAGATCATCGAGATGGTCGGGCTCTCGCACGTCGCCACCTGGCGGCCACGCCAACTGTCCGGTGGGATGCGGCAGCGGGTCAACCTCGGGCGGGCGCTGGTGACGCAGCCCCGGCTGCTGCTCCTGGATGAGCCGTTCGGCGCGCTCGACGCGCAGACCCGCGAGATGCTCCAGGACGAGCTCATGCGCATCTGGCAGGAGTCGGCCATGAGCCGGTCCACCACGGCGATCTTTGTCACCCACGACGTCCGCGAGGCGGTGCTGCTGGCCGACCGGGTGATCGTCTTCTCCAGGCCGCCGGGCCGGGTGCTCGAGGACATCCGGGTTGACCTGCCGCGACCACGGGCGTCGGTAGTGCGGCGGAGCCAGTCGTTCGCGCGCTACGAGCAGCGAGTCCTCGATGCCCTCTACCACGGGCACCAGGCGGATAGACCATGACCAGCGCACTACCCGGAGATGCTGTCCCAGCCGGCCCCGAGGAGCCCCGGCTGAGGTTCGCCCCGGCGAAGCTCGCCTGGCTGGATCGCCGCGGATCGCTCGTCTTCGGCACGCTCGGGCTGATCCTGCTCTTCGCCGCCTGGCAGGTCTGCGCGCTGACGGGGATCGTCGACGTGCACATAAGCTCTGAGCCCAGTCAGGTGCTCAGGGAGGAGATCACCCTCTTTGGCAACGGGACGATCTGGGGGCCGCTCGGCAACACCGCGGCCGAGGTCGGCTGGGCGCTGGCGATCATCATCATCGGGGGCATCCCGGTCGGGATCATCCTCGGAAGGGTTACCCCGCTGCGGCAGATGGCCGACCCCATTATCTCGATACTTAACTCCGTTCCTTACGTGCTCTTCCTGCCGCTGATCATTTTCTGGTTCGGGCTGGGTGAGACGGCCCGCGTTATCGTGGTGGTCTGGGCAGGGATCCTGCCGCTGATCATCAGCACCACCTCCGGGGTCCGCAACATCAACGTGGACTACCTGCGAGTTGGCCAGGCGTTCTCCGCCTCCCCGTTGCGGGTCTTCACCTCGATCGTGGCGCCGGCCGCGCTGCCGTTCATCTTGACCGGCATCCGGCTGGCGGTCGCGCGCGCCCTCGTCGGCGCGATTGTCGTGGAGTTCTTCCTGTCAAGCAACGGGCTTGGCTACTTCGTCCAGAACGAGACGTCCAATTTCCAGATGAGCGCGGCCATGGCCGGAATCGTCGTCATGGCCGTCGCCGCGCTCCTGCTGACGTGGCTGATCGGCACCGCGGAAAAGCGCGTCATTTCCTGGTCGCGATCCGGTTAGCGGCGACCTTCCCCGGTTAGCGAGGGCCAGCCCGGCTGGCCGCCCTGGAAAGGAATCCCCATGGCATCACCCGGCCGACCCGTTCACCGAAGGCTGCTGTCCGCAGTCACCTGCGCGATGTCACTGGCGGCAGTGGCCGCCTGCGGCAGCGGCGGCTCCAGCTCCAGCGCCGGCCCGGCCACGACGACAGGCGGCGGGTCGCTGACCAGCCTGACCATCGCCTACGCCGCACCGGGCGCCGGGTTCTCCGACCTGTACGTCGGGGTCGCTGACGGCATGTTCAAGAAGTATGGCCTCAACGTCAAGATCGTTCAGGTCACCTCCAATAACCTCGTGTCCGCCTTGCTCAGCGGGAGCGCGCAGATCGGGGGCGGCGTCGCGGACGGCGCCGCCAGCGCCATCCTCAGCGGCGAGAGCCTGCGGTTCATAGCGCTCAGCCAGGGCACCTACAACCTCCAGCTGTGGGTGGACAAGGGCATCACCAGCGTGCAGGACCTGGCGGGCAAGACGGTGGCGCTGACGACCGCGGGATCAGAGACCGACGTCGGGCTGACCGCGCTGCTCAGCTCGCAGGGAGTTGACCCGGGCTCGGTCACGCGTAAGTACCTGGTGACCCAGCCGGAGGAGCTGTCCGCGATGCGCAGCGGCGCCGCGATCGCCGGGCTGTTCCAGCCGCCCAACGCCCAGTCGCTGGCGAAGGCCGGCGGGCGGATCATGGACAGCCTGTCCAACCTGCCCTACGCGGTGGGTGCCTACATGGCCACATCCTCCTACGTCACCGCCAACCCGGGCGTGATCGCCAGGTTCTTCGCCGCGGAGAAGGCGAACCTGGCTTTCCTGCGCTCCAGCCCGCAGCAGACCGTGGCCGCCATCGCGCGGTACAACTCCACGAGCACCGAGGCGGGCGACAAGATCGCCTACGACTTCTTCCTCAACGTGTGGAAGAAGGACCCGGCGATCGACCCCTCGCTGATCCAGGCGGCCTTCAACCGCGCCGCCGCGAAGGCACACAAGACCGCTCCGTCGAGCGTGACCCAGTACATCTACCGCCCGCAGGCAGCAAGCTGACGTCACCCGCAAGCGGGCGGCCGGCCCCGCCTGGCAGCCACCAGGCGGGACCGGCCGCAGCCGGAGGCAATGGGTCAGGAAAGGGTCATGGCGTGCCCGCCACGACGATCTCGTTGAAGTCGGGTGCGTAGGCGGCGGGATTAGCCAGCTCGATCGTGTTGACCCCGGCCGCGAGCGACAGCGGAAGGGTCATCGCGCCGACCGTGGTGAAGCTGCCCGTCGGCGTGAACGACAAGGTCTGCGCGGCCCCGCCGTTGACGCTGACGGTGGCCTGGCGGCCAGTCGACGAGCCGTCGCAGTAGACGATCGTCACGTCGTAGGTTCCGGCGGTCGGCACGGTCACGTTGTTGAACGTCAGCGTGCCGCCTTCTCCGACGAAGCCGACCTTTTCACCGCCGTAGCAGGTGGTGCAGCTTTGCGTGACCGCGCCTCCGGCCAGCGTGTTCGCGGCCGCGGACGCCAGGTAGGCGGTGCTGGCCAGCGGGGGCGTGCCGGTGGCGGTGACGCTGAAGCCGTTGAAGGTCGCCTGGCCCGGCGAGCCGGCCGCGTGGGAGGTCAGGAACATGCCCGCGTCCTGCGTGCTCGCCTGCCCGGGGACCGTGGCGCTGCCGACCGTCAGCCAGCTCGTTCCGTCGAACGAGTAGTAGCCGGTGTAGGTGGAGCCGTTGCGGACCAGCTGGAGCCAGACGGGAAGCAACTCGGGATTGGTGCCGTTGGGCGGGGCCACTGAGTTGATGTAGTTCCCCGAGTTGCTGTCCCATTCCATCTGGATGCCGCCCGACGGCGACTCGAACAAGATCACCCCTTCCGGTGTGCTGCCCGATCCGGTCATGTCGTTGCGGACGATGATCCCGGCCTTGGCGAACCCGGTCATGTCCTGCTGCGCCGTGACCTCGGTCGTGATCGTGGCGGTGCTGCCGACCGCGCCCGGCTGGTAAATGGTGCTGTAGGCGTCGGTGCCGGAGAACAGGTCGGCTCCAGCGCCCGAGATGCCAAGCTCCTGCCCCGACTGGCCGAAGACGGCCGGCGCGTCGGTCGCGGAGGAGTAGGTCAGGTACGGTGCCTGCACCGGCGGGCTTGTCGTCACTTGCTGCATAACGGACAGTGCCAGCGGTGTTCGTCTAGCCCAGGTGTACCGGGCGGTCGCGGTGACGGCGGAGGTCGCGAACAGGCTGGTCGGCACCGGGGCGGTCACGGTGAACGTGGCCTGGACCGTCTGCCCGCTGCCGACCGAGGCGAACGAGCCTGGCCCGCTCGCGCTGCGCGACCATCCGGTCGGAACCTGGAGGCCGAGCCGCACGTCGCGGGCGGGCAGCGGGCCATTGTTGGTGAACGACACGGTGGCGGTGGCCGGCTGGCCGCCCGACAGCGTGCTGAGCCCGGTCGAGGTCAGCGCGGCCGATGGCGGCGCGACGGCGGGATTGTGCACTGCGGTGATGCGCAGCAGGGCCACGCCGTGCGACGGCACGTCGGCGCTTATCGTGCCCGTCGTCTCCGTCGACTGGTGAGTCCACAGGTTGTTCAGCAGGTAATCGGGGCTGGCAGGCAGGCCGAGGGCCGAGGCGGTCGTCGAGATGACCTCCGGGCTGCCGCTGGTGTTGAACAGGCCGGCCACCACGTCGCCGTTCTTCTCCGTCTTGGCGAAAACCTGCTCGGTGGAGCTGTTGACCAGTCGCGAGGCGTCGATGCCGTCCTGGTCGACGGCGATCACGCTGCGGTTGAGCAGCAGGCCCAGGTCGGCCCGGCTGAGGCTGGTCAGGTCAGTGCCAAGGATGAGCGGGGAGGAGGCCAGCGACCACAGGCTCAGCTGGGTCTGCCGCTCATCGTAGGTGAGGCCGTCGTTGCTTCCGTTGCCTACCTCGATCGAGTCGTAGTCGTTGAACGCGCCCGGCTCGCCGTAGGGCTGCCACTGCGCCACCTGGCTGAACCGGGAATCGACGTTCGCCCAGTCGGTGAGCGGGTAGCTGCTTCCGCTTGGCTCGGCGCCGTAGTCCTCGATGTCGCCGCCGGTCCGCCAGCCGTTGGCGTACTGCTCCCAGGTGGAGGCGTCGCCGATGGCGAGGCTGTTGGACAGCTCCAGGTGGATCGGCCGGCCGGTCTGGCTTAGCGCGTCCGACCAGGCCTGGACGTCGGGAATGTCGAACGAGCCGACGCCGTCGAGCTTGACGTAGTCCACGCCCCAGGACGCGAGCTCATCGGCCCAGGAGTTGATGAACGCCTGCGCGCCCGGCTTGCTGTAGTCGATGCCGACCATGCCGCCGCAGTTGTAGTTGTTCTCCGAAGTGGTGGGCTCGGCGATCTCGTCCGCCGTGTAGCCGGTGCCCTCGATCGGCGTGTTCTGCGCGACTGCCTGCTTGGAAATGCCTGGCGTCACGTACAAGCCGAACTTGAGGCCGAGGCTGTGCACGTAGTTGGCGACGGCCTGGATGCCGTTGAGCGATCCGCTGTCGGGGAACTTCGACGGGTCGATGACCCAGCGGCCGTAGGAGTCCACATTGGGTCCCTGGCTGCCCGGGCACTGGTACCAGAAGTCGTCGACGTTCACGTACTGATAGCCGACGCTGGCCAGCCCGCTGCGCTTCATGGCCTTGGCCTGAGCCTCGATGCCGGCCTCGGTCGGGTCATGGCGGACGAAGCTCCAGCTGCTCCAGCCCATCGCCGGAGTCAGGCCGACGCCGTTGTCCTCCGCCCTCGCGACTGGCGCGGTTCGCATGACGGCGAAGAGCACCAGTGGCAGGACGATCAGTCCGGCAGCAATACATCGGATCAATCTCTTCATTGTCGTCCTCCGGCCTGGCTATTAGCGAACGATCTGCTCCTCTTTTCCTACGTCTGTCGGGAAATATGGTCAAGAGGCCGGAGATGATTAGCCGGCGCCGATGGCTGATTCATCGGATGAATCAGCCATCGGCGCCGGCTGGCAACCGCTAAGAGCTGGGCTGCAGCATGAGCAGCTGGATGGAGGCTCCGCTCGCGTACAGGTCGACTGGCCCGTCGTCGGCCGTCCGGACCTGCAGTGGCGTGGAGTAGTCGCTGGGGACGGCGCCGTCCAGGGTGAGCGTCACCGGCGTCGAGGTCAGCTGGACGGTCTCGGTGGTCAGGTCCTCCTGGCCGTTGTAGAAGTCGAGGTAGACGTCACCGGTGCCCTGCAGGGTGATCGTCGCCTGGTAGGTCTGGCCGCCGGGCAGGTCGGACGTCGGGTTGACCCAGATCCAGGAGTTGGGGGCGGCGTCGGTCTCCTGCCACTCCACCGCGCTCGCGCCCTGCGGCGTGGTTACCCCGGTGGTGATCGTGCCGGGGATCGAGCCGACGCCGTTCTGCACCGGTCCCTGCCAGCTGAGCTGGCCGGTGGACGCGCTGCCGAGAAGGTTCGGGCCGGTCGGGACCAGGGTTTCCGGGGTGCGGCCGGGCGGGAAGGTGAGCGTTCCCGCCTGGTAGGACGGCGGGGCATCGGCGGCCCTGGTGCCCCAGGTCGGACTGGGAGTGCCGGAAAGCCCGAAGGTGATGGTCGTGTCCCGGGCCGACGGCTGGCCGTACACGCCGAAGGCTGACCCCGATAGCCAGCTGTCCTGTACGGGCTTACCGTTGGCCGTGACGTTCTGTATGTAGCTGGTGGTGGACGCGCCGGGAGCACTGATCGTGACGCGCGGCCGGCCGGGGACGTCGAACTCGGCCCGGGAGAAGATGGGCGCGTTCAGGTCAAGCACCGTCGTTCCCGGGGTCTGCGGGTACAGGCCGAGGCTCGCCCAGACGTACCACGAGCTCATCGCCCCCAGGTCGTCGTTGCCCGGCTCGCCGCCGGGGCTGTCGGAGTACACCGTGGTGAGCAGCCGGTCCACCACCTGCGTGGCCTTGGCGGGCGCGCCGGCGTAGTCGTAGAGCCACGGGGTGCCGACCGACGGCTCGTTGCCCGCCCAGTCGTAGGGGGCGTTCGGCCCCGCCTGGAGCTGGGAGAAGAACGTGTCGAGGCGGCTGACCGCGGCCGAGTCGCCGCCGATCGCGCTGATCAGCCCGCCGAGGTCCTGCGGGACCGACCAGGTGTACTGGGCCGCGTTGCCCTCCTGGAAGCCGGACTGGCCGAAGCTGCTCCAGCCGTACACGTCCGGGCCCAGCTCGGGGAACTGCCCGGAGGAGTCGCGCGGCTCGATGTAGCCGGTGGCCGTGTTGAAAATATTTGTCCAGTCCTGCGAGCGCTTGAGGAAGCTGGCCGCGGTGGACTTGTCGCCCAGGTCGGCCGCCAGCTGCGAGACCGCGAAGTCGGCGGTGGAGTACTCCAGCGTCTCGGACGCCCCGTTGTCCACGGGAGACAACGAGCTCTCCTGAGTATTCGGAACGTACCCGTCCGCCTCGTAAGCGGCCAGATCGTCTCGCTCGTCGTAGAACCCCTGGCCAAGCTCGCTCGTCGTCGGCACGACCGTGGCCCCCTTGACCATGGCCGCGAGGGCGGCCCGGGCGTTGAAGTCCCGCGCGCCGAAGGCGTAGGCCTCGGCCAGGATCGGGTCGGCCGCGTCGCCGTTCATCACGTCGGTGTAGTCGTTGGCGAAGCCCCACTTGGGCAGCCAGCCCCCTTGCGCCTGGTCGTTGAGCAGCGAGGTCATCATCTGGCTGGTCTGCTGGGGTGCGACGACCGCCAGCAGTGGCACCTCGCTGCGGTAGATGTCCCAGCCGGAGTAGTTGGCGTACTGGACCTGGCCCCGGGGCAGCTGGTGCACCTTGTCGTCGAACCCGAGGTACTGGCCGTCGGAGTCGGAGAACACGTTCGGGTCGAGCAGGGCGTGATACAGGGCGGTGTAGAACTCGGCCTGCTCGGCCGCGGTGCCGCCGCCGATCTTGATCCGGTCCAGGTAGTCGTTCCATTCGGCGTAGGTGCGGGCCGCGACCGCCTTGGTGCTCCAGCCGGGATCCTCCGCGCTCAGGTTCGCCCCGGCGTCGGCCCCGGAGACGTAGGAGATCGCGACCTTCATCGTGACGCTGGCCTGCTGCGTCGTGTCGAAGGTGACCCACGCGCCCGAGCCGAGGCCGGTCGCGCTGGCGACCTGGGTGCGGGACTGGCCGCCGACGGCCTCGGTGCCAGCCGGCGCGGTGAGGATCGGTCCCGCGGCCTTGCCGCTGGCGGCGGCGGGTACCCGCGGGACGGCCGGCCCGTGGACCTGTGCCCCGGTGGACCCGGTGCTCTCCACCACCGACTCCTGGCGCAGTGACAGCGCCGAGGCCTCCAGGTCGACCGGCCCGGCCTGCGCGGTGCGGACCTGCACCACCGGCAGCCCGATCGAGCCGGTCGGGATGGCGGCCGCCACCGTCAGCGTCGTCGGCGTGCTGGTCAGGCTAACCGGCTGGCTGTCGACGTCCACCTGCCCGTTGTAGAAGTCAAGGAAGACGTCGCCGGTGCCCTGCACGGTCACGCTAGCCAGGTAGGTGGCCCCCTGCGTCAGTGTCGACGGCGGGTCGGCCTGGATCCAGGTGTTGGCCTCGGCCGTGGACTGCTGCCAGCCGACCGCGCTCGCCCCGCCTGACGTCGTGGTGGGCGTGATCGTCGGCGTGCTGCCGCCGCTTGCGACCTCGTGGTAGCCCCAGTCGAGGTCGCCCGTGGGCTGGGTGAAGACGTTGGGGCCGGTCGGCTCGGTCTGCCAGCTGCCGTAGGACGCGAATGGCCGGCTGAACTTCGCGACGAAGTGAATCGGGTAGGTGCTCGGCGCGCCGCAGAACTGCCCGGCGGTCTCGTCCCCGCTGACCTCGTCATCGCCGGTGACCGCGACGTCGGCCGCCGTGTTGCCCGACTGCGCGTCGCCGATCTTGAACAGCATGTTCGCGGCGGTGGAGGACGGATAGGTGAACGTCCCGATGCCGGTGCGAGTGGTGGCGGCGAGGCTGGCGCCGATGGCGCCGGACGTGCCTGGGTCCAGCGTGACCTGGTACTGGCCGGGCGACGCGTGCTCGTCAGCGTGGCTAAACGGCTCGGTGCTGCTGGCCGGGTCGGCCCCGACGCTGCCGACAGTCGGAAGGATGGGGAAGTCGCCGTCGGCGCCGCATCCGGGGCCGGACAGGTGCGTGAGGCTGAAGCCCGTGATGGCGTTGTCGGCGTAGTTGTACCCGCCGCCGTCTGGCCGCGAGGGCGTGTCCGGGCTGAAGCTGAGCATGCCGAAGGGCGCCGAGGCGCCGGGGAACGTGTCGATCTGGCCGACGGTCGCGCCGCCCGATCCGGTGCCGATCAAGGGGTCAACCAGGGACGCCGGGTCGCGGACCAGTCCGCTCACCCCCGATGCCGCGGCGGCGGCGCCCCCCGCCGCAGTGCCGACGGCCAGGCCGGCCAGGATCGTGACGGCCATGGGGACCACGACGGCCGACGGGACTCGCTTACCTCGACGCAGGAAGAACATTGCGGCGCCTTCGTGAGACAACGTTGTCACCACTTTGTACCCCGGTCGACAAAACCGCGCAAGATGCTCCTGGTCCCGCCGAGGCCCAGGCCCCCGGCCCGTCCCCGGCCGGGTGGCGAGACAAGGGCCGCCAGTCCCCGCCCGGCTGGCGGCCCCGTTCCCCACCCCCCCTTGTCCTACCGGCGCCTACTCCCCAGCGCCTGGCCGGCACGATAAGAATGGATCAGCCCCTCTTTCTGCCCACTTATCGTCGGCTGAACGGTACGGTGAGCACGTCGTTCCTGGACGTCAGGCGCGAGTGGCCCCCGGCCTGCCAGGCGCCAGGCACTGGCCGCGGCTGGAAGGTGATCAAGGTGACCGCCAACGAGGAGCAGCCGCTGCGCGTGGCCGTGCTCGGGCCGGTGCGGGCCTGGCTGGGAGAGGTGGAGCTGGGACTCGGGGCGCCGCAGCGACGGGCGGTGCTCGCGTTGCTCGCGGTTCGCGCGAACCAGGTAATCGCCCGAGATGAGCTCATCGACGGGATATGGGGCGAGGAACTGCCCGCTAGCTCGGTCAACGCGCTGCATGTCCACGTGGCCCGGCTACGGGCGGCGCTAGAGCCTAGCCGGGCACACCGGGCGCCAGGTCAGCTGCTGCTGGCCACCAACCGGGGGTACCAGCTCAGGCTGGCCGCGGGCTGCCTGGACGCGGAGGTCTTCGTCGAGGGGCTAGTGGCCGCGCGCGCCGCGCGCGCGGCGGGTGACCCGGCCGGCGCGGCGCAGTCGCTTGACGCAGCGTTGCGGCTGTGGCAAGGTGGCGCGCTCGCCGACATTCCCGGCCCGCTGGCGCAGATCGTCCGGACCGGACTTGACGAGCAGCGGCTGGCCGCGACCGAAGAGCACGTCGACGCCATGCTCGCACTCGGCCGTCACCCCGAGGCAGCGCAGCGGCTGGTCGAGCTGGTGCGCGCGCATCCGCTGCGCGAGCGATTCGCGGCCCAGCTGATGCTCGCGCTGTACCGGAGCGAACGGCAGGCCGAGGCCCTGGCGGCGTTCGCCGACGCCCGGCGCACCCTCGCCAGCGAGCTCGGCATCGAGCCCGGCCCGCAGCTGCGGCAGCTGCACGCGCAAGTCCTCGCGGCCGATCCAGGCCTGGACTTCGCGGCGGGCGAGGCGGTCACGCTCAGCCCGGCGCCGGCGGGCTCCAGGCGGCCCGGGCCGGCCCAGCTGCCGGCCGACGTGGCCGCGTTCACCGGACGGTCCCAAGAGCTGGCCGAGCTCAGCCGCCTGGCCGCGCACTCGCCGGACATGGTGATATCCGTCGTGTCCGGGACTGCGGGAGCAGGCAAGACCGCGCTGGCCATCCGCTGGGCGCGGCGGGTCGCTCGCGAGTACCCCGATGGCCAGCTCTACGTGAACCTGCGGGGCTATGACCCTGGCCAGCCGGTGCCGCCAGGCGATGCGCTCGCGGGGTTCTTGCGGGCCCCCGGCCTGCCCGCCCCCGCCGCCACGTACCGCAGCCTGCTCGACGGGCGACGGGTGCTCGTGCTGCTCGACAACGCCTCAAGCGTCGAGCAGGTACGCCCGCTGCTGCCGGGCTCCTCGACCTGCCTCGTCGTGGTGACCAGCCGCGATTCGCTGGCCGGGCTGGTGGCACGGCACGGCGCGCGGCGACTGGACCTGGACAGGCTGCCGCTGGCTGACGCGGTCGGACTGCTGCGCACGCTGATCGGCGACCGGGTGGATGCCGAGCCGCGCGCGGCGGCGGAGCTGGCCGGGCAATGCGCCCGGCTGCCGCTCGCGCTGCGGGTGGCGGCCGAGCTCGCCGCCGCCAGCCCGGGCAGCCGCCTTTCCGGCCTGGCCGGCGAGCTGGCGGGGGAGCAGCGGCGACTTGACCTGCTCGGGGCGGGCGGTGACGAGCACACCGCGATTGACGGCGTGTTCTTCTGGTCCTACCGGCACCTGCCGGCCGCGGCGGCGCGCGCCTTCCGGCTGGTGGGCGGCCACCCGGGACCCGACTTCGACGCTTATGCGGTGGCCGCGCTGGCCAGCATGACCATAACGGAAGCCCGCGATGTCCTCGCGCTGCTTGCTCGGGCGCACCTAGTCCATCCGGCCGGAACCGGCCGGCACGGGCTGCATGACCTGCTTCGGGCCTACGCCAGCCGCCTGGCCGCGGCGACCGATGGCGACGCGGCCCAGGCCGCGGCGCTGACCAGGCTGCGGGACTACTACCTCGCCGCGGCGTCGAGCGCGATGGATGCGCTCGTCCCCGCGGAGAAGCGCTACCGCCCGCCCGTTCCGCCGGCCGGGACACTCAGCCCGCAGCTGAGCGGGGCCGCGCAGGCCCGCGCCTGGCTCGACGCCGAGCGGGCCTCCGTCGTCGCGATGGCGGTGCACGCGGCGACGGGGGACGCCCCTGGCTACACCACCAGGCTGGCCGGCACCTTGTACCGCTACCTGGAGACCGGCGGGCACTATGCCGACGCGGTGACCCTGCACGGGCACGCCCTGCAGGCGGCCCGCCTCGCCGGTGATCGGGCCGCCGAGGCCACCGCGCTCACCAACCTTGGGATCATCAGCTGGCGGCAGGGCCGCTACCAGCAGGCGACCGGCCACCACCGGCACGCGATGGCGGCGTCAGCCGAGATCGGTGACCTGGCAGGGAAGGCCACCGCGCTGGCCAACCTCGGCGTCGTCTTCGAGCGGCAGGGCCATTACGACGAGGCGGCGGACTGCCATGCCGAAGCACTCGCCCTGACCAGGCAGCTCGGCGATCGTGGCGGCGAGGCCCGCGAGCTGGCCAACCTTGGCTCGGTCGCCGCGCGGCGGGGCGACTACGAGCAGGCCGTCCGCTGGTACCAGCGTGCCCTGGCGATCTTCCGCGCGGCCGGTGACCACAATTCCGAGGCCAGCGCGCTGCCGGATCTCGGCCTCGCTTACCAGCAGCAGGGGCAGCATGAGCAGGCCATCGGCTGCTACCAGCGGGCCCTGGAGCTGGTCCGCGAGAGCGGCGACCGGATCGGCGAGGCGGAGGCACTCAACGGCGTCGGAGCGATCATGCTGTCTACCGGGCGGCCGGGCGAGGCCCAGGCCAATCACACCGCCGCCCTGACCCTGGCCAGCCGGATCGGCGATGCCTACGAGCAGGCCCGGGCGCACAATGGCCTCGGCGCGGCCCTGCAGGCGACGGGCGATATCACCCTGGCGCGGCATCACTGGCTCCGCGCGCTTGACCTTTACGCCGAGCTTGGGATCCCGGAACCTGCGGGCATCCGCGATCAGGTGGCCGCGCTCGATTATGGCCGCCCCCACGACCCAGGAAACCTGGCAGCGCGGTAACTCGTTAACGCCTTGTTCCCTTGACGAACCCTGGCAGCGCGCGTTAAATCACGACTTAATACAAGTTGTGAATTGAAGCTGCTATCCCGCTGCGGTTTCCTTGCCTTCTTGCCTTTCCACCGAGCCAGGGCGTGCGCGGCTAGAGCCGCCGCCGCTGTCGCGGTCAGCCACCGTGAGCCAGGTCAGCGCGCTCGTTCGCATGGATTAGATCCATCCACTCTTGTGGTGCCTGCCCGGAAAAGGCCAAGAATCCTCGCCAGCCCGGCCGGGAATGAGACAAAGGAGTCAGACAATGAGATCAGTTCACCTACCGTGGCTGGCCCGCCCGCGGCGTGGCAGGCCGCGCCTGGGCCGCATCGCCCCCGCGGCCCTCGCGGTCGCGGTGGTGGCGGCGCTGGCAACGGTCGGCGGCGCGCACCAGGCGGCCTACGCCGCCACCGACGCCCCCTACGGCGGGACGCCGGCCGCTGTGCCTGGCACCGTCCAGGCCGCGAACTACGACACCGGCGGGCAGGGCGTGGCCTACAACGTCACGTCGGTCAACGGCAGCGCCAACGGCTACCGGTCGGACGGGGTCGACCTGGAAGCCTGCACCGATACCGGCTGCGGGTACGACATCGGCTGGACGGCGGCCGGGCAGTGGTTCAAGTACACGGTCAGCGTGGCCACCGCGGGCACCTACAGCATTGCCCTGCGGGTGGCCTCCCCCTACGGGATAACCGACGCGCTGCACATCGCGAACGCGGCGGGCACCAGCCTCAGCGGCGCGGTCGCCGTGCCCAACACGGGCGGGTACCAGGACTGGACCACGGTCACCGCCAGCGTCACCCTGTCGGCCGGCGTGCAGACGCTGACCGTCGACCAGGATGCCAACGGCTGGAACCTGCACCAGCTGACGTTCACCGCTACCGGCGGTGGCGGCGGCGGTGGTGAGGCGCCCTACGGCGGTACCCCGGCCGCGGTGCCAGGTACGGTGCAGGCGGCGAACTACGACACCGGCGGGCAGGGCGTGGCCTACAACGTCACGTCGGTCAACGGCAGCGCCAACAGCTACCGGTCCGACGGGGTCGACCTCGAGGCCTGCTCCGATACCGGCTGCGGCTATGACATTGGCTGGACGGCGGCCGGGCAGTGGTTCAAGTACACGGTCAATGTGGCCACCGCGGGCACCTACGCCCTGAGCCTGCGCCTGGCCGCGCCCACCGCGGTCACCGATGGACTGCATGTCGCCAACTCGGCCGGGACCAGCCTCACCGGGCCCGTCACCGTGCCCGCGACCGGCGGCTACCAGGACTGGACCACGGTTACGGCCAGCGTCACCCTGCCGGCCGGCGTGCAGACCCTGACCGTTGACCAGGACAACCCTGGCTGGAACATCCACTACCTGACGTTCGGCACGACCGGATCAGGCGGCGGCGGCAGCTACGGCGGGTTCCCGTCCGGGTTCTGGGGCAATACGAGCAGCATCCCCAGCGCGTCTGGTGCGATCGAGTTTGACTTCCTCAACGCCACCAACGGCGCCTACCCCGACAGCGAGGTCTACTGGGACGTCAACGGGGTCGAGGAGTCGATTGCCCAGTCGCCTTACTACACGATGACCTCGTGCGGCTCCTGCCGGATCAACTTCTACCTCGGCTCGCCCACTAGCCAGTACCACGACTTCATCGAGCTGAACTCGAGCGGCACCACGATCAACGCCGACACCTCCAGGGTCGACGCGTTCGGGCTGCCGCTGGCGATCCACCTGCACAACTCCGACGGCAGCGACGTCGTGGTAGGTGAGGACGACCAGGTGTTCGCCGAGAGCAGGACGGCCCTGTTCCAGCAGTTCGAGAACGCGGTGCCCGCGGTGTTCCAGCAGCTCGCCACCGTGAACGCGCCTTACAGCATTCCCGCGCCCGGTGACGTCGCGGCCTTCCAGCCAGGCGGGGCGGACGCCAGCTACATGACCGCGTACGCGGCCTCGGTGGGAGCGACCGAGACTACGCAGGAGGTCTTCGGGTGCCAAGGCGGCGGCAGCCCGGCACTCAACGGCGACCCGGCGCTGTGCGCGGGCCTGAACCGGTGCGTGGCCCAGTTCTCCACCACGGTGCAGAACACGCCGTCCGACTACTACCAGAACGCGCCGTGCAACTACTACTCCGCGTTCTGGCACTCGGTCGCCGTGGGCGGCCTGCAGTACGGCTTCGCCTACGACGACGACAACGGCCAGTCCTCCGATTTCAATACCACCGACGCGCAGTACGTGCAGGTAGCCATCGGCTTCTAGCCCGCCGCGGTCAGCCGCCCGGCCCAGCTACCCTGGGCCGGGCGCGCACGTGCATGCGCTCGCCTTGCGGGCCGAAGAGCATCAGCACCTCGGCCGCCTCGGCGCCCGCGCTGCCGAACCAGTGCGGCACGCGGGTGTCGAACTCGGCGACCTCGCCCGCCTTCATGACGAAGTCATGCTCCGCCAGTCGCAGCCGCAGCCGCCCGGACAGCACGTACATCCACTCGTAGCCCTCGTGGGCCTTTTGCTCGAGGTCATCGCCCGCAGCGGCGGGCGGGACGATCATCTTGTACGCCCGCGGCCCGCCCGGCCGCTGGGTCAGCGGGATGAGCGTGCGGCCACCGCGGCGCACTGGCCGCAGCCGGACCCGGGGGTCGCCCGCCGGCGGCGCGCCGACGAGGTCATCCAGCGGCACCTGGTACGCGCGCGCCAGGGCCAGCAGCAGCTCCAGGGTCGGCTTGCGCCCGCCCGATTCCAGGCGCGACAGAGTGCTGACCGATACCCCCGTCATGCCGGACAGCGCGGTCAGCGACAGCTGCTGCTGCCGCCGCAACGTACGCAAGCGCTGGCCGACACCCTCAAGTACCGCGTCATGGTCCATCCTCCTATTGCTAATCCGGCAAGGAAAATTGTCAAATCACCGCCGCGCGGCCGATCGTGGATCCATGACAGAGAACCATCAGCACGCAGGGCCAGGCCACGCAGGGCCAGATCACGCAGGGCCAGATCACGCAGGGCCAGATCACGCAGGGCCAGGCCACCAGGCCCCGCACGGGGAGCAGGCCTGGGACGAGCGCTACCGGGGCAAGCCGGAGATCTGGAGCGGCGACCCCAACGTGGCCCTAGTCGCCGAGGTGGCCGGCCTGCGCCCTGGCACGGCCCTGGACGCGGGGGCGGGCGAGGGCGGCGATGCCTGCTGGCTGGCCGCCCGGGGCTGGCAGGTCACCGCGGCCGACATCTCCGGCGTTGCCATCGAGCGGGCGGCCAAGCGCGCCAGCGAGCGCGGCCTCGCCCTCACCTGGCTGCGGGCCGACCTGGCCACCGCGCCGGCCCCGGGGACCTACGACCTGGTCACCACTCACTTCCTCCACGTGCCGAAGTCCGAGCAGCCGTCGCTGTTCCGTCATCTTGCCGCCGCCGTCGCACCGGGCGGCACCCTGCTCGTGGTGGGGCACGACTTCAGTGACATGGAGAAGCTGCCCCGCCCCGACCTGCTTGAGTACGGCTGGTCAGCCCAGCAGGTAGCGGCCACCCTCGGCGCGGACTGGACCGTCGAGGTGGCCGAGTCCCGCCCCCGTGCGGCGGCAGGCCCGGACGGGGAGCAGATCACCATCCACGACGCGGTCCTGCGCGCTCGCCGCGACTGAGCCGGACCTAACCGCAGGGGCAGCATCGCGGGGCGGCATGGTGCGCCGCCCCGCGGTCGGCCCCTCGAAGGGCATCGTCGTCTGGCGTCGACTCCCTTCGTCCATGATTGTTCGGCCACGGACCCTCGTCTCCCGTCGTGCGCCCGCCGTCGCCCGCCGGCCATCGCCGCCTGGGCGGGGAAAGGGCCCGTTACGTGCGAGCGGCGGGCGGGAGGTCCCGCGGGCTGGCGGCGACCCACCGCAGTGGCTCAGGGCCTAGCGCGGCTAGCTCCGCCACCTGCAGCGCGCACCAGGGGGACACCTGGAGCTCGCCTGCCCGGACCTGCTGGCTGAAGTCAGGCCAGTCGGTCCACTTGACGTCGGCGACCTCCGCGGGATCAGGAACCAGCGCATCGTCACAGAACCCGGCGTACACGGGGCACAGCTCGTTCTCGACAACGCCATTCATCTCCGCCCGGTACCTGAACCGGGGGAGGAGCAAGATCGCCCGGGTCAGGGTTATGCCAAGCTCCTGCCGGACGCGACGCTCAACCGCGCTTGGCAAGACCTCGCCCGGGGCTGGGTGCCCGCAGCAGCTGTTGGTCCACACTCCGGGAAATACCAGCTTCGTGTCAGCGCGCCTCGTCAGCAAGAATTGTCCCGACGTGTTGAACACGTAGCAGGAGAAGGCCAGGTGCAAAGGCGTATTCGCCCCGTGCGCGGCAACCTTTTCGCACGTGCCCCGTGCGTGCCCTGCCTCATCCAGAAGCACGACTGACTCCATTGAATCACCTTTCAGAGGCAGATTGCTGCATCAGCGAGAGGAGCGTGATCGCTTCAGGTGGCGATTGGCCATCGTCGATTAACGACCTCGGGTCGCTTATCACCCGCTGGCGCCGGACTACTGCCAGCTCAGCTGGCCGCAGGCCCCGGGCGCCCGCGGGACCCGCGCCCCACCTCAGCCTCCTCGGCTGACCGAACGCTCGTATTATATCTCTGACCACACAGTGCGCTGGCGCACCAAATGTCGCGGCCGGGCGGGGCGGCAGGCAACGAGATCGTAGCTAATGCCTGGGCTTGGGCCGGCCCGCTTGCGCCGGCGGCCGGGGAAAGCCCGGGCCGGTAGCCATCTCGAATTAGTGACTGCCTGCCGCAGCGGTGCGGCACCGCCGTCACGGGTTCTTGCCCGCGCTGTCACAGCGCTGCTGCCTGGGCGTACCCAATGACGCATCGCGCACAATTGGCCCACCGCGGTGATGCCGCACCGCTGTCATGTGCTGATAACACAATCGTGTCGCGCGACACACCGGGAACTCCCGTTAAGCAATATGAGTGCAGGCGTGGCCTGTGGCCCAATGCCGCTTACCCTTACGCGCCTCTGCGTTATCAGTGGAATCAGTGGCCCATCCAGTGGGCCGGCGCCTTCGTCATGCTCGCCGTCGCGCGGGCTTACTCACCGCCCGGCCGCGCCCGCTGCCCCCGCCGAGTACGCCCCCGCGTCCAGGTCCTCGATGAGGGTAGGGCCTACCGGGGTCCAGCCGAGAAGCTCCTGAGTCGCCGTGCTCGTGGCGGTGAGGTCCGCGGCAAAGAACGGCCCGATCCAGCCGAAGTGATCTTGCGCGTCTTCTGGGGCGATCGACGCGACCGGCAGGCCGAGCGAGCGCCCGATGGCCTGCGCGATGTCGCGGCTGGGCACGCCCTGTTCCGCGACAGCGTGCAGCCGGGAGCCAGCCGGGGCCTTCGCCAGCCCAAGGGCGACGAGGCGAGCGGCGTCGCCGATGTGCACGGCCGCCCAGCGGTTGGTCCCGTCTCCCGGATAGCCGGACACGCCCTTCTCGCGGGCTACCGCGGCGAGGACCGCGATGAACCCGTGATCGGCGGTTCCGTGCACGGTGGGCGAGAAGCGCAGGCTCACGGTGCGCACGCCGCGATCGACGAACTCAAGCGCCAGGTTCTCGCTGCCGCCACGGGGTGAGTCCGGGCCATGGAACGGCGACGGGTCATCCTCGGTGGCGAGCCTGCCCCGAGTGAGGCCGGCCACGCCCGAGGCCATCAGGAAGGGCCGGCCGCTGCCTGCGAGCACGTCGCCAATGGCCTGGACCGCGTCGCGCTCGGCCGCCGCGGAGGCCGCCATGTTGGCGAAGTCGTGCTTGTTGGCCAGGTGGATGACGGCCTCTGCGGCCTCCGCGCCGGCCTGGATGCTGGCGAGGTTGTCGAGGTCACCCCGGCGAACCTCGGCCCCCTTCGCCCGTAGCACGGCGGCGGACGCGTCGGAGCGGGCGAGGCCGGTCACCGCGTGTCCCGCGGCGAGAAGCTCATCGACGGTGGCGGAGCCGATCCAGCCGGAGGCTCCGGTGACAAATACGCGCATGGCAGTGTCTCCCTTCGGATCCGGGGCCAACGGGGGTCACGGATCCGTGATGTCAGTGACTGATGTCAGTAACAGACATCACTATAGCGCTTGCGTCAGTGACTGTCATCACTAAACTTGGGGCCATGGTGCGTTGGGAGCCAGGCGCGAGGCAGCGGCTGCAAGCGGCGGCACTCGAGCTGTTCGCCAGCCGCGGGTTCGAGCAGACGACCGCCGCGGAGATCGCGCAATCGGTCGGCCTGACCGAGCGCACCTTCTTCCGCCACTTCAGCGACAAGCGCGAGGTGCTGTTCTACGGGCAGGACCAGTTCACCCAGTCGTTCATCGACGGGGTGAACGACGCACCGGGCGATGCCTCGCCGCTCGAGGTCGTCGCGGTCGCGCTCGCCGCGGCTGGATCCATGTTTCCCGACGAGCGGCGCCCGTACGCGCGCGTGCGGCAGGCGGTGATCAGCCAGAATCCCGCGCTCCACGAACGCGAATTGCACAAGCTCGCTGGCCTGGCCACCACGATCGCCGAGGCCCTGCGCGCGCGGGGGGTCGGCGAGCCGGCCGCCACCCTCGCGGCGGAGTCCGGCGCCACCGTGTTCGAGATCGCCTTCTCGCAGTGGATCCGCCCGGACGAGACGCGATCGTTCCCCGACGTCGCCTCAGGCGTACTGCGCGAGCTGATCAGGCTGGCCGAGGCGGCAGCGGGCCTGCGGACGCCCGCCTAGGAGGCGATCAGCGATCTTGTGCCGGTGACTGAGCGGACCTCAGCTGGCCGCCGATCTCGGTCCTGGTGGTGACCGCGAGCTTGGCCCGGATGTGCTCAAGGTGCGAGTCGACCGTGCGCCTCGAGATGACCAGGCGGTCCGCGATCTGCCGGTTGGTCAGCCCTTCTGACACCAGCACGGCGATCTCGTGCTCCCGTCGGGTGAGCCTTTCTCCTGCCGCCGCGGCATTGACGGGGACAGGCCCGTCGGCGTCGCTGGCCGCTAGCGCGAGTACCTCACCCAGCGGTAGCCGCGCCGCCAGGCTCCAGATGCTGGCGCAGGCGTCCGCACCGAGCGCGGTGCGGGCCGCGAGCGCCGCGCCCTCGTGGAGCTGCTCCATGATCTCGGTGCCGCCGAGCCGCCGCCCGGCCTGCTCCCAGAGCGTGTGGGCCGCCCCGAGCAGCCACGCGGCCCGCCGGTGCCGCTGCTGCTGCCCGGCCAGCAAGGCGAGCGCCTCAAGGCAGTAGGCGATGCCCACGGCGTCGCCGAGCTCGTGCTTGAGCTCAAGCGCCTTGCCGCACGCCGCGGCGCTCGCCGTCGCGTTGCCCTGGAAAAGGAGGGCCGTGCCGGTGATCAGCAGCAGGTAGCTGCGCGCCCATGTCTCCCTGCTTTCGCCCAGCCGGCCAAGCCCGCTGGCGCACCGGTCGACGGCCCCTTGCAGGTCACCGGAGAGCAGGCAAAGGTAGCCCAGGTGAATGTCGAGCGAAACCAGCCCGCCGAAGTCGTCCAGTGCCTCAAGCTGCTCCCCGGCCGTCACGCCCTCGGCCGCCGCCTCACGGTGCCGGCCGGAGAACACGTAGGCCAGGCACAGGTAGGCATGGCCAAGCGCCTGGGCCAGCGCCTCACCGTGCTGGTCCGCCACGGGGACGCACTCGCGCAGGTCGCGGACCGCGGCGGCAGGCTCGCCCTGCAAGGTGGCAAGCACACCGCGGGTAAGCAGCAGCCACGCGCGCTCGCGCGATGGGTCACCGAAGCGGCTGAGCACCCTGGTCAGCCAGTACCGGCCCTCGCGCAGCAGGCCTGAGATCTCCCAGTAGGCCCGCAGGTTCCTGGCCAGCTCGGCCGCCTGCCTGTCCATTGACGGCTCCGCCAGCGCGTACTCGAGGGCGCAGCGGATGTTGTCCTGCTGGCGGTGCAGCTCGCCGAAGCGGTGCAGCTGATCGTCGGACTTGGCCTGGCTGCCGAAGTCGCGGGCCAGCGTGAGGTAGTAGGCGATGTGCCGGGCGCGCAGCGCCTGCTGACCGCCTGCCTTCGCCAGCCGCTCGGCGCCGAACTCGCGGATCGTGTCAAGCAGCCAGTAGCGCGAGCTGCCGTCACCCGCCCGTAGTATCACCGACTTGTTCACCAGGCCGACGAGCGCGTCAAGCACCTGCTGGCGGCCGAGCCGCCCATCCGGGCACACCGACTCAGCCGCGGCCAGGTCGAAGGACCCGGCGAAGACCGACAGCCTGGCCCACAGCTGCTGCTCGGCGGGCGAGCACAGGGTGTAGCTCCACTCGGTGGCCGTTCGCAGCGTCTGATGATGCGGCACGACCGCTCGCTGGCTGCCGGTCAGCAGGTCGAAGCGGTCCTCAAGCCACTGGGCGAGCTGCGCGAGCGGCACCGCGCGAAGCCGCACCGCCGCCAGCTCGATCGCGAGCGGAATCCCGTCGAGCCGGCGGCACAGCCTGATCACGTCCCCGCGGTTCGCCTCGGTGACGGCGAAGCCGGGGACCGTGGCCCGGGCGCGCTGCGCGAACAGCTCGACCGCGTCCCCGCGCCCGGCCTCCGGCGTATCCGGTGACGGCACGGGAAGCGGCAGGATCTGGCACGCGTGCTCACCCGGGACGTCCAGCGGCTGCCTGCTGGTGACGAGGAGCACCACCTGGCGAGTGCGGCGCAGCACCGCGTCGGCCAGCGATGCGCAGGCGGCGACCACGTGCTCGGCCGGATCGAGGATGAGCAGCAGCTGGCGGTCGGCCAGGTAGGCGAGCACCGCCTCAAGCTGCTCGCGTCCCTGGGACTCGGGCAGGCCCAGGCAAGCGGCGACCGTGCCCGGCACGAGCTGTGGGTCACGCAGCCCGGCAAGGTCGACGAGGCAGACGCCGTCGGTGAACCGCCCGGCGATGCTCGCCGCGACGCGCAGCGCGACGCGGGTCTTGCCGACTCCTCCGGGACCGGTCACCGTGACCAGCCTGGCCTCTGCCAGCAGCCCGGTCAGCGTCGCGAGCTCTTCCTCGCGCCCCACGAGCCCGCTGGCCTCCGCCGGAAGCGCGCCCGCGGACCGCCATCTTAAGCCAGGCTCCAATTTGTCCTTTACGCTCATGTCGCTATGACGCTATCACGATCCGCCCTGCTTATCATGCTTAGCCGGACATTCGCCGAGTGCCCGCCAGCCGGCGGGATTTTAACCCACGGCCTTTGTCGTGATTGAGGGATTTCGCCCGAGATTACATATTTTGGCCGAGTTGACCCCGTCGGGGTGGCGGCGGGTCAGGCCCGCTGCCCGGCTCGGTGGGCGGCCATGGCCAGGCGACCCTTCCCGCCTGCGAGTTTGCTCAGCTGGGCGCCGGGTAGCCGGCCGCCATGACTTCAGGACCTGTGCGCGGAGCGCTGGCGGGTGCCGCCGGAGTTGCCGCGCTGAACGCCGCAACCTACCTTGACATGGCCGTCCGGGGACGCCAGTCCAGCGACAGCGCGGAGCAACTGGTCAAGCAGGCCGCGGAAAAAGCCAAGGTGACGATTCCAGGAGACGACGCTAAGCGCCGCAATCGCCTGCAAGGCCTCGGCCCGCTTTCCGGCATAGCCGTCGGCATCGGGGTCGGTGCCGCGGCTGGCCTGCTGCACCAGGTCATGGCCCGCAGCGGCCATCCGCTTCCCGCGGCGGTGGAGGCCCCGCTATTCGGGGCGGCGGCCATGGCACTGGCCGATGTGCCGCTGGCGCTCATGGGCATCAGCGATCCGAGCTCCTGGTCGGCCAAGGACTGGGCCAGTGACATCGTCCCGCATCTGGTCTACGGTGCCATCACCTCCTGTGGCCTGCGTACGGGCGAGGCCTGACCAGCATCTTATTACGATGAGGATTTATCCCACTACTGTGAGAAATTGGCGTTGGTGGGTATACGTGCCGACGGCGGCCAGTTGCCTGGCCGTTCCGCAGACAATCGGGAGCAAGACGATGACTTACATAACCACACGGGACGGGACGAACATCTTCTACAAGGAGTGGGGATACGGCGAGCCCGTGGTCTTCATCCACGGCTGGCCGCTCAACGCCGACTCCTGGGACGACCAGATGAAGTGCGTCGCCGACAACGGCTTCCGCGCGATCGCGCATGACCGGCGGGGTCACGGCCGGTCCACCCAGACGTGGAACGGCTACGACTTCAACACGTTCGCCGACGACCTCAACGACCTGATGACCCAGCTCAACCTGATGGACGCCACGCTCGTCGCGCACTCCATGGGCGGCGGGGAACTGGCCCGCTACATCGGCAGGCACGGCACGCAGCGCGTCAGCAAGGCCGTCCTGCTCTCCTCGATCACGCCGCACCTGCTGCAGGGGCAGGACAACCCGGATGGGGTGCCCCAGCAGGTGTTCGACGACATCAAGAACGGCCTCATGCGCGAGCGCTCGCAGTACTGGCAAGACGCGGCGCCGGGGTTCTTCGGCGCCAACAAGCAGGGCAGCATGGCGACCCAGGGGAACCAGCACGCGTTCTGGCAAATGGCCATGCAGTCAAGCCTCGAGGCCTCGGTCAAGTGCGTGGACGCGTTCTCCCGCACCGACTTCACCGAGGACCTCAAGAAGTTCGACGTACCGACGCTGCTGATCCATGGTGACATTGACCAGGTGGTACCCCTGGAGGCCTCCGGCAACAAGTCGGTCAAGCTCATACCGAACGCCACGCTCAAGGTCTACCAGGACGGCCCGCACGGGCTGGCGATGGTGCCGGGCTACAAGGAGCAGTTCAACACCGACCTGCTCGACTTCCTCAAGAGCTGACCGGGGCCGTCGGGCCAGGGGACCCGCGAGGACCGCTGAGGCGGTGCTCGCGGGTCCTCGCACGTCGCGCGTAGCCCGGCTAGGGCCTAATGGCGATCACGTCTCATTGGCCCGCCGGAGCGTGCCACGGAAAATGATAGCGGAAGCCCAGTCCCAGCCCGGTTAGCGCAATTACCGTGCGTCATCTGCCGCAGTGTCTGGGTAGGTGAATGAGTGGTATCGGAATGGCTTCTTTCTGGTTACGCCGCATCCTTGGCCACTGTTTTCCCGGTGATAACTCAGGCCACACGCGCCACAAAATCCCAGCACACGATGGCTGCGGGAGCGGATTTCCCCGGATAGCGGGTAAAAATCTCCAGTAGCACAAACGTTCAGGTTCTCACTAGTATTTCCTTAGCGGGTGGGCGCTCTATCCCGCTACAGGGCGCATCGCGACGAGCGGTGCGGGGTGAGGGGACGGCGGGGAATGGCGAAGTGCTATGAGCGCGACGGCAGTCGCTGAACTGCTCGCGGCGCTTGTCGTAATCATTGCGCTGGCGCGAGCCTTCGGGGCGCTCGCTCGGCGTTGCGGTCAGCCCGCGGTGGTTGGCGAGATCCTCGTCGGCATCGTGCTCGGGCCGACCTTCTTCGGCGCGGGACTGGCCGGCCACCTGTTCCCGCTGGGCGGCACGAGCCCGATGTCCGGCGTGCGCCCGGCGCTCACCGGCATCGGTGATCTCGGCCTTGTCCTGTTCATGTTCATCGTCGGCTACGAGCTCGACCGCAAGCTGGTCTTGTCCAGCGGTCGTGCCACCGTCAGCGTCGCGATCGGGTCGATCGCGGCGCCGCTAGCCCTCGGCGTAGCGCTGGGCTTCTGGCTCGCGCACCAGCAGGACGTCGCGCAGCGGCTGCCCTTCGCCTTGTTCATCGGCGTGGCCACCGCCATCACGGCGTTCCCCGTGCTGGCCAGGATCCTGGCCGAGCGCGGCATGCAGCGCACCAGGATCGGCAGCCTGGCCCTGGCGGCGGCCTCGGTCAACGACGTGCTCGCCTGGATCTTGCTGGCGGCCGTGGTCATCGTGGCCAAGTCCACCGCGGCTAGCGACTGGCGGCTGCTGCTGCTGCCCGCCTACGTGGCCGTCATCACGCTCGCGGTCCGCCCGCTGATGAACGCCCTGGCCCGGCTGCGGCTGAAGGCGGGACGGCTCACGCCTGACCTGCTGGCGATCATCCTCGTGCTGGTACTCGCCTCCGCGTACGCCACCGAGTGGATGGGCCTCAACTTCATCTTCGGTGCGTTCATCGTCGGCGCCATGATGCCGCGCGACGGGGCGGAGCAACTGAGGGTCGAGGTCCTTGAACGGCTGGAGCACGCGGCCGTCCTGGTGCTGCTGCCGGTCTACTTCGTGCTGGCCGGCGTGACCGTCGACCTCGCGCACTTCGACGGGCGTGACGGGCTTGACCTGGCGCTGATCCTGGCGGTCGCCATGGTCGGCAAGTTCGGCGGAGCCTACATCTCCGGGCGGCTTTCTGGCATCTTGCCCCGGCAGGCCGGCGCGCTCGCGACGCTGATGAACACCCGCGGCCTGACCGAGATCGTCATCCTGACCACCGGCCTCCAGCTGGGGATCATTAGCGTCAGGCTGTACTCGCTGATGGTGGTCATGGCGCTCGTCACCACCGCGATGGCCGGCCCGGTGCTGAACGTCATCTACCCGGCCAGGTACGTGCGCCGCGACATCGCCGAGGCCAACCGGGCGGCGCTCGAGGGGCCAGCCGTCTACCGGATCCTCGCCGCGACCGTGCCGTCGGCCGAGGAAGGGCCGGCCTCAGGCTCGGACGGCATCTCATCCGGCACCGACGCCACCGTGGTCGCCGTCGGCGCCGCGCTGGCCGCCGCCCGCGGGAACGCGGAGGTGATCATCGGAGCGGTGCTGCCCTACCGGACGCCCAGGCTCGAGGTTGGCGGCGGCATCGCCGAGGAAATGCTCGAGCTGACCGAGGAGATGTCGCGGCTCGAGGCGGCGCGCGGTGTGCTGGAACGGCGGGGCATCAAGGCCAAGCCCACGGCCCGGCTGGCCGTCGACCCGGCGGCGGAGCTTGCCGACCTCGCCTCGTCGGCCAGCGTCCTCGTCATCTCGGCCAGCCACCCAGACCACGCGACGATCACTGAGACGACGGCGGTCCCCGTCGAGGTGACCGTCGCGGCCGATGCTCCCGAGCAGTGGTCTGGCATCACTGTCCGGGCAGGCATGGGCGCCGCCGCCAGTGCGGCGGCGGAAGTCGCGGGCCTGCTCGCGGCCGGCTCGCGCACCGGCCTGATCGTCGATCCCGCGGGGCAGGGCGGGCGGGGACTTGATCGCTTCGTGGGCCTGCTGAGGGATGCGGGCCTGACGACAGAGGTTTCTGGCCAGGTGCCGGACGGCGCGCTGGTCGTCACCAGGGGGGATGGGCCGGTGGCGGGCGCGCACGTGATCGTCCGGGCCGGCCCCAGTTACACACCAGCGGAGTCAGCGCCGCTCGCGGTGGCTGACCTAGGCCAAGAGGACAGGTGAGATTCACGTGGCCCGTGTACTGGCGGGACGGTACGAACTAGAGGTCCCGCTCGGCCGGGGCGCGTCGGGGGAAGTCTGGCGGGGACGAGACATCTCGACGCGCAAGCCGGTCGCGGTGAAGCTAGTCGAGCTCGAGGAGATCGAGGACTCGGCGATGCTGGCGGAGACCATCGCCCGGTTCAGGCGGGAGGCGGCGACGCTAGCCCGGCTGCGGCACCCGAACATCGTCGCCGCGCTGGAAGCCGGGCGGATCGGCAACGAGCTGTTCCTGGTGATGGAGCTGGCCGAGGGCGTGGCGCTGTCCAGCATGCTGGAGCAGCGGCGGGCCAACAACCTGGGCCTGTTCCCGGTTCCCAGCGTGCTGCGGATCATCGAGCAGGCCTGTGCGGGACTGTCGGTCGCGCACGCGGCGGGCGTGGTGCACCGCGACATCAAGCCGAGCAACCTCATGGTGGCGACCAGGCTGCACATCAAGATCATCGACTTCGGCATCGCGCGGCTGCTGCATGACAACTCGCCGCGGCTGACCCTGCCCAGCCAGGCGATCGGCACGCTCGCCTACATCTCGCCCGAGCAACTCGGCGGCGTCGACGTGGACGGCCGGGCCGACCTGTACTCGCTCGGCTGCCTGATGTACGAGCTGCTGGCCGGCCGGCCGCCATTCATGGCCGAGGTGCCGACGGCCCTGCTGCGGATGCAGCTTCAGGAGCGCGCGACCCCGCTCGACTCCATCAGGCCGGATCTGCCCGCGGGTCTTTCTGACCTGGTGGACGCCATGATGGAGAAGGACAGGGCACAGCGGCCGGCCGACGCTGGACAGGTGCTTCGGCACATCCAGGCGATCAACGCGGGGATGGGCCAGGTGACGCCGGAGCAGGAAGCGGACCGGCAGACGATCAGCCGGGTGACGTCCCTCGGCGGGCCCGCCACCGCGGGCGGCCCCGGCCAGCGGCCGTTCGCGCCCGAGGCGGACCGGGCCACCGTCTTCGCGGGCGACGTCCTGGGCCACCAGCAGCCGCCGGCGGAGGCAGGCCGGGGGACCCAGCTCACCCCGGAGCGGCTGGAGGAGCTGTCAGGACCGGGCGGGCCGGGAGCGTACCCAGCCGCCGGCCCGGGCACAGCTGGCGGTGGCCCGGGCTACCAGGGCACCCGGCCGGATTACGGCCAGCCGCCGACGCAGCACCCCGGCACAAGCCCGGCCGCTCAGTACCCGGCCACCCAGCATCCAGGCACCCAGGAGGTAAGCGGTCCGGCCTGGCCCGACGCGGTGAAGGCACGCACCCGGCGGCGCAGGTCCCGCTGGCCTGGCATCGTGAGCACCCTGATCACCCTGGCCATCGTGGGCGGCATCGGCTTCTACGTCTGGCACAGGAACCAGCAGCAGCCGCTGAAGGTCAGCGGCGTCTCGGTGGTGCTGGCCAGCCAGCCGAAGAACTGCGCGAGCACCGTCGAGATGGTCGCCACGATCGTCACCAATGGCAAGGGTGGCCCGGTCACCTACCAGTGGACCGAGAACGGCAGCGCGCAGAAGGCCGCCACGGTTACCGACGCGACCGGAACGGACTCCGTCCAGGTCACCCTCCGCTGGGCCTTCCACGGCAAGGGGACCCAGCAGGCCGTCGCGGAGTTGCAGGTGCTCACCCCGAACTCGGCGGTGGGCAACACCCAGTTCACCTATTCCTGCAAGTAGCGCAGGAAACTGGTGGCCTGGCGAGCGTAACGAGTACCCCCGGGAGCTGACTAAGAGACATGAGCGCGCTGAACGAATCCTCTGACCTGCGCGGCGGTGGAAGATGACTGAAGAATGGCAGCGAAAGACCGTCATCGGCGGCTTCGGCTCCGAGCTTGCCCAGCTAGTTCCGGACGCCATGCCCGGCGAGGGCGGCGGAGACCTCACTAACGAGTTGCTCGAGGCGCCGGTCTGGACCGAGTCCATGCTCGCCTCGGCGGGAATTCCCGTCATCGACGTGCCGTTCGTGACCGTCGGCGGCGGCATGGGGTCGTTCGTCACCGTCGACTACCTGCGGATCGCCGGCGTGCGGCCCGAGCAGATCAAGGTGCTCACCAACATAGGCTTCCCCTGGCAGACGTATGAGTACCTGACCCGGGTGTCGCAGATCCCCGACCATTCACGGATCCGCTCCGACTCCTCCTCCCGGCCGGACAACATCTGGGGCTTCCCGTCCTACGCGCTGCAGGAGGCATGGCAGCAGAAGACGCTCGCCCACCTGTGGCACGTGCTGATCGAGCCGCTGTTCGCCGACTACTGGACGCCGCTGCGGACCACCGTGTTCAGCAGCCTTGACCGCGAGTCCAAGCGGATCGGGTACGAGAAGCTGCTGGCCCGCGGAGCCGTCCGGATGGTCAGGCGGCGGTTCGGCGGCGGCTACTTCGTGCTCCTCACCCCCGACGCGGGCACCAGCCGGACCAAGCGGGTCGCCTACCGGGCGCGGTTCGTCCACATCGCGGTCGGCTATCCCGGCCTGCGCTACCTGCCTGACCTGCAGGCCTACCGCGAGCAGCACCAAGACTACGAGCGGGTCGTCGCCGCCTACGAGCCGCACGAGCACGTCTACGAGACGCTCAAGAACCGGCCGGGCACCGTCATCATCCGCGGCGGTGGCATCGTCGCCTCCCGCGTCCTGCAACGCCTCTTCGACGACCGCGAGAAGAACAAGCTGCCGACGAACATCATCCACATCTTCCGCACCTACGTCGAGGGCACGCACGGCCCGCACCCGTGGATGCGACGCAAGGGCGGCCACGGCTGGGCCTACCAGGGGTTCAACTACCCCAAGTCCGTCTGGGGCGGGCAGCTCAAGGCCCAGATGCGCAAGCTCGAAGGCGACGAGCGGGCCAAGCTGTACGACCTGATGGGCGGCACGAACACGCCCAAGCGGCGACTCTGGCAAAAGCAGATGGCGGACGGCCGGGCCGGGGGCTACTACCACGACATGCAGGGCGTGGTGGACAAGGTGGAGCCGGGGCACGGCGGCAAGGTTGTCAGCTACGTCAAGAGCAAGAACGGTCAAGAGCAGCGGATCGAGGCCGACTTCATCATCGACTGCACCGGCCTTGAAGCGGACATCTCCGAGCACCGGGTCCTCGCCGACCTGATGAAGAACGGCGGTGCCTACCGCAACCCCAAGGGTCGCCTTGAGGTCGAGCGGCACTTCGAGGTCAAGGGGACGGGCAACGGCGACGGTGCCCTTTACGCCTCGGGCGCGGCCACGCTCGGCGGCTACTTCCCCGGGGTCGACACCTTCCTCGGCCTGCAGGTCGCCGCCCAGGAGATCGCGGACGACCTGGCCCGGCGCGGCTGGTGCAAGAAGATCGGCCCGGTGCGGTCGACCCTTCAGTGGTTCAAGTGGATCTTCAACTCCCCGGTCTGACCGGCGCAACGCTCTAAAGGAGGCTCTCATGGTTCCCACGCTCGCCGGTCGCATTCAGACCCGGATCTTCATGCTCGCCATCGTTGGCGCCATCGTCACGGCGATCATCACGCCGCTGCTTGGCCTGCCGGGCTCGCTCGGCGCGGCCTACCAGACGACCTACATCATCCTGGCCACCGTCGCGGTGCTCGGGATCGTGTGGGAACTGATCTACCACCTGCTCATGCAATGGCGCTGGGAGAAGGACTGGCCGTCGCTTTTCGGCCTGCTCACCGGCATCCCCGAGGGCATCGTGATCTGGCTCCTGCTCGCCGCGCACGCGGTGCCAGGGATCAAGGGATCGGTGCCTGGCGGCGCCTACCTGACCGACTTCATCGTGATCTGGCTTTGCGTGTGGCTGGTGATCCAAGGTCCGATCCGCGTTCCGTTCATCCGCTGGCGGTTCCACGGTGGGAGGCTCATATGACCGACATGGCGATTACCGCCTGCGTTCCGTTGCCAGGCCAGGGCCTGGTAGCCCGGCGCGGTGACCTCGTCGTGGTCACCGACGGCCAGGCCGGCGGGCCGGACCCGCTGATCGGCGCGCTGGATGAGGTCACCGGGGACGGCGCCGCCCTCATCCTCGCCGCCGCGCGGGCGATGCTCACGCTCCCCGGGCAGTTCTCCGGTGCCTGCGCGGGCGTCACGGCCAGCGGCGAGGTCGCGGTGCTCGTCCACGGGAACGCGCAGGTGACCGTCGTCGCCGACGAGGGCCCGGATGAGCACCTCGACGCGCGAGGCTCCATGCTTCCGGTCAACCGGACGTTCAGCGGCAGCGTCGTCCGGGTGTGGCTGCGCTCAGGTGGCCCGGTGACCCCAGATGACCGGCTCAGGCTCGACGGTGGCGTGGTCCACGGCGGCGGCGTGGCGCTTACGGTCGCATCGGTCGCCGAGCTTACGGACGGGCCCGTCTCGCCGTCGGCGGGACCGGGCCTGCTGGCGCCAGGTCCGGCATCCGCTGGCGACGGGCAAGGCGGCCAGGACCAGGAGCGGAACCTGGCCCCGCCTGACCCGGTCTTCCCGGACGTCGAGGCGCCGGTGGCGGCCCCAGCCGCGCCGGCCGACAGCGCGCCAGCGGCCGACAGCGCGCCAGCGGCCGACAGCAGCGGGCCATGGTTCGGCGATGACCCCCAGCGTGGCCAGGAGGGCTCCGATTCGCCCTACCCGGGCGAGCCGGGCCACGCCGATACGCTGCCGCCGTTCACGCCCGTGCCCGAGCCCGCGGACGTATCGGGCTCCGCCGAGTTCTGGTTCACGGCCGGCCAGGAAGGGATCTCGGGACCGGGCGACGAGTGGCGCCCACCGACGTTCGTCGTGCCCGCCACGGGCCCGGCGGCCCCAGGGCGCGAGCCGCCGCTGCACAACCCCCAGGGCGCCGACTTCGAGTATGAGCTGTTCCTCCAGCCCGACGACCCGCAAGGCCAGCACGACCACGACCACGATCATGGCCAGGGCGACCAGGAACTGGGACTCGACGGCCCGGACGGCCAGGACCTGTACGTGGCCGATCCGGCCCAGGTCGACGGGGTGCTCTGCGCCCGCAATCACTTCAACGACCCGAACGTCCAGTACTGCAGGCAGTGCGGGATCGCGATGGTCCAGCTGACCCAGCGGATCCAGAAGGGGCCGCGCCCGCCGCTTGGCGTGCTGCTGCTCGACGACGGAACCGGGTTCACGCTGGACAAGGACTACGTCGTGGGGCGTGAGCCGGTCCTCGACGGCGACGTGGCGGCCGGACGAGCCCGGCCAATGCGCATTCCTGACCCTGGCGGCACCGTCTCGCGGCTGCACCTGCGGATATCGCTGATCGGCTGGCAGGTCGAAGTCCGGGACATCAACTCGTCCAACGGATCGGTGGTGCACTTCCCCGATGGCCACGAGCAGCGGCTCCTGGCAGGCGACTCGACGATCATCCCGCCCGGCACGAAGATCGCCGTCGGCCACCGCAGCCTTCAGTACCAGTCCTACCGGGCCGGCTAGGCCGCGATGGCTTGGCCGACAGACAAGGAAGCCCCAGTGCAGACAATCGCGGACTACGAGCTGATCAAGTCCCTCGGTTACGGCAGCCATGGGCAGTTCTTCCTCGCGCGCAAGCCCTCGAGGCTGCCCGTGGAGGTCGAGTACGTCGCGGTCAAGGTGTTCGCAGGCACCTCGACCGCCGACATCTTCCGGCGTGCGACGCGTGAGCTGAAGGCCTTCGCCGCCGTGCGCTCCCCGCACGTCGTCACGCTTTACGACGCCGGCCGGCACGACGGCGTCATCTACTACTCGATGGAGTACCTGCCCGGCGGGTCGCTGGCCAACCCGGCGGCACCAGTGATGGTGCCCGCCGCGGCCCGGGCCGTCAGGGACGCCGCGCTTGGCGTCGCCGCCATGCACGGCGCCGGCCTGGCGCACCGGGACATCAAGCCCGGCAACATCCTGCTGGGCGATGGCGTCGCCAAGCTCTCTGACCTGGGCCTCGCCCACGTGATGATGCCTGGCGTGTCGCTGACAGGGATGGGGCCGATCGCGTCGATCGAGTACACCGACCCGGCCCTGCTCCAGGGCGGGCCCGCCAACCGGGCCACCGACGTCTGGTCGCTCGGCGTCAGCCTGCACCGGGTGCTGTCCGGCCAGAGCATCTACGGCACCGACCTGCCGACCGACGATGGCCTGCTCGCCCTGCGCAAGGCCCTGGTGTCCGAGCCGCAGATCGCCCCGGACCTGCCGGTCGACGCGGCGGAACTGATCGCCGCCTGCATCGGCCCGGCGGAGCAGCGGCCGACCGCCGAGGAGTTCGCGGGGCAGCTTGACGCCATGCCCCTGACCGCCTCACCCAGCTGACGAAGAACGAGAAAACGACAATGCCCTACCTACATGCGCAGGTCTTGTGACCCAAGCCCGACCGGCCTAGTCCCCGGATTAGGCCCACCGACGCCAACCCGCTTATGGCGTCTCCCAACTGACCAGGGGGCGGCAAGTGGCCGCCGAGTGAGGAGATTACCCATGAGTGCTTGGGTTGTGCCCGGCTACACCGAAGAAAAACAGCTCGGGCGCGGAGCATCAGGCCGTGTGGTGGCCGCTATTCACCAGGCGAGCGGACAACGGGTGGCGATTAAGTACCTCGCGCCCAGGCTGTTTCGCGACCCTGATTTCCTGACGGGCTTCCGGGCCGAGGCTGACCTGCTGAGATCCCTCGACGTCCCGTACGTGGTCCGGCTGTTTGACTACATTGAGGCACCCGGGCAGGGCGCCGCGATCGTAATGGAGCTGGTGGACGGCGTCTCGCTGCACGAGATGATCTCGCGGCGCGGCGCGACCACCCCCGAGTCGGCTCTCGTGGTGCTGAAGGGATCGCTGCTTGGCCTGGCCGCGGCGCACGCGCTCGGCATCGTCCATCGCGACTACAAGCCGGAGAACGTGCTCGTCGATCGTGAGGGCCTCAGCAAGCTCTCTGACTTCGGCGTCGCGGTCAAGGAGGGCCGGCAGGTTCCCTCGGCGGGCACCCCGCTGTACATGGCCCCGGAGCAGTGGGACGGGATGCCGTCCAGCCCGGCCACCGACATCTACGCGGCGTCAGCGGTGTTCTTTGAGTGCCTGACCGGCAAGACACCGTTCTCCGGGCGGCTGGGCCAGCTGCACGCGCAGCACGCGGCCGCGGCGGTGCCGGTTGAGCTGGTCGACGAGCCGCTGCGGGGGCTGATCACGCGGGGCATGGCGAAGAACCCGGCCGGCCGTCCGGCCAATGCCATGGACTTCGTCACCGAGCTTGAGTCGACCGCGGTCGCGGCCTACGGAGCGGACTGGGAGGCGCGTGGCCGCAGGCACCTCGCCGAGCGTGCCGCCGCCTTGCTGCTGTTGCTGCTCGGCACCGGTGCCGTAGCCGGCGGCGTGGGCGCCGCCGCCGCCTCAAGCTGGCTGGCGGCGCACCGGACCGTGGCGATCACCACTGCCGCGATCACGACGGCCGCACTGGTGGGGATCGCGGTCACCGCGGTCGCGCTCGTGGGTGGCGGCGGCCCCAAGTCGACGATCGCGATCAACCAGGCCGGAAATGGCTCGTCCTCGCCGTCCGCGTCGCCACCGGCCGGCCCGGTCACCCCGGCCGCGACGTTCGACGCCATGGTCAACGCCACGCCGCCCGTCGCGACCTCATCGTGCTCCACGCCGACGACGTTCACCTACAGCGCCGACCTCTCCTCCACGGGACCAGGGACGGTCACCTACAAGTGGGTCTACTCCACCGGCAAGTCCGGCCCGGTGCAGACCGCGCACTTCACCGCGGCGGGCACCCAGCAAGTCTCCGGCGGCACCGTGTCGACCAAGAAGGCCAGCTCCGGCTGGGCCGCGATCCAGGTACTCAACGCGGGCGGCGTCCTGTCGAACAAGGCGACCTACAAGCTCGTCTGCTCCGCCCATGGCGCGGGGTCGGTCGGCCTTTCCGCGTTCGTCACGCCGGCCGCGCAGACCGTCGCCTGCGGTTCGCCGACGCCCAGCTTCACCTTCACCGGGCTGATCTCCGACTCGAAGACCGGACCGGTCAGCTACTACTGGGCACTATCTGACGGCGCGACCTCGCCCGCGCAGACCCTCACCTTCTCCAAGCCGGGCACCCAGTCGGTGCAGCAGCTGACGATCACGCCGCCCGTCGACACCGCGAGCGGCTCGGGCATGCTCGTGGTCACCAGCCCGGGCATGGCGACCTCAAGTCCCGCCTTCTACTCGCTGACCTGCACCACCACCAGCACGTCGCCCCCTCAAGCGCTGCACCTTTCCGCCGCGGCGAGCGCCAGCCCGGCCATGCAAACGATCAGCTGCCTGGCGACCCCGCCGAAGATCACCTTTACCGGGACGATCACGGCCAACCAGGCGACGACGGTCAGCTACCACTGGAAGCTGCCCAGCGGGAACGGCCCCACCCGGACGCTGACGTTCAGCAAGGCCGGCACCCTGGCCGTCGCCGCGGCCACGTTCACGCCGCCAGGGGATAGCGCCAGCGGGTCGTCGTCGATCGTCATCACCGGCCCGATGGGCGCTACCTCGGCCGCCGCGCCGTTCGCGATCACCTGCACCCAGGCGAACATCACCGTCTCGCTCAGCAGCTCCCCGCCCTCGCCGGCCAGCGTGGCCTGTGACAGCGCGCCGCCCACCTTCACCCTGACCGGCTCGCTGACGTCGAACCAGGCGCTCAGCGGCGTTAAGTACGAGTGGCTGCGGTCGAACGGGTCCGCCGGCGGCTCCGGCACGATCTCGCTGGCGGCCGGAAAGCCCAAGACGGTCACGGACACCTTCAAGCCGCCGTCGGACACCTTCAGCGGCAGCGACGCGCTCGAGATCACCGCGCCGTTCGCCGAGAAGGAGTCGCTGCCGATCGCGCTGTCGTGCACCTTGCCGCCGTTGCAGGTCACCACATCCGAGCTGCCGGCTGGCACCCTGCACGACTTGTATTCAGGCGCAAGCGTCGGCGCGACCGGCGGCAAGTCGCCCTACTCGTGGACCGAAAGCGGGCTGCCCGAAGGGCTGACCATGAGCTCAAGCGGCGCGATCAGCGGCACGCCGCTGGAAGCGGGGACCTTCACCGTTGTCGCGATGGTCCATGACAGCCAGTCGCCCGCGGCCTCGGCCTCCCAGCAGCTCATGCTGACGATCAAGGACGCGGCCGTGAGCATCACCACGGGCAGCCTGCCCGATGCCACCTTTGGCGAGTCCTACTCGGCCCCGGTCAACGCGACTGGTGGCGACGGCAAGTTCACGTGGTCGGTCTCCGGCCTTCCGACCGGGCTGGACTTCAGCTCGGACGGGGCGAGCGTGACGATCAGCGGGACTCCCCGCCCGGACGTGGAGCTCCCTGACAAGTTCCCGGTCGCGTTCACCGTGACCGACGGTTCCGGCGGGACCGCCTCGGTGACCCTGGACCTCACCGTCAACAACGCTCCGATCGGGTAAGCCCCGGTTCGCTGTCGGCGACGACAACCCGCTGGCCGACGTGAAGCGGGCCGTGGCGCTCAGCGCCCCGGCCCGC